>SKEQ01000044.1_pt1 | contig 159839 bp, 153 predicted proteins | sample 4826751 | NCBI WGS metagenome assembly SKEQ01 (sample SAMN11008805, study PRJNA524170) | human gut metagenome | biome: Human fecal sample; material: Feces; isolation source: fecal sample from pouch patient p44 | host: Homo sapiens | place: Israel: Tel-Aviv | collected 2013-07-11
TGAGAATACTTTCACGCTCGTCTATGGTAAAATGATGGTAGCTCATAAGATTTCCTTTCGTAACTAGTTCGTTCAATTCTATTTTACTAGAAAATCTTATGAGTTTTTATTGTGCACTTATATTGTACATTCAAGATACAAGAATAAAGAAGGATTAGGGTACCACCTCCCATGCGTTAGATTTAGCCATGCCACCAGTAATGCAAGACTAGGGTGAAAAGAAATCAAAAAGGATTCCTCGATTCTAATTATTTATTTACTGGATTTTGTGAGCAAGGTCTGTCAGCTTGCCTGTGTCGAAAAAGTGTTAAAAAGTGTCTTAGCCACTAAATAAATTAGTGTTTTGACAGACTAACAGCCAGTGACGGAATCGAACCGTCTATACCATTCTGGCTACAAACCCATTGCCAATGCCGTATATAGAGCACGTTTAACACTGGGTTTCTTACGACCTATCTTGCCCTTAGTTCTATATTTAAGAATGATGCGGTCAATTTCATTGTCTAATCTCTCGCTCCATTCATAGTTATTAAATACATAATCAATAATTTCGCTGAAAAGCTCTCTTGAAAGTAGCCCTTCCATTTGAATGACCTTGAGCGGTGTTAGAACGATACATTCGACATAGCAGCGATTGATTGAGTCCTTGATTCTGTTAGCTTCTTTTCTATCGCAGCCTTTAACGTCCATGATGTATTTAGCTAGGCTATTCTTATAATTCGCCCGAAGTTCTTCTACTTCCACACGAAACTGCTTGAAAAGTTCCACTGGCAATCCCGCATTACTTGTATCTACGGTTGGTCGAGTAACTGTCCCTCTTGTGTAGTTTTCAGACAGATATGCTTTTAGGTCGCTATAAAGCTCGTCTGAAATAATGCCTTCTAGTCTGTCGACAGTTTGGGGCGATATCCTCGCACGTTCCACTACTGCGCTATTAAATGCTTGGTAAATGATACGAGCTTGTAACTCATCGCACTGTTTCACATCTTGGAAAAACTGCTTATAAGAGCCTTTTTTGTGTGCTTTTCTAAGTGCTTCATGCTCACTGACTAACCGCTGATATAATTCCTTGGTCAACCCAGAATATTGGTATGTTTTACTCGTGAGCCACACCCCTCAATCACTTTGCGATCAGCGATATATCCCTCTAATGTTATTCCCACAGCTTCGAATGGGGCGTATTCGCACACAGTTCTCTTAACCACCATTGTAGTAAGTGCTCTTGTGTTTCTTGGACCTCTACCGCAAATAATAGCTACGTCTCTCCTAAAGCGTTTTCGCTCGAAAGCCATATCATAAAGTTTAGATACATTTCTCATTACTGATTTTTTCAATTGTCGTTTGTTCATTTACCCTCCCTCTAAGCCTCTGCTACCGGAAAGTGGATTTCCCCGATAACAAGAGAGGCCACGCTATAATAATAGCCACCATTCCCGTCATTAGCCTCACATTCAGCTAGGGCTATTGGGTTCTGGTTATGATAAATGGTAACCGTGTTCGTACTGGTAGTTTCTCCCCAATCGCTTTCCTCTTTTACTTGTTCTCCAATTTTAATATCGGTGATAATAGCGTCAAGTGATACATCTTTGAACTCCCCACTCGCATAGGCGCAACAATCACTTTCTGACATTTCAATAGTGACCCTTGTGCCATCTTCAAGCAACAGAAAGTCTTTATCCCATTTCACGATGCGCTTGTGGAGCAACATCTCTTTAAGTTCTTCTAACGAGCCATACCTTGCATTTTTCCAATCGGGCTCGCAGTAGCTTGGTAGTTTAATAGTTTCTGTCATCTTAACTCTCTCTCCTTCAAATAGCTAGGGATATCATCCCCAACATTAACACTGTCGTATTGCTCCTTGCTTACTAGAAATTTACCATACGCCCCACAATCAATAGTGTAGAGATCATTAATCTTCTCTTTTCCAGTCACCTTGCCGTGCATCTCTGCGCCCACGTTATCTACTTTATGGATAGTCAATGTCTCTACCCTACGTGGGACTGTCAGAACATAGTAGACAGACAGCATGTTGATAGCTAGTGATACTAGTAGTATGATTGTAGCTATCGTTAAATCTTTATGTTTCACTCATAAACCCCTTATATACCTTTTTTAAAATCTCGCAAACCAAACTCAGAGGAATGTTTGACCTCTCATTATAGGATTTCGTCCAATCTTGAAATTTGATGTCATTTGACTTCTTTTCATTTTTAAGATTCAGTTCAATATTTCCAGAAAATCGAGTTGGTTTAGAAATCGGATAGTCGTCATAATTGTTGTATCTTGTATGATTTTCAAACGGGATTTCGAACCCCAGCACTCTCTCGATGTATTGCCAAATTCTGCCATGAGCTGGGTTCTCTATGATCCAATATTTGGGCTTGTATCGTTTGATGATTTCGACTGTATTGAACACACACAATTCACCATTGATTCGTTTCATAAGTTGTTTATTTGGGTAGTATTGATATCTGTCATAATCCTTATGATCACGAACGGTAAATATCGACAAGGGTTCTTGTGGTTGAAATAAAGAGTCACCTTGCTCTTGTTTCCAACAAGCATTTCCTCTATCCATGGCGCTAGCGTTAGACCAACTTTCACACGGTGGGCTAGCGATAATCAGATCAGGTTTAGGCAATTTGTCCAATGTGTCAAATAGTGTGTTATTTCCAAACAAACGGCTATAATCAGCTAAATTCAGATTGATAAAATGATGATTTTTATTTTCGATATCAATACCTATTGGATAGATTTCAATATCTTTGCCCAGTTTCTTTACACCTTTTGTGTATGATCCGTTTCCACTGTCAAACAATGCCCAGACAATCATCCTAGAGGTCTTCCTCTTTGACGAAAGTTCCATTTACCATCTTTCCTTTCCGATTCTTGATTTCCTCGTATGCAATACCGAGACATTCAGTGACATCAAGGTCTAATTGATGTGCCAGCACGATAATTGTTACTAGCGTGTCACCGATTGCGTCCTTAAGTGCCGCCTGTGGTTCAGTGAATTTCGTCGGTTTCAAGAGTACATCTCGAATTTCTCCGACTTCCTCAGTGATTCGCATCCACTGAATCTTAGGGTCAGCTTGCTTTAATCCACGGCTGTCTGCCCAATGGTTAATTTTATTGATTAGGTTATTCATCCGTTACCTCTTTCACTTCAAACATAGGGTTATCAAACACTTCACCAAAACCGCCTTCTTCAAGCTCCTTGCGGGTAAACTTAGTCTGATAATCTTCCGATTCTCCTGAATCCGCAAATAAGAATTCTTTGTCACATTCTTTATTCAAGTAACGATTAATCTCAGAAAACCCTTTAATCCGAACCGTATATCTAGGTTCTTTCTCGACCTCATACCCAAACTGATGCATGTTTACGAGGACACTAAGCGGGTTTGTTTTGCCGCTAATCAGCCACTTTTGGAAGTCAGTCAAACTGCCATAATCATAATTTTCTTCAGATCGGCAGACCTCTCGATACAGATTTATCTCAAACTCATCTTTATGCCCCTCATACCAATCCGCCACGCATTGCGATACTACTGGTTTCGGGAAGAATGAATCATATAAATCCTCTGCGTGGGCTATTGATAGGCGCCCTGCTGTTGCTAGTTTCTGTACTGCTTCATTTCTAGTCATTCTACTTACTCCCTTAATCGACATTTTTAAGTTTTACAGGCACCCACATTTTAGGGTTGTAATTGATCTCATATTTGTATTTTGAAACATTCGGTACTTCAACATCTTCTACTACATAAGAGACATTATCTGACAAACCGATAATATGTTTTTGATATTTGTTCTTACCATTTTCTACAACAATTTCAAGTTGTTTATCATGAGTATCAGCCTTGATGGACATCCTACCGCTCATTTGGAACATTACGTCATTTGTAATAGCATCAATCACCGTTACTTTTCGAACAACATTAAAGTTATCCGACTCTTGAGATAAATTTTCAGATACTCTATTTGCCTCTGAGCAACCAGTTAAAAATAATAAACCACTTACAGCAATAATTGCCATTTTACTTAATTTGTTCATGCTTCCACCTCTTCCAACTCCACTGTATACATCCTAGGATTACGATATTTAACACCTCTCAAACGATGTAGCTCGTTGATAGCGTCGTTCTTGTTGCTGAAAACATGCTCACTGTCTTCCATGTTGTCGTAGTATACGATAACTTTATATTTCATGATTCTGCTTCCTCTACTTCGTAATAATCGATTTTGGCAAAATTCTTAGGACTAATAGTAATCATCCTCTCTTCTGGCTCAATCTGCTGCAATTGAAGATAATCTATATTTCCTCGTCCAAGCCATTCCAGCATGTCACGAATGAGTTTATAGTTTTCTTTGACCTTGATAGTTTCATCCATATATGGATTCTGTAATCTAATTTCTGTCATTGTTTTACTTCCTTTACTTGCATAGTTCAACCATCCTCGTTAGTAATTCTTCGTCCGGCAACTGCTCCAGCATTAGTATGCGGTTGAGTTTCTTTGCGTTGATACCCAACTTAGCGCTGATATATTCCACATCTTCGTGATTGGCCCAGAACCATCTCGAGAATTCTTGCGTTTGACCTAATACGCTTGTGTGGTCATAACTCCCTGGAGCATATACACCGACTAGCTTGTCCTTGTATTTGCTATTCATTCCAACTCCTTAATTTCAAATTCAATGCGTGGATTAGGACTGTACTTCTTGCGAGCTCTCAACTCGCACACAATACTGTCATCCGTCCAAACAATCCCTTTCTTATCGGCCTTGTTATAACCAGCTTTTGAGATACTATCAAAGAGCGATTTGACAAGATTATCAACGTCTGGAGTTTTCGCATGCCAAAGCATTTCAGCCATGAATTTCTTGAATATATCCCACGTTTTGGCTCTAGCCTTTGGCGTGGGCATTTTTGATACATTAAGCGGGGCTTTCATGTAAAATACGACATCGACTGAAATAGGACCGTCGTAGAATTGTCCGTCATATTCTTGCTCGATAAGTTGCGAACATTGACGACGCCATGCCTTCATTTTAGGGTCTTCGTAAGTTCCGAATTTGCTGAATCGTGGCCTTGTTTGAGGTTTAGGCTCAATGTTTAAAATCATTTTCATGTTTTCACCAAATCAGAAGGGTAGATCTGAATCTTGGATATCCATAGGGTTTGAATTACCAAACGGATTGCCGTTATTTTTTGAATAACTTGGCGCTTGCTGTTGAGATTGATTATAACCACCGTTAGCATTGCCACCTTCACGCGCCGCTCGGCTTTCCAGCATTTGGAAGTTTTCAGCGACAACCTCGGTTACATACACACGTTGACCTTGCTGATTCTCGTAGCTACGTGTCTGAATACGTCCAGTAATTCCAATCAATGCGCCTTTCTTAGCCCAGTTAGCCAAATTCTCAGCTTGCTGACGCCAGATAACACAGTTGATAAAGTCCGTTTCACGTTCGCCGTTAGCGTCCTTAAAGGTACGGTTAACCGCAAGGCTAAATGTTGCAACAGCAACATTGCTAGGCGTGTAGCGTAGCTCTGGGTCTCTTGTCAATCTTCCGACAAGACAGACTGAATTAATCATAGTTTTCTCTCCTTCTATTCACGATTTAGTAAATCGTCCAGTTTGGGTTTAGATTTTGGTCTTGACATTAACTTAAATGTATTTTCAATTCTTCTTCGGTCATACTAGCTATGTTTTGATAGCCGCTGACAGTGTAGTTTTGTTTGTATTCCCAACCGTTTTTGCTAAGTAAACGTTTAAATCTGTCTTTATCGTCTGAATCTTCAAAGTAGACTTCAAGTGTCATTTTTTGGCGATAACGTTTTGATTCTGGAATGTTAGCTTCTTCAATTGTTGGCGTGTTTTCGATAATTTCGCCCGTTTCTGAATCGACAACTAATGCCGTTGGTTTCGTTTCTGCTATCTTTTCTTTTTGTTTTTGCAATTCAGCTTGTCGTAGTGCTTCTTGTTCTTGTCTTTTGCGTTCAGCTTCTTGTTCTTGTAATTCAAAAGCATGGTCTGAACGAATCTGATCTAACACCTCTGCTAATGTCAGATTTTGAAGCATACGGATATACGGTTGGTCGGTCATTCCGTACTCTGAACAAAGTCCAGATATGGATTGAGTGGCTTTTTTAAATTCCTCTTGTTTTTGATATTCAAAAGTAACCATGTCGTCTAATGCCTTCATAGTCGCTTTTTTAAGAGTTACACCGTCCGCCATAAAATCGCCATTTTTGATGTATTCCGTTGCTTTTCCATCAAAAATGCGAGGGTCAATCATATAGTCGCTGGCTTTGTTAGCTAAATAGCTTTTAACAGTGTCCAATCTCAGTGCTTTTTGATGATTTTCGAACTCTTTCACATCATTTGCAATTTGGTTGATAATGTTTTTAAGAGGTTTCTCTGTTTCCTTGATATATTTTTCAAAATCCGTCGCTGGTTTTGATAACTCATTCTTGATTTTGATACGTTCGTCTGAAATTTGCTTGGTTAATTTTCGTAATTCAGCCAAAACTTTCTTGTCGTCTTTGATAGTGCCAGCAGTGACTGTGTAATTTTGATACTTAGCAACTACATCAGCAATGCCTTTTTCAAAAACCTCTTGCCCTACAATTTCAACTTTAGCTTGTTCAATATTAACTTGTAATTCTTGCATTGTTCACACCTCGTTAATAGTCGAGAAGTTCGCCTTGAACTGGCTCGTTTTGTGAATTGGCAACCGGTTGAGAATTGCTTTCACTTGTTTGTTGGAAATGCGTTTGTTCTTGCTTCATTTGTTCGATTTGCGCCAGCTTACGAGCTCTAACATCCTCTTGTGTCTCTTGTGGCGTTACATCCTTGATTCTGTCGAATGTTTCACCGCCGTCATCCTCAGTGTACATATTTCCTAAATCCTCTGGGAAAGCTTCACGTAAGGCATTGACAAGAGCGGTTTTTCTAATCATGGTAGCTGGCATAGCGTTCCAAGTGCTTTGCTTTTTATCGTATTCTTCACGACTAACGAAAACCTCTACAGGAACCTTGAAATTCTTGCGGTAAACTCTTGCCCAGCCACCGACGAGCGTGTCGTTAGGTAGCAGCAGCGCCCCTTTCCGCTCTACCATATCACCAGAATCGTCAACAACTACCACTCCGGCTTCAAAGCCTTCATAGTTTGGGTTTTGTGCTGCACGCTTCAAGAATGCTTCTTTTGAGACAATTAAGCTAAATTCAGCCCCACCATTTTTCTTTTTGTAAGCTACGATATAGACCTCGTTTAGCAATGGGTTGAGGTTACGACCTTTAATCAGCGATAAAGCTTGCCCAACTTGTTTTTCTGTCAATAAATCTTGTGGGTCGTAGTAGCGTTTAATATCTTGAAACGTCCAAACGCTTGTATCTGTTGAAATATCCCTTTTGTTTTGTGTTTGTAGTTGATTTGTCATGTTTTTATCTCCCTTGGGGTTTTCTAGTGTACGCTAAAAATCTGCGTCGATTTCTTAGCGAAATACATATATTCATTAATTTTCTCGATAAACGAATACAGATCTAAATCATCCATCATTTTCTGTTTGTGCTCTTTTGAGAATACAAGGCCGTGAATACGCTCGTAGTCTTCAAAGAGCTTTAGTTTTACTTCTTCTTCCGTCATAGCATCATCCTTCTAGCTGTTTTAGCTGATTGAGTGTATAGCGCTTATCTTTGATGTTGAGTGCTTTAAATACATTCCCTTCCAGTCCTGTCCGAATGCGGCTTGCGACACGTTCGCTGTAAAGGTTTGCAATTTCATCATTGCTTAAGTTGGTTGAGATAATCGTATTCTTGCGATGACTGAGCACGTCAAAGATAAATTCTTCTTCCCACGCTGACTTAGAGCGCCCTGAATCACTTTGTTTAACGCCTAAATCGTCCAGGATGAGATAATCAACCTCCACCAACAGTCTTGAATAGTAACCCTCTTTGCTCTCAAACTTAAAGCTCTCTCGGACTTTCCGTAATATTTCGGTCAAATTCACGAATAGCACACTCTTTGGTGTTCCTCTTTCCTTGAAAGTCTCATTCAGCGTTTTAGCCATTGCAATAGTCAAGTGAGTTTTACCGATTCCAGTAGTTCCCGTTAGCAAGGTGTTCCCGTCTACGCCATCAAGATATTTCTGCGTTTGTCTCTTCACGAAATCTAGCAGATTCTTTTCCTCTTGCGTTCTAGCGATGAAGTTATCAAAAGATGCTGACTTTAGCTCTTCGGGAATAGTGCTATCTCTCATAAGCACGTCATACGTTCTCAGATAGAGGTTTCTCTTCATGCTCTCTTTTGCCATCTCTTCTTCCTTTTTGTCTCTTTGCTCTTTGGCACACTTTGGACAAACTGGAGAGGGTTTGCGTGGTTGTTCTTCACCCGCAATTTTAACGTGGATATTAAGCTGTAACATCGGTACCCCATGAATAGGACAAACGTCCCCTAGCCTTTTTGTGTTTGCTATAATTTCAGCTTGCGATAGCATATAGATATCACCCCTTCCTAAAATGGGTTTTCATCCGTTCGAGTAGCTACCCATTCTTCATAAGTTTGTGGCTCTTTCTTTTGTTGTTTCTTGCCCTTATGATTTGCTTTGCTATTCCTAACAAGTTCAACCGTCATTAAGTTGTCTTGTTTCCATCGGTTTAAGATAGCCTTAATATATGCAAAGTTTGCCTTACCTTGGCTTACTGCTTCTTTTAGTGCTTCAAGAATAACGTCAGCGTTAAAATCTTCTAGCATGTACTGTAAGTCTTGCGTTTGGAGTGGTGATAGCGGTCTGCCTATCTCAGCTTCGAAAGATTGATAAAGATTTACAAGGTCTTGATTAAGAGGGGGAGTAGTGGTAGGTTGTTTTTCTTCTCTTACCTCTCCTCCCCTATCCTCTCCTATCCTATCCTCTCCTATCCTATCCTCTCCTATGCAACCATTTGTCTGACATTTGGTTGTCAGTTGGTTGTCAGTTGGTTGCACATCTGACAACCACTGATATTTATTGCCTTCTACCAGTGCTATTTGTTGCATTTCCTCTGTGAATCTAGTGGGTTTCTTTCTATCCTTCCTAATAGAATTGTGTTCTGTCCAATCTGTTATAACTACCACTCCACTGTTAAACAACAGTACATAGTTGCCCTCGATTAGAAGTTTCATGTCTTCTTTCGTTGTGCCAACCAATCGCATGATAGTTTTAGGATTTCCGACAAAACCATCATCGTCAGCCTCTAGGTTTAAGAAGAAGTATAAAGCCTTTGTTGTAGGAGGTAAGTCAAGAAAATCATCAGTCATTACGACATCTCTACTGAACATCCTTCTATTTGCCACTTGTTCCTCCTTTTCTTTTGTGTTATAATCAAGTAAATTGTTTTGATGAACGTTGCACCTTTTGGAGTTTTCCAAGGGTGCTTTTTTTAATGCCTACCCTCCCACCACTTCATGTTCTGTTACTTCGCCAAGAAGTCTAGGAGTGCTTTGATGCCATCTTTCATGGATTCTTCACGCTCCGTGCGTTCAAAGCCCGAGCCGTCAAGCTTAGTTACGTTGTATTCAGCTTCTACGATAAGCACTTCGCAGCCAAACGCTTCGGCAAGTTTATCAAGTTCGGTTTTTTGTTCTTCATACGAATCGAACGGTAAAATTAGTGCACCTCTTAACTCAGTAGTAAAACCCGCTTCAAATGCTAAGCTACCTCTGTCTTTGTATTTTCCAAGAAATCTATCTTTTTCTGCGCTGTAAAATACGACTAGTTTATTGTTTTCTTTCATGATTATTCTTCCTCACCTTCGTTGTACTTCTTGAAGCTCAATGCCAAACTTGCGATACCTGCAGCGATAACTACAAGGCCAAGAGTTGACATGATGCCCTCTTTTTCGCCAGTGTTTGGCAAGACACCACCGTAAACCGTTGTATTTGCCACCTCTTTTGGCTCAGAATCGAGTTTATAAGAGACTGTGGTGGTAGATTGTGCCACTTTGCCATTAGAACGCTCTACGCTCGTTTTAGGGGCTTTTTCTGGCGTGCTAGGTTTTTCTGGTGTTGGTTTAGTTGGTTCCTCTGGGATTTCTAGTTCTGGCAAGTCCAAGATAGGTGCATCATTTGGAACGACTCCGCCCTCGAATGGTGGCAACTCACGTACTTCTGGAATGCCCGGAATACCACCTTGGAATTCTGGCTTGTCGTGCACTGGTGCTTCATTCGGTACTGTGCCGATAGGCTCAGTGTACTCTGGCAATTCTCGAACCTCTGGGATTCCCGGAATGCCACCCTCGAATTCTGGGATGTCAACTTTAGGCGCATCATGCGGAATTTCAAACGTTGGTTCTGGTTTGTTTTCGCCAGACGCATCACCACGTCCGCCAACCAATTGGACCTTAGATGTTGAGATAGCCCCAGCATCTACCGCTACCAATGTAGCCTTGTTAGTCGGATTAGTTGAATCTTTAACCGCTGATTTCAAGCGAGTTTGATAGTCGATGTACATAATGCGGTTAAATTCTTTAAATTTGGCATTGAACCCGTCTGCTCGGACGTTCCATGATTCCAAGTAATCCTTGGCAGCATGGTCAATACCAGTCCACTTGATAGGGTCTTCGACAAAGTAGATATTCTGTGAGCCATCTACGAACTCTTGATTATCTGACCAAGTATCTTGCAATTTTGCATAGTTCAAGACCTGACGAGCAGTGTTCAGACGCAATGTCCAGTTAATGATTTGTGGGTTGTCCTTGTTTTGGCTACCCCACTTAGATAGCAATTCATCCGTTGGAAGTGGGCCTTCCTCACCGATTTCAAACGTCTTAACTGTGCCGTTGAAATTAACGGTTACTGGTTTACCTGGTTCGACGACATCAAGCCATTTAGCATCGAATTTAAGAGACATTTTCTTGTTGAGTGGGTGCTCTGTGAAATAATTGTTAAATGTTGTAGTAATCTTGCGTTCTTGAGCGTTAGCTTGTGCATTACCGACTACGTTCTCACCGTTATAGACGTCGAAGTTAAAGCTAGTTTGTAGTCCAATTTGGTCTGGTAGTTGTGTTACTACCTTGTCGCCTTCGTTAACTGCGATATCATCTGGAATGTTGATATCCTTATACTCAACTTCGAACGGTGAATACTTACCTGTGCCACCAGGGAAGCTTACTTCCACATTAGGGTTTTCGACATTGATAGTGTCACCTTGTTTAGTGACTGTAGTAGGTGCTGCTGGTGTTTCTGTAGCTGCTACTGTATTTTCCACGGCTGGAGCTGGAGTTTCAGTAATCGGTTGAGCTTCAACTGGAGCTGGTGTTTCTGCCACTGGTGCTACTGTTTCAGATGGTGTGACAGTCACGTTCCCAGCGTTGTCAGCAGTGTATACATTTGCCACTGCTGGCTGAGTGTCTGCCACTGGTTGAGTAGTTTCGTCTGCCGATACTGATCCTGCACCGATTAGCAATGCAGTAGCAAGAGCTAGTGTTCCGCACAAGCCATAGGCTTTAGATTTAGTGAAACTTGGTTTTGCAATTGTTTGTGTTTTCATGGTATAATCTCCTTGGTATAATTTTCTTGCACAGGCCCTTACCTGTGCTTTTTTTAGTGCTTCAATCCGCACCCATCGCCCACCGTTTCATGTTTTTTCAATGTTTTATTAGACTTATGAATGGGAAAATTAGGAAAAAAGTAATTTAGTAAAGATTTTTTGGGGAAAGGTATAAATTACACTCCACGGTGAGCCGTGGCTACGGATTGAAGATGGTAATATTATCGGTTTCCGTATTTTGCCAATAGCTCACGCTCACGTTGTTGGCGTGCTTCATATTTCTGGTCGTTAATTTCTCGTGGTGTCCATACTGGTTCAAAGAAACATTCTTGTTGTGGCTGTTTTTTTGACCAAATCCAGCTAAATAGTTTTGATGGTTTCATTTGTTTATTTCCTTTCGTGATACAATTGAGTTATCCCAAATGAAGGGAGGTGGAATTATGAGCGAACAATTCGATGCATTTAAACAAGCAGCTGACAAGGCACTAACCGAATTTGCGGGCGGTTCTGATGCTATCGTCAAACTTGTTGATGAATTACTCAAAGCCCAAGCAGTTGATCTTGAAACTTCATTCAAGCTTCAAGAAGTTGATAAGCTTAATGCAAAGATTTCTAAACTCGAGAGCCGAGTTGCTGAATTGAATGATCAACTTTCTCGACACGATAAGTAGCTTCATTCAACTGTTTTAAAGCAGACATGCGCTCTTGCTCAACGCTGACATAGAATGCTTCTCTAGCTTTAATCCATTCCTCTAGCAAGTCGCTAGGGGTTTTTGTTATTTGCCGTGAATACGGCCATCTTGTTGGCCTCATGTTGTATTGTATTTCCTTTCTTCTTTCCCTAACCGCACTAGAGAGCTAGTGAGGTTTTTTAATTCATATATAATTTAAGGAGACTTATGAATATCAAATCGTTGTAGTTTTCAGGTAGGTATTGCTTATATCTCCTCACTAGCTCACTGTTACGGCTAGGGATGTATTGCTATTTGAATCTGTTTCTAGTTTTCCACTCGATGAAGGACTTAAACCCCTCATAGTTGATGAAAACCAGTTTGTGCGTTGGGTTGAATACATAGTCTCGAAAGTCTTTGTTATCCCTCATTTCTCGAATAAGGTTCTTTGCCATTGACTTCCCTAGACCTTCCCACCGTTGCATGAGGTGTTCGTAGTCTCCCCATTCAGCCGTATCGTTAACTCCGACTGGTTTGTAGGTGATTTCCATAAGCGTCACCCGATTTCTTTCAATCCGTTTTCAAGAGCGATAAGCTCTTTTTGTTTTGGCGTTTCACGAATTTCAAAGGGTGTGAAATCGTCGTAAGACAAATCTCTCAAGAATTGAACTGCTTTCTCAGCTTCAACGTGCTTGATATTTGTGTACTTAGTCACGTTAAATGCTTTCTTCAAACGTGAGTACATCAAGCGGATAAACTGACCTTTCTTGGAAGCGAATAAGTTGTCGCTAGGGTGTGTTTCCTGCTCATTGAAGTACATGTCTGCAAAAACACCGGCCTTGCTGAAGACAATGCTCTTGATTTTAGTCGCTTCACCGTCGTCGATGTGAACTTTCTTGTTAACTTCTTCAACCAGCAACTCGATGTCAGTGAGCTTTTGATTTGTCTTTTTAACATTTCTGTCCATTTCTTCTTTGATCCCGATAACTTCTTCCAAAAGTTGTTGGTTAACGGTGCTTTGGGCAACAAGATTCATAGCTTGTCTTTTCTGCATTTCGACTGTTTCAGCAAGCAAATTTTCTTTTTTCTTGTTCTTCTTACTCATTGATGATTTCTCCTTCTATGATTGTTCTTCCACTTTCTGGGATGATTTTGTTCATTTCATCAATCCAGTTTTCTGTGAGTGTTAGGATGTCTCTTAATTTCTCAATCTGAGCATCCTTGCCAATTCCTTGGATAAGGGTTTTAAATCTAAGCGGTGCCATCTTGTTATCAAAGAAATCTTCGAATTCTGACACTAGGTTACTGAGTGTAAAGATGTTAGAAACACTATTTTCTAGTTTTTCTTTGTCAGCTCGTAAGTGTTCGATTGACTCTTTCAAGGCTAGTGCTTCCGAGGTTTCTTTTTCAAGCATTTCGTAAGACGCTTCTTTAAGTCGCAAACTTCTTTTGACCGAATCAAGTTCGTCTGATAGGTCTTTGTTTTTGCCTAGAAGTTGCTTGTTAAGGTCTTGTGTAGCTTTATAATCGTCCGGAATGACTTCCTTTTCAATCACCTTTTCAGTGGTCTTGGTTTGTTTGACACGCTCGAGTTCGCCCTTGACCGCTTCGAGAGCTTGGTCTTTGAGTTTTAGGCGACGCTCAAGCTCTTTATATTCTTTGTGAGTTGTGACATCGCCGTTGAAAACCGCTTGATTGACCTCTGGGATAGCGGATGGTTTAGACACTTGAGCTTGTAAAGTTTTCGGTAAGTGTTCAAACATTTCGATTTTCGTTTCTTCGTTTTGCGAAGAAACAAATTTAAAGTGATTGATATATTCGTAAGCCTTTGTTGTTTTAAACCCTAAACTTCTATACCATTCTTCGAAGCACCCAAAACCTCTAGTGGAAAGTTCCTCTTGAGCTTTAGCAAGTTGTTTTCCGATTTCGTAAGCACTCTTGCTTTGAATACCATAAATGATATTGGCTCGTTCTTCCAAAAATTCTTTCGTCTTTGCATCGACTAAAGAGTAATTAAAATCATTTGTTGTCAATTCCAAAATGTTCAACTCCTAATTCTTTAATTCTTCTTTTCAGCATATTCTCGACTTCTTTATTTGAATATCTGACAGTTCTGATGCCGCATAAATAGTTAAGTAACATGTCTCTGTACTTGTCTCGCAGTCTTCCAACTTCGGTTTCGTGGGACTTTCCGTCTATTTCGTATGCTATGTTATTGTCTTTGTCATAAAAATCTAGTGTAAACTTCTTGACACCCCATTTCTTGTACCCGCCTTTTCCGGTGCCGATAACAACCTGCTTCTCAAGCGACGGGTACATTAAGTGAAAAACTCGTTCGTGGGTTGTATCACTTGTTATCATTCTTCTTTTTGGTGGCTCGTTTATAATCCAGTCGATCAATCCGTTAATCATAGCTGTATTGTTACGAATCATGTACCATTGAAAGATTGTGTTTTCTTTTTCGGTTAATTTGATTTCGTTCATTTTTCCCTTTCTATTTTTGATATAATAGTTTTAAAAAATAATTGGAGTTTTATTGTGGAAGTCCTATCAAACAAAGCGCATTGCTTAATCAAAACATTTATTAAAATTCGGAAATCTAACAAACGGGGCCGAATTTACTACAAAGAAAATAAAGAATTAATAGATAATAACGATATTTTTATTCAGGAGCTTTGCGACAAAGGTTTATGCGTCAAAGACGTTTCTGGCGACGTAGGTCTCACGAAGAAAGGTCTTTATTATCTGCCAGAATACAAAGCATTCATGAAACGGACGCTATTAACTTCTTTATGGCTTCCATTCATAGTTTCTATTCTAGGAACATCTTTTACCTTGTTTCTTAATTATTTGATAAAACTTGTGATAGGCTTAATCAACTGTAAAGGGTAAACCAAATAACTTGCAGATAAGTAGTTTGATAATAAGGAAAAACCCTACCCCAGCAATCGATCCCAATATAGCGCCGATAATTGCCAAAAAGGTACAACTAATTATCAACCCAGTATAACTCCAAAGCCAATCGTCAATGACGTCTTTGATTTTTTCAAAGGCTTTTTTTATTTTCTTCATGTTTGCTCCTTTTAACTTTTTAAGTTATATACGATTTTTCGTATATTTAGGTTAAAAAAATTTAGGCTTCGACACATTCGCTGAATAGGTATTCTAATTCGTATTCTGGGAAAAACGCCTTTTTGATAGCTACTGTTTCACCGAAACTAAAATCTGTAACACCGTTGATTTTACTACGAACCGTGCGGTAATCAACTCCGAGCAAGTCTGCGATATCTACTAATGTTACGCCTTTACTCTTACGAATTTCTTCGATGTTTTTCATTTGCTTCCTCCTTCCTTAAGCTTGATTTAAGTATATACTAATTTTCGTATACTGTCAACAGAAAAATACGATTTTTTTTACTTTTTTTATTTACCTATACGATTTTCTGTGCTAATATATAGGTAGAAATAAAAATGAGGGTTATAAAAAATGCAGGCTGAAGAAAGAATTAAAGAGCTTATTATAGCTAAATATGGAAATGTTAGAGCTTTTGCGACAGAAAGCGGCATCTCTTACACTACTGTTCGCTCTATTTTGGAGCGTGGTATCATGAACGCAAAAGCTGAGAATGTTTTCAAGATATGTCATTTATTGGGGATATCACCGGATACTGTAGCAGATTGGGGAATTTCTAACGAACAACAACCAACCAACGCCCATGACATCGACGAAATCATAGCCAATGCAATGATGTTCGACGGTAAACCTCTTACAGAGGAAGATAAACGTGCCATTCGTGGCATAATTGCCGGCTATATGAGTAGCAAGGGGGATTGATATGGTTCGCAAATCCAAACAATCTTATAGAGATTTAGTTACTTTGCTTGACAACAATGGGGTTAGTTTTGAACTTATGCCGAAAGGTAAAGCTATTACTTTTTTAGAAAAGAACAACTACTACTATAAAGTCTCTGCTTTTCGAAAAAATTTTAAAAAGAAAAACGGGAAGTATCAACACCTTGATTTTCAGCATCTTGTAGATCTAGCCACAATTGATATGTATTTGCGAGACACGCTTCTGGATATTGCTATTAATGTTGAACATTTTATAAAAGTCGAGTTATCTAGGTTAATTACTAACAATCCTGATGAAGATGGTTATACAATTGTTCAGGAATTCGCTGTCAATTACCCAACATACTATAACAGCACCTATAATCGGTTCAGACAATCTCGATATCAAAAGGATATGTTTCTAAAACGTGGGTCTGATATCCCGATTTGGGCGTTGATGGAACACATGGATTATGGTTGCTTGTTAAAATTAGTAGGACTTTATTTCGATAAGTATAAGCCCAACTCTCTTCAAAAGGCTGTGACATTGGGTGATAACTCGAGACATCTCAGAAACGCTTGCGCTCACAATAATGTCCTGATGGTAAATGTATTCAGAGATGACGAAAAATTGAATAGAGTTAATGCCGTAGTTAATACGTTTGCTAGACAAAAGGGCGTTCTCAAATATCGTCAATACCGCAAAGTGAATGACCTTCTTTCACTCATTGCCTTATCAAATGCCTACTGTTCCACTGCGGTTCAATATCATCAAGGTTTAAAGATCCAAAATCTTATTGACCGAATGCAAAGGTATGCATCTGATTACACAAAAACGCCAGAACTGGTTAAAATGTTTACTATTTTTTGTAAAATCATTGACAATAAGTAAAACATTTTGTAAACTATTTTTAGTGGAAGACTGATTAAGTTCAGCGCCCTATGGCTTGTGCGTGCGCAAGTGTAAGGGAACAAAACGTCTAAAAAGAGCCGGTTCGTTTGTCGAATTGGCTTTTTTGCTTTTTTCTATAGAAACTGGTGCGAGGTGCTATGACTGAAAAAGAATTGCTTGAGCGATTCAATGTCTCTATCTGTGAGTTCGATTCTAGCCAGTGGCCACGAGATGGTTTTTTAGACCCTGTTAACCGTGTGGTTTACATCAATAAGGATTTACCTGCCGAAAGACGTTTGAAGGTCTTACTGCACGAATTAGGGCACCTAGAACACAACCCCAAACACTACGAGCGCCTGCGTGAGAAATATGAAGCTCAAGCTAATAGAAATATGATCCATGAATTGCTAAAAAATGAAAATCTGGATGATTTCAATTACATACACTTCATGGAAAAATATAATCTCACCACAATTTGTGATGAGACCTTTGTAAAAAATGAGTATCTAAAAATGATGAGGAATTGATATGAAACTTTTGAAAAAATACAAATGGTATATCTTAACAATTATTGTTTTATTCTGCCTTGGCTTAATGTTTGTGCCACGGTCTGGGAAGGAATCAAAGGAAACAAAACAGTCTAAAGCTGTTAAAGTGATAAAGCACACCACAAAGCCAAGTAAACATAGTTCTTCTTCGACTTCAAAAACTTCTAGTAGTTCAAGTTCAGAACAACCACAACAACCACAACAACCACAACAACCGCAAGAACAGACGCAAACCGAAGCTTCTCAACCTCAACAAGAAAAGCCTATTGATGGTGTAGGACCTACGCAATCACAAGTAGACCAAGCAACTGAACAATATGGCTATACGCCTGGATATGGCGGAGTACCTTCCGATTCTCCTGAGGTAGCAAGAGAACAAGCAGACCAACAAGCACGCCAAAACTGGCACGATAGTCAAGTTGAGTGGGCTAGACAACAAGGACTCATGGATTAATAAAAACCAGCAAATCTTAAACGATAAACTGGATAAAATAATTAAACTTCTTGAAAACTAAAAAAAGCCCTACACTCACCGTCGCCAAACTTCGAGTGTAGAGCAAGCATCACAGAAAATAAAAACACTATCACGGTAAAACAACCTAACAAGATTGTGTTCTTTTTTCTGTACCCATTTTACCAAAATTAAGGAGATATGACAATGTGGGTAGAAGAATTACCAAACGGAAAATATAAATTTTTCGAAAGATACAAGGACACTTACACTGAGAAATGGAAACGGGTATCTGTAACGCTTAACAGTGGGTCTAATCGAGCAAAGAAAGAAGCTCAACGACTACTGGATGATAAGATAGCTGAGAAGATGTCTGGCTTAAACACTACCGACGCATCATTTAACGATGTATTGCACGAGTGGTGGGAATTCCACAAGAAAGGCATTCGAAGGACTTCGATTAGTTCCATGACCAGCAATGTCAGATATGTCGAAGAGAATTTTGCCGTAGATGTCAAAATAGCAAACATTGATACACACTATATCCAACGCTTTATCAACGATGCCGATGTTCCACGTTCAATCCTTGAGCGTGTTAAATCTATTTTAAACCTGACCTTCGATTACGCTTGCACCGTTGGTTACATACCTAACAACCCTGCAAGACAAGCAAAACTTCCCAAGAAACAACAAACGATGGAAGATTACGACAAGATAAGAAATAAATTTCTAGAGATAGACACTGAACTACTTCCGCTACTTGCAGAATTACGAAAACAGAAACGCACCTACAGAAACGCAATCCTTGCAGAGTTCCTCTTCGTTAGTGGTGCAAGGATTGGTGAAGCGGTAGCTCTTGAGACATGCAACTACAGGAGGGAGGATGGGTATCTTGATATTTTTGGCACTCTGGATAGTGTTCAGGGCTATAAGAGAGCTAAAAAAGAACCGCCTAAGACCCCAGCAGGCTATCGCAGTAACAAGTTAACTAAACGTGAGATGGAATTGCTGGATGAAGCTATACAGATTCGGGATCTAAACAAGTCGCTATCAGACGATTGGGTGACCATGGATAGAGATTATATTTTTGTTACCGACAAGGGAGTACCACTTCAACGGAACTCGTTTAACAATTCTATCCAAGCTGCTAACAAGAGACTGGATAAGCCGATTAATAAACCGATATCATCTCACATATTCAGACACACGCTGGTCAGCTATCTGGCTGAGAATGGTGTCCCATTAAAGGCTATTATGGATAGAGTTGGGCATGATGACAGTGATACAACAATGAAGATTTATACCCACGTAACCAACAAAATGAAGAATAAAGTGGTTGAAATCATTGATAACTTGCCCCTTTCTTGCCCCTTAGAATAAAAAAAGACCTATCTACCAAGGCTAACCCCTTGATATGATAGGCTTTTTCTTTAAATCTTATTTTACTGTGCGGATACGCATAGTGTTTGTACCACCTGTACCTACAGGAACACCAGCAACGATAACAATGTTGTCACCAGATTCTACAAGACCTGATTCCAATGCAACTTTTTCAGCAACATCAAACATGTCATCAGTTGAGCTTGGTTTTTCAGTAACTACTGGAATAACACCCCAGTTAAGCATCAATGATTTTTGAGTAATTTCATCGAATGTTACAGCCAAGATATCAGCTTCTGGACGGTATTTAGAAATCAAACGAGCAGTGTTACCTGATTCAGTAAGAGCAACAACAAGTTTGATATCCATTGAGTTAGTAGCATCTTTAACTGCAGACGCAACTACTTCAGTCTTAGTTGAACGGTCAAATGTTGATGAATCAAGACGACCATACTCTTTAAGAAGAGTTTGAGCGTTTTTATCAATTGTAGCCATTGTACGAACTGATTCAACTGGGTATTTACCATTTGCAGACTCACCAGAAAGCATTGTAGCATCTGTACCATCGATAACTGCGTTGAATACGTCAGATACTTCAGAACGAGTTGCACGTGGTTTTTCTGTCATTGTTTCAAGCATGTTTGTAGCTGTAACAACAACTTTACCAGCAGCGTTAACTTTTGTGATGATCATTTTTTGGTAAACTGGAACCATTTCGAATGGTACTTCGATACCCATATCACCACGAGCAATCATGATACCGTCAGCAGCTTCGATAATTTCATCGATGTTGTCGATACCTTGTTGGTTTTCGATTTTAGCCAACAATTGAACGTGACCGTTACCAGTTTCTTCACAGATAGCACGAACTTCTTGTACGTCTTTTGCAGTACGTACGAATGAGATAGCGATAAAGTTAAGACCTTGTTCAAGACCAAAACGGATATCAGCGTTATCACGTTCAGCAAGTGCTGGGAAAGGAATTTTAGTGTAAGGGATGTTTACACCTTTTTGTTTAGCGATGATACCATCATTTTCAACTTCAACGATGAATTCACGTTTTTCAGCATCTTTGTCCACAACACGAAGACCAAGTTTACCATCATCGACAAGAACTTGTTTACCAACTTCTACATCGTCAAAAACGTCAAGTGCACCTGCAACGTTCAAAGCGATAACGTCGCGAGTTGATTTGATACCTTGTTTAGTAGCAACACGAATTTGTTCACCCGTTTTGTATGCATACTCTTTAGCATCACCTTCGAACAATTCAGTACGGATTTCAGGTCCTTTTGTATCAAGAAGGAAACCTACTTTTTGACCAGCAAGGTCTTCTGCCATACGAACGACATCCATACGTTCACCTTGTTCAGCGTGGTCACCATGTGAGAAGTTGAAACGGAAAACGTTGGCACCTTCCTTGATCAATTGAGCAATGTTTTTAGCAGATGCTTCGCGGTCAAGTTTTTCACCCCAGTAACCATCTTCACCAAATTTTTTGCCACCACGGATTTCAACCGCAGGACCAAGTGTTGCAACGATTTTTACACGTTTATTCATGATAAATAAAAACTCCCTTATATTTTTTGTCGCCTTAGCGACGGATTAACAATAATTTAAGTAACTGAGATTAGCTCAAGTTAGACAATGAACGGTTAAGATCTGCAAAGTCAAGACGAGCTCTGTGTGGATTATTAACGATAATTTTACCGTCTTCAGTAAGACTGAACAAAGCGCCTTCTTCTGCTGTACCAAGGATTGGGCTTTCAACAAGCTCTTCATTGTGGATACCAACAGCTACACCACCAATACCTTGTTTAAGGAGGTCAACCGCATGTGCACCCATCCATGAAGCAAGAACACGGTCACGCGCAGTTGGTGAACCACCACGAACCACGTGTCCAATGTTTGTTGCACGAAGATCTGAAGTATCTCCAGCTTCTTTCATTTTAGCTGCAAATTCTTCAGCACCCATAACACCTTCAGCAAGTACGATTACGTGGTGAGTTTTAGCACCTGATTCGTAACCTTCTTTAACTTTACGGACAACTTCGTTGATGTCGTACTCTTCTTCAGGTACGATAATTTGGTCTGCACCAGAAGCAATACCAGCCCAAAGAGCGATATCACCAGCGTTACGTCCCATAACTTCAACGACAAAAGTACGTCCGTGACTGAAAGCAGTGTCTTGAATCTTATCGATAGCTTCTGTTGCAGTTGCAACAGCAGTATCAAAACCAATTGTATAGTCTGTACCAACGATATCGTTATCGATAGTTCCTGGAAGACCAACAGCTGGGAAACCATGTTCAGTCAAACGCATAGCACCATGGTAAGAACCATCTCCACCAATAACTACTACACCTTCGATTCCATGTTTTTTAAGTTGCTCAATACCTTTAAGTTGACCCTCAAGTTGGGCAAACTCAGGATAGCGAGCAGACTGAAGGAAAGTACCACCACGGCTGAGGATGTTGTCTACGCCTTTGGCATCAAGTTGGAAGATATCTCCTTCAACCATACCAGCGTATCCACGGTTAATGCCGAATACTTCGATTCCTTCAGAAATTGCTTTGAGAACAACTGCACGAGCGGCAGCGTTCATACCAGGGGCATCTCCACCACTAGTCAAAACAGCAATACGTTTCATTATTCCTGATACTCCTTTTATATATTTAACATTTTCATTATAACACAAAGAATTCTAAATGGCTTTAAATTTGAAAAGATTTATTGTTTTTTTTTTTATCGTAAAACCGTTTTCAACACATAAGGTGCTAATTCCTGATTAAGTTCCTCGTTCTTGGCTACTCTATATCTTTGACTAACGATGGTTTCCTTACTTCCTTGATAACGAATAATGACAGGGATGTTTCCAGGATACTTAGCTAAGATTTGAGAAACTTCTAAGTCCTTATCATGATTCTCAAGTAGAATCCAGAAACGCTCCGTACTAGCTTCCTCCATGTTGGACAAAATTAATTGAATGCGTCCATCACGCTCCTGGGTCCGCCCATCAAGATAGAAGAGACCACCTTCACTCAACTTATCCTTATGATAGAAATAAGTTTCTGGGAATAGGGTAACATCAAGTTTATTGATCCCATCAGTGACGTTCAGAAAGGCCATCTGATCACCTTTTTTAGTTCTGATAATTCGAACGGACTCTAGCTGAACCAACACCGTCGCCTTAGTATTAACAGTCAAATCAGAAATTGCTTGATAGGGACGAGAGGCCATTTTTTGAGCTAGGTGTAGAGGATGGGGGCTAAGCCCAACTCCTAGTAACTCCTGTTCTAAATTATAACGATCCGTCTGGCTATAGTCTTCATAATCAACCCAAGAATAAGAGGACTCTGCAAACAAACTTCCTAACTCATTGACAAAAGTAAAGAGGTTGTTTAAATTGCCAATGATTTTCTGACGGTTTGGTTCAAAAATATCAAACAAACCAATCTGGATAAGAGGTGTCAAAATATCGACTTTCTGATATTTGCTTGGAATACGCGTCAAGAAATCTTCTATAGAAATATACTTTCCATTTTGCTTACGATCCTCAATAATCCAAAGGGCAAAATCTCTTGGCAAGCCTTTGATAGTCTTAAGGCCTAATACGATCTTGCCATCTGAAATCTTGTCCAGATAGGGAATCCTATTAATATCGAGGCTAGCTAGGGAGAAGCCATTTTCAATTGCATCCTTAATGTAATCACTTGACGAATAATTTAACATGACGTCATAGAATATCTGTGGGTAGTGCGTTTTGAAATAGGCTAACTGAAAGGCTAAAGCTGAGTAGGCATAGGCATGACTTCTATTAAAACCATAACCTGCAAACTTAGCCATCATACTAAAGAGTCGTTCAGCAATCTGAGGGTCACGTCCTAACTGACGACTTCCTTCCATGAACTCCTTGGACATCTTGGACATTTCATTGGCATCTTTTTTAGACATCGCTCGACGAAGCAAATCGGCTTTTCCGAGTGTAAAGCCCGCAAATACTTGGGCAATCTGCATAACCTGTTCCTGATAGAGCATGATGCCATAAGTAGGCTCAAGGATTGGCGCAACTACTAGATCAATGAGATCTACTTTTTCCTTACCATACTTACGAGCAATGAAATTATCTGTATAATCGCTAGCTCCAGGACGGTTAAGTGAGGTTGTCGCTACGACTTCTTCGAACTTAGCCGGTTTAATCCGTTTGAGAAGGTTTATAGCACCTGCCTGCTCAAACTGAAAAATCCCCTTAGTTTTACCCTTGGCAAAAAGTGCTAGGGTCTGTGAATCTTCCAAGTCAATGGATTTGATATCAATAGTGATGCCCTGCTCTTCTTCTAGCTTTTCCTTCATTTTTTGAACGAAGGTCAGATTACGGAGGCCCAAGAAATCCATCTTAAGCAAGCCATTGGCCTCGACTGCGGAGGCATCGTACTGAGTAACCATCATATCATCACCAGCTTTTAGCGGAATATGGTTGGTCAGGTCGTCATCACTCATCACTATACCAGCAGCATGGATTGAGGTCTGTCTTGGCTGGCCTTCAATAGCCTTAGCAATCTCAAAAGCCCTCTGAAATTCCTGTCTCTGATTAATCAGCTGTCTGAATGACATATTCTTCTCATAGACAGAGGTCAAATTATCACGAAAAGAAATCTTTTTACTTAGTTGGGACAGTTCAAATTCCTTAGCACCAAAACGTTTAAAAACATCTCGAATAGCCTGCTTGGCTCCAAAGGTTGAAAAGGTAACAATCTGAGCAGAGTGCTTACTACCATAACGGTCCCTAACATAATGAAGAAACTCGCTTCGATAGATATCAGGCAAGTCGATATCAATATCAGGCATGCTATAACGCTCTTCATTTAGGAAACGCTCGAAAAGCAAGTCATTTTTAACGGGATCAATTCCAGTAATATCAAGGACATAGGCCACCAAGCTTCCTGCAGCAGATCCACGTCCCATTCCCATATAATAACCACGGCTACGCCCAAAGCGTAATAAGTCCCAGACAATCAAGAAATAATCATCAAAGCCCATCTGATGAATGATAGACAATTCTTTGTCTAAACGTTCCTGATAAACTGCTGAGGTTAACTTTTTAGACTCCAATCCAGATTGAGCTAATTGACGTAATTGGTCAACAGCAGGCATATCTCGATTAAAACGTGGAAGCTTCAAATCCGTATCAAATTGATAAGTAATGTCTGAAACAAGTAGCTCCAAATTGTTCAAAGCCTCTGGGATATCACTATAGGCACTTTCCATTTCTTGAGGCGAAAAAAGAAGCTGATTCATAGGGCAAATAGAGGCCTCTGACAGGGAAACGTTTTGTGAGATGGCATGCAACATCTGAATCGTCGAGCGATCTGCATTCTCAAAATAACGCACTGTATGTAAGGGAACTACAGGATAATCAAACTCTTTGCCAGCATCTTCTGGTCTTACCCCAATGAAAACCTCTGAACCAAGAGTCATCCCTGGCTCCCAGTCTTCACTCGGAAGGATGAGGGCAATAGCATTTAGATAGTCCGAAAAAGCTGTAAATTCACGCTGTCCTGAGGAGAGTTCTGTTGCCAACTTCATCAAATTTTTATAGCCCTGATTATTTTTAGCTAACAGGCGAAAAGGAATTTTTCTACCCTCGTAAAATAGATTAGCTTCCATACCAATCAAAGGACGTAAACCGTTTCCACTTGCAAGCTGGGCAAAATGATAAGCAGCATAAAGATTATCACGATCCATCAAACCAAGGGCTTGATAGCCAAGCTCTTTGGCACGCGCAACGTAGCTGTTCAAATCTACGACACTATCCATGAAACTATAGACGGATTTTGTATCCAATTGTGCAAACATGAAGGCCTCCTTTCTATCTTTCTATTATAGCATACGCTACTAGTAAAAACGCCTCTACCATATTAACTGTTTCAAACAAAAAGAATGAGATAGAACAACATTTTTGATATTGTCCTTATCCCATTCTTTTAAGTGCTCATTATTTTTTTACTAACATATCGTTGCTTCTGATAGCAAGATTGAATATCAAAGCTTAGAGAAACAACTTAATCCCTTATTGCCAATATGATGGGCGTTGTTTTTCATAGGCAGCAATCAAATCTTCATATTGAAGAGTGATTCCAATATCGTCAAGCCCTTCAACCAATTTACGTTTCCACTCATGATCGATATCAAATGGAAACTCTCCTGCTGAAGATTTAATGACTTGGTTTGGAAGGTCAATCGTGATTTCCTCACCTGCAGGAAGAGCAGCCAATTTTTGACGTACTTCCAAGGGTTGAACGATTGGCAACATACCATTCTTCAATTCGTTGTTATAGTGGATATCTGAAAATGATCCAGCGATAACACAACGGAAACCGTAGTCTTCCAATGCCCATGCAGCGTGTTCACGAGATGACCCTGAACCAAAGTTATCACCAGTAACCAAAATAGTCGCATCGCGATACTCAGGTTTGTTGAAGACAAAATCAGGATTTTCTTCGTAGTCATCATTAAGATAACGCCATTCAAACATCAAATTCTTACCAAAGCCTTTTTTATCAACAGCTTTCAAGAATTGTTTGGGAATGAGTTGGTCCGTATCGATGTTATCATTCATCAAAGGTACTGATTTCCCTGTATAGACGGTAAATTTTTCCATTATCTTCTCCCTTATGCTTGAACTTCTGGCATATCGCGTACATCTACAAATTTACCAGCGATTGCTGCAGCTGCTGCCATTGCTGGACTACAAAGGTGAGTACGAGCTCCATATCCTTGACGTCCCTCGAAGTTACGGTTACTTGTAGATGCACAGTGAACGCCTTCTGGAACATGGTCTGGGTTCATACCAAGACACATTGAGCAACCTGGATCACGCCATTCAAATCCTGCATCCAAGAAAATTTTATCCAAACCAAGACGTTCAGCTTCTTTCTTAACTGGACGTGAACCTGGAACAACAATAGCTGTCAATGTCGGTGCGATATGTTTTCCTTTAACGAATTTAGCAGCTAACTCAAGGTCGCTAAGACGTGCGTTAGTACAAGAACCGATAAAGACATAGCCAAGATCGATATCTTTAGCATACTCGCCAGGCTTAACGTCCATATACTCGTAGGCACGTTCATCATTAAAGTCTTTGATTTCTGGGAATGGTTGATCAAACTCAACACCCATTTCAGGGTTAGTTCCCCATGTAACCATAGGTGCCAATTCTGAAACATCAATAGTGATTACTTTATCGTATTCAGCATCTGGATCTGAAACTAAAGTTTTCCAATCAGCTACTGCTTCTTCAAATTTCTCACCCTTAGGTGCGCATGGACGACCTTCTACATAGTCATAAGTTTTTTGGTCTGGATTCATAAGACCCATCTTAGCACCAAATTCAATAGACATGTTACAAATAGTCATGCGTTCATCCATTGAAAGGGCATCGATAGCTTCACCACAATATTCAACTGCGTATCCTACACCAGCATCAACGCCATAACGTGCAATAAGTGCAAGAATAAAGTCTTTTGAATAGACACCTGGCTGAGGTTTACCAACAAATTCAACCTTCATTTTCTTAGGTTTCACTTGCCACAAACATTGTGTCGCAAAGACATGTTCTACCTCAGATGTACCAATACCAAAGGCAATGGCACCAAAGGCACCGTGCGTAGCCGTATGACTATCCCCACAGACGACAAATTTACCGGGTTGACTACGACCTGTTTCAGGACCAACCATGTGGACAATCCCCTGACGAGCAGTACCGTGGGTAGCCGCATCAATACCAAATTCTTCGACGTTTTTCGCCAAAGTATCAATTTGGTTTTTAGAAATAAGGTCACGAATGTTAAAAATATCAACTGTAGGAACGTTGTGGTCTGTCGTACCGAAAGTTAGATCTGGGCGACGAACTTTACGTCCAGCATCACGAAGTCCTTGAAAGGCCTGTGGACTTGTAACCTCGTGAATATAATGCTGATCCACATACATCAATTGTGGTTCGCCCTCGTTTCCAGTAACGACATGGCGTTCCCAAAGTTTATCAAAAATTGATTTTCCGCTCATAAAATACTCCAAATATAATCTAAGGATTAGCTAATCCGAAAGTCTTGTTAGAATAAGGTATAAAAGAACGACATCAATAACAATGCCTATAAGCCAACATAGCTTAAAATACCATTTGTTAATTTTATGTCTAAAAAGTTTTCCACCTAGAAAGGCACCAATACCACCGAAAATCAGAGTCTGTAATAATAATGCCCTCTCAGAAATCCGTCTTTTATGTTGAATGGCCTTACTTTTATCAAGTCCATAAGCACATAAAACAAGGAGATTCCATACCAACAAAACACTTAGTAACACTAGTTTTAGTGTCATGAGTTTAGAGATTGCTAATAATAGCTGCTGTCATTTCAGCAGTCGAAGCCTGACCACCCAAATCACGTGTCAAGATGCCTTGGTTCAAGGTCTTATCAACAGCATTTTCAATCAATTCTGCCCCTTCAGTTTCATTGAAACTTTCACGCAACATCATCGCTACTGATAAAATCATTGAAATTGGGTTGGCAATACCTTGACCAGCGATGTCTGGTGCTGAACCATGGATTGGTTCATAAAGACTCGGACCATTTTCAGAATGACTGGCAGATGGCATAACACCTAAAGTTCCTGGAAGGACACTTGATTCATCAGACAAGATATCTCCAAAAAGGTTCTCTGTCACAACCACGTCAAAACGAGCTGGATTGGTAATCATAATCATTGCGGCACTATCAACGAGTTGGTGTTCAAGAGTTACATCTGGGAACTCCAAAGAAACTTCATCAGCAATCTTACGCCACAATTTAGAAGTTGCCAAGACATTTTGTTTATCAATGCTAGTGACCTTTTTGCCACGACCTTGGGCAATCTTGAAAGCACGACGCATGATACGACGAATCTCATCTGCTGAATAATCATTGATATCACGAGCCTTATCTTCTTCGAGAATATGCTCACCAAAGTAAATCCCACCTGTAAGCTCACGAACAACGACAAAATCTACGCCCTCGATACGCTCTGGTTTAAGAGGTGACAAGTGTTTCAAAGCATCAAAGATGCGGACAGGACGGATATTAGCAAAGAGATTCAACTCTTTACGAATGGCCAAAAGTCCTTGTTCAGGACGTACTGGCGCATTGTCATATTTAGGTCCACCAATTGCAGCCAAGAGGATAGCATCTGCTGATTTAGCAGCATCCAAAGTTGACTTAGGAAGTGGATGACCCTCGGCATCAATGCCAGCACCACCAAATGGTTTAGCATCAATGTCATAATCAAATCCAATTTTTGAAGCTACTTTTTCAAGAACTTCAAGACCCGCTGCCATAATCTCAGGTCCAATTCCATCACCTGAAAGTGTTACAATTTTCTTTGTCATGTTTAACTCCTCTTTGGCTTATGGAAGGTCACGATAAGAAACCTTACGTGCCATCTCACCAGCATTTTCTTTTTGAACCAATGTATTAGCATTGATATAGGCAATTGCTGATGCTTTCAAAACATCAAAGTCCAAACCAGATGCATTGAAAATAGTATCTGTATCTACATTTTCAACAGTTACAAGTACACGCGCTTGCGCATCAATACCATCAGTTACAGCGTCAATATTATAAGAAGTCAAGCGAACTGTTTGGTTGAAGAATTTATCAATAGCATTGAAAATAGCTTCAACTGACCCTTGTCCATTGGCCAAAAATTCTACAGATTCACCGTCTTCATTAGCCAAGCTTACTGTAGCAGTGATTGTTTCATCAGCATTAGTAGTCAAGCGAAGATCTTCGAAGTGGAAACCTTCTGGATTATCTACACTAGTACCAGCAACAAGGGCACGAATGTCTGCATCTGTGATATCATGTTTTTTCCCAGCCAAGACTTTAAATTTGGCAAAGAGTGGTTTGATATCTTCTTCAACAAAGTCAAGCTCAAGTTCTTTCAATTTTTCAACAAAGGCATGACGTCCTGACAATTTACCAAGAGGAAGACTGTTACTCTTCACACCTACCAATTCTGGTGTGAAGATTTCATAAGTTTGTGGGTTCTTAAGAACACCATCTTGGTGGATACCTGATTCATGAGAGAAGGCATTTCCACCAACAACAGCTTTATTTTTAGGAACAGGAATTCCAGAGAAGCGAGAAACAAGCTCTGAAGTATTCATTGTTTCATTAAGAACAATATCACTTGTTGCTTGGAAAAAGTCTTCACGAATTTTCAAAGCGACAGCTACTTCTTCAAGAGCAACATTACCCGCACGCTCACCAATACCGTTGACTGTTCCCTGAACACGTCCAGCACCATGTTTAATTGCTGTCAAAGTATTTGCAGTTGCCATACCGAGGTCATCGTGACAGTGAACACCAAAGACAACTTTATGGTCTGATTTAATATTTTCAGTCAAGTGATCAAAAATACGTGCAAACTCTTCTGGAGTCGTAAAGCCAACTGTATCAGGAATATTAATATATGAGGCACCAGCATCAACTGCTGTTTGAACAACTTCAGTCAAGAAATCAAGCTCAGTACGAGTAGCATCTTCAGGAGAAAACTCAACAACTTCAAATTTTGAACGTGCATATGACACATGTTCTTTTACAGCTTCAAGAATTTCTTCTTTTGATTTCTTCAATTTAAACTCACGGTGAATAGGACTTGTCGCGATAAAGACATGAATTTGTGGATACTTAGCATCTTTCAAAGCTTCATAACAAGCATCAATATCAGATTTTACTGAACGAGCCAAGCCAGTAACAGAAGTTGTTGTCATAGCTTCTGCAATTTGTTTTACTGCTTCAAATGAATCTGGGCTAGCTGCAGGGAAACCAGCTTCAATTACAGAAATTCCCCATTTTTCAAGTTGCTTAGCAATAGCAACTTTTTCTTTGATTGAGAAGTTAACACCAGGTGTTTGTTCCCCATCACGAAGACTTGTATCAAAAAATTCAACTTTACGCATAGACAATCCTCTTTCTAAAAGTAAAAACGATAGTAGTAAAAAAACATCTCACTCGGAAACCCAAGCGAGATGTTTTTATCTCCCGCTTGGTAAGCCAAACAGGACTAATGCTTTTGCACTAGCCCTCATTACGCAATAGCAAAGTTGTTGTAGTTGCGAATGTCATTTGACTGATTTCCTTTCGATGTATCTTGACTAATATGATACATCTTTCCAACTTGAAAGTCAAGGAAAAAATACTGAATTGACTGACTTTTCTGACCACTATTTACAATTTTTTTCAGGAAAAGAAAAAAGCTGGCTTAAACCAACTTTTTCTTTATTATTGATAACTACTTATCTCAGCTTATTTTCCGAGGTAGTATTCGTTAACAACGTTCAATTTATCGTCAAATTCGAATACCAATGGTGGGAAGTTTGGAATTTCAACATCCATGATTTCGTCATCTGACAATTGTTTGATGTGTTTAACAAGGGCACGGATTGAGTTACCGTGTGCACCTACGAATACGTTTTTACCATCTTTAAGAGCTGGAGCGATTTTATCTTCCCAGAATGGAAGGGCACGTTCCAAAGTAACTTTCAAGTTTTCAGCATCTGGAATTACTGAATCGTCAAGTGAAGCGTAACGACGGTCAGTGTGTGCTGAGTGCTCATCATCACGATCCATTGCTGGAGGCAATACATCGTATGAACGACGCCAAATGTGAACTTGCTCATCACCAAATTGTTCAGCAGCTTCTGCTTTGTTTTTACCAGTCAAACCACCGTAGTGACGTTCGTTCAAGCGCCATGATTTTTCAACTGGAACCCAAAGTTGGTCAGATGCTTCAAGAGCCAAGTTAGTTGTTTTGATCGCACGTTTCAATACTGAAGTGTATGCTTGGTCAAATTCGATACCAGCTTCTTTGATCAATTTACCAGCGTCGATAGCTTGTTGAGTACCTTTTTCAGAAAGATCTACGTCAGCCCAACCTGTGAAAAGGTTAGCTTTGTTCCATTCAGACTCACCGTGGCGAGCGAAAACCAATTTTACCATTAGTTATGTCTCCTTTTTATTTTGGGTTATACCCATTTACTCTATCTATTCTACCCAAAAAACCTTGAAAAAGCTAGCAAAATCCAAAAAATTCTGTAAAATTCTACTGCATCCTGTCAGTCTCAAAAGCGAGGGTATTAGAAATTCACTTTAGATGCTTTTGCATATCCAACATTTCCTTGTTTTAGGCCTCTTTTCATGCTAAAATGAGATGAAATAGTAACATTTTGCTTTGTGATCTTTAAGGAGGATCTTATGGTTTCTACTGCTACAAAAGTTGGTCAGTTTACATTTTCTAACTGTCTTATGAATGCCGCTGGTGTTCATTGTATGACTAAGGAAGAATTGGCAGAGGTTGAGGCTTCAGCTGCAGGCTCATTTGTCACAAAAACAGGGACACTTGAAGCCCGCCCTGGTAATCCTGAACCACGTTATGTTAATGTACCTCTTGGGTCAATCAACTCAATGGGCTTGCCAAATAACGGTTTTGAATACTACCTTGACTATGTGATTGAATTGCAAAAGCAACCCAATACCAAAAATCATTTCCTTTCACTAGTTGGTCTCTCACCTGAAGAAACCCACACGATTCTCAAAAAAGTTCAAGAAAGCGACTATGAAGGACTTGTTGAACTCAACCTCTCATGCCCTAACGTTCCTGGTAAACCTCAAATTGCCTATGATTTTGAAACCACTACTGAGATTCTAACTGAAGTATTTTCTTACTTTACAAAGCCTCTTGGGGTGAAATTACCGCCTTACTTTGATATTGTGCACTTTGACCAAGCTGCCACCGTATTCAACCAATTCCCTCTTGTCTTTGTTAACTGTGTCAACTCAATTGGTAATGGACTTTATATTGAAGATGAATCTGTCGTCATCAAACCTAAGAATGGTTTTGGTGGTATTGGTGGTGATTATATCAAACCTACTGCCTTGGCAAATGTTCATGCTTTTTACCAACGTTTGAAACCTGAAATCCAAATTATTGGTACCGGAGGTGTTAAATCTGGTCGCGATGCTTTTGAACACATCCTTTGTGGCGCAAGCATGGTACAGATTGGTACTGCCCTTCAAAAAGAAGGTGTGGCTGTCTTTGACCGTATCACAAAAGAACTTAAAGAAATCATGGAAGAAAAGGGATATGAAACCCTTGAAGACTTCCGTGGCAAACTGCACTACATTGACTAGAATACAAAAGAGTTTGGAAAATCTTCCAAACTCTTTTTGCTTTGTTTGATGATGATTCTCTTGTTAAACAAGACCATCATCGTCACGTTCATCCCAGTCTGCAAAAGGATCCTTGCCCTCTTTTTCAGCCTGAAGACGTTTCTGACGAGCTTCTTCTATTTGTTTCTCACTTGGCTTCATCAGTTTACTAATAGCAACAATACCTGATAGTTTTATAACTGTAAAAACCAAAAGAAAAATTAATACCACTGTTATGGTTTTCATAGTTTTCCTTATCTATTTTCGTATAAATCAAAACCCCTAAATGCTTAGGGGTTTTAAGATTATTTAACTGCGTCTTTAAGAGCTTTACCAGCTTTAAATGCAGGAACTTTAGAAGCTGCGATTGAGATAGCTTCACCAGTTTGTGGGTTACGACCTTGACGAGCAGCGCGTTCGCGTACTTCAAAGTTACCGAAACCAATCAATTGTACTTTTTCACCTGCAGCAAGGAATTCTTCGATAGAAGCGAAAACTGCATCTACAGCTGCTGCTGAATCTTTTTTAGTAAGCTCAGTTGCTTCTGCAACTTTAGCGATCAAATCTTGTTTGTTAGCCATTGTAACAATCCTCCAATTTATTTCTAAGCGAATAGTTTTTTTAGCGCTTGAACAAGTATTATCTTATCCTAAAAGGCCTATGAGGTCAAGTAATAAACGCTAATTTAATCGCTTTTTTGCAAAAAGTAAAGGCTTTTTAATTTATTGTCTTATAGATGTCAAATTCGATACGGTCATTAACCAAATCAAGGCTTTGAGCACGTGCTGTTATCCCCTTCTCATTCTTCATAGACTGAATATTTAGGGTAACTTTTCCCTTCTTACTATCGATGGCGATGTAATCAGGAAGGTTGGTTGAACGTTTAATCATCTTAAGGGCATCCGAAACAGGCAGTTTCAAGGTTCCAGCCGAAAGCTCAGAAACATGAAGTACAATTGCTCCTGATTCACTAACAACCGGCGTAAAGTAGACATAAAGAGGGACAGGGTGACCTAAAACCTTATAGCTACTTTCGAAAACAATTTTAGAATTGGTAACCTTGACCTTGAAACGCATCTTATCGGTCGAATAATCTTGGGCAAAGCCCGTAAGAGCAGCGTCAAGCTCCTCCCTTGTCATACTATACTTACCAATTTTAGTTGCTCCCTTAGGTAGGGATACAGAACTCGTCGTCTCCACTGGAGTCATGATTCTATATGTCACAACACTTACTAGGGCTAGATTTAAGGCCAAGAGTCCTAAAAATAACCACTTCCATATCTTACTCACCTGACCACTCCTTCTTTGTTTGGTTAATACGTTTCAAAATGGCATCTGACATAATTTGATAACCTGTATTATTTGGATGAAAATGATCATCCTCAAAAAGAGCATCATTCAGGCTACCTTGAGAAGAGTTACTAGACTGAGACGTATCATCAGAGCTTGTAACACCGCCCTTACCGTCAATTCCCTTATAAAGCAAATCATTTACAGGAACAAAATAGACATTATCGTACTTCTTGCACACTTCTTCAGTAGATTGGTTCCAATTATCTACAATAGTTTGCATTTCTGTCATCTCTGGAAAATTAAGATAAAAAGGATTGTAAATACCAACAATATAAATTGGCAATGTTTTATTATCCTTACGAGCTAACTCAATAATCTGTCCTAATCTCTTTTGATAGGCCTGAGCTGGCTTAGTGAAGGTGTCTACATTAAGATTAGTGATATTGTCCTTAATGACATGGATTACATCATTACCACCAACTGTCAGAGTCATCACTTTAGCCTTCTTGAGATCTCTTTGAATATCCTTCTTTTCTTGCACTCTCTTGAGAATTTGATTGCTCGTATTCCCTGCGATACCATAGTTGCGAGAGGTCACTTGCCAGTCAAAATCTGACTCTAAGGCCTGAGACAAAACAGGAACGAAGCCCCCTTGATTACTACTATCACCTACACCTTGCGTAAGGGAATCACCGATAGCAACATAGGTGACCTTTTCATTTTTAATAGATTTAATTTTTTCTGCAATTTTTGATGACTGATGCGTACTAGGAACTACAAAAATAAAGAGGCCGATAAATAAGAGAAAAAGCAAGAAGAAGCCTACGAGGCTTCTAACTAATTCTGATTCTTTCCACTTATTCATAACGAACCATTACGGCAAAGGCGCCTTCACCAGTGTGCGTTTGAATGATGGAACCAGTCTCAAGGATTGAAATTGGAGCACCCAAAACCTCAAGTTTTTCAGCCATTTCATGTGCAAAATCAGGTGTCCCTGCATAAGAAATACCAATCTCTGCCACTTTGCGGTCCTTGATACTATCAATATAAGAATCCAACCATTTCGTGAACGTCTTAGCACCACGTCCCTTAGCAATGGTATTTAACTGATAGTCTTTCAACTCCATAATGACACGGATATTGAGCAATGAAGATAGTAGACCTGTTACACGTCCAATACGACCACCTTTGACAAGATTCTCAAGGGTAGACACACCGATATGAAGTTCGGATTTACTTTTCACTTCTTCCACACGTGCTACAATCTCATCAAGACTTGCTCCTGCTTCAGCTAGTTTAGCTGCTTCAACAACCTGAAACTTGAGGCACTGATCCGTAAAGCCTGAATCGATGACGGTTACATCTGCTCCTGAAAGGCTAGCGCCTTGACGTGAGGCTTCACATGTCCCAGAGAGTGTATGCATGATGTGGATAGCCACAATCTGTTCTGCACCTTCTTTGACAAGCTTTTCATATGTCTCAGCAAACAAACCTACTGGTGGTTGGCTTGTCTTTGGTAACTCTTTGCTATGCTTCATCATATCCAAGAAACGGCCTTCTTCTCGAAGATCACTATCTGAATAGATGACACCGTCCACCATAACCGACAATGGAACAACAGTGATATTATATTTTTCAACCAATTCTGGTTCAATCGTGATTGACGAATCGGTTACAATTCTGATTTTACTCATATTTTTCTCGCTTAACACAAATTTTTATTCTATTATAGCATGACTGGAAAACTTTTCCCAAGTCTTTTTCTAAAGAGAGTCATCCACCTTTAACAAGGCTCTTGCTTGGCTCAAGGCAGCCTCTGTCACATTATCTCCTGCTAACATCTTAGCGATTTCTTGCACCCTTTCCTCAGGTGTCAAAAGACGAACACGAGAGACAGTCGTCTCATTATCGCTTTCCTTAGAAATAAAGAACTGATAATCAGCAATTGCAATAACTTGCGGAAGATGACTGATAGCCAAAACCTGACCATGACTCCCAATCTTATGAATTTTCTGAGCGATGGCTTGGGCAACACGACCTGAAACGCCAGTATCAACCTCATCAAAGACGATACTTGTTTTGTCTTCTTTGCGGGCAAAGGCTGACTTAATCGCTAACATGAGTCGAGATAATTCTCCTCCTGAAGCAACCTTAACAAGCGGTTTAAAGCCTTCACCTGGATTGGTTGAGATGTAAAACTCAACCTGCTCATTGCCATCACGGTTAAATTTCCCTTTAGTAAAGGTAACTTTAAAATCAGCCTTATCCATGTAAAGGTCGCATAACTCGTTCTTAATCTCAGCTTCAAGGGCTGTAGCAATTTGATGGCGTGCCGTTTGTAGGGTCTCTGCAGACGCCAGCAGGTCTTTTTCAAGTTGCTTAAGCTCTTGTTCCATGGCATCTGACGAACTGGAATTGCCAGTCAGAAGATTGTACTCTTTACTTGAATTTTCCAGATAATCTAAGACATCATCAACAGTTCCACCATATTTACGAGTAATTGCATTAATGGTATCTAAGCGGTGTTCAATCTCTTGTAAACGCCCAGCATCAAAGTCCAAATTATCCAAAAGGTCACCAAGTTGTTTAGTGACATCTTCTAGAACATAATAGGCTTCTGATAGATTTCCAGAGAGTTCTTTGTAATCAGAGTCATATTCTTCAAGAGACTGGAGGTCGTTCATGGCAGAACGGACATTTGAAAGGCTTGAAAATTCTTCATTATCCAGCACGACATAGGCATTCGTTAAGGTATCAGCAATCTGCTTATGATTAAGAAGTTTGTCTCGCTCCTTCATCAATGCCAAATCCTCTCCTGATTTTAGAGAGACTGCTTCAATTTCTGCAATCTGAAAAGCTAGCATTTCAATTCGAGCCTTATGCTCCTGCTCATTTTTCTGCTTTTCAAGAACAGCTTTTCTTAACTCACGATAGCGGTCAAAATACTCTTGGTATTCTTTCTTAGTTTGGAAAAATTCCTTGTCACCAAAGGCATCAAGCATGGTAATATGCAGAGCAGGTTTCATAAGCTCTTCCTGATCATGCTGTCCATGAATATCTACCAAAAAGTGCCCAACAGCTTTAAGCGTTGTTAAATTGACCATCTGTCCATTGATACGACTAACACTTCTACCATTTTGTAAGATTTCACGACGGATAATCAATTCATCCTCGACAGGAATCCCATTATCTTCCAAGATACTAACCAAGGCAGGATTTTGTTCGATTGAAAAGAAACCCTGAATTTCAGCCTTAGATGCTGAATGACGGACGACTTCGCTAGAAGCACGTGCGCCCAACATAAGATTCATGGCATCTATAATAATGGACTTACCAGCACCTGTTTCACCAGTAAGAACGGTCATACCATTCTCAAAGTTTAGAGAAATCCCTTCAATAATTGCGAAATTCTTTATCGTAATTTCGAGAAGCATAGGCCCTCCTAGTCTTCAACCCACTTAATGATTTGCCCCTGTAGTTCGATAGCTGCCAACTCTGACTGAGCTACCAAAAAGAGGGTATCATCGTCAGCAATGACACTAAAAATCAAATGCTTGTACTCATCCAAAAGAATCTTCTTGATGAGACGGCTTGTCCCAGGTTGAACAACGATATTCATAAAGGCATGTTGACGATCAACACGCAACAAGCGACGAGTCGCAACAGAAGTTCCACCCACTCGTCTAGGAGCAGTTGAGAGCCCATAGATGTAAGAACCGTCTTCCGTTGGTACCTTGGTAATACCAATTTCATTGATATCACGCGATACTGTCGCCTGAGTAGCCTTCAATCCCTCATTTTGGAGTAATTTTACCAATTCTCCCTGAGTCGTAATTTTATTTTCTTGGACAATCTTTCGGATTAACTCCAAACGATCATTCTTCTTCATTCTTTTTAAACTCCTTATGTGCTTGTGCTACAACTTCCTTAATAGAGGTTTGAGCATCATTTTGAGGAGAATTTGTCTTCTCCAAATGTGCGAGAAACTCAATGTTACCATGACCACCTTGGATAGGTGAAAAGTCCAGTCCCTTAACTGAAAAGCCATAGTCAACCGCAAAAGCTGTCACTGTTTCTAACACTTTTTCATGAACACTGCTCTCACGGACAATCCCGTTTTTCCCAATTTGTTCACGGCCCGCCTCAAATTGTGGTTTCACAAGAGCAACAACTTGCCCTCCATCAACCAATATCTTAGCCAAGGCCGGCAGAATCAGATTAAGAGAGATGAAACTGACATCAATTGATGCAAAAGACGGTAATCCTTCTGTAAAATCAACAGGTTCAGCATAACGGAAATTATATTGCTCCATGGAACGAACACGCTCATCTTGACGCAATTTCCAAACCAACTGATTGGTACCGACATCAACAGCATAAACCAATTTGGCCCCATTTTGAAGCATAACATCAGTAAAACCACCTGTTGAGGCTCCGATATCAATGGTCGTCATACCTTCAACTGACAGATTGAAAACTTCCAAAGCTTTTTCAAGTTTGAGTCCTCCACGACTCACATACTTAAGCTTCTCACCTTTTAGTTTTAACTCAGTCCCGTCATCGATTTTTTCACCAGGTTTATCGTAACGCTCACCATTGATAACATTAACAACTAAACCTGCCATTACGCCACGTTTTGCTTGTTCTCGTGTTTCAAAAAGGCCTTGTTTATAAGCCAAGACGTCTACTCTTTCCTTAGACATGGAGTCGTAACCTTTCTATGATTTCTATAATACTGTCTTTCTTGAAACCTTGAGTCTCAGCTAGATTTTGGAAAATAGCCTCCGCTTTATTGAGTGATTCCTCGAGGATAGCATGTGATTTTTCCAGACCAAGAAGAGCCGGATAGGTTGATTTCCCAGCTACTACATCTTTTCCAGGTGTCTTTCCAAGTTCTTCGAAATCAGCAGTCACATCCAAAATATCATCACGGACTTGAAAGGCAAGACCAATCAGGCGACCAGCTTCTTTCAGATTTTCCAAAACCTCTAGAGTTTTTTGAGCAACAATACCAGCCGCCACAAAAGGAAAGGTTAAAAGCTTACCTGTCTTATGCTCATGAATTTTAGCCAGTTGCGATAAATCAAGTTCCTGACCTTCACCCTTCATATCCAACATTTGTCCACCTACCATACCGAAGGTTCCTGAAGAATGAGACAATGCTTGAATCAATTGAACTCGAATTTCTGCTGATAGCTCTGTTTGTGCCAGGAGGTCAAAGGGATCCAAAAAGAGAGAATCTCCAGCCAAGATTGCCGTTGCTTCATCGAATTTCTTATGGTTGGTTAAACGTCCTCGACGGTAATCATCATCATCCATGGCCGGCAGATCGTCGTGAATCAGACTTCCAGTATGAATCATTTCAAGACTTGCTGCGACATCGAAATGACTAGGAGTAAGCTCTAAACCAAATCCTTCAAGTAAATCTAAGAAAATCAGTGGACGAATACGCTTGCCTCCACTATCAACTGAATAAAGGATGGCAGTGATTAAATCACTTGATACAGGAAGATTCTTTTTTTGGTAGTAATCACGGATAGCCGCATCAATTTTATTTAGCTTGCTCATTAGGCATCCATTTCCGTTTCTGTACCATCTGCTTGCATGACCTTAACTAGTGTTTTTTCAGCATCTTCCAAGGTCTTCTGCAAATTTTTAGACAAGGCCATACCTTTTTGGAACTCAGCAATAGCATCCTCAAGAGCAACATCACCTGTTTCGAGCTTAGTGACGATGGCTTCTAAGTCCTGTAAATTTTCCTCAAATGTTTTTTTAGTTGACATTTTTCACCTCTACTTCTAGTTCTCCATCTTTCATTTGGACGGTTAATTGATCACCTTCGGTAATATTCTTGGTACTTGTTAAAGGTTTATCATCTTTCTTGACAATGGCATAGCCCCTTGCAACAATACGACTAGTATCTAGAGACAATAAGGCATCCTGTGCCTTTTCTAATCTCACACGATTACCATTCATGGTGTTCTTAGTTGTAGTCACCAATAAACGTTGCAAAGACTCTCGACGGTCTTGGTAGTTCTGAACACTAGTCAGAAGATTTAAGCCTTGTAATCGTTGTCTCAAAAGCTCTGCTTCTTTTTGTTTGCGTGCGAAATCTTGACTCATGAAGGTTTCAAGCCTTGTTGTTAGTCGATCCAACTTTTGTAGATAACCATCGTAAAGGCGTTCAGGTTGTCTAAAGACAACAGATTGTGACAATTTGGCCAAGCGTTCCTGATTATATTGTATACGTCTCAAACAGGCTTGATAGGCTCTATTTTGTCTTTCACGAATCCAAACCAAGGTATCAGCCTTTGATACCGGAGTCGCAAGTTCTGCCGCTGCTGTAGGCGTAGCAGCTCTACGATCTGCAACAAAGTCAGCCAAAGTCGTATCTGTTTCGTGACCAACGCTTGAAATCACAGGAAGACGACTCTCAAAAATCGACTGAACTACAATTTCCTCGTTAAAAGCCCAAAGGTCTTCAATAGAACCTCCACCACGGCCAACGATAAGTAAATCTAGGTCATCCCTTTGATTGGCTTTTTGAATATTTTCAGCAATTTCCTGTGCAGCTCCTTCACCTTGAACCTTGGTAGGAAAAAGTAAGATTTCTACCCCAGGAAAACGACGACTAACGGTCGTAATAATATCTCGAATAACCGCACCACTAGGACTAGTGACAACCCCAATTTTTTTGACAAAATTAGGCAGAGCTTGCTTATGACGATCATCAAAGTAGCCTTCTGCAGTCAATTTTTTACGAAGCTGTTCAAACTGGATGGCCAAAGCACCAATACCATCTGGCTCTGCCTTCTCGATAATAATGGAATAAGAACCACTAGGCTCATAAATCTGGACCCGACCAACGACATTGATCTTCATCCCTTCTTCGAGTTCAAAACCAAGCTTTTTGAAAACCCCAGCCCAAATCGTCGCCTGAATAACAGCTCCTTCATCCTTAAGTGAAAAATATTGGTGACTCGGACGTCGACGAAAATTGGAAACCTGCCCCGTCAAATATACCCTCTCTAAATAAGGATCACGGTCAAATTTCATTTTCAAATATTTGGTTAAGGATGTGACCGATAAATAGTCTGACACGACAACTCTCCTTTATTTAAGCTAGCCTTGAAAACCTGAAGACACTAAAAAAGTTCTGTAGAACCATCATCCCCAAATCTTCTCAATAAGCTTTTTAATTGTATACACGATTACTTAAAATTATACCAAAAAAGACTGTCAAAAGACAGTCTCAACCACCATTGTCAGGTGTTTTATATGGTTTCATTAATCGGTTGTATATGTTTTTGAAACGACGTCCCAAGAATCGCTTGAACCGTCAATACCACCATAGGCTTCGAGTTGTCCCTTCTTATCTACACGGAAAAGAAGAACATCATTACCATAGGCATCATAAAGTTGAGCATAAACTAGGTTATCATCATCATCCGTCCATGAATAGACTTTCCAACCTAGATTTTTATAATTTTCTCCAGTTGAACCTTGTTCTTTAGCATAGGTAGAAACAACCCAGTCTTCTAACTGTTGGTCAGACAAGGATGAGGTATCAACTTGAGAGGATTGATTATCTGATGATGCTGCTGCTTGTTCCTTACTTTTAGCTAACTGACCATTTTTCCATGGATTTGTTACACTCTCTTTTTGGTTATTACTATACCACATCAAGGTAACCACAGGAATAACCACTGCAAGTACTGCAACAACTCCAATTACCCATCTAATGATTTTAGGATCTTTGAGTTTATCAAAACTCGAAACTTTTCTTTCCTTTGTAGTTTCATTTTTACGACGTCTAAATTCGCTCACAGCTTTTTCCTCTTTTTCTTGAAAGTAGTCCCTTTTTTTCTTTTCCTCTTGTTCCAAGAGTTTTTGCACTTCCCTACGACCCTGCGGATCACTCGTTTGAGCCAATGAAATCTGCAACTGAAAAATACGATTATCCAAAGCTTGCTCATATTCTTTGGCTGCTTCTCTATCACCATTATCAGCTAAGGCTCTCAGATACTCTTCATTACTGAATTCAGCCATTCACTATATCGCTCCTGCTTCTAAATCGTTTCTTCTATTTTCTTAAAGCCTGAGACTTTTGTCAAGTTACTAGTTTGTAACAAATTCTTACAGCTGTAAAAAGCCGAAGAAAGTCACATTCTCCAGCTTATTTCTTGGTTGTTTCTTTATAATACTTACAATAACTTTGAAGAGGACATGTCTGGCATTTAGGATTCTTAGCCAAGCAATGATAACGTCCAAAGAAAATCATACGGTGATGACTGATAATCCAATCCCTCTTTGGGATTTTCTTCATCAGTTCTGCTTCAATTTCCTCTACACTAGCATCCTCTGGCACGATATTTAGTCTTTTAGAAACACGTGAGACATGCGTATCTACAGCAATAGAAGGGATGCCATAGACTTCAGCCAACACTACGTTAGCTGTTTTTCGTCCCACACCAGGTAGACTTTCCAATTCCTTATGCGTTTTCGGAACCTGTCCATCAAAATTCATTAAAACAACTCTAGCAGTCTTGATGATGTTCTTTGCCTTATTCTTATAAAGACCGATTGTTCGCAAACACATCTCAACATCATCAAGATTAGCAGAAGCCAAATCCTCAATTTCTGGATAACGCGCCCACAAGCCTGGTGTAATCTTGTTAACAGCCTTATCAGTTGTCTGAGCCGATAAAATAACAGCAACTAATAGTTGGAAAGGAGTTTCCCACTCCAACTCTCCATGAGCATTGGGAAACATCTCCCCCATGAGAGCTAGAGCCTCATTAACACGTTTTCTTCCTAACATTATTGGCCACCCCATAATTGACGGGCTGCATCCATACCTGTTTTGAAATCATCCGAAACTTGGTGATGGTGCTTCTTACCTTGATGCTCCAAACGTCGCTCTTCAACTTGAATTTTCGTCGTAATACCACTCAATTTCCAGTTACGCAAAACCCCTTTGATGTAATTCCAATTTGTCTTGCGATTAAATACTGCTTCTTTCAAAGCCTCACGGATAAGTTCGGGATCAGTATGTTCTTCTTGGATTTCCTTGTTTAAATCTTCGATAACCATAGGATTCAAGATTCCCAAAGCTTGTTCTAACTCATCTGTTAATTGCTTGATGAGTTGTGTATTGGTTGGCTGACCAACTACAGGCCCGGTCGTTGTCTTTTCATTGCTCACTAACTTGTCCAAAACTGCCAAGGCAGGTGAAGCATCAACAACCATTTCAATTTCATTATTAACCTTAATAGTCGTGAAATCAAGGAGTCCAGCCTCAGTCAATGTCGTAATACTTTTATTAACCTCAGTTGGTGTCTTTCCAGTTGCTTGCGCTATCTGACTAGAAGCCACTTCTCCAATCTGAGTTGTCGTTTGTAGATAGAGAAACTGCCAAACTAGAAAGTCATCCGCAGATGGAAAAATATCCTTAAAGTGGAAAAATAAAGCATTAGGAAGGACCAGATTGCCTGATCGATACTGTTCAAAAAAACTCATATTTACCTTTCAGAGTAGCTAGACACCCCAAAAAGTCTTTATGCGCTCACATAAGTCTTTTGAGACTGTCTACTACAAATAACCGTAGAATGAAAAATCGTCTTCCAACTCTTCTAAACGATAAGGTGTTTCTTGATATACCGCATAGTTAATCCAATTGCTAAAGAAGGCAGATGCCGCAAGATTCCAACGAAGTTTAGGCTCCTGACTTGGATCATCCTCTGGGAAATAGTTTGCCGGTACGTCTGGATTAATCCCGGCATCCAAATCTCTTCGGTATTCTCTGGCCAGAGTATCACGGTCATATTCAAAATGACCGAAACTATATACTTCACGAAGATTCTTACTTGCTAAGATGGATAAACCGACCTCTGGTCCTGACACAACAATATCTAAATCCGTCTTGTTTTTAATATCCTCGAGCGTAACCTCAGTATAGCGAGAGTGTGGTGACACAAAGCTATCATCAAAGCCATTCATAAGGAAGTTTTCAGGCATGTCAACCGTTTGTTTATAGATACCAGATAGTTTCTCTGACAATGGGACCTTGTCGACTCCATGCTTATAATAGAGACCTGCTTGAGCTCCCCAACACAGATGAAGGGTTGAATAGACATGCTTTTTAGACCAGTCGAAAACCTGTGTCAATTCTTGCCAATAATCAACTTCTTCAAAAGGCATTTGCTCAACAGGAGCTCCTGTTACGATGAGACCATCATAATACTTATGCTTAATTTCATCAAAAGTCTTATAAAAAGTTTCCATATGTTCAGCATGGGTATTTTTTGACTTATGACTAGCCATATAAAGAAACTCGACGTTAATTTGAAGTGGCGTATTGGCCAAAAGACGTAGCAATTGAGTTTCCGTAACTTCTTTAGTAGGCATAAGGTTAAGGATTAAGACCTCCATCGGTCGAATATCCTGGCTACTAGCTCTGTTCTCATCCATGATGAAGACATTTTCCGAACGCAATACATCAAGAGCTGGTAACTTATTATCAAGTTTTATAGGCATAACAATATCTCCATCCTTATTTATTCTATCTTCATATTATAAACCGGGGAGGTATTGTTATCAAATATATATTTTCTCTAGTTAGCTATAGCTTTAAACTATATTTAGAGGCCACCTTTGTTTTAAAAGAGTTAAAAAGGCCCTAAGGCCTTTTGTTAATTCATAGATAGATTTATCCTGGGAAGTTCATCAATACTTTAGTATCGTAACCTTCAATAGCTTCACGTCCATTAAGACCATCAAGCTCAATCAAGAAGGCACAACCAGCAACGACACCACCTAGGCGCTCAATCATTTCAATTGTAGCTTTGACGGTACCACCAGTTGCCAAGAGGTCATCAACGATAAGTACACGTTGGCCTGGTTTGATTGCATCGGAATGCATACAAAGTGTATCAACACCATACTCTTTTTCGTAATTGGCTGAAATCACTTCACGTGGCAATTTACCAGGTTTACGAACTGGAGCAAAACCAATACCAAGTTCAAAAGCAACTGGACAACCAACGATGAAACCACGCGCTTCAGGACCAACAATCATGTCAATCTTCTTATCAGTCGCATACTGAACGATTTCACGGATAGCATAGCTATAAGCATTTCCATCAGCCATCAAAGGACTAATATCACGGAAAGTAACCCCTTCTTTCGGGTAGTTTTCAATAGATGCAATATAATCTTCTAATTTCATTTGTTCTTCCTATAGGCTTTTCGCCAAAAAAATATTTACATACCATTATAGCATGAAATAGTAAATTTAGAAAATGCTAACCCTCATTTCGAGACGAATCCTTTGGATTAAGACTCCCCTACTTATACAGCCAATCATAAATTTCCTGTGGTGTTCCTAAAGCCATGAGTTCTTGGAACTTAACTAGTCGTTTCAGATCTTGGAAAATCTGACTGTCCTCAATCTCACGTTTTTCAGCTTCTTTATTGACTGTCATAACACCATTATCAATAGTCACAAAATCCAATTCATCAAAGATTTGAATCATCTTAATCAGGAGAATCTTGTCGATTTTAAGGTAATGACTGAGTTCATCCAGTTTATAGCGGACATCGAATTCTGGGAATTGATAAATGGTTTTATAGAGCCTTGCAAATTGCTCTCTTGTTCCATAACCTGTCAGATAATAGGCTTCCTTAATGCTATTTTTAAAATAGATAGCCTGGAAATCTTTACCTTCAAACCACTCTTTTAATTCTGTCGCTGATTCAGGTAGGGTGTTGAGGACAACCGCAGGCTCTGTGTCTGCTGCTTCTTCTACCGTTGGTACGCCTTCAGGCAGTGCCATATTTTTTGAGCGAAAATCAAATAATTGAACACCATCTACACGCGCATCTTCTAGCATGAGCTGTAGCATTGTCTGCCCATTCCAAACATTAACAGACAAGGTCACTGCCAATTCCAAACCTTGAGCTTGTTGAAATTCTTGAAGCAGATTACCTTTATTAAAAGCGACAACGTCAAAGCTATCCTTGCCTTGCTTCACCTTAAACTTAAGATGGGCTCCATTTTGTCCCATTGTCCTAGCTTGAGTAACGGTAATATCATGTAGCCAAAAGACTGGCTTTTTATTATCCATACCAAAAGGTGCTAGTTTTTCAAGGCTCTTAATGGTATCCAAGCTAAGCTCACTGAGTTGGAGCTCCTCGTCTAAATTAAGCGTATTTTTGGCACTTGTATCAATGTCATTATCGTAGACATAATGACACAAAATATCTGAGAGTTGACCAAGATTTTCCTCCGGAAGGGTCATCCCAGCCGCTCCAGCATGTCCTCCAAAAGCAGTAAAGATGTCTCGGTGGTCATCAAGGGCATGGAAGATATTGATAGATTCCAAACTACGGGCTGAACCCTTTGCCAAGCCATCTTCAATATTCAAAACCACTACTGTCTGGCTGATTTGCTCCATGATGCGCCCAGCCACAATACCGAGGACACCAGGATGCCAACCTTCCTTGGCCAAAACCTGAACTGGTTTGTCCAAGTCTACCATGGTCATAGCTTCATCAAAGATTTTTTGAACAACTTCCTTACGTTCTTCATTTTTAGCATTGATTTCCAGAGCAATGGCTTGTGCTTCCTCATCGTCAAATCCGGTCAACAGTTCAATGGCTGGATTTGGATCATCTAAGCGTCCCAAGGCATTGAGTTGAGGAGCCAGTTTAAAACCTACCGTTTCTTCGGAAATCGTTGTTGGATCCACATCTGAGATGCGTAGCAATTCTTGAAGTCCAATACGCTCAGTAGTCTTGAGAATTTCCAGGCCGACCTTTACCATAATACGATTTTCATCCGTTAGGCTAACCATATCAGCAATGGTACCAATGGCTACCAAGTCCAACATCTCTGTAGGAATAGTTTCAAGAAGGGCAGTTGCCAATTTGAAAGCTACACCACATCCTGCCAAATACTTAAAAGGATAATCGGCATCTGGATGCTCTGGATGGACAATGGCATAGGCATCTGGAAGCTGTGCCGGCATACTATGGTGGTCTGTAACGATAACGTCCACACCTTGCTCTTGCGCATAAGCAATAGCTTCATTTCCCGCAACCCCATTGTCCACCGTGACAATCAGGGAAATGCCTTGCTGCTCGATAAAGTATTTATAGACACTCTCATTGGGACCATAGCCGTCTGTAAAGCGGTTGGGTAGGTAGACTTGCACCTCTGCCCCCATCTGCTCCAAGGTTTCCTTCATAATGGAGGCCGAGGTCATCCCGTCCGCGTCATAGTCTCCGTAGATCAGGATCTGCTCATAATCTTCGATGGCCCGTCGGATGCGCTCCACTGCCTTGTCCATATCATGAAGAAGATAAGGGTCATGAAGGTATGATAGATCAGCCTTTAGAAAGTCTTCAAGGGCCTCTTCTGTCGTCACGCCACGTTCATAAGCAATCTTGGCTGCTGTTTCTGCCAGCCCATGTTCTTTGGCAAGTTTAAAAAAGCCAGCATCTGGCTCTTTTGTGTTTATTTTCCAATCATACGTTGATGTAATCATGTTTTTATATTTTCTCCCTGTCATCTAGTCTACCTATTATAACATGAATAATTTTATCATAGTGGATAGAAGCCTAAGTTTCCTAAAAAGAGAATGGAAAACATCGAAAGGTGCTTCGACTCGTGCTATATTTCCAATCAAGACCTGCTTTTCTGGATAAAATAAAAAACTAGGTATTGCTCCTTATTTGACTTATGTTTTCTCAAATATTCTTCTCTTCTTTTTATCTAGGTCTATTCTACTATCATTTTCAAGTAATATTAGGAAAAACAAGAAAAAGATTCCCTATTTGGAAATCCTTTTCATCAATATTTATAAATCATCCCTGTACAAGCTTGCTCTGAGAGTTCGACAAAGCCCAAGGATTGGTAAAAGGCTAAATTTTTCTCGCTACGATCAGTTGCAAGGAGCCTTTGATAGACATTGGGGAAAGTTGCTAAAGCCTCTTCTAAGAGTTTCTTTCCGATCCCTTGGCGTTGGTGATCTGGTCGCACCAAGAGATCCTGTACAAAAATGACAGAGTGGCCATCTCCTACTAAGCGAATATAGGCTACTAACTCTTCCTCATCATAGACTGCCAACTGCCAGAGACTGGCTTTGACAGCTTCTTCCAACATGGTTGGATTGTTAGTATAATTGGTCCAGCCGACTGAACTGTACAGTGCGAGTAGGTCTGTCATCTCTGGAATCTCTTTTTTATAATTTAACATCTTAACTCCTTTTTAACCTATAGTGCTGGAAGAGGGCGATATCCCGATAAGGGGACTCTTGGCAGACTGCCAGCTCCATCTGAAGCATAGACTCTCGCCAGCCTTCTTGGCCCTTGAAGCGGTTGTCCTGCAAGGCATATTATACCTGTCCTCCGGGTTTCCGGATGGTTTCTAAATAGACTTGAATATTGACTGCCATCTAGCATTCCCCTATTTGTAGTTAAACACATTGGTAGCTAGTTTGTCCGAGATGCGTGGAAATAGCGTATATCCTTTGTGCGCAGCCGCTAAGAGTCGTGGTAGATTGACTTCACGTTTGTTTTTCCCCAGAATACGGATAATCTTTTTAGCCACGTATTTAGGACTGAGGACAAACTTCTTAACACTCTCAAGATAGGCTCCAGAAGGATCAGCTTGATCGAAGAAAGATGTCTCAATTGGACCAGGATTGACTGTTGTCACATAGACTCCCTTATCAGCAAGCTCTAGACGAAGGGCATCTGAGAAGCCAATCACAGCAAACTTGGTCGCTGCATAGACACTTGAGTTGGCTGTCGCAATTTTTCCCGCCATACTGGCAATATTGATGATATGACCACGGCCTTGCTCCACCATTTTCTCAGCCATCAGACGTGAAAAGGTCATCGTCGCAAAGGTATTGATATCAAACATATCACGGATCTCTTGGCTAGTGTAATGATCATAAGACTTGAATTCACCGAAACCAGCATTATTGATAAAGACGTCAATACGTCCAAATCGTTGATAGAGATAATCTACCATTTTTTTAATGGCATTGTCGTCTCTAAGGTCAATGGCAAGGCAGGTTTTATTTTCCACATGACGATAACATTTCTCAAGTTTATCCTTATCTCGTCCTAAGAGAATAATGCCATCACTGGGTGAGAGCTGCTTGACAATTTCTTGTGCAAGCCCTCCTGAAGCACCAGTAATAGCGATAATACGTTGTTTAGCCATTAAATCTCTACCTCTTCTAAGTCACGAACGATGTGGGTGTTTTCGAAAATCGTTTTGGCATCTGCTGCCATCTTACCGATATCACGCCCCAAGAAACGAGCTGATACGTGATTTAGAAGAAGACGTTTAGCTGACGCATCCTTAGCGACTTGTGCTGCTTGCATGTTGGTTGAATGCCCATGGCTCTTGGCAATTTTTTCATCGCCCTTACCATAAGTAGACTCGTGCACCAAGACATCTGCTCCCAAGCCAAGACGAACACTGGCATTCGTCTTACGAGTATCACCTAAGATAGTAATAACCTTACCTTTCTTAGGTGCGGAAATAAAGTCCTTGGCAATGATTTTAGTTCCATCTTCAAGAACCACATCTTGCCCATTCTTAATTTGACCAAAAAGAGGACCAAATGGCACACCTGCTGCTTTAAGGGCCTCAGCATCCAAGGTTCCTTCAAGATCCTTTTGAACCACACGGTAACCAATACAAAAAATGGTATGATCCAACTTATCTGCATAAACAGCGAATTTGTCATTTTCCATAACCAAGCCTAGCTTATGCTCATCAATTTCCTTAAAATGCACATGGTAAGGGAGACGTGTCCCAGAGGTACGAAGACTGGTCATAACGTATTGTTTAATACCAACTGGACCATAAACCTCTAAATCTGTTTGTTCTTCACTAGATTGGAAGGAACGGCTAGCCAAGAAACCAGGTAGGCCAAAGATATGGTCTCCATGCATATGTGTGATAAAGATTTTTTTAACTTTACGAGGTCTGATTGTTGTTTCTAAAATCTGACGTTGGGTACCTTCTCCACAGTCAAACATCCAGACCTCATTGATTTCATCGAGTAACTTCAGAACCAGACTCGACACGTTACGGGCCTTGGAGGGCTGCCCGGCACCCGTCCCTAAAAATTGTAATTCCATGACTTCCTATACTTTCTATCTATCGTTCTTCTTATTTCTGGACAATATAAGCCAAGCATTCACGCTGAGCAAAGCCATAATAAACGGTTTGCCCTTTATATTGAGACAAAAGTTCCACTAATTCATCTTGATTGAAGCTAGCCAACTTAATGACATTCCCTTTCAACTTAGTTACACGACTAAGTAACTGTGTCTCAGGTGTTAACTCTTCCAATACTTCTTCGTCAAAATCAACCTTGGTCATCTTAATTTGAGTGCCTTCAAGATAAACCTTATACTGCGGGAAAACTTGAGCAAGCTCAAACAAAATGCTAGCCGTTGGAACCTCTAAATGCTCGGCAAAGACTAAGGCCACCTCATCAGCATTTTCAAAGCAAAAACCATAAGATTTTCCTGACAGATTGAGACGAATAAAAGGCTTGTACTCATCAAAAGATGGTGCAGAATTAAAGAGGTTCAACTCTTTTGAAAGGTCCAAGTAGTAATCCGTCGCTGCTTCAGGAGATTGTTTTTGGTAAATCTCTGCAAAATAAGCATTAATCACGCTTGGTGGCGGCGTAATGAAGGCCAATTTTTGACTGTCCGAAAGGTCTGACAAGGTATTTTTCAAATAGACCTTATCTAAACTTGTAAAACCACCATATTTTAAAGCTAAATCCATATAATCAGTCATAAAATTCTTCCAATTTCCATTTATTTTTCGGTGAAATATAACCTGTAATTTTTTCCACTTCTGTCTCAAATGTGTAGCTATCTAACAAAGCTAATTGACTCAATTGATAAAGTTTATAAGCTTGATCCTGATGGACCTTAATACTAAAAGGTTCAAAAATCTGTTGAATTTCATCAATCAAGAGTCTTCTGAGTGCCTCACGACTTCCCTTGTCACGTGCAGAGAGGCGAACATTAGGAAAGACTGTGGCTACTAGATTATCAGCTACATCCATCTTATTGTAAATTGCTAGGCGAGGGATATCAGTCATGTCTAAGTCTTTTAGAATGTCTAAGACCACCTTCTCATGTTCTTCGTGATTAGGATCACTCGCATCAATGACATGCAAAAGAAGGTCCACATTACGACTTTCTTCAAGAGTTGACTTAAAGGCAGCAATCAATTCTGTTGGCAAGTCCTGGATAAAACCAACCGTATCTGTCAAGGTCACTTGAAACTGATCCTTTAAGTAAATTTTCTTAGTCGTTGCATCCAAGGTCGCGAAAAGTTCATTAGCCTCATATTGCTTATCATCCGTCATAAGGTTCATGATCGTTGATTTCCCAGCATTGGTATAACCAATCAAACCAATTTTAAAGGTACTTGAATCAACACGCTTTTCGCGAATGGTTTCTCGGTTCTTCTCAACAATTTTTAACTGGCGTTCAATATCAGCAATCTGGTTACGAATCGAACGACGATTAAGCTCCAATTGACTTTCACCAGGTCCACGGCTACCAATGCCCCCTGCTTGACGACTGAGCATAATCCCTTGACCAGCTAAACGGGGCAACATGTATTTTAGTTGAGCTAAGTGAACCTGAAGTTTTCCTTCATGGCTTCTAGCCCTCATGGCAAAGATATCCAAAATTAATTGCATACGATCAATAACTTTTACGCCAAATGCTGCTTCAAGATTTGTATTTTGACGAGGCGTTAAACGGTTATTGACAATGACTGTAGTAATCTCATCCGCATCCACCATGGCCTTGATTTCTTCTAATTTTCCTGAACCCACGAAAGACTTACTATCATAGCGTTCACGTTTTTGGGTATAGCTAGCTACAACCTCTGCTCCTGCAGTTTTGGCAAGACTGGCAAGTTCCTCCATTGACATGTCAAAATGCTCTGTTTCTTGCAATTCAACACCTACTAAAATAGCACGTTCTTGCTGTTTGGCTGTCTCTATCATAGCAAACCCCTTTTCAAAATAGTCAGCTTCTATTATACCACAGGCAGGAGCAAAGAAAAGGTCACAGACCTTAATTTTTTTCAAAGAAAAACAAGTTGGATTAACCAACTTGCTTCTTCTTAATGTTTACGTGTCGGTTTCTTTTTCGAACCCTTACGACGCTTCCCTTGATGAATGCTTGGCGTATTTTGAGAAATGGTTTGACGCATTTTCTCAGTGGCCTTATCAACCTTATCTTTAGCCTTGCCCAATTCTTGAGTGGCCATAGTAACACTCTTCGAAGGCTTGTTTTTCTTAGACTTACTCTTAGAAATAGGTTTCACTTGACTAGTTCCAGACGTACGCATACGGCGAGACATAGCCAAGAGAATTTTATTTTCTTCGTTGAGGTTGGTTTGATAAGCCATTGAAAGCACCAAACCAACACCAATCAAGTTAGAGATGAGCGATGATCCCCCTTGTGAAATAAAGGGCAAAGGAATACCTGTCAAAGGAAGAATTCCCACTGCTGCCCCAATATTTTCAAAAATATGGAAGACAATCATCATGATAAAACCTGTCGAAATAAAGGTATAGAAACGATTGTTAGACTTAAACGTCACTCGCAACATGCGGTAAATGAGGAAGAGATAGGTTAGAAGAACCAATCCACCACCTACCAAACCAAAATCTTCCGCAATAACTGTGAAAATCATATCACTCTCACGAACAGGTACGTTCAAATCCAGGTGATTAAAACCTTTACCGTAAATTCCACCAGTACCAATTGAAATCATGCCTTGTGTCTGTTGAAAGGCGATACCATCTGCATAGGTGAAGGGATCCAACCAAGCTGAGATACGGTTAATCTGGTAGGTTTGCACTCCCATCTTGAGCAAGGCTTCCTTACCCCAATCTGTGATAAATACCATGACAAACAGGGCTAAACCTGCAGCGAAGGCTAAAACAACTGGTAAGATAATACGCCAGGATATCCCTGAAACCACTATGATACCAGCTAAAATAGCCAGAAAGACCAAGGCAGTCCCCATATCTCCTTGAAGAACTAGTAACCCTAAGACAGGAAGCGTAACAGCTACATATTGGAAAAGTAGCAACCAGTCATCTTTTAGGTCAGTCACTTCCTTTCCTTGCTTGGCCCAAACACCAATTCTGGAAAGGAAAAGGATGTAGGATATCTTCATAAATTCTGATGGTTGGAAAAGGGTGACCGATCCAATACTGACCCAGTTTTTTGCCCCTGTCGAGGCCACCAAAGCAGGCGAATAAAAAACAAGGGGTAAAACCATAAGTCCCAGACCAAAAATATAGAGCCAGGGGGTTATCTTCCAAAGAAACTCTGTATTAAATAACATGACAACAAAAGCAAGTACTGAACCTAAGAAAATCCATAGTACTTGCTGAGACATGACTTGCACAAGATTCTTTGGGTAATCAAAATTTGTCGCTATAAATATCGAAACCAAACCAACCAGTAGCAATATGAGAACTGGCAGGAGAATCGAGTAATCTATCCGACTTTCAATAGTATTTTTTGACTTAGCCATGTGTACTCCAAAATAAAGATTTAGCAAGAGTTATTATACCACTTTTTTACCCAGACAAATGACCTGAATGTATAAAAGTTAGACAATTTTTTACGAAAAAAGCAACCACAAAAGTGATTGACTTCTTTCATTCATTACTCTTAATTTGACACGTAGCCTTTTCCTTGAGCGTTGAAGTATACCCATTGCCCTGAAGGAATTTTAACCCAACGATTAATAGCCTTTTCCCCTGTATGAACATCATAGTAAGAGATTGAGCCATCAGGATTCGTAGCAGTTGCCCCCTTCACTTGCTTACCAGTTTGGTCAAAGTAAAGGTGTTGACCGTTGATCGTCTGTTCACCAACAACAACTTCACCCTTGGCATCTGCATAATACCAGTTGTTATCTCCACTAGTGAAGAAGGTTGATACTAACTTATTACCAGTATTCCAGTGGTAGTATGAGCGACTACCATTCGCATTTGTTGCGAAAGCACCTTTAACCTGCTTACCATCAGTATCAAAGAAGAGTTTTTGACCGTTGATAACTTGAGCTCCTGTAACGACATTACCCCTATCATCAGCATAATACCATCTATCATGACCGGTAGTGAAGAAGGTTGATACCAATTTATCACCGGTATTCCAGTGGTAGAATGAACGACTACCGTCAGTGTTCGTTACGAAGCCACCCTTAACTTGGCGACCATTAGCATCAAAGTAGAGGTGTTGACCATTGATGACCTGAGCACCTGTGACATTACGTCCATATGAGTCTGCATAGAACCAGTTGTTGTCCCCAGTAGTATAGAAGCCTGGTGTATGTGCCTTAGTCACAACACCCTTAGCATCGACATTAAAGGTTTGACCATCAACTACTAGTGATGTATCAACAAGTTTCACACCTGTGATTGCATCGTAGTATGAAGTCGTACCATCAGGATTGTTCACGAACTCACCTTTAACTTGTTTACCTGATTCATCAAAGTAGAGTTCGTCTCCATTGATGGTTTGAGCACCACGAAGAACGTCACCTTCGTTATTTGCATAGTATGTAGCATCACCAACTTGGAAGAAGCGATTCTTAACTTGAACACCTTTTTCATTGAAGTAAAGGTTTTGTTTACCTACCTTAGTAAACCCAGTAGCAACATAGCCTTTATTATTGGCGTAGTACCAGTTACCATCTTGTTCAAAGAAGCCTGAGTACTTACGTTCGCCTGAATCACCACAGAAGAACATTAAATGGCCGTCTTTTGTAGGAACGAAGACACCTTTAGCTTGGTAACCATTATCATAGAAGTATTTTTCCTTACCTTCTACTTCAGTCAAACCAGTAGCCATGATACCACCCTTGAAGAAGTATTGGTAGAATTTCTCTTCCTTACCACTATCATCTTTAACGGTAACTTCTTTCCAACCAGTTTGAGTCGTCAATTTACCTGACTTACCATAAACCAATGATTGACCTTTGGCATTTTTTCTGACACCATCAGTAAACATGACACCATTTGGCAAGAAGAAATAGTTAGAACCATCGATAGTTTGTTCACCAGTTACAAGGTAACCCTTATCGTTAAAGTAGTATTGCTTACCGTTATAAGTTACAAACTGACTCTTAGCTTGAGTACCTGATGTTGTGTAATAAGTTACACCTGTACCATCATAGGCAAAACCAGTCTTAGCTTTTGTATCACCAGTCAAGGCTGCTGGGAGGAAGGTACCTTTATCGTTAACGGTGAAGTACAATTTACCATCGCTGAGAACATAGTCAGAACCACGTTTTTGGATGTTTGTACCGTTAAAGTATTTAGCTTCCCACTGTTTAATCTTCACAGATGGATCAATTGTCTTACCAGACGCTTCCATAACTTCTTTGAAGATTTCTGGATAAAGTTTTTGAAGTTTGTCGAGGAAGGCACCACCGTACTGGGCTTGGAAATCATTACCTGATGACTTGGTATTTGTCACATAAAGTTTATTAACCAAGCTAGTATCATCAAGGACCTTACCATGTGTATCAGTACGCGTAGCAGTCACTACTTCTTTACCTGGAAGGGTGTACAATTGGTCTGGAACCCAGTCAGCAATGACCTGAATACCTTGTTTGTGAAGAGCCTTGAGGGCATCACGAAGGTCTTCTTTTGAACCGTATTTATTGTTTTTGCTCATGGCAAAGTCGTAACGGTCTGTGAAGGCATAACCATTTTCAATAATAGAATCAAGGAAAGTGCCATCCTTAGATGAGACATATTGAGGTGCAATCTCAAATGACGTAATACCCCATGACTTGAAGAGGTCTGCGTTAGCTGCAATCAATTTGTTAGTGTATTGACTATCCTCTTTGACAAAGTCTTGGAAGTTTGAGAAGCCTTCGTAAATCACTTGTGCTTCAAGTGCTGCAGAAGAGCTATAAACCTTATCCCCTTCTTTATAGGCTTTTGTTGATGGTTTAGCAAGAACGTTTTGATCTTCAGCCGCACCTACTGGTACCCAAACTGAAAGGTAACCACTCATATCAACAGTCTTAAAGCCTTTGATTTCATCAGCTGTGAAGACAAGATTTCCTTGTGCATCTGTGTATTTAACAATCTTAGTATCTGAATCATTCAATGATGACACAATACCTTTTTCCGTACCAAGCAAGAGTGGACGATAAGCTTGATTCTTGTGGGCAGCTCCCATATTTACGGTAATGGTTTCACCGTCAGCTAATTTCAAATCTGGGTTATTAGCAATAAGAGTCAACATACCAGAATTTCGGCCGTATTTTCCACCTTCTGTATCTGTTTTAGACATCAAATCTTGACCATAACGGACAGAGACAAGAACTTCTTTGTTGTCTTTAGCAGATGACACGCCATCACCAGCAAGGTTGTGGATATAAGATGTTTGACCACCAGCTACATACTTAGGACGCGCTTTAAGAAGAGTTGTGATTTGATCAAAGTATGGTGATTTCTTAGCCATGTATTGACCGTTATCAGTATACAAGTCTCCGTAGTATACACGTGTTGCTGCACCCATTGTTTGAAGCATCAAAGCATAGGCAGCAGGAATATTTGAGTGTGTATATTCCTTATCAACTTTCAACATATCCGCATTATAAATATCGAAAGCCTGTTTCAATTGATCTAATGTGAAAGTGAAACCATCAGTTGTAGGATCAATTTTCTTACTGATGATGTCTGCGATAACCGTTTGAACTTCTGAGTCGTGTGCACGAACAAAGAGGTAGGTTGCAAAACCAAGTTGATCATATGATGTAACTTCCGCACGGTTTGAAAGACCGAAATAACCACCATTAATAAGGTCCTTCATTGATGCATTACGTGCACCAGTACCCTTATTAGTTACCGGACGAGTCAATCCATGAACAATAGACAAACGAAGACCATTGTCCATAGAAAGGGCAGCTGTGTTGTGCTCATTCACATAATATGGGTCATTTTGTGACCAGGCTTCAAGAATTGAGATATTAGCAAGTGCACGAGCTTCAGACTCATTAACCTTGTAAGCAGCCTTCATGTATGAAGACACCAATTGAAGCATGTCAACGCTAACATTATCCACAGCATCAACACGGATACCATCAAAGTGAGCATCCTTGTCCTTATCACCAAAGACGATTTGTCCCCAGTTCATAAAGTAATACAATTGGTTAAGCATTTCTGCTTGAACGACTGGATTAGAGTTGTCAATGTCATTTGAGAGCAAGAATTCATAACCACCATCGCTACCATTAACAATCTTATGATTTTTAATATAACTTGTCGCCGTTTGATTAAGCTTACGATAATCAGAGTTAGCCCATTTAGTTGAATCACTGTTCACAAAAAGAAGCGCACCTTTTTGGAAGTGTTCCTTACCTGGCGATTCAGAATTAATGTTCCATTTATCTTGGTCTTTAACAAAAGCCTCGATTGACTGACGCAACCAGTCTGTTGACTTATTAGCAGCAATCTTAACTTCAATCTTACGTTGGAGGATTTGAGCTGCGGCATTCAAGCTAGTTTGAGAATTTTCAATCGTAAAGACATCTTTTGTTTCTTCACCGTTGCTAAGAGCCTTAGTCATGTAATTCAAGTAAGCTACTTGAGTATCCTTATCAGGCCACCAAGACATCAAAAGTGGACGAAAATCTTTTTCGGTTGACGCTTTCCAAGTTGTACCAGCTTCAAGGATTTCTTTTGGACGGTACCAACTGTCTGCTGTCAAATAACCATCAACAAGTTCAAAGCTTGCTTTAGTTGAATCGTAGGCAGCATTATTTTTTGTAAAATCAGTGACTAGATTTGTTGTTTCTTGTGTAAATGAATACGTTGATGTGCTTGAAAGGGCACCATTTTCATCAAAATAAAGGACCTGACCATTTACAGTAATGGCAAAGTTTTTCTTGTGTGATCCATCTTCTAAAAGATAGTAATATTTACCATCTTTTTCTTTTTTAATATTATCGAGTGAGACTGCAGCCTTAATTTCGGCTTCAGAAAGCTCTTTAGACTTCTCAGTCGTTGGAGCAGCTACTCCAGCATTTGCAGCGACTTCTGATGTTGTAGCTGTTTCTGGTTTAGTAGCAACTTCTGGCTTAGCAGTCGTTTCAGGTTTGGCTTCAACCTCTACTGCTGCAGCTCTATCACTAGTTGTTCCTGAATTTGGTTGAACTGTCGTTCCAGCTGGTTTTTCAGCAGTAACTTCTGCTCGCTCTGTTGTTGTGGCATTTGAAGTATTTGCAACCTCAGTTGTTGTGCCTACCTCTTTTTCAACCACAGGATTTGTATTTTCCCCGACCGTAGTTGTTGAAGGTGATCCATTAGAGTTATTTGTTTCTTCTGCCGAAGCGAGTGAAGATGTGGCAACACTACCACCAACAATGGTAGCCAAAGCTACTGAAGCGACAGCCAAAGTAACCCACTGCTTCTTCACTTTGTGCAGTTTATAGCGTACTTTATTTTCCATATTCAATTTTTCCCCAATATATTTTTTGTCTTAAAATCTACATCTTAAAGACTTACTTATTATATCATTTTTTATTATCAAAAAAAGTTAATAAAACTTATTTTAATGATATTTTTATCACATTAACAATAGATTATAATTTTGTCATAAAAAGACTCGTTCCCATAAAATTTAAAAAGGAGAACCAAAGTCCTCCTTTTTAAATCAATTAGTTTAGCACTCTAGGTGGATAAGCAATACCATTCTTATCAAAGTAAACGTAAACTCCTGGTTGAATTTCTATCCATGTGCTAACAGCTCTCTTACCACTATCACCATAGTAATAGCTAATTCGACCATTGCCAGCACTTACTGTTTGACCTTTTACTTGTTTACCATCCTTAGCGAAGAAATAAGTATCGTCACCAATTTTAACTTCACCAGTCACTGACTTACCATTAGCACCAATGTAGTACCAGTTGTTGTCGCCTGTTGTGAAAAACTCATTAGTCAAGCGTTCACCTGTTGAAGCATTATACTTACTATAAGTACCATCTGCATTCTTAACAACACCACCCTTAACTTGGCTTCCGTCTGCATTAAAGTAGAGGTGTTGGCCATTGATGACTTGTGCACCTGTAACAGTCTTACCATTAGCGCCTGCATAGTACCAAACATTGCCATCAGTTGTGAAGAATTCGTTAGTCACTAGCTCTCCAGAACCTTCTTTGTACTTGCTGTAAGTACCATCTGCATTCTTAACAACGCCACCTTTAACTTGGCTTCCATCTTCATTGAAGTAAAGTTTTTGACCATTGATGACTTGTGCACCTGTAGCAGCAACACCGTTTGCATCAAAGTAGTACCACTTACCATTGATATTTCTCCAAGTATCCTTGATAGCATTACCAGTGTGTGCGTCAAAGTAATAAGTTTTACCTTTAAAGGTTACTAACTTATCTTTAGCTTGGAAACCGTCTTCTCCAAAATATTGTGTGAAACCATCAATAACCGTAACACCTTTAACCATGACACCTTCATTAGTGAAGTAACGGAATTTCACAACCTTAGATTCTTTACCGTCTTTATCAGTTTCAGAAACATCAAATTTAGTGTAACCACCCTTGTACATTTGACCTTTAGAGTTATAAAGGTAGGTATTACCATTAGCATCAATGTAGAAGGCATTACTCAACATGATACCATTTGGTAAGAAACGATAAACGTCTTTACCATTTGGTGAGTATTCACTGTTAGTAACCATGTGACCACGAGCATCAAAGTAATAAGTGTTACCATTGAAGGTTACAAAGGCAGATTTAGCTTGTGTACCACTTGTACCGAAGTAAGTGATTCCTTTACCATCACTTGAGAATCCAGTAATAACCTTTTCTTTACCTGTCAATTGAAGAGGAATGAAGTTACCTTCTTTAGTGACAGTGAAGTATTTACCAGTTGCTTCATCGCTAAGTACGTAGCCAACACCACGTTCAAGAACGTTTGTTCCGTTGAAGTATTCAGCCTTCCATTGTTTCAATTTAACAGAATCATCAATTGGTTTACCAGTTGAGATCATGTTTACCTTGAACATTTCAGGGTATTTAGCTTTAAGTTCAGCCAAGAATTCACCACCGTATTTAGCTTGGTAGTCTTTGCCTGATGACTTAGAGTTAGCCACATAAAGTGAATGGTCGATGATAGCATCCGCAATCGTACGTCCTGCACCATCAGTACGAGTTGCAGTTACTACTTCTTTACCTGGCAATTGGTAAATTTGGTCTGGAACCCAGTCAGCGATTGCTTGGATACCCGCTTTGTGAAGGGCTTTAAGAGCATCACGAAGATCTTCTTTAGAACCATATTTATTGTTCTTACTCATGGCAAGATCGTAACGGTCTGCAAAGGCATAACCATTTTGGATGACTGAGTCAAGGAAGGTACCATCGTCAGCAGATACAAATTGAGGTGCCATTTCAAATGATGTTACGCCCCATGATTTGAACAAATCAACATTTTCAGCAATCTTACGGTTAGTGTAGACTGAAGGGTCTGAACCATCTGGAATAGTTTGGAAGTTAGAGAATCCTTCGTAGATCAATTGTGAATCATAAGCTTCAGTCGCTTTAAGAGTCAACTCTCCATCTTTTTTAGCTTCTGTTGAAGGCGCTACTCGGATATCTTGATCATCTGAAGCTCCAACTGGAACCCAAACTGCTACGAATCCAGACATATCAAATGTTTCATAACCCTTGATATCATTCGCACCGAAAGTCAAGACACCATTGCTGTCTGTTTCTTTCACGTAACCTGCTGCGATTGCATCTGCATCAGATGTAAAGTTCTTGATACCATCAGCTGTACCAACAATCAAAGCACGGTATTTTTGGTTGGCATGGATTTTACCCATTTCAACATTAAGTTTAGCTGATTGATCCAAAGTCAATTTTGGATTGTTCACTACAAGTGTTACCTGACCAGAAGTACGGCTATATTTAGAACCTTCTGTATCATCAGCTGTCATGATATCTTTACCATAACGTACTGAAGTGTAGACTTCATTTGTGCGGTAAAGTTCAACATCTGAATTGTCCATCTTACCATCAGTTGGCAACCAGTATGAACGTTGCGCTTGTCCACCAGATACATACTTGATACGACTCTTCATCAAGTTAACAATTGTATCGTAATATGGAGACTTAGTTTCCATGTAGTGACCATTATCTGTATAAAGGTCTCCATAGTAGACACGAGTGATAGTTTCCATGTTTTGCAACATAACAGCGTAGGCTGCTGGGATGTTGTTCAAGGTATATTTTTTGTCGCTGCTGAGCATGTCTTTGTTGTAAATCTCAAAGGCTTGCTTCATTTCAGCATCAGTAATCGTGAAACCATCTGATTTTGGATTGATTTCTTTCTTGATGATTTCAGCAATAATATCTTGAACGTTGTTATCATGGGCACGGATAAAGACGTAGTTTCCTGACGCATCTCCGTATTTCTCGTTGTATTTACCGATTGTAGACTGTTTAACTGTTCCGTCTTCGTTATAGGCCTTACTTCCATCTTTGTTAATCCAGTCAGTCTTAACATCACGTTGTGTCGTGTTGAAAGTATTGTTATACAAAGGACTTACAGCTGGTGTACGTTCTTTGATTGGTTTAGCCAATGAGAAGAGGAGAGCCAAACGTTGTTTGTTTTCCATGGCAAGCGCAGCACCATCTGTCTTGTCATTGTAGTGGTTGTCATTAAGACTCCATGCTTCAAGGACTGAGATGTGGGCAAGAGCGTTTGCTTCAGATTTGTTAACACCATAGTACTCACGGAAGTAGTTTGTGTAGAGTTGAAGCATGTCTGCATCGACATTATCTACCGCGTCGACACGGATACCATCGAAGTTAGCATCCTTGTCACCCATAACGATTGAACCCCAGTTCATAAGGTAGTGGATTTGGTTCAATTGTTCCGCTTGAACAACTGGGTTTGACAAATCTACGTCATTAGCTAGCAAGAAGTCGAAACCACCCATGTGGTTTGGATCTGATTGCTCATCAAGAATTGATTTATCAATTGTACCAGTCTGGTTAGTTGCTGTACGGTTCAAACGACGATAGTCAGAATTCGCCCATGGTGTACGTGAATCATTCACATAAAGAAGGGCACCACCTTGAAGGTGATCTTCGCCGCCACCTTTAGAGTAGTTTTCAGTTTCTTTGTTCCATTGTGGTTGTGTCTTAACAAAGGCAGAGATAGTTTCACGCAACCATTGTGTTGATTTTTCAGCCTGAATCTTTTGCTCAATCTTGATTTGAATGTCCTTAGCAGCAACTTTCAAAGTTTCTTGCTTATCTGTACTTGAATATTTAGCATCCAAGTTAAATACTTTAGACATGTAGTTCAAGTAGTTAACTTGTGTATCTACATTTGGCCACCAAGCCATCAAAAGTGGACGGAAATCTTCTGCAGTTGATGCTTGCCAAGTTACACCATCTTTGATGATAGAAGCTGGACGGTACCAGCTATCTGCAGTCAAATAACCATCAATCAATTCAAAGCTAGCTTCAGATGAATCGTAGGCACGGTTATTTATTGAGAAACCATCAACAATATTTGTTGTTCCTGGTGTGAAAGAGTATGTTGATGAACTTGTAAGAGCACCATCTTTACCGAAGTAAAGCAATTGACCATTTACAGTAATGGCAAAGTTTTCTTTGTGTGAACCATCTTCATTAACATAGTAATATTTACCATCAATGTTTTTGATGTTTTTCAAGGAAAGCGCAGCTTCTACTTCTGAATCTTTCAAAGCAGCTTCTGGCGCCTTAACTTCTGTATTAACAACTTCAGCCTTCACTGTTGCTGGTTGTTCTTCTGCTTTTTCAGTTGTAACAGCTGGTGCATCTGTTGTCACAACTGCTTCTTTATTTGGAACAGCTGCCACTGCTACATCAGCTGTTGTTGCTGTTGTAGCTGCTTCAGCTGTTGCTTGTGTGTTCGTTGTAGTCGCTGTTTCTACAGCATTTGTTTCTTTAGCAGGTGTTAAAACATCTGCTTCTTTTGTATTTGTACGTTTATCGGCTTCTTTGGTTGCTTCAGGAGAAGTAACTAAAGAAGCTGTTGTACCTGAATTTGATTGAGTTACTGTCTTATCTTGAGTTTCATCCGCTGAAACTGAAGATGTTGTTACAGACAATCCTCCCAAGACAGTAGCAAGTGCTACAGAAGCAACTGCAATTGTAACCCATTGCTTCTTAACTTTATGAAGCTTATAGTGTATCTTATTTTCCATTATAATTTTCCCCGTGATTTTATTTGTCAAAATCAGACTGAAATCTATCCGATTTCAAACAGTTATATTATATCATTATTTTCTAACTATTTCTCGAATTAATTATTTTTTTATAAAATATATGTTACATAACATTAATATTAGAAAAACTTTGTAACACACCTATTTCATAGGTTTTCAATTCTCATTTTCATATCATTTGATAACTAAAACTATTTTTCATAAAAGCCGCCAAAGTCCTTGATACAATAGCTTTTACAATGATTCTGACTCAAAATTGATATTTGTCAGATTTTTTCTTTAAGGAGCATAAAAAGGCAAAATTTCTTAACGATTCTCGTTTTCAAGAAATTTCACCTATAAATTCATGTCAAATCATATCGTTTTTCACTTAATCTCTCAGATTAAGATTAGATTGATTGATTATTTATTTATCAAAATCAGCATAACCATTTTCATCGAAGAAGACAGTCGTACCGTCTTGGAAAGTAATCCATGTGTTTGTCACACGTTCTCCAAGAACTGATTCGTAGTATTCTACTCCTTTTGGTGTGCTGATTGGGCTACCTTTAACTTGACGTCCCAAATTATCAAAGTAATATTCTTTACCATCGATATTTTGGCGTCCTGTTACAGCCTTACCATCTTTGAAGTAGTACCAAACATTGTTACCAGTTGTCAAGAAACGGTTATTGAGACGCTCACCTGAATCTTTGTCATAGTAAGAAAGTGATCCGTCAGCATTCTTAACAAAGTCGCCTTTGACTTGACTACCATCTTCTTTGAAGTAATAGTTTTTACCACCAACACTATAGGCACCTGTCACGATTTCACCATTATCTTTGGCGTAGTACCATGTCTTACCACCATCAAGAGTGAAGAAATCAGATTTGACTTGGCTTCCATCAGCATTGAAGTAATAGTTAAGGTGGTCAATCGTTTGACGACCTGTAGCGAGGTTACCATCCTTATCAGCATGGTACCACTTGCCGTTCACTTCGAAGAACTTGTCTTTAACCTTGTAACCATTATCTACAGTGTAGTAGCTAATCTTGCCATTTTCAGTAACAAATTCACCTTTAACTTGGGCACCATTTGCACGGAAGTAATAGTCGTGACCGTCCAAAGTAAGGGCACCTGTCACATTTTTACCAGCTGCATCACGGTAGAACCATGTTGAGCCATCTGTTGTGTAGAATTCACCCTTCTTAGCTTGTGCATAGCCTTGATCGTTGAATTCATACCAGATACCATCGATTTCTGCCCAACGATTTGTGTAGGCATTACCTGAATTTTTATCAAAGAAGTAGAGTTTTCCGTCTGGAGTCACATACTTAGTACCTTTAGCTTGGAAGCCATTTTCATCAAAGTATTGCAATCCTCCACCAGCATAAGTCAAGCCAACAGCCATTTCTCCAGTTGGTGAGAAATAACGGAATTTAGCTTCTGTTTCTGAAGTACCTTCTTTCGGTACATCGAATACAAAGTAACCATCTTTGTATTGCTCACCAAAGCTACCAAAGTAATAATATTTACCATCTTGTTGATAAATAGAATCACGAAGCTGTACACCATTTGGCAAGAAGAAATAAGTCTTACCATCGATATCTTGACGACCAGTCAACATATAACCTTCTTTATCGAAGTAATAGTAATTTCCAGCATATTTAATGAAAGCATTCTTAGCTTGGAAACCACTATTATCAAAGTAGGCCATACCCTTACCATCATAGTAGAAACCTGTCTTACCACCTTGGTCTGTCAAAGGTTTTGGCAAGAAGATGCCATTATCAGTAACTTGATAATAGCGACCAGTAGCATCGTTACTGAGAACATAACGATTACCACGACCAAGGATATTAGTACCATTCATGTACTTAGCAGACCATTGCTTGATTTTAACAGATGGATCAATCTTCTTACCAGTTGATATCATCACATCTTCAAACAACTGTGGATATTTCTTTTGGAGCTCATCAAGGAACTCACCACCATATTGAGCTTGGAAGTCCTTACCTGATGATTTAGAATTTGCAACATATAAAGTGTTATTGATATAAGCATTGGCCTTTGGAGTACCATAACTATTTGCACGTGTTGCTGTTACAACTTCTTGTCCTGGCAATTGGTAAAGTTGATCTGGAACCCAGTCAGCAATTGCTTGAATACCTTGCTTGTGAAGCGCCTTAAGTGCATCACGAAGATCTTCTTTAGAACCATATTTGTTATTCTTACTCATGGCAAGGTCATATCGGTCAGTAAAGGCATAGCCATTTTGGATAACAGAATCAAGGAAGGTACGGTCATCAGCCGATACAAATTGAGGAGCCATCTCGAATGATGTGATTCCCCATGACTTGAAGAGTTCTGCATTTTCTGCAATCAATTTATTAGTATATTGGCTATCTTTTTCAACAAAATCTTGGAAGTTTGAGAAACCTTCATAGATAACTTGTGAGTCCAATGCTTCAGTAGCAGAAAATGTCTTGTCAAGTTTCTTATCTGAACCTTTAACACGGATATCTTGGTTATCAGGTGCACCTACTGGTACCCATACACCAAGATAACCTCTCATATCAACAGTTCGATACCCCTTAATTTCATCTCCACTAAAAGTCAAGTTCCCTTCAGCATCAGTGTATTTAATTTTTCCAGCTGCAGCTGCATCATTCTCGTAAGTGACAATTCCCTTATCAGTACCAAGAAGTAATGGACGGTAGGCTTGGTTAGCATGAAGTTTACCCATGTTAACTTTCAAAGTACCATCACCCAATGAGAAATCCTGATTATTGGCAATAAGGGTCAACATACCAGAATGTTTACTTGTTTCTGCTACACCCGTAGTTTGGTCAGCAGTCATAATATCTTTACCGTAACGAACAGATGACAAGATTTCTTTTCCATTGAACGTGTCGACTTTCATCGATTGTCCACCTGAAACATATTTCATACGGTTCTTCAAGAGTGTTGTGATAGCATCGTAGTAAGGAGACTTGGTAGCCATATATTGGCCGTTATCCGTATAAAGATCTCCATAATAAACACGAGTTACCTGCTCCATATTTTGAAGAATCAAAGCATAGGCGGCTGGAATATTGTTAATAGTATAACGTTTTTCTGCCTTCTTCATATCTTCATTATAGATTTCAAAGGCACGTTTCAATTCAGCATCAGTCATGGTATAACCATCTGATTTTGGATTGATTTCTTTTTGAACAATATCACGAATGATATCTTGAACAAGGTTATCATGAGCACGCGCAAAGATATAGTTAGCTTGTGTATCTCCATACTTACTATTATTTGTACGGTCTGTCAAACTGCTAGTAATCAAATCTTTCAATGAAGAGCCCGAACCATAAAGTGCACCCATAATTGCATAACGAAGGTTATTATCCATGGCAAGGGCTGCACCATCATGTTTTTGATTATAATCATTATCATTTAAATCCCAAGCTTCAAGGATAGAAATGTGAGCGAGTGCATTAGCTTCAGATTTATCCACACCAAAGGCTGCGCGGAAGTAGTTTGTATAAACTTGGAGAAGGTCTGCATCAACATTATCAACTGCATCAACACGGATACCATCAAAGTTAGCATCCTTATCACCCATAACAATTGATCCCCAGTTCACAAGATAGTGAATTTGGTTCAACTGCTCAGCTTGCACAACTGGGTTTGAGTTATCAACGTCATTGGCAAGTAGGAATTCATAACCACCCAAGTATCTTCCTGTACCATTTAGAGAACCATCTTGGTTACTTGGTGTACGGTTAAGCAAACGGTAATCGGAATTTGCCCAAGGTGTCTTATCATTATTGACATAAAGAAGAGCTCCCCCTTGAAGGTGGTCAGCAAGGGTATAGTTTTCAGTTGTAGTATTCCACTGGTCTTGTTCTTTTACAAAAGACTCAATTGCTTGACGAAGCCATTCAGTTGATTTTTTAGCTGAAATTTCTTGTTCAATCTTAATTTGAATTGTCTTAGCAGCTGCATTCAATTCAGATTGACTTTGGCTAGTTGAATAAGTTGCGTTAAGGTTAAAGTGTTTAGAGAAAGTATTGAGGTAGGCAACTTGTGTATCTACATCAGGCCACCATGCCATCAAAAGTGGACGGAAGTCTTTCTCAGTTGATACACGCCATTTTTCACCATTTTCCAAAATAGTAACTGGACGGTACCAGCTGTTTGGTGTCAAGTACCCATCTACCAACTCGAAGCTTTCTTTCTTAGAATCGTAAGCACGGTTATGTGAAGAGAAAGCATCAACTAGATTAGTTGTACCTGGTGTGAATGAGTGTGTTGATGTGCTTGTCAAAGCACCGTCTTTACCGAAGTAAAGCAACTGGCCATTAACTGAAACAGCAAAATTTGTTTTGTATGAACCATCTTCTTTGACATAATAGTATTTACCATCAACTTGTTTGATGTTGTCCAAAGAGAGTGCGGCTGTTTCTTCTTTTTCAGTAACACCAGATTTTGGTTTTTCAGCTACTGTAAGCGTTGTATCTGTCGCTGCTGCAGCTGGTGTTTCTGTTGTCGCACCATTTGCTACTGCTGCACGATCTGTTGTTACTGGTGTTGCAGTATTAGTAGTTGTATCTGCTGCAGTGGTTGCTGCCGCAGGAGTTTCGACTGTTGCAGCATCAGCAGCCTTGTCAGTTGTTGTTGCTGTCGCATCTGTCGTAGCAGTTGCTGCAGGAGCGGCTACTTCATGCGTTTCAACGACAACATCGCTTTCAGCTGTCGTAGAGGCAACTGGTTTAGTTGTTTCATCAGCTGAAACTTTTTGATTGGCAACTGTAGCACCACCTACGATAGAGGCAAGTGCTGCCGAAGTGACGGCAATCGTCACCCACTGCTTCTTAACTTTGTGAAGCTTATAATGTACCTTTTTTCCCATTTTAGGTCCTCATTTCATTTTCCTAGTTTGAATAAAATCTACATAATTCAAACAATTTCATTATAGCATATTTTTTTCAGTCAACCAGAGTCTTTATCAAATCATTTCATTTTTTAATCATATTGTAAATTGATTAACATTTCGACAAATATTAAAAACTACCGAATGTAGAAAACGGTAGTCTTTTTCTATTTTTAGGAAAGTTTTTAGAGGTAATTTAATAAGCTATCTCTATTCAATCAGTAGCAATTTAAAAGTCAGCTATTAAGCAAAAACGACGTTATGTTGGACCCTGTAGCTAACTAAAAAGAGCAAGGTTTCTGTGACTAATTTTGCCAGAACCAGTCCTAAACCAATAGCAACTAGACTACTAAGTAAGAAATAGTTACAGGCCAGGAGGACCAAGACCAACATAAAGTAACGAACACTCGATCTAAAGAGAGAGCTTGTCGGATTGAAGACCACATTGGCGTTCAGCAAACACTGGCTGGAAGCCGAAATCACACGAGCTAGCACGACCGAAAGGAGCAGATTTTTCGTCAAGGCAAAGAGCACAAATAAGGCTGTTGCATCAATGACTGAGGCCAAGACGGCCGTGCCAGAGAACTTTAAAAAAGGGCTGTAAATACGGATGGAATCACGAATGGGCCGAAAGTGCGAACTTTTATTTTCCTCCAGATAAACGGTTTCGATAGGGACTTCAGAGATTTGGTGGCCTGATTTTTTGGCTTCAAGCAACATATTAAACTCATACTCGAAACGATTGCCGTCCAGGTTAAGAAGCCATGGAATCAGGTCGGTTGACATGCCTCGAAGTCCTGTCTGAGTATCTGTTACCTTCTGACCAGTTACCAGATGGAAGAGCCCTGCAGTCACCTTGTTGCCGATGCGACTACGTGCTGGTACCTTACCAACAAAGGCACGCGCACCTAAGATAAGATGGCTTGGATTTTCCTCGGTTGCCTTGGCCACACGGACAATATCTTTAATCAGGTGCTGACCATCACTGTCAACTGTGACTATAGGTTGAGCCGAAAGGTGCTGACCGACTACTTCTTCTTGAATATAAGCGAAAGCAGTCTTAAGAGCAGCTCCCTTTCCTTTATTGACAGGATGGGTAAGGACAGTCGCTCCAATAAAAGCCGTTTCGTCGTAATAGTCGTTATAGCCTGGGCCACTCCCATCATTAACAACAATAATACGGGCTTTAGGGAGTTTTATGGTAATATCTTGAACCACCTGAATCAGGCGTTTGTCTGGTTCATAAGCTGGAATAATAATATACATAGGCACTTCCTTTCTGTTTCATCCTATGACTCTTTAGTGACCTCCTCCAAAGCCACCTGGTTGCCCACCACCTTGGGGACCACCGCCACCTTGAGGGCCTCCGCCGCCAGGCATTGAGTTCTCAATCTTAGTTTGTTTTTCACCATTGATAGTAATGTCACCACCGGTATAGGTCGCTGAACCATCGAAGTCAAAGCCAGACTGACCAGTCAGATTGATTGTTCCACCCGATACAATAATATCGCCGTTAGAATCAATTGGATCTGTATCACCCTCACCAACCTCAACATTTAGGGTTCCACCGGTCATCTTGAAGAAAATCTCACTTTGACTGGCATTAGCATTGGCCGCATTGACACCATCATCCGTCGCATAGACATCTATATTTCCACCATTGATGGTCACAGATTTACCTTCGATACCTTCAGTTGATTTTTCAACCTTGTAAGTACCACTATCAATAATCAGGTCGCCGGACGCATGAATACCGTCGTCACCAGCCTTGATGGTCATGGTATTGTCAGACAGATACATGGTACCTACTGAGGTGTCGTCATCATTGTCGACCTTGACACCATCTTCTTCCGCTTCAATGGTCATAGTTGTTCCTGTGATATTGAGTTCATCATTGACATTGAAGGCATCACCGACTGAGGAAATCTTATAGGTACCGCCAGTTATATGAAGGCTGTCATTGGCTTTAATACCGTTGTTTTTCTTGGCATCAATGTTTAGGGTGCCTGTACCGTTAATGGTCAAATCTCCTTTAGAGAAAATCACAGCATCCGCATCTTCATCACTATTAGAACTTGAATCAGAAAGTGTGTTTGTAGTGCCATCTTTAAGTGTCAGATAGACATGACCAGCTTTTGTGGCATTGATTGCTGCATTTGTATTTGTCATGGTAGCACCATCCAAAACAATATGGACATCGTCTGAATCACCAGCGTCTACCTTGATTTGCACACCGTCGGATTTTCCTGAAATGACGTAGGTCCCTGCTTTAGAGATGGTTACAGTTGAACCTGATAGGGCTGCACCATCACCTGAAACATCCGCAGATGAGCCTGATAACTTAATCTTAGTAGCTGAGCTTTCGTTATAAGAGGTATCAGAATCTTTAGAAGTAAAATAGTTGCTGTTGCTGTTGTTGTTCTTATTTGTTTTCTTACTGGTCGTTGCTGTTACAGCACTTGTTTTTGATGTCGTGCTTGACGTCGTCCCAGTTGACTGACTGCTTGATTGGCTACAAGCTGTCATGACTGTTAGGGCAGTCGCACAAGTTAATAAAGTCGTCCATTTTTTTAGTTTTTTTGATTTCATATTATTTCCTCTCGTGTTCGTTTGGATGATTACAGTTTACGGGACTTACCTAAAACATTTCTAAAGGTTAACTAAAATTTATCTTAAGTTAAGTTTGGTGAAAGTTTGGCTTAGGACTTCTTTCAGAAAAGTCCCATAGACTAATAGGCGAGCAAGTAAGTGCTATATAGAAATAGTACATTTTCGCTCAACTTTTCTACTATAAAAAAAGAATTAAAACAATAAGTCGACTGTTTGGAAATAGATGTTTCTACAATAAATTCCCTATTTTCCTGGGAGTTGCTTTACGGCTTTGTATCTTATCTAATTGAACACGCCTACAACTCGGGGGAAAAAGATGGGCCCTGCTTGGAGATAAACTCCTGCGGCTGGTCCCCCTATTTTCCTGGGAGTTGCTTTACGGCTTTGTATCTTATCTATAAAAGGAGTTTTTTCATGATTAAACAATTGGAAACACGTTTTAAACGTATTGAAACAAAATATGTGGTCTCAAAGGAAAATCTTGAAGACCTGCTCACTGATCTTAAGGAGTATTTGGTAGAGGATGATTATCCGACATCTACCATTTCAAATATTTACTTTGATACGGATAATTTTGACGTCATCCAAGATGCCTTAGATGGTAATCACCGTCAAGAGAAAATCCGCATGCGTACCTACCTAGCCAATCCCAAAATTGATAGTAAGGTCTTTTTAGAGGTAAAAGCCAAAGATGATGAAGGAATCGGTCATAAGTTTCGTCTTGTTTCAACTCCACTTGCCATCACTAACTTGCTGACAGACGGTAAGAACCATGGTCAAATCACTGACCGCCAGCTATTACAGGATATCCACCACTTACGTCAACGCTACGATGAGGGGCTCAAACCTCGTATGTATATCTACTACGACCGTTTTTCGATGAAAGAAAAAGAGACTATCGAAGGCTATGCCTACAATAAAGTTCGTGTTACCCTTGACCAAAATCTGACTTACCGTGATGAAGACGTCAGTCTCTTTAAGGGAAATCATGGTTCTCCCCTTCTAGATGAAGATACGATAATCATGGAAATTAAGGCACCTGGGCAAAAACCAGACTGGCTTCAAGCTATCTTAGACAAACATGGTTTGGAAGAGCAAAAATTCTCAAAATATAGCTGCGCCTATCATAAGTCTCAAGGTCTAGACTACGGACCACATCCAGTTCAAGAAAAAGGAGCTGCCGCCTATGTCTAATCTCTTCAATTCTATCTTTAATGATGCGACAGCAACCGCTAGTCCTCTTCAACTCATGCTGGCCTTACTGGTCAGCCTTGTTTTAGGATTGGCTCTAACCTGGACTTACAAATACCGGACCCTCTACACCAGAGAATTTGTTATTAGTTTGACCCTGCTTCCATGTTTGATGACCCTAGTTATCTTCCTTGTTAATGGTAGTTTGGGGACCTCTATCGCCGTGGCAGGGACCTTTAGTCTCATTCGTTTTCGTTCAGCGACTAGTGGTTCCAGAGAACTAATCGCTGTCTTCATGGCCATGATTATTGGTCTGGCATCTGGGACAGGCTATCTCTTACTGGCTGTCCTCTTTACCATTTTCCTTCTAGCTGTTTGGCTTCTTTTAGAAAATCGTCAAAGTCGTACTGACAACCAACGTCGTAGACTCCTGACCATTAACGTCCCCTACCAAGACTTGATTGATCAAAAAATCACTAAAGCCTTGCTCAATTTCACCAGTGAATGTGACTTGATTTCCCTTAATACCACAGGTGGAGGTGAAATCATGCAACTGGTCTACGAAGTGGACTTGAATCCCCAAGTGGACGACTTCCAATTGACGAATCACCTGATTTCAAACATTGAAAATTGTGATCTTGCCCTAACCAAAAAAGCTAAAAAGAAAAAGAATTTGTAAGACAAAAAGACATCTCCGACTGATTTTCGGAGATGTTTTTGTATGTTTTGAGGTTAACATTTTCACTTAGCTATAGCCTATACTTCTATGCCGCCAGTATGGAGTGCGAGATTATCGCAGGAATCAAAGTATCATCTAATCATCTTCATCTTGGACAACCTTGCCATCTTGTATGTTAAAGGTATAGCCAATATATCCGGAATTGTCATAATAAGCGGAATTTTCTTTATCAGTTGTGAAATAATAAAATTCGTACTCTCCGTCTGGTAGCTTGCTAGCATCCAGTTTCTTCGCTACCTCTTCTAAATCTTTCTTACTGGTATTTTCTGTATCACTTACTCTTATTGACATAGTAACAATATGTTCATCAATCATTGTTTGATAAGGAATTTGATAATACCCATAAAAATCATCCTTCCCGTTTTTACGGTTTTCCTCAGCTAAATGCTTTTTACGATTACCAGCCTCTTGATCAATCGTAGTATTATCACTGAAGGAGAATTCTTCAATATCAAGGCCTAAAGATTGCCTTTTAAGCTCCTTAAAGAGTTTCTGCTCTTCTTTTTTTACAGATTTTTGTTGTAAGTAGCTTTCCCAGTAATGACCAGGGGTCACATATTCTTCACCATTAACTGTCCAGTCCAGTTTAAACGTAATACTCCCATCTACTGATATGTTTTGATTATCGTAGGTTTCCTCTGAATAGGTATAATCGACATAAATACCTGCACTATCTAGAATCACCTTTTCGATACGCTTAACTTGGACCTTTCCTTTAAAACCATTATGAGCTAAGATTTTTTGCGTTTTTTCCATGGCTTTTGAGTAAGTAATTGGAAGTAGCACTGTGCAACGAACTAAAAGAATAGAACAGAGGAGGAGAATAGCTAAGCAAGAAAGCTTTAAAATATTAGGAGTATTTTTCTTCATAGGACATCCTTCCTTTCCTCAATGATTTGTATAAATAAGCACACCAAATCCTTCAAATAAAACGAGCTTTCTTCACTCCTATTATAGCATTTTAAAGCGCTTTCTTATGGTAGTTAGAAGGATAAAAGATTAGGATGTATCCAGCAAAAAAGCCTGAATATCACTTCAGGCTTTTCATCTTAGTTCAAATCGATTGATATAATCCTTAATAATCCGTTACTTCTTTTCGGTCATGGACATTGCTTTGTTTGCCTTGACGGGCTTTAAGAACAGCTTCAACGTCTTCAGGGCTAACCCCTGTTTCAACGAGCATGACTGCTAGGTGATAAAGGACGTCTGCTGTCTCGTTGGCAATTTCTTCTTTATCAGCATTTTTAGCTCCGATCACAACTTCTGTTGCTTCTTCGCCAACTTTTTTAAGAATCTTGTCTAGACCCTTGTCAAAAAGGTAATTGGTATAAGACCCTTCTTTGGGATTTTTTTTACGATCTAAGGCTTCCTTATAAAGTGTTTCTAACATAGCTACTCCTATCTATCTTGATTGTCATCATATATATCCGTAAAGAAACAGCTGTAGGCTCCTGTATGGCAGGCTGCTCCTTCTTGTTCCACAGCGATAAGCAGGGTGTCCTGATCACAATCTGTCTTGATGCTTTTGACATGTTGGAAATGGCCAGATGTGGCTCCCTTATGCCAAAGCTCATTTCTGGAACGGCTCCAGTAATGCATTTGTTTGGTCTCAAGGGTTAACTGATAGGACAGCTCATTCATATAGGCCAACATGAGCACCTGTCCCGTCTTGTAATCTGTCACAATGACTGGTACCAGTCCGCCTTGTTTGTCAAAATCAAGTTTAACCTCTGTCATTGTCTCACCTCGATTCCTGCATTTGCCAAGACTTGTTTGGTTTCGCCTATATTTACCTCACCAAAGTGGAAGATAGAGGCTGCCAGAGCACCCGTCGCTGTTGTCTTTTCAAAGACTTCTACAATATCCTCAATATTTCCTGCACCACCAGAGGCAATGATTGGAACATCGACGACCTCCGCTACACGATTGAGCATTTCCAAATCAAAACCAGACTTAGTGCCGTCCTTGTCCATGCTGGTTAAGAGAATTTCTCCAGCCCCCAAAGCGACGACTTCTTGAGCCCATTGGATGAGGTCCCTACCTGTATCCTTACGGCCACCTGCCACAAAGACATGCCAGCTCCCATCAGTCATCTTTTTAGCATCAATCGCAGCCACTACACACTGATTCCCAAATTTTTGAGCACAATCAGCGATTAGTTGTGGATTGGCTAGGGCTGAGGAATTGACGGCAACCTTGTCAGCACCAGCTTTGAGCATCTTGTTCATATCTTCAACTGAACGGATACCACCACCAACTGTGAAAGGGATAAAGACCTGATCGGCAACACGACGCACCATGTCTACCGTTGTTTCACGATTATCTGAAGTCGCTGTGATGTCCAAGAAAACAAGTTCGTCACAACCAGCCTCATAATAAGCACGCGCAGAATCAACAGGGTCTCCAACATCTGTCAGATTCACAAAATTAACCCCCTTAACGACACGACCATCCTTGACATCCAAGCAAGGAATAATACGTTTTTTAAGCATATTAACCTCCGAAAGCCTTGAGCTGGTCTAATGTGATATTACCGTTATAGTAGGCTTTGCCAACAATGGTTCCTGCCACACCAATCTCTTCTAGGTGATCTAAGTCAGCTACTTCTGCAATTCCACCTGAAGCAATGACTTTGGCGGTTGTGAGTTCAGATACCAAACGTTTGTAGTGATCAAGATTGGGTCCTGTCAGTGTGCCATCTCGATCAACATCAGTATAGACAAAGAGGGTTACGCCCATCTTTTCCATTTCCTTGGCCAAGGTGATGTAGTCTACATTGCTTGTTTCCAACCAACCTTCGGTAGCGACAAACCCTGCCTTGGCATCAATACCTACGACAATTTTATCGGCACCAAATTCCTCTAAAGCTGCTCGAACGAAGTCAGGATTTTTAACAGCCATTGAACCGATAATGATACGGTCGATGCCAACTTCCAAATAGTCACGAATCTGCTCCAAGGTACGGATACCGCCACCAACTTCGATGCCAAGTCCAGAAACCTTCTTGACCTCTGCAATCAAGTCACGGTTAGTGGCACGACCATCAAGGGCACCGTCCAAATCGACGACATGAATAAACTGAATGCCCGCATCCTTAAAGGTCTTTGCCTGCTCAATAACATCTGGATTGACAACGGTTTGTTGATTGAAATCTCCTTTAAAGAGACGAACAGCCTGTCCATCCTTAATATCAATTGCTGGTAGAATTTGCATCTCCCCTACCATCCTTTCTAACTAAAAAGTCTTTGCTCTCACTAGCTTCTAGGCTTTACATAAACCTGCAAATTTTTCAAGAATACCTAAGCCAATATCCCCTGATTTTTCAGGATGAAATTGGGCCCCATAAACATTGCCTTTATGGATCATGGCTGGCACTTCAATGCTATAATCTGCGGTAACATCAATGTATTGGCTAGGGACATCTGTGAAATAACTGTGAACGAAGTAGACGGCTTGGCCATCTAAACCATCTGTCAAAGGGCTGGCTTGCTTAACAGCCAAATCATTCCACCCCATATGTGGGACAGGTTGCTCCTTGCTGGCTGGAATAGGACAGCAGACACCTGGAATAAAGCCAAGACCATCTGTTTCTTCATGTTCTAGCCCTTTTTCTGTTAAAATCTGCATGCCTAAACAAATTCCCAAAAGGGGAACTCCCTGTGCGACTGCCTCTTTGATAACAGCTACCAAGCCTCTTCGCTCCAGCTCTGCCATAGCCGTTGGATAAGCACCTACACCAGGTAAAATCAAACCATCTGCAGCTAGGATTTTTTCTTTATCGGCAGACAGTTCTGCAGTCACTCCGATTTTTTCAAGGGCACGCAGAACATTTGCGGTATTCCCCGCATCGTAATCAATGACGATAATCATAGCATCCCCTTTGTCGAGTTTACGCCGTGAATGTCAGGATTGACTGTGATTGCCTCACGCAAGGCACGTCCTGTTGCCTTGAAAAGACTTTCTGACTTGTGGTGATTGTTTTTTCCGTGGAGAATCTTGAGGTGAAGATTCATTTGAACATTGAAAGCCAAGGCTTGGAAAAATTCTTCAACCAGTTCTGTGTCAAAATTACCCAATTTTGGATTATCAAAACTAGCATCAAAGACCAAGAAGCTACGTCCAGACAAGTCTAAACTTGCCATTCCGAGGGTTTCATCCATAGGTACAAAAGCCGTTCCATAACGGTTGATTCCTGCTTTATCGCCCAAGGCCTCTTTAAGAGCTTGACCAAGGACAATACCGACATCTTCAACAGTGTGGTGACTATCAACCCAAAGGTCGCCATCAGCCTTAACCACCAAAGACATACGACCGTGGCGGGCAAACAAGGTCAACATGTGGTCAAAAAATCCGATACCTGTTTGAATGTCTACTGGTTCTTGAGCATCTAAATTGAGGCTTAACTTAATTTTGGTTTCAAAGGTATTACGTTCAATTTCTGCTTGTCTCATAACTTCTTCCTCTACTCTCTCAATTATTGTCGTTTCTGACTTCAATTGCCTTGGCGTGGGCCTGCAAACCTTCCGCATAAGCCAAGGTTGTGATATCGTGCTGAGCCTTATTGACTGCTGCCTTGTCGTATTGTGTATATTGGATACGTTTGACAAAATCGTGCACGCCTAAAGCTGATGAAAAGCGACTAGTCGCTGTCGTCGGAAGAACGTGGTTGGCACCTGCATAGTAGTCGCCAATTGGTTCACTAGTAAAGTGACCAAGAAAGACGGAACCAGCATTTTCCACTTTTTCCAAGTAATCATAAGCATTGTCCATAGCAATTTCCAAATGTTCTGGCGCAACCAAGTTCATAAGTTCGAACATGGCATCTGTATCATTGGCAATAATAATACGACCGTTATTTTCGACAGATGGACGAGCAATCGCCTCGCGTGGCAAAAGCTTGAGTTGACGTTCAATCTCACTTTCAACCGCATCAGCCAAGGCTTCAGAATCTGTTACCAAAATGGCGCGTGCGCGTGTGTCGTGCTCTGCTTGAGACAAGAGGTCAGCTGCCACATAGGTTGGATTGGCACTACTATCAGCAATAACACCAATTTCTGATGGCCCTGCAATCATATCAATACCGACAATACCGTAAACTTGTTTCTTGGCAGTCGCCACGAAAATATTACCAGGACCTGTAATCTTGTCCACCTTTGGAATCGTTTCTGTACCAAAGGCCAAGGCCGCAACCCCTTGAGCCCCACCAACTTGGTAAATGCTATCCACACCGGCCAATTTGGCGACTACCAGAATCGCAGGAACAAAATGCTCTTGAGGCGGCGTAATCATAATAATCTCTTTAACCCCTGCAATTTTAGCAGGAATAACATTCATAAGAACTGACGATGGATAAGCCGCAGTTCCTCCAGGCACATAAACACCCACACGATTGATAGGACGAATCAATTGACCACGAATAACACCCTCACTTGGTTGGTCCTCAAAACCAGTCTCCAACTGATGTTTGTGATAGGATTCAATGTTTTCTTTGGCATTAACTAGGGCTTGGTAAACCTCTGGATCAATCTCTTTAAAGGCTTGATCAATCAAGTCCTGTCCAACTTCAAAATCAGTCAAGCCAACCTTATCAAATTTAGCTGAATAGTCACGAAGGGCCTCGTCTCCACGCTTTTTAACGTCTTCAATGATAGCCTGAACCGTGCTTTCAACGTCTCTATTTTCTTTTGACAGTTCCAATTGCTCCTGATAAAGAAGCTCCGCAATTTCTTTATTTGTTCCAGTTAATCGTTTCATTCGAACGGTACCTCCTCGTTCCCTACAAGTGATTCAATCTTACAAATGAATGGTAGAACTTCCTTGTTATTTTTCAAAGAAGCCTTATTAACAATCATTCGTGCTGAAATCCTGCAAATATCTTCATAAACTTTTAAGCCATTAGCAACAAGGGTATTCCCTGTTTCCACAATATCGACAATGGCATCCGCTAGACCAATGACCGGGGCAATCTCAACACTCCCCTGAATTGAAATAATCTCAACATCCTCACCCTTTTGATTAAAATAGTCCGTCGCAATGGTTGGATACTTGGTGGCGATACGTTTACGCTTATGGTCATCAGGATTATAGTCTTCTGTTGATGCTACGGAGAATTTACAAAGGCCAAAATTAAGGTCTAACATTTCCAAATAGCCTGTCGGATGTTCAACCAAAACATCCTTTCCGACAATCCCAATATCTGCGACACCGTGTCTAACATAGGTGGTCACATCTGGTGCTTTGACTAGGAGAAAACGGAAACGTTTGTCAGGACTTTCAAAAATCAAATTACGTCCCTTATCAGCCATGAAAGACATATCAAAGCCAGCTTTTTCTAGTAATTTAACCGTATCTTTCTCAATACGTCCCTTGGTCAAGGCAATTGTGATTTGATTGCTAGTCATCCAAGTCACCTCCAAATTCCACATCATCATGCACTGCTTGATAAACCGAATCGACATCAATGGCCCAACCAACCGCTGTTAACTCGGTGGCACCAAAGCGTTCAAATAGTTTATCGTAACGACCACCTGATACAAAGGCATCTGGTACCTTATCACCGAAGACCTTAAACATCATGCCTGTATAGTAAGGCACTGCTGGCAATTGAGCTAAATCAAGCGTCGTCTCTGGGAGACTATCTGCTAGGCGATTGGTTAAGACTTCCAAACTATCTAGAGCCGTCAAAAAGGCTTCACTGTCTGTCAACTGTCTAGCCTTGGTCAAGACATCCTTTGTCTCACCAAAGAGGAATGGCAACTGTTCCAAGACCTTGTCATATTGACTTGGATTTTCTTTGGTGAATTCCTTGAGCCCTGTGATTGACTTATCACGGATATAGGCCGCTAACTCTGCTTCTTTTACAGCTGGAAGGTCTAATTCTTCAAAAATGAGTTGCAAGAGACGAGCATGTGAAAACTCAAACTTGTAATTTTTGACACCGGCAGCATCCAGAGCCTCTTTAGCAGATATTACAGCTTCTTCCATGGCCCGGTGAACGGGGAATCCTATGATCTCAATACCAGCCTGCGTATGCTCATTGGATAGGCCACGCATCTCCTCATTGTAGTTAAATACTTTTCCAGAGTAAGAAAATTTTATGGGTGTATGAACTTGTGTCGAAGCAATCACGCGCCCAATTTGGCTGGTAATATCCGGACGTAAGCTAACAAGATCTCCATTTTTATCAAAGAAATTGTAGTTACCATTGTCCACAACATCGCTAAAGACTTCGAAATGCTCCAAGGTTGGTGTCTCAATTCGAAGAAAGCCCTTTGTCATCAACAAGTCACAGATACGATGCTCAATCCGATACATGGTACGGGCACGTTTGAAAAGTTTATCGTGCATTCCTAAGGCTAATGTCGTTTTTTTCATGCTTGTAACTCCTGTATTGTCATTAGTACGCGCTCCATCTCATCCTGAGTTCCAATCGAGATGCGTAGTCTGTCTGAAATACGCTCCACTTTTGGAAAATAACGGACATAAATTTTCTTACTTTGGAGATAGTCAAACAATTGGCCTGCTGTCACTCCGTGTGGTTTGACCAAAACAAAATTGGTTTTTGAAGGAAGCACATCAAAGCCGATAGCCTTCAATTCTTGACTAAACCAGTCACGTGTGTCCATAATCTTAGCGCAGCTATCCTCATAATAATCCCAAGACTTAACGGCTGCAGTCGCCAAAACTTCTGCGATGCTATCCACATTATAGGGATTGACTGAATTCTTGACGGCATTGATCACAGCCATTAGCTTTGGACTTCCTATGCCATAACCGACACGCAAGCCAGCAAGTGAGGCGTCCTTAGAAAAGGTCCTTGTGATAAACACATTGTCATACTTTTCTAAGAGAGGTAAGGCAGTCTCCCCACCAAAGTTAATATAGGCTTCATCAATAATCACAACTACTGACTGATTGGCCTTTACGATTTCTTCAATTTGATCGAGAGGTTTATAAATACCTGTTGGCGCATTTGGGTTAGTAAGGACAATCCCACCATTTTCAACCAGATAATCTTGAGTATCAATCTCAAATGAAAAGTTCAAGGGCACTTCTCTAAATGGGATGCGATACAAATCTGCCCATACCTTGTAAAAACCATAGGTCAAATCTGGAAACAAAACTTCTTCCTCGCTATTAAAGAAAGCTAGAAAAGCCATTGATAAAATATCGTCTGACCCATTTCCAATAATCACTTGATCAGCAGGAACACCTAACTGATTAGACAGAGCCTGACGTAAAGCCGCTTGATCCAAAGTCGAATACTTGCGTAACTGATGGGCATCAAAGGATGCTAAAGCTTGATGGACTGCTGGACTTGGTCCATAGGCATTTTCATTAGTATTCAACTTAATGATATTTTTCTCAGCAGGCTGACTACCTGCCACATAGGGTTCAATCTTTCGTAATCCTTTGATTTCCATAGTTTATCCTTTCTGTTCAACTCCAACCAAGTGTACGGCTAGCTACAAATGCTAAAAGCAAGGGTAACAAAAAACGCCCTCGCAAAAACAACTTTTGCAAGGACGTTGGCACGTGGTTCCACCTTAATTCGAACAGGGGTCACCCCCTCTTCCTCATGAAGTCGCAAGGTCTCTCTTGTAACTCCCAGTCTCTAACGGAACCACCCGTCGTACACTACTGTCATCCAGAGTTCGCATACGCTCTCAAGAATGTGTCGTCTTTGATCTCATGCGTTCTCAGCTTCCCGCATTCTCTGTGAAACGATCTGACTTTTTCTATCAACGATTTCGATTTTAATTTATTTTACCTGAAAATTCAGAACAAAGCAAGTCTTTTTTGTATATTTTTATAAAAAGTTGAAAATCATGTATATTTAATAGCAGAAAGAAGCCTTTTGAGACTTTCCTTAGGTGATGGCGGACGTTGGTGAAATTATCTGGTGGATGATTCTAGCTATCCAAAAAGTTCCATGACTAAGTTTTGAACTTCATTTCTCAAAAATTCCTAGCACTGGAAATACGATAGATTCAGGCACTTCCATCACTATAGACAGTCTCGTTCTATCTAAATTCCTACCACAAAAAATCAGGCTCAGTTATTTTTTATGAAAATATCTTTAGGGTAATTCCCCATTTTAAAAAATTTCTTCCTATTATGATTTGTATATTTATCCTAAATATTTTTTCAAAGCAAGACAAAAAGCCTGAAGCACAGCTCCAAGCTCTTATGGTTAAGCTAATTTTCTAGGTCTGATAAATCCTGTCATAATACTCAAACAAAGTAGCCCCGCAGCAACATACCAATAAGGCATATCCACGCTAGTCGTACGACCTGAAACCTCAACGATTCCCTTAACCAGACAAGCACTAGCTACAACTGCAATAGACGAATTAAAGAGTAGTTTTGAAAGACGTGTTCTCACCCAAGACATACCCACTCCTGTTAGCAGATAGATAAGTGCTCCAGCTAATGGGGCAAAAAACATCATACGCATAAACATGGACGATTCCCCATAAGAAAAGCGTTCATAGACAAAGGTAAATAGAAGGCTGAAAATAGTTAAAGCAATGTAAGTGAAAAAGTGTTTGCTGGCTGATTTTTTAGTAACCGATGTAAACAATATCGCTCACCGCCCTTTCTGAAATTTTGTTTCCGTTTGTGGTTGGCTTGTTAATGACTTGACCATTGAAGTACATAGTAGATGAGCCACCACCGTCAAGGTTATAGGCTGTCGTCACACCATAGGATTTCATCAACTCTGCCATTTCATAGAGGGTCAACCCTGACGATTCACTGGTACGACCATCAGAAACAATGACAATATAGTGCACACTGCCATCACTCTCTTCGATGACTCCGATGGCTGTACGTGGATTGTCAGCCATAGCTTGACCAACCTCTTCATTTTCCGATACAGCTATCTTGCCATTTTCAACCAAGGTTGGACCAAAGGCGAAGGTGTTCACCACACCTGAATCGACCAATTTTTGAGCTGTTGTATCGCTCTCCTTAAAGGTCTTGAAGCTACCATCTGAGTATACTGCAAGGTCCTCGTAGTCACTGTTTCGATCAGTATCACGATAGACTTGACCATTTTTAATCACATAGCCCGACTGGTTAGCTCCATAATAGTCACCATTGATGGCAAAGATTGCATTATTCTGCTGGGCAATACTTGAAGTAGTGTCGGTGATGTTAGTCCCATAGGTATTTTGTGCCAAAGCCGTTTTAAGGTAATCTGCACTCGAAAGCTTGATATCTGCCACATAGTATGTGGTATCACTGGTTTTACCTGTCGTGATTTTGATATCCATATTGTCATCTTTATAAGTCGTATCCGTCTTAGTTACCTTACCAGTACTGGTAGATGCCGTCGACGACGCTGTGGTTGAACTAGTTGTATTGGCTGAAACCGTTGAGACCGCTGAGGGAATGACAAAGACCTTTAAGAGAGAGTAAACATTTGCCCCCATCAGAAAAAGGGTAAAAACTAAGGCATAGGCATGCCTTTTGAGAAATTTCATAGAAGACCTCCAATTTTGAAAGATAAGATTGAAACCATATGTTCCTTTTACTTGACATTAGCATAACAAGCGAAGCTTAAAATCTTCTATAATTCCCATAACCACGCTTTTTCTTTAAGCTTTCCTTAAGAAAAAGACAGCTTCAGTTGAAGCTGTCTACGCTATATAATCATATCTTCTGTAATGCCAAATTCTCTCAAGAGCTCCTCAATCTTTTCAAAGTTCAGACGGAAATGCTCCAACTTATGACCATCAGACCCAATAGAATACTTACGACATCCCAAATCCCTAACAAGGCCTAGGGCATAACGGTAAAGGCCCTCGTGATGATAGAGGTACATACTCTTTGCATTCAGTTCAAAAGCCAAATCATTAGCAATCATTTTCTGGAAAATACGTTTGAGTTGTTCTTCATAAGCTTTTAGCTCATCAATAGTCACGTCAAACAGTCGGAAACCATAGTCAAAGTGGGCCAAAACATCTGCGTCCACACGACCAATAGCGTACTCCAACTTGTCCAGATACTCTTGAATAATGCTTGCCTTGTCCATATCCGCTACCTCATCATCAAGATAATCATTGACCCCATTATGGTGAACAGATAAAAGTTTGAGATCATAGTCCTTACCATCCAGAAAGTCTAAAATATCCCTTTCCCTAGGTTGGTAATAACCAATCTCGATACCACGTTTAATACGATTACCATACTTACGGTTAAGACTTTCAATCTCACGACTATAGGCCTCATACTCGGGCACATCATCCTGTTTGGTATAAGGATTAGAGAGATCATAATGCTCAGTCGTTACAATCTCCCCATCAAAATGCGTCAAATAATCAGTAAAGTTCGCATCCGAATCATAGGAATGATGGGTATGCAAATGGTTATCACGAATAGACATAACTACTCCTTATTTTTCAAATACATTTTAAGCTGCTTACGGGCCAACAAAGTCAGACTCACCATGATTCCCTCATAAATAATAAAGAAAATCACAAAGCACTGAAGAAAGTACTCTTCTGGCAAAACATTGATAATCGGGTCCAAGATTGGATTAAAGAGCCAACTGCTATCCCCAGGAAAGAGGGCTTCATGAAAGAGCGTAAAAAACTCATCAAATCCGAGAAAAAGTCCCACAACCCCAATAAGGACCGGTAAGAGTGCTAGACTCATATAAAGTTTAGCGAAAAGACCAAAGGTCCCTTTCTTCACATTTCGCCAAAGAGAGGTGACTGCTGGATAAGCTAGTAGAATAACAAGCCCCTGTACCAAATGAAAGAGCCACTTCACATCATGGAAATGCTTAAGCCCACTCTCCGATGATGGAAAATCAGGCATGGCCAGATGACCAACCCAAGGAAAGGTCAGGTACTGCATGAGGATATTGAAATTATGCCAGAGCTCTGTCTTGCCAAGAATGACATAGTTCAAAAGATGCATCCAATCAATATCAAAATAATAAAAGCCCCATGCCAGATAAATCGTCACTAGGATAGACAGGGCCAAGAGCCAAATCGGAGTCAGAACAGCCTCTATCTTAGTTCGCATCAAAATCCCACTCCGCTAGACTAGAAAGCACATGGTCTGGTTTTACTGGTAAATTCGCAACCTCTTCTGCCTTGGTAAATCCAGTTGTCACAAGTAGTGTTGGAAAGTCATTTTTAATACCAGCTGTAATATCAGTCAAGTAATTATCACCAACCACGATAGTTTGGCTACGTTCTGTCCCAAGGATTTCAAGAGCCTTGTTCATGATAATAGCTTTAGGCTTACCAATAATGATTGGTTTCACACGGGTAGCCGCCTCGATAAGAGCTAAGAGGGAACCGGCACCTGGAAGAAGACCACGTTCAGTTGGGATATTCAAATCTGGGTTAGTTCCAATAAATATAGCCCCTTTGTGGATAGCAAGCGTTGCTTTAACCAACATTTCATAAGTGACTTCACGGTCCAAGCCCACCACAACATAGGCAGGATTTTCCTCATCTACCGTATATCCCGCTTCCGCAATGGCAGATTTAAGCCCAGTCTCACCGATAACATAAACCGTCTTGCCACGATTCATATCGTTCATGTAGTCAACTGTCGCCAAAGTAGCTGTGTAAATGGTCTCAAGAGGTGTTTCCAATTCACACTGACTACGCAAAAGCTCTTGCACCATCTCTGGTGTACGCATACTATTATTAGTCACAAAAAGATAGGGAATCTGACGCTTCTGTAACTCCTTTACGAAGACTTCTCCCTCAGGAATACGATCCTTCCCCTTGTAAATAGTCCCATCTAAATCAATCAAATAACCTTTATATGTCATCCTACTCTTCTCCTATTTCTTTCCATTGGATAATGGCCTGAGCATGAATATTGCCATCAACACAAATCTGATGTTGACTGCTCAAACTTTCTTGGTCAAACTCATAGCCTGAATAAATCTCTGACCCATGATGAATTTCCTTAACATACTTGAGGTCAATATGGGCTGGTGTGTACTTGGTCAAAAAATCCAAATCGAAAACATCCAACATCCACTCCAAGTACTTGCTATTATTAACGTGGCCATTCATGTCTAGGTCAAAATAACGCACACGATATAAAGTCTCAATTGGATTTTCCAAAGCCTTATAGCGAGGCCCTCTAAGCAACTTTTTAGTCTTATCAGCTCCATAAGGTGCTACCACTTCATCTGGCACTTCTGCTACCTTACGCGTTTCATAATCCATAAGAGCAAAAGTAGTCTTAAAGAGCATAATTTGCTGACCAGTTTCATCTGTGATGTAAAAATTACGGTAACAGAAAATCTTATTATAGGAAATAGCTTCCGTTGTAATGGTCACCTTTTCATTGTAGCGAGGCAGACGGTCAATCTCAATCGCATAGTCTGTCACAATCCAAACCAGACCGTATTTATCAAAAACGTCCTTATCCGTATTTCCCAGAGACTCTGACTGCATACCAGATACTTGCAATGAAAACGCCAATAAGTGCGGTAATTTTACCTGATGCGTGATATCCGTCTCATAAAACGGAATCTGATAAGGAATACTAAATTTTAATCCCATCTAATCCTCCAAGATAAATTGCTCAGCGACACTATCACCCAAAAAGAGTCCTCGTTTGGTCATACGAACCACCTCAGGATCCTTGACCAAGAGCCCATCTTCCTGTAGTTTTTTCACAATGTCTCCATAAGTATCCGCGAATGATAAGCCAAACTTCTCTTCAAAACGTTTAATAGACACACCCGACTTTTTACGCAAACCAAGGAAGAACTCCTCTTCCATCATCTCCGCCTTAGTCAGATGTTCTTCATTAAGTCTAGCATGGCCATCCTCAGCTATAGCCTTTAGGTAATGTTGGATAGGCCCTCTATTGCGATAACGAACACCATTAACATAACCAGAGGCTCCAGCACCCACACCATAATACTCATCATTATTCCAATACATGAGATTGTGACGACTCTCCATCCCAGGTTTGGTAAAGTTTGAAATCTCGTAGTGCTCAAAACCATTGTTTTCCAACTCTTGGATAATATAGTCAAACATCTCTGCTTCCAAATCCTCAGTTGGCAGATTGAGCTTACCCCTACGCATCTTATTCATAAAGACCGTGTGATGTTCCAATATCAAACTATAGAGACTTAGGTGTGGAATATCCAGTTCCAGTGCCTTTCTCACATTTTCCTTGACCTGATCCATGGTTTGACCAGGAAGGGCATAAATTAAGTCAATGGAAATATTATGAAAACCAGCAGCCTTCAAGCTATCAATACTTTCATAAATCTGTGCTTGATTGTGACTTCGACCAATTTGACGCAAGTGCTTGTCATCAAAGGTCTGAACCCCTAAAGAGACACGATTAACAGCTGATTTTTTGAGTACTTCAATCTTATCAACTGTCAAATCACCGGGATTAGCCTCAATAGTAAACTCCTCCAACTTAGACAAATCCAAGTTCCTCTGAAGATTGCTTAAAAGGTAGTCCAATTGCTCCGCAGAAATAGCTGTCGGTGTCCCACCACCAATATAAAGAGTGTGAAGCTCTTTGATATCTAAAAGCTCCCACTCACGAATCAAAGCCCGTAGGTAGTCATCAACGGGCTGATTTTTAATAAAGACCTTAGAAAAGTCACAATAATAACAAATTTGTGTGCAAAATGGAATGTGCACATAGGCTGACGTTGGTTTTGTTTGCATGTAACTATTCTACCATTTTTTAAACAGAAATGAGACCTCGAATGATAAGAGTTTGAGCCAAAAAAGAAGCCATCTCTCCAGATAGCTTCTATTCTTTATTTTGTTAATGAGAATGGGAAAGCATTATAGTTGCTATAATCAAAGGTTGGTCCCAAGTCAGAGATGAATTGAACTGGCGTGTAAGTTCCATTTTCAAGAATAAAGCCAGGCTTAGCTTGAAAACCAGCTCCCCCTATTCCTGTAATACCAGGAAGCAAGGTAGAAAAATCGCCACCCTCCCAAACGTAGAGATTTCCAGAAATTTGAACAGCTTTTGCAGTTGTAGAGCTTTGACGATAGGGTTCGTAATCGACATTGAAATTTGCCTTTGAAGTGATGTTGCCATCAGCATCAACTGTAAAACTAATGTCCGTTGCTTGAGGACTTGTACCAGTCCAAGTTCCAACCAAACCTGCTGGGACAGGAGCGTCACTTTGGGTATCAGCTGTTGCTTGACTAGACTTGTTTGACTCAGAAGCAACACTACCGTTTGTCCCTGCTTGAGCATCATTTCCAGCTGAGGCTTGATTTTTTGAAGAGCTAGCTCCAGGAGCACTCGCTTCTTCTTGACCTTGAGAATCCTTTGAAGATGAAGCTTCTGTCTTTGACTTTTTAGCAGACTTCTTCTCAGATGTTTTTGTTTTAGCAGATGACTTCATTACTTTAGAAGTTGACGTTGTAGATGATGCTGCAGTGTCTTTTTCTGACTTAGAGCCACATCCGACAAGTGCTGTAGAAACAGCTACAGACAACAAAACAAGGGAACAAACACGGATAACTTTACTTTTCATTTTCATAAACCTCTTTTCTATATTTCTATTATATCTATTTTGTTACAAAAATCAAGTATTTTATGTAATTTTTGTAACAATTATGTAATTAATTGTATCGCTGTCATAAGTTAATATCGTATTTACAAGTAAAAAAAGCCCATCACTCCTAGAGGAATGATAGGCTTCTGCATCTTATTTAGGTACTTCTTACCTGCTAGAGGTATCGTGATTAATCTTTGTCTTGTCTTTCGATATAACCTGAATAGAGATCTCCATAGCTATCCTCTAAGATAACAATGCGCTTGCCACCATCTACAACTGCAAAATAGTAGGAACTTCTCTCATCGTGGTAGATATCATTAACACTCTTAGCCTGATAACCATGTGACTTAAGAGACTTCTGTATTTTATCAAATTCTTTCTGCACCTTATCATTATCTACTTTACCTGATTTGTTCACCAGATATTCTCTTAAAGGTTTAGCAATTAAGATATCTGTATCATCGGAATCTGTAGAAATAACACCATTTTCAGAGATAGTAGCTTTTCCTTCGGCGTCATCATCCTCATCAAATTTCTTCCAGTTACCAACAAAGGCTTTTGGAACCTCCGCCTTATAAAAAAGACATCTCTTTTTAAATTCTTTAGTGTTTGATCCGTGGGAAAATACTTCTGATAAGCCTATGTCTAAAATGACATTTGTTCCATCCTTCTGAACCAGATTATAGTAGCCATATCGTTCAGTCTTAACCAGTATGACCTCTTTTGTATGAAATTGGTACTTCTTGTCAAAATCAGCAATAGATTTTAGTTTTGAATCACTTACCGCCTTTATGCTTCTTTCAAACTCTTGTCGAACCTTCTTACCGAGAGCAACTTCTTTAATATTATCTTCCGTATAGCCAGTAAAAAGTTTTGAATTCTTTTCTTTTAAATCATAAACAAGCCCGTCATTATTACCATTTACCCACAAGCCACCCAAGTTTGTTCCTTTGGAAGAAAACAAAAAGAGGCCAAGACTTGTTGCTACAACAAGAAATAAAGCAATCCCAAGACCAAGAAAAGTCTTCTTGCCAAACTTTTTCTTCTTAACAAAGACAATTTGTTGTGAATAAGCTGGGTTGACCATTTGACCAGTCATTTGATTTGGAAAAGGCATGGCTCCTTCAGTCACGGAATTTCCATTGTTGGAAAAAGTAGCTTGTTTTCCTTCCATAACAAATTCACCATTTAGAAGGGCCTGCTGACACTCCTGAATAGTGGGTTTACGATTATTAATCGCTTCAAAATATTCAATCCATTCTTTTCTATTCATCATCTCTCCTAAGATTTCTTAATAGAAAAATCTATCACTAGCTTGGAAGTGATAGATTTTCCAATTATTTAAGCACTTCTTGTGTCTTAGCGTAGTTAGCTTCAACAGCTTCTTTTTCGGCTTTCCACCAGTCTTGGTGATCTGTGTACCACTTGATTGTTTCTTCCAAACCTGATTCAAAGTTTGTAAATTGTGGCTCCCAACCGAGTTCTTCACGCAATTTTGTTGAGTCAATAGCGTAACGCAAATCATGACCAGCACGGTCTGTGACACGGTCGTAAGCATCTTTTGGTTGCCCCATTTTTTCAAGGATGAGTTCAAGAACTTCCTTGTTATTCTTTTCACCATCGGCACCAATCAAGTAAGTTTCACCGATACGGCCTTTAGTGAGGATAGCCCAAACACCAGTTGAGTGGTCGTTAGTGTGAATCCAGTCACGGACGTTTTTACCTTCACCATAAAGTTTTGGTTTAATTCCTGACAAGATGTTGGTGATTTGACGTGGAATGAATTTTTCGATGTGTTGGTAAGGTCCATAGTTGTTTGAGCAGTTTGAAATAGTTGCTTTAACACCAAATGAACGCACCCATGCTTTAACGATAAGGTCTGAAGCAGCCTTAGTTGATGAGTATGGTGATGAAGGGTTGTACTTTGTTTCTGCTGTGAATTTTTCACCAGGACCTTCACCGTGTCCAGGAAGATCTTCACGCAATGGAAGGTCACCATAAACTTCGTCTGTTGACACGTGGTGGAAACGAATATCGTATTTACGAGCAGCCTCCAAGAGTGTGTAAGTACCAATGAAGTTTGTGTGGATAAATGGTGATGGGTCGTTCAATGAATTATCATTGTGGCTTTCAGCCGCATAGTGAACGATAGCATCAGCCTTAGCAGCCAATTTATCAACCAATTCAGCATCAGCAATATCACCAACAACCAATTCAACACGGTCACCAAGGATTTCTTCAATATTGGCACGGTTACCAGCGTAAGTGAGCTTGTCAAGGACAGTCACATGTACGTCTGGATGGTTGTTGTAGACATAGTGTACGAAGTTTGAACCGATGAAACCTGCGCCACCAGTTACGATGATATTTTTATATTCAGTCATTTTTTCTCCAAAAAATATTATTTTTCTTAATCGTTCCTTAAATCAATCTTTTTTAGCTTTCCTTAGGTGAGTACGGACGTCAGCGAACTTCGAAGAAGTTCCATGACTAAGTTTTGAGCCTGATGTCTCAAAACTTCCGAGCACCTGAAACACAATGATTCAGGTGCTTTTCTCACGGCGGAAAGCTAATCATATAGCTCGCTTCGCTCGTTTATAACAAAGCTAAAAACTATATAATGATTTTCTTAATTGTTTCAAGAGCTATATTTTTACAAATCCTCTGGTTTGAGGGGGCTAACGTCTTTGAGCAATGGGTGATTTTTATCTGCTTCTGAGACTTCTGCTTCTTCCAAGTTTTCCCACTTGATATCAAGGCTTGGGTCAGCATAGTTGACAAAGGCATATTTAGGTTTAAGTTCAAGTGCCCAGTAATCGTTTACGAGATAGCTGTATGATACTTTGTCAGACAGAACTTGGAAACCATTGGCAACACCACGAGGAACAAAGATTCCTTTTGAGGCATCAATAACAGTTTGATAAGTATTCCCAAACGTTTCGCCTTCACGGAGGTCAACCCAAGTTCCAAGAACCTTTCCTTCATCTGCCACTGAGATGTATTTATCCCAAGGCTCGGCGTGCAAGCCACGCAAAACATTTTTACGTGAGAAAGAAACGTTATTTTGCAATTTTCCTTCTGCAAAGAATGATTCTGGAAAACCAAGTGGCAACATCTTTTCCTTTTGGAAGTTTTCCTTGAACCATCCACGGTTATCTCCATGAACAGGAATATCAAATTCAAGCAGACCTGGGATGGCATCAATCTTGCGTGCAGCTAATTCTTTACCAAAAAATTGTTCAGTCATTATGCTTCTCCAATCAAACGGAGCAAATATTGTCCGTATTCATTTTTCTTAAGTGGTTGTGCCAATTCAAGAACCTGTTCTTTAGTGATATAACCCATGCGATAGGCAATCTCTTCAAGGTTAGCTACTTGGACATTCTGCAAACGTTGAACTGTTTCGATGTACTGAGCAGCCTGCAAGAGACTTTCGTGAGTGCCTGTATCCAACCAAGCAAAGCCACGTCCCATAAGCTCAACAGAGAGGTCTCCACGTTCTAGGTAAGCCTTGTTAACATCCGTGATTTCAAGTTCGCCACGAGGGCTTGGCTTGATGTTTTTAGCAATTTCCACAACATCATTGTCATAGAAATAAAGACCAGTTACAGCAAAGTTTGATTTTGGATGCTCAGGTTTTTCCTCGATAGAGATGGCATTCATATTGTCGTCAAACTCAACAACTCCAAAACGTTCTGGGTCCTTAACTTGATAACCAAAGACTGTGGCACCTTTTTCCTTAGCTTCAGCACGTTGAAGCATGGCAGAAAGACCATTGCCATGGAAAATGTTATCCCCGAGGACAAGTGCAACACTATCGTCACCAATGAAGTCTTCACCAATGATAAAGGCTTGAGCCAATCCATCTGGGCTTGGTTGTACTGCGTAAGAAAGTGAAATACCGAACTCAGAACCATCACCAAGAAGCTCTTCAAAACGTGGAAGGTCCTGTGGCGTTGAGATGATGAGAATTTCCTTAATACCAGCCAACATAAGCGTTGAGAGTGGATAGTAAATCATTGGTTTATCGTAAATCGGCATCAGTTGTTTTGATGCAGCACGTGTCAATGGATACAAACGTGTCCCTGAACCACCTGCAAGAATAATACCTTTCATAAGAAGGCTCCTTTTTTCTCTAATATATTATCTATATTTTAGCATTTTTCAGCCCTCTTGTCACGGTAAACCCTATGTTCTTAAGCTTTCATTAAGAAAATCACAAGTGCCCATTTTCTTAATCCAATCTAAAAAAGGATTTCGATTGAAACCCTTTTCGATTGAAGATAATATCTTGCAATATTCCCCTTGGGAAGTGTGATTATCATCCTCTTAGTGTCTTTGTGCACTCATCCAGTCAAAGATACTGTTATAAGTTTGTCCATTGACACTGGCACGAGAGCCACCTCCATTGGTTGGATCAGTGGCTACCATACCACTGTAACCCTCCCAATTTTTCGTATTTTCAGGATGCTGAACGCCAATCACCTGGTCATGGAAGAAATAAATCCAAGCCCAATGCCCATCATACTCTGTCCCAGGAAGATCAGTCCCAGTAGCTGTTTCAAAGTATGAGAACCACTTGTTAGTAGCTCCAGAGGTAATCAAGCTCTTATATAAAGGCAAGACACTATTTTCTGGTTGGACTGTTGCGTCTGCCTTTGTGTGAATCAACCACATAGGCTGGTTCTTCAGTTTATCAATTCCAGATTGGTCAACAGTTAGTGGCGCTGCTATTGGAATGAGAGCTGCAAAATAATCTGGATAGGTTGCTCCCATGGTCAAGACCATACCACCACCATTTGAAACTCCCGCAAGATAGATTCGTCCCTTATCTACCTCAGGGTGATTAGCTAGGTAGGTATCAATGGTCTCTTTGAGTTGGGCTGCATTATCTGATCCCCAAGGTGTCTGCGTTTGAACAGCCAGAACATTAACCCCACGCGCCTGATCACCAGTTGTTAAGAAATGGCCTTGAATCTCAGGCTGGGTAAGCGCATAGACGTCATTTGAAAGAAGCGGAATATTCATATCTGTCCCTCTTTCACCAATACCGTGTAACCAGACTATCAATGGTTTGGTGCTATTCCCTGTACCAGTCTGGGCACTATAAGCCGCATACTGCATGTTACCTACCTCTCCTCGCTCGTCGAAAACCTCCGTCGTTGGCATCAAACGATTGTTGATGGCATCTTGCTCAGATGAAACCATCTGTGACTGACTACTACCTTCTGCCACTACTGACAAGTCTTTCATTGATACCATATAACTTTCCAGCCATTGGTTAGTCCAAGTAGAAAGGTTGAAATACATAGGTTCAGCATTCCCACCCATGTTGTAGCGGTTATAAGACGGTAGGCTCAATTCAAGCGTCACGTACTTGCTATTGTCATAATAGACCACATGCCCCTTATCATCAGAAACATAAGAGTTCGTTACCTGACGACTGACTCCTGCTGTTGTAACCTGAGTTGAGCTGTGGACAACCTCTGGTGTGACCTTCTGATTAAATTCAAAAATGACTTTGGTTACAGCCGGTCCAAACTCATAACTTTCTAGAACAATACTTGTCTTTGTCACAGCCAAGTCTTCTGCTGCCCCTGCTTTGACAGACAGGCCTAAACTTATGGCTAGCAAAGTAACAAGGACTGTCACATATACTTTAACTTTTTGGAACATAGTCCCTCCCCTTTTTTATTAGTATTCACCTACAATCGATGAACAGTTACTATTTTATCATTTTCTAATCAAATAAGAAATAGATGCAAAGAAATTCTAATAAAAAGAATCAGCTAGCATCCCTCAATAAGGAGAAATAGCTAACTGATTCATAAATTTCAATATATTGGAGGGCTTTAATACTATTAGTCTTTTTTCTTAACGTACTGAGCCACTGGATAATCTGCACTGTCCAAACTACCAGGTCGGTTCATAACCAAATCAACCAAATTTTTTCCAATAAGTGGCCCTGTCGTAAGTCCTGAAGATCCTAAACCAGAGGCGACAAAGACACCCTCAAGCTCTGGAACTTCTCCAAAGAAAGGTGAGAAATCACTCGTGTAGGCTCTAGTTCCCACACGTTCTGAGAAGGACTTGGCCGTACTTAAGTCAGGGAAATAGGTCTTAGCCTCTTCCTCCAGACTTGCAAGTACAGTCTCATCAACTGTCAAATCAAAGCCTTGGTCATTTTCATGGCTGGCCCCTACCGAAATCTTTCCACCAGCAAAAGGAATGACATCCAATTCGCCCTCTGGCATCAGAACAGGTAATCTACCAGTATCCATGCCCTCAAAGAAATAGTCGCGCAATTGCCCCTTTTGGGGGCGAACATCTACGTCAAAACCAAGGGGCTCGAGTGTTTGACCTAGCCAGGCACCACAAGCGAGAATGACCTTATCAAAAGTTTGCCCATTAATCTCGTAAGTGCCATTATCAAGAGGAGATAGTATGACTAGACCCTCTACCTTTTCAAAACCAGAGGCCTCAATCAAAGTAGATGTTAATTCTGCCCCCTCCACTCTGGCACCTCCAGAAGCATAGAGATAACGGTCAAATCCAGTAAATTCAGGGAGGTCGGCAGCATTTTTTATAGAGAGTTCACCAATAATGGGTGATTCTTCTAGCCTAGTTTCTGCATGCTGATACAAACCGTCCAACTTACTATCATCTTTCTTGAGAAGGGCTACACCAGACTGATCATAGAAGCTCGTGTCATAACCATCATTTTCAAGATCTGAAACTAAATCTTGGTAAAAATCGGCTCCCAAACGGGCCATTCGATACCAGGCTTTATTACGACGCTTGGAAAACCAGGGGCTGATAATCCCTGCTGCCGCCTTGGTGGCTTGCCCGAGACCATGATCAAATACTGTAACCTCTGCGTCTTTTTCTTTTGATAAGTAGTAGGCAGCCGTTGAACCGACGATACCTGCACCAACAATTGCTATTTTCATTTTTTACTCCATCTATTTGAAAAGAGCTGAGTCCTATATCAATAGGCACAGCTCTCTAGTATTTTTAACCTAAGGCCACGTCCATGACCATCATGACGACAAAGCCAACCATGAGTCCTAAGGTGGTGACGTCAGTATTACCATTGGTTTGTGATTCAGGAATCAATTCCTCCGTTACCACAAAGATCATGGCACCAGCCGCAAAAGCCAAAGCATAAGGAATAATCGCCATCATCCACATAACAAGAGCAGCTCCCATAACAGCCCCTATAGGCTCCACGATGGCTGACATAGATCCCCAATAAAAGGCCTTGATACGAGATTTTCCATCTGCTCGAATAGGAATAGAGAGGGCTGCACCTTCAGGGACATTCTGCAAACCAATACCGATAGCTAGACCAATGGCTCCCATGAGACCAGCAAGTGTCATATTCCCACCAGCTAGGGCACCAAAGGTAACACCAACCGCCAATCCCTCTGGAAAATTATGAATCGTGATAGCCAAAAAGAGCAAGGCTGTTTTAGACAACTTTTTCTTACGAGGTTGAATCCCTTCTGCTTTTGAGATGTCATTTCCTAAATGCAAATGAGGAACGACGGCATCAATTAAACGGAGGGCAACACCACCAAGCAAGAAGCCAGCTGCCGCAGGGAACCAGGACCATTTCCCATAGCCATTTTGAGTCGCATAGGTTAAAGAGGGATCCAAAAGTGACCAAAAAGAGGCCGCAATCATGACACCAGCCGCAAAGCCCATCATGATATCTAACAATTTACGACTAATATTCTTGAAGAAGAAAACAATGGCCGAACCGACAATGGTACAGCCCCAAGTAAAAAGACCTGCAAGTAAGGCCAAAAAGACCACATTTTGATGTAAAAGCCAAGTCAAAGACACATCCTCCTACAAATGATCAAAAGGATTAGTTGAGGACTGACTCTCAAGTATGGTCACATTCCAATCATGCTCACGTTTCCAAGCCTCAAGTTTTTCAGCAATCTTTGAGATAAAGAGGGCTTCAACATGGTGCCCAGGGTCAATAGCCAAGAGACCATTAGTAATCATTTCTTGCCCTGTATGGTAGTAAACATCACCAGTGATAAAGACTTGTGCGCCCTTTTTCAAAGCATCCTTGTAAAATCCTTGACCACTACCCCCACAAATAGCCACACGGCTAACAAGAGGATTATTATGGTCATAACGAACCAAGCGAACACTGTCCAAGCCAAAAACTGCTTTTACTTTAAGAGCAAGTTCTTCAATGGTCTGTGGCACGATATCACCCACTCGACCGATTCCATGATTTTCAGAAGTCTGTGTTAAATAAGTGGTGTCTTTAATGTCAAGTATGTCACAAAACCAATCATTAAGCCCATCATTGACAACATCAATATTAGTATGACTCACATAGACTGCAATATCATGCTTAACCAGGTCAAGCAAAATATCTCGGTCAGGCGAAGAGACCAAATCCTTAACTGGACGGAAAATTGGAGCGTGTTTAGCAATGATAAGGTCCACACCTTTTTCAATAGCTTCAGCTACTGTATTTTCACGAACATCCAAGGTAACCATGACCTTCTGAATCTCCTTATCCAGACTGCCAATTTGCAAGCCAACCACATCACCTTCCATGGAAAGCTCCTGTGGACAAAATTCCTCATAAGTCTTGATAAGTTCACTAGCTAACATGGTTCAAAACCTCCTTAATGGTTTGAATTTTATCTTCAATAGCTGCACGGTCAGTCTGATTGGCAAGAGGAATGGATCCTAAGGCAATCTCAAGTTTATTGATTTCTCGCTGCCATTTGAGCTGGAAAACCTGAGATTGTTCTTTCATGAGATGAGGACCAAAACGCACTTCCTTGTCTGAAAGGCTCATATGTCCAGCTTCTGCCACCATGATTTCGTAGTATTTGCCATTTTCAGTCATGATGGATTCGGCAATAATCTCAAAACCATTTTCCATCAACCAAATACGGAGATCATCTTCACGATTATTTGGTTGTAAAATCAGACGGTCTACGCCTGTTAGTTTGTCCTTTCCAGCATCTAGGATATCCGCAATAAGACGTCCTCCCATGCCACAAATCGTGATAGTTGTTACCTCATCAGCAGGTTCGAAGGCAGCCAAGCCATTAGCCAAGCGCACGTCGATTTTATCTTGGAAACCAGAAGCTGAGACATTAGCAAGAGCAGATTCATAAGGGCCTTTTACCACTTCACCAGCAATAGCTGAAGTAATCAAACCTTTTTCAAGTAAATAAATCGGAAGATAGGCATGATCACTGCCTACATCCAAGAGTTTTGCGCCTTTCGGAACATAGGTTGCTACGTCCTTGAGGCGTTGAGATAATTGTACGTACATGTTTCATCTTTCTATTTTTTTAAGTCTCTTCAATTATATCAAAAAAGGAGGTTGGTAAGAAATGCTTTTAACACATTTCCTAACAACTTCCTTTTTGTTTATACTTTCTCGCCTGTAAAGACGAAAAATTTAGAAATAATGTAGTTCAATACAATGATAAGGACCTGAGAGAACAAACTCTCGATACCATTTACCCAAGCATGACTATGACCAACAAATTGACCAATAATTTCTGGATAGGTATCAACCAAGAAATAGGCCAGAGCCAAATCCAAGACCAAGGTCAAGAGGCGGGCTCCCACGAACTTAACAAAGCGCGTGACCATACCTGTCTTTTCCTGATTAAAGACAAACATGTCATTTGTAAAAAAGGCAAAGATAATGGCAATCGCATTTGCTAAGACTGCTGAAAGTGTTCCTTGTTGAGTAAACTGGAAAATCAAAGTACGACTAACCATATAGACCAAAGTTGCCAAGACACCAAAGAAAAGGTACTTGAAAACTTCGGTAGCCATGAAGGCTCTCAGTTTAGCTATCATACTTAGTCCAATCCAATTTCTGCACGAACAACATCAGCAATCGTATCAACGTAGTAATTCACTTCATCATCTGTTGGTGCTTCTGCCATAACACGAAGGAGAGGTTCTGTACCACTTGGACGAACCAAGATACGGCCATTTCCAGCCATCTCAGCTTCCATTTTTTCAATGATAGCCGCAATTGCAGGAACTTCCATAGCCTTATCTTTCATGCTATTTTCCACACGGATATTAACCAATTTTTGTGGATAGATAGTCACTTCTGAAGCCAATTCAGACAAGCTCTTACCTGTTTCAACCATGACTTTAGTCAATTGGATTGCTGTCAATTGGCCATCACCAGTTGTGTTGTAATCCATGATAATAACGTGTCCAGATTGTTCACCACCAAGGTTGTAGCCGTTTTTACGCATTTCTTCGACAACGTAACGGTCACCAACAGCAGTCACTGCCTTGTTAATACCTTCACGGTCAAGTGCCTTGTGGAAACCAAGGTTTGACATAACTGTTGTCACGATGGTATTTTTAGCCAACTGGCCTTTTTGTGACAAATGTTTACCGATGATGTACATCACCTTGTCACCATCAACAATATCACCATTTTCGTCAACAGCGATGAGACGGTCACTGTCACCATCAAAGGCAAGACCGATAGCTGAGCCAGTTTCTTTAACCAAGTTTTGCAACTGCTCTGGGTGTGTCGAACCAACACCAGCATTGATGTTAAGGCCATCAGGTTGGTCACCAATGACAGCGATTTCTGCGTTCAAGTCAAGGAAAATGTTACGTGCAGATACCGCAGCCGCACCGTTGGCCGCATCCAAGGCAACTTTCATGCCACCAAGGTCAACACCTGTAGCCACCAAGAATTTTTCGTATTTACGAAGAGCCTCTGGATAATCCACAAGGGTTCCAAGTCCTTCAGCTGAAGGGCGTGGAAGCGTATCTTCTGCAGCATCGAGAAGGGCTTCAATTTCCGCTTCACGCGCATCATCCAATTTAAAGCCATCACCACCAAAGAACTTGATGCCATTATCAAGAGCTGGATTATGGCTGGCTGAAATCATAACACCGGCACTTGCATTTTCTGTACGAACCAAATATGAGACACCAGGTGTTGCAAGTACTCCAAGTTTGTAGACTTCAATACCCACTGAGAGCAAACCTGCTACTAAGGCAGATTCCAACATCTCACCAGAAATACGTGTATCACGTGCCACAAAAACTTTAGGACGGCCAGTCTCATGTTGGCTAAGCACATAACCACCAAAACGACCTAATTTAAAGGCCAATTCAGGCGTAAGTTCAACGTTTGCTTCTCCACGAACACCGTCTGTTCCAAAATATTTACCCATAATTTTATTATTAGTGCTTGAGCACTAAATCCTCCTTAAACTGTGATGCTGTTTAGCAAGAGTCAATCTAGTGAAATCTATCTAGATAATCTAACTTTATAAGATTTCGCCAATATTTTCAACCCTTGATTTTAAACATTTTTAATTGGTTACATTTTTATGAGATTAGGCCCTCTCAGTCCCATCCATTATACATGAATTTGGGGAAAATGTAACTCCCCTATTTTTGCGTGACTTTTAAGTTAACCTTAACAGTGCCAGGCTGAACCGTAACACCTTCTGCCTTAAGGTCTATTGTTTTTGAAGTATCCTTAGTCACTTGGCTAATGTCCACAGGGACTGTGATGCTATCAATCTTATCCATAGCTTCTTGGCTACCAACGATAGTCACATGCCCACGATCAAAGCTATAGCTGATATTAGACACATTGCTAGCCTTATCTCCAGTCAGTTCAACCTTGACAGGAACAGATTTGCTTAATTTTCTCAAATTAATCTTGGCGTGTACCTTAGCTGGTGAGATAGAACTTGCTAGGACTGTTCCATTTGCCGAAACGGCTTGAAGAACCAGGTTACCATCATAATCTTCAGACAGGTTGGAATCACCTTCCAATACTGCTTGAACATGGTCAATCTGGTTAATGATATCTTCACTCGACGTCACTTCTACCTTGGTTTCATCCAGGCTAACTTTTTTCACTTCATAACCATTTGCCAACTTATCTGATGTAATATTAGCTACTACATCAAAGGTCTTGCTGGCTTTTTTGCCAATAGTTGCCGTCAAGGTTGATGGAGATACCTGCGCAGACATTCCGGCTGGAAGATCCTTAACCTGAATAGGTACTCGACTGGTTCCTTGGCCTAAATTTGACAAATCAGCAACTAATTTAAAGTGACGTGTATCACTACTTGTCTCAGTCGTTAAAGCCAGCTGTGTTGTCGCCGTCAAATAGACTTCGGCATCATAGGAATAACCACTGATAAAGTACTTATCACTATCATATTTTATATCCACAGGAACCGACTCAATGGTTTGTGTAAAGGTATTAGATGCACTTGAACTATTCTGTTTATTTTGCGCGTTCCCCGACCAGGCTGTGAAAAAGAGTACTACAGCAAAGAAGAGTGCAACTAGTATCTGCCATAAACGATCGTTTTTAAAGAAATTTACAAAACACTTCATTTTTTGCTACCTCCAATCCAACGTTGGAAGAATGACTGACGTGGTTCTTGTTCTTTCAACAAGATAAGACTCAACTCTTGTTCAAATTCTTGAACGGAGAGATCGTGTATGAAATTTCCCTTGTAAGCAATGGAAATCGCACCAGTCTCCTCGGAAACAACAAAGGTAAGCGCATCTGTTTGTTCTGAAAGACCAATAGCAGCTCTGTGCCTAGTTCCAAACTCTTTGGAAATCTTATTAGATTCCGTCAATGGCAGATAAGAACAAGCCGTCGCAACCTTGTTATCTCTGATGATAACTGCTCCATCATGAAGCGGTGTATTTGGGATGAAAATATTAATTAATAGTTCCCCAGTCACCACCGCATCAAGCGGAATCCCCGTCGCAATCTGCTCTTGTAAGGTCTGAGTCTGTTCAATAGAAACCAAGGCCCCAATCTTACGAGGACTCATGTACTTAACAGCTTTAACAAAGGCTTGAACCAACTTCTCGTCTGAACTAACCTCTTTACTTTGCAAAAAATGCTGAGGCGTACGCCCAAAGGTTTCAAGTGCAGAACGAAGCTCTGGCGCAAAGATCACAACCGCCGCAATGGCTCCATAGTTGATGACCTGATTCATCAAATAAGAAATCGTCGTGAAGCCTATAAAATCAGAAATCAGTTTGACAAAAATAAATAAGACAACCCCTTGAACAAGGGTCATAATTTTTGTCCCTCGTAGGGCCCTAATAAAGCGATAAATTAAAAAAGCAACAATCAATATGTCCAAACTATTGACGATAACTTTCAGCGGACTATCGAAGAGTGACCGCCAAAAATCAATATCAATGGACGAAAGTATTCCCATACATATCACACTTTCTTTTAATTTTTAAACAGTTTCTATTATACCACGAATTCTAACTATTTTGAGACTACAATCACTACTTTTTGTGATAAAATAAATTCATGACTATGAAAACTACCATGGGAATTCTGGCGGGTAAAGCTAGCCATTTCGTCCTTTCAAAATTGGGACGTGGTTCAACCCTGCCTGGAAAAATTGCCCTTAAATTTGACAAAGATATTTTAGACACTTTAGCCAAGAACTACGAGATTGTCGTTGTCACTGGAACCAACGGTAAGACTCTGACAACAGCTTTGACAGTAGGTATTCTTAAAGAAGCTTTTGGTGAGATTGTGACCAATCCTAGTGGGGCCAACATGATCACAGGGATCACTTCTACTTTCCTAACAGCTAAAAAAGCCAAGTCTGGTAAGAAAATTGCTGTCTTGGAAATTGACGAGGCCAGCCTTCCAAAAATCACTGAATACATCACTCCAAGTCTTTTTGTTTTCACAAATATTTTCCGTGACCAAATGGACCGCTATGGTGAAATCTATACCACTTATCAGATGATTTTAGATGGTGCTGCTAAGGCGCCTGAGGCTACTATTTTGGCTAATGGAGACAGTCCTCTTTTCAATTCTAAAGAGGTAGTCAATCCCGTGCGTTTCTACGGTTTTGACACTGAAAAACATGATCCAGAGCTGGCTCATTATAATACTGAAGGTATTGTCTGCCCTAAATGTGAGAGTATTCTTCAGTATCGCCTTAATACTTACGCTAACTTGGGAGACTATGTGTGCCTTAACTGTGACTTCCACCGTCCAGAATTAGATTATAAGCTGACAGAGTTGACTAAAATCACCAACACTACTTCTGAATTTGTTATTGATGGACAAGATTACAAGATTAATGTCGGTGGTCTTTATAACATCTACAATGCCCTTGCTGCTGTTTCTGTCGCTGAATTCTTCGGAGTAGCTCCAGAGCAAATCAAAGCTGGTTTTGATAAGAGCCGTGCTGTCTTTGGACGCCAAGAAACTTTTAAGATTGGTGACAAATCATGTACCCTCGTACTAATTAAGAATCCCGTAGGAGCCAGCCAAGCTCTTGACATGATTAAACTTGCAGATTATCCATTTAGCTTGTCAGTCCTTCTTAATGCTAACTATGCTGATGGTATTGACACCAGCTGGATTTGGGATGCCAACTTTGAAAGCATTCTCGAGATGGATATCCCTGAGATTAATGCTGGTGGTGTTCGCCATTCTGAAATTGCTCGCCGCCTTCGTGTGACTGGCTATCCAGAGGATAAGATTACGCAAGCAGAAAAACTTGAAGATATTATGGCTTTGATTGAAAAACAAGATTGCGACCATGCCTATATCTTGGCGACCTATACTGCCATGCTTGAATTCCGTGACATTCTTGCTCAACGTCATGCTGTTGGAAAGGAGATGAACTAATGACCTATACTTCACTCAAATCTCCAGAAAATCGTGACTACACCTATGACCTTAATGTCGCCCATCTTTATGGGAATCTGCTCAATACCTACGGTGACAACGGTAATGTCCTTATGATCAAATACGTGGGTGAAAAACTTGGTGCTAAGATGACCTTCGACATTGTTTCAGTTGGAGATGACTTCGACAAGGACCACTACGACATGGTCTTCTTTGGAGGTGGTCAAGACTACGAACAATCTATCGTTGCCAAAGATCTCCCATCTAAACGTGATGCCATTGGTCAATTCATCCAAGATAATAAAGTAATCCTAGCCATCTGTGGTGGTTTCCAACTTCTTGGACAATATTACATCCAGGCTAACGGTGTTCGTATTGATGGTATCGGCGTCATGGGCCACTACACCCTTAATCAAGAAAATAACCGTTACATTGGTGATATCAAAATCCATAACGAAGAGTTTGATGAAACTTACTATGGTTTTGAAAATCACCAAGGGCGTACCTTCCTTTCTGATGATGAAAAACCACTTGGCAAAGTGGTCTACGGTAATGGTAATAACAAGGAAGATGGTACTGAAGGGGTCCACTATAAAAATGTTTATGGTAGCTACTTCCATGGACCAATTCTTTCTCGTAACGCCAACCTTGCCTACCGTTTGGTCACTACTGCTCTTCGTAACAAATATGGCCAAAACATTGAATTGCCAAGTTACGATGACATTCTCTCAAGTGAGATTGCTGAAGAATACGCAGATACTAAATCAAAAGCAGAATTTGAGAAATAATTCTATGACATAGCAAAATAGCGAAACCTTTGGGTTTCGCTATTTTTTCGTATCTATTTCCAAAGACGTCTTTTCTTCAATCTATCTTCAATTTTACGATTATCAATCCTTAAAATGGCAATCATATCAAACAAGAGCCAAGTTCGTTTAGGATAAACAATGTATTTTGGAGACCATATTGGAGAGAACTTCTCCTTATAACGTTGGAGTCCACTAAAAGAGTAAAAACGCTGGGCAAAGACATAGACCAAATTGGCAACCTTCTCTTCTAAGAAACTATCTTCTTCAGTACCCACATTCGCGAGTGGAGCCATTCCCATATCGAAGTACTGCTTTCCTTCTGCTTGGAAATACTGGAAGAGTTTGACAAAGAGGTAATCCATGATACCTTCAGGTGCCTTTTCAAAATCATAACGCATAAGGTCAATCGTCGCCACCCGTTTGTTTTTGGTTGGCATGATATTAGCAAAGGCTACAATTTCTCCTTCCTCACTCTCCACAATAGCAATCGGTGCTTGCTGCAGATAGGCTTCATCAAAGAAACCAAGAGAGAACCCCTTCTCCTTACGGCCGTTAAGCCAAATATCTGAGACAGCCTTCATTTCTTGCATCTGAGTCTCTGAAAATGGAGGTTGAAGTAACTTAAACTGGAAACCTGCTTTTTCGACACGATTGGTTGGTTTACGGAACTTCTTACCATGCTTACCATCGACAGAGAATGTCGTCAAATCAACCATGGCGTTTTCCCCAAATTTCATAAAATCAAAGCCATAATCATGAAGCATCAGGGTAATACTCTCGTCTGCCTCATAAAACAAGGCTTGTAAATTCCAATCCGATAAAGTCTTCAAGAAAGATTCCCAAGCTGGACGGTAATAGTTTTCATTACCAATTGGATTTCCCATAACCACACACTTATTGCTGGTTTGTGCAAATTGGAAAACTACCTGGTCTTGTCCATCAACACGATACCAAAAGAGGCGTTTATCATGTAAATAAGCCAAGGCACTTTCTGATGCACCCCCATATTTCTCAAGGAGAGCTGTGAAGCGCTCATCATCCATACTTTGACCAAAAGTCCTGCGGGGTGCCAAAATTCTCAAGACTCCCCAAACAATAGTTGCAATGATAACTGATGCCAGTAAAATATCAAACCAAATATGAACAAAATGTCCAAGAACATCCCGGTTCTTAGGTGGCAATAAATGAGACCAAAAACCGCTGCCACCCAGAACAAGAAGAACCAGAATAGTAAAGGCTAGGAAAAGGAAATCCTTTGTTTTGTCTTCCCAACTATAAACAAAGTAACGATGATACAACCTCTTTCTGATGATCAACATAAGCACCAAAGAGAGTACAATTAGGAAAGACATGGCCCAAGAAATACCATTGAGATTGACATAAATCAAGGTCAAGACAAAGGTTATTAAGGAAGTAATGAAAGCTCCCTTAACCCGACGCCTGATGAGCCGAGCCATGAAAATGAATAGAGTTCCAAATAGGATACTTGGGAATTGCCAAATCAACTGTTCCTGAATAGGATTAAAACGGCTAATAAAGTAGACATTTGCCAAGCGTTCTGGGATTAAGGCTGACAAAATCAAGAAAATCCCTGAAAAACGTAGCAAATACACAAGAAAGCGGTGGAGACTTCCACCAAATACTCGTGAAGAAAGTTTGAAGTATTTCTCGTTGATACGCCCTCCCATGTGTTTGAAAAAGAAGACAACACCTAACAAGAAAGGAATAATGTAGTAGGTTAAACGAAAGAGCAAGAGCAGACTAACCGCTAGAGCATTGCTAACCCCCATAGAGGTCAGACCGGTAATCACAATCAAATCGAAACTACCAATCCCACCCGGAATCATAGAGAAGATACCAATAATAACTGCTAGGAAATAAAGAGGAATCAAATTATAAAGAGGAACATGCAAGCCCATTAAATAAGCTACACTTACAAAGCTTCCAAGGGCCGTTCCCCATTCAGCTGTCGAAGCTAAAAGAAGACTTAGCCTCGTTTTCAATGGTACTTGACCAAAATAGGCTAATTTTTCACGACTAGAAACAAAGAAAATAAAAGGCAGATAAAGGAAAATCCCCAATAACAGTAACCAATACTTTCTTAAATCTGGACTTAGAGGGAAGAACCAAAAGACAGCGAATACCAAACCACTTAAAAGGGATAGGCCCGACATAAAGTAAGGCAATAAACGAGAAAGTGCCTTAACACCCGTCTTTTCCTGCCCATCCTCAGAATAAAAGGAATATCTCAGACCCACATCGACCAAACCAGCAAAACCAGCTAAATTATTAATGGTGTTAACAGCCCAACTAGTTTCTAAGATATAGGATTTGGAATAATCCGTTTCTAGCTCCTTATTCAGTATAATGTCATAAAAGAGCATAGGGGAGACAGCGACTAGTCCGATGATAGCCATCAAAACAAGATGCCAAATAGACAAACCGCCCAGAGCTGACTCAAGTGACTCTAAAGTGATGGTCCGTTTGAGGCGAACCAATTCTATGACGACAAGAACCGTAATCGAGATAAAGAAGATAGATTTAACGGCCGCTTTTAAAGGTTGAAGTCTCTCTAAAAGACGCTTCATGCCACCACCTCTTTTCGACTAATTCTCACAAGCTCACGAATCATTTGATTGAAAATCTTATATTTACGTTGAGCTAGACGATGCCCTTCTCGACGTTGGACATAAAGCTTATGAATTGGAAAGAGTTCCGAAATCTCCCTAGAATGCCTGATACTGATAACATCCCTTTGCCCCATAACTACCCAAACAGGATAGGCAGCCTGATGTAGACGTTCCCTATCTAGTGGCAAGTCATGAAGCATAAGCCCCGTTACCTGAGCCATGATATCCATTTTAGATGAAAATGGTGACAAGGCTTTTAAGCAAAGATATTGTATATAGACCGCGAATCTTGAGCGTCTCGTCAACCCATTAAAGGTCATATTTCCCGCATTAAGCAAGAGCCCTGCAATCCGGTCAGGATAACGACTAGCATAAACCATAGCCAAATTGGCACCGTCACTATGACCGACAAATAAGGCCTTCTTGATATTCAAATATTGCAAAATTTCCTCCAAATCGGCAGCCATCTGTTCAAAGGTCATCTTAACACTTTGACGACTGGACCTGCCGTGATTACGACTATCAATGAAAATTAAACGATAGTCTCGATACAGAATTCCTTGCTTACCAAAGTAATTTCCTGACAAATTATTGCCATGCAAAAAAACAATTGGAAAGCCTTTACCGAGATCACGATAATAGATGATTTGACCATCTTTCACTTTGAATTCCATAATATTACCTACCTTTTCACTAACGCATTCTTATACGATAATTAGTCTTATAAGGCATTGAGGCTGATGAATTGGACTTACTCATTCCAAAATCATCTAACCCTCTTCACTCCATTATAACACTTCCACTAGGAAAGAGTCAGAATATTTGTGCATTTTCTGCAAAAAGAAAAAGCCTTTTCAGGCTTCTCTTCTTATTGTTCGAAAGTTTGTTGAGCGATGAGTTTGTTATAGTTTTCTTCATCTTCTTGGTTATCACGGACAACCTTAGATACTGTAAATGATGATGAAATCAATCCTACACATCCCATGAGGTAGTAACCCTTAACCATCAAAAGCTCTTTAAGGGTATAGAGGCCTACCAACATCAAGATTACGAAGAAGGCAAATGATCCCCATGCCATCATGTTGAAAGATGTTGTGTTACGATACACTTTTTCTTTACTTTGTTCATAAAGTTAGTCTCCTTTTATATACTAAGACTATTATACCAACATGTAAGCCTTTCACAACTCAAAACATGAAAAGGTTCTCATCATCCCTTAACCTTCCAATTGTTCTGATAAATCACTCCACTCTTCCATCAGAGCTTCTTGAGAAACTGATAAGTCATCCAGCTCTTTCTGCAAGTCAGACAATTCCACCACTTCATTTGTTTCAAGCATGGCAGCAGAAATTTCCTCCAAGCGTTCCTCAATTGTCTCTAGCTCATTTTCAATTTGCTCAATGCGTCGACTTAGTTTACGCATCTCTTTTTGATTGGCTTTTTGAGCTTGATAATCACTAGCACCCGCTGAAGCCACTTGGACTTCCTCTGATACTTGATTTTCCTCTGCCTCAAGACGTGCTAACTCTTCAAGCTCCGCCTTCTTCTCAAGGTAGTAATCGTAGTCTCCAAGATAAATGGTTGCTCCATCCTCAGAAATTTCCATCACTTTGGTTGCCACTCGGTTGATAAAGTAACGGTCGTGGCTGACAAAAAGAAGCGTTCCATCAAAGTCAATGAGGGCATTTTCCAAGACTTCCTTACTATCAATGTCCAAGTGGTTGGTCGGCTCATCTAGGATGAGGAAATTGTTGTTTTCCATTGATAATTTAGCTAGGAGCAGGCGAGCCTTCTCACCACCCGAAAGCATAGAAACCGACTTTTTGACATCATCTCCTGAGAAGAGAAAGGCTCCCAGACGGTTACGAATCTCAACTTCAGGAGTTGTCGCAAAATCATTCCACAACTCATCAAGAACAGTGTTGGACGGTGTCAAGGCAGATTGGGTTTGGTCATAGTAACCCACTTCAACATTGGCACCATAAGTTGATGTTCCCTTGATAAATGGCAGCTTACCTACTACCGACTTGATAAAGGTTGTTTTCCCTATACCATTAGGTCCCACAATAGCAATGGCATCCATCTTCTTAACATCCAGGGAAATCGGCTCTGAGAGAATCTCATCGTCATAACCAATGGCAGCATCCCTCACAGTCAAGACCACATTCCCAGAGACCTTATCCGCATGGAAAGTCATATTAGCTGACTTTTGACCTTCTGTTGGCTTATCCAGACGTTCCATTTTCTCTAGCTGTTTACGACGGGCTTGAGCACGCTTAGTTGTAGAGGCACGGACAATATTACGATTAACAAAGTCCTCCAGCTTAGCAATTTCCTTTTGTTGCTTTTCGAAGTTCTTTGCTTCAGTAGCCAATTTTTCAGCCTTGAGATCCATGAATTTTGAATAGTTTCCGACATAACGATCTAAACTATGTTTGGTCAAATCCAGGGTTACTGTCGCCACCTTGTCCAAAAAATAACGGTCGTGACTGACAATGATTAGAGCTCCCTGATAATTGACCAAGTAATTTTCCAACCAAGCAATGGTCTCGATATCCAAGTGGTTGGTCGGTTCGTCCAGTACCAAGAGCTCAGGCTTCTCAAGCAGCATTTTCGCCAAAGCCAGGCGCGTGTTTTGCCCTCCAGAAAGATCGGAAATGGGCATCTCCCACATGCTTTCATCAAACTTAAAACCATTGAGAATAGCTCTGATATCAGATTCATAGGTAAAACCACCACGCTGTCTGAAATCCTCGGAAAGGCGATCGTAGTCAGTCATTAACTTGTCCAATTCTGCCCCAGTCAACTCGGCCATCTTCATTTCCATGTCACGAAGACGTTTTTCATCTGCACGTAAGTCTGCAAAGACATTTAACATTTCTGCATAGATGGTATTGCTAGACTCAAAGCGACTATCCTGAGCCAAGTAAGACAAATTCAAATCACGTTTTGTATTGATTTCACCACTCGTCGGCGCTTCCTCTCCAACCAAGATTTTCAATAAGGTTGATTTCCCAGCACCGTTACGGCCAACCAGGGCAATACGATCACGTTCATCTACCTGAATATTAATATTATCAAAGAGCACATCTCCTGAGAAAGAGCGCTCAATCTTGTTTCCTTGTAAAATAATCATAACGTTTCAATTATACCAAAAAAGCCAAGCTCCTGCTTAGGCTTTCTGACTTTCTTTCAAAATGCTTGCTACCTTAGTATTAATCAAGTCGATAGCAACAGTATTTGTGACACCTTCAGGAATCACCACATCTGCGTAGCGTTTCGTAGGTTCGATAAACTGGTGGTACATAGGTTTAACCACACTGATATATTGCTCAATGATACTATCCAAGCTACGGCCACGCTCTTCCATATCACGCTTGATACGACGGATAATACGAATGTCATCATCAGTATCTACAAAAAGCTTGATATCCATCAAATCACGCAAACGTTTATCCTCAAGTACCAAAATCCCTTCAACAATGAAGACATCCTGTGGTTCCTGACGATAAGTCTTTTCACTGCGAGTGTGTTGGGTGTAGTCATAAATCGGAATATCTACAGGACGCCCAGCAATCAGCTCATTGATATGTTCAATCATAAGATCTGTATCAAAGGCAAAAGGATGGTCGTAGTTCGTTGACACACGCTCTTCAAAAGTCAAATGTGACTGATCCTTATAATAAGAATCATGCTCAATCATGGCAATTTTCTCATCTGGAAAATTTGATAGAATGGCACGAGAAACACTGGTCTTACCGCCACCAGAGCCACCCGTAACCCCAATAATAATCGGTTTTTTAGGCATGGTAAATTCCTATCTAATATAGTCTTTCTTATCTATTCTACACTAAATCATGATATAATAAAAGCAAATCCATATAGAAAATGAGACTTTTATGTTTAAAAACTTTCCTGAACAATGGCAAGACCTCCTTAAAGAAAAAGGAATCACTACAGAGACTGCCATTCAAAAAGAACTCTTTGCACCAATCACTGAAGGAGACAATGTCCTAGGTATCAGTCCTACAGGAACAGGTAAAACCCTTGCCTACCTTCTTCCACTTCTTCTTTCACTCAAGCCAAAAAAAGCTCAACAACTGCTTATCCTAGCACCTAATTCTGAACTTGCTGGACAGATTTTTGATGTAACCAAACAATGGGCTGAGCCACTAGGACTCACTGCCCAACTCTTCCTTTCTGGCTCTAGTCAAAAACGACAAATTGAACGCCTGAAGAAAGGACCAGAAATTCTCATCGGAACCCCTGGCCGTGTTTTTGAGCTGATTAAACTCAAAAAAATCAAGATGATGAATGTCAACACCATCGTCCTCGATGAATTTGATGAGCTTCTCAGTGATAGCCAATACCACTTTGTGACAAAAATCAGCCACCATGTTCCTCGTGATCATCAAATGATCTATATTTCGGCAACCAACAAAATTGACGATCAAGTTCTTGTCGAAAATACTATCGTTTATGACTTATCTGATCAGGAATTAGATACTATTAAACATTATTATATCAGTGTTGATAAACGTAACCGTGTCGAACTTCTTCGTAAGTTCTCCAATATTCCTGATTTCCGTGGCCTTGTCTTTTTCAACAGTCTTTCTGACCTTGGGGCTACTGAAGAGCGCCTCCAATTTAACGGAGCTTCAGCAGTATCATTGGCTAGTGACATCAACGTCAAATTCCGTAAGGTTATCTTGGAAAAATTCAAGAACCATGAGATTTCACTCTTACTAGGTACTGACCTCTTGGCACGAGGCATCGATATTGAAAATCTGGAAGTGGTCATCAACTTCGATATTCCTCGAGACCGTGAAGCCTACACTCACCGTGCAGGTCGTACCGGCCGTATGGGAAATGAAGGTAGCGTCATTAGCTTGGTAACTCATCCAGAAGACCTCAAAAAACTTAAAAAATTCGCTAAAGTATCAGAACTGGTTCTTAAAAACCAAGAGCTTCACGAAAAATAAGCCATTACAAAAGCACTTCAGAGTAAACTGAAGTGCTTTTAACATATACAGATTAGGCTTTTTTACCAAAGTCCTCAATCATTTGTTCCATTTCCTCACGACTTGGAGTTGTCAACATATAAAGGAAGTCACCTTGCAACTCTGCAAAGGCTGCAGGCATGATTTTCTTAACTTTAAGTTGTTCACGATACTTATCAAAAAGTTCTTCTTCTGAGTAAGCATAGTGTGAGCTTACACGACGTGAAGTAGCCAAACAGTAAAGTGGCTCAAACTGAGAAGCTGGGAATGGTTCGCCAGCAACGATATCCGCATAGCCCTTGTACAAATCAAACGAATGAGCATAGTTATAGACGTCGATTGTGAAACCACCTGCTGGACGGTTATTATATTCAATAGCAATATAATCGTCACCATCACGGAAGAACTCAATATGGAAGAAACGTTCCTTCATACCAAATTCTTTGACAATTGCCTCACCATACTTACGTAACTTAGGATCCATATCCTTAAGAACGTAGTAAGAATTATCCATCTTGTAAATCATCAAGTCAAGTGGAGTGTGGGCATAATCGAAAGTTGTTGAGAAAACAATATTACCATCATGGTCAATCAAACCATCGAAAGTACAGATTTCACTTGAAGTTACAAATTTTTCAAAGAAATAAACTGTTTCATGGTCCCACTCAGCCTTGAAATGATTGATATCATCTTCTGTTTCAAGTTTGAAGGTTGCAGCTGCACCAACCCCATTATCTGGCTTAGCAATCATTGGAAGACCGATTTCTTTCACAGCTTTATCCACATCTTCGTCAGTTTTAATGACAGCACCTGGCACAACTGGAACACCAGCTTTTTGGAAGAGTTTCTTCATTTCAGACTTGAATTTAGTCTTCTTAAGGTCTTCTGGCTTAGCACCAAAAACACTGAACTGTTCACGAAGAGCAGCATCCAATTCCAACCAGTATTCATTATGAGATTCGATACGATCGATTGGACCATGTTTGTAGAAAAGAAAGGCTACGGCACGCTTAACTTCATCCAAGTTTTCCAGATTATCTACACGGAAGTACTCTGTCAAAGCATCTTTCAAAGGTTGATCTAACTGTTCATAAGGCTCTTGACCAATACCAAGAACAGTGATTCCCTTATTAGCAAGTTCAACTGTAAACTGTTGGAAGTTTTGTGGATAGTATGGTGAAATAACAAGATAATTCATTAGTGATTCCTCTTTTATAGTTATTTAGATAGGATAGACAAAGAAATTATAGGTTCATATTGTCAAGGAAATAAGGCATTTGTTTACGCCACCATTCCCAATCGTGAGCGACATCATGGCCCCACTCAGAGAACCAGGCTGGAATATTCTTTTGTTCAAAGGCTTCCTTAAGTTTATAGTAAGAAGGAAGACCATCTTGTTCCCAAGCACCAAGACCTGTACATACGATGATTTCAGCTTGACGGTAGCGGTCGATAAACCAACCATCATTTTGGTTCCAGATATAATCTGATGGGGAATTTTGGTAAATAGCTTCATCCCCTCCAAACTCACCCACAAAGAAACGAGCATCGTAGACACCACTAAGAGCTACTACTTTATTGAAAACATCAGGATGTTGCAAGAAGAAATTAAGCGCATGGTAAGCACCCATTGAACATCCTGTTGTCATCATTGGATCAAACCAACCAGTTTTGTGTTTGATAAATGGAATAGCTTCTTCAATAACATAACGTTCATAAGCACGATGCATTTCAGCACGATCGTGTGGATTTTTCCAATCACAAAGCCAGCTTTCACTGTCCACACTTGACAGCGTAAAGAATTGTACGCGCCCTTCTTCGATAAAACGTGCACAAGCATCAATCATACCGAAGTCATAGTATTCGTTATGGCTACCACCTGATGAAGCAAAAACCACAACAGGGATACCAGCGTGCCCATAACGGTTAACATACATTTCACGATTAAGTTGACCACTCCAGTGGCTAAGATGTTCGATATTCATATTTATATACCTTTTCCTAAATTAAAATAATTTGCGTTAATATAGACTAGTCCCACTTTTCAGCGAAAAAGCGAAGACAGTCTGGTAAATTCTCAGCCCAAGCTTCTTCATTGTGTTCAGCACCAGACTGAATGTGAATCTTGATATTTTCCAAATCAACCCCACGAGCAATCAAATCATGGTAATAGCTCAATGAAGAGTCAATATAAGCCTGCTTAATGTTACCAGCCATCAAGGTCTTGTCAGTATCATCAGCTTCCTCAGTCCCTACATAAATGTAGACACGTTGATCTGCATCGAGCTTTTGACGCGACATGTAACGATCAAAGGCATCTTGATGCAACCAGTTAGCTGAAGAAAATACCCCAAGACAACCTATCTGCTCCTTATAATCAAGCCCCATAAACTGAGTGATATTACCACCAAGGGATGAACCAATCATAGCTGTATGCTGACGGTCTGAGAGGGTACGGTACTCCTTGTCAATAAAGGGTTTAACCACATCCATGACAAACTCCGCATACTCTACTCCCTTGCCTCCGAACTGAACACCAGGGATATTAGATTCTTGGTACTTCCACGCAGAATACTCATTCATACGGCCAGGACCATCATTATCGATGGCTACAACAATCATGCGCGAAATATCAGGATTACGCTTGATTGTTGGGATAATCTTCCAAGAATAGCCCGAAAATGACTCCTTACTATAAAGAACATTCTGACCATCATGGAAATACACGACAGGGTAAGAACGATCTGTATCCGTTTCATAGTTCTTAGGTAGAAGAACACGCACACGACGAAGTTTACCAGTGTATGGCACCTCTAATTCATGGGTCTTCATAACCAAGTAAAAATAAGATTTATTCATTGTCAGAAAACTCTCTATATTCGAAATTTAGTTCTATTATACCATATTTTAAAAGAAAAAGAGTCCCTATAATGGGGACTCTTTACACTTTTTAATGATTGAATAGCTAAACTCTTAGTAGTTTGCGATATCAAATACTGTTGATTTCACACGAGTCATAGCTTCGATAGAGTATTTCACACCTTGAGTTCCGGCACCAGATCCTTTAACACCAAGGAATGGGAAGTTATCTGTACCACGTTGTGTTTTGTTGTTGATGTGAACTGTACCAACTTCAAGTTGTTCAGCAATTGCAAATGCACGTGGGTAGTCTTGTGTGAAGACAGCACCTTGAAGTCCGAATTCTGATTCGTTAGAAATCTTGATAGCTTCTTCTACTGAAGATACACGGATGAATGGCAATACTGGACCAAATGGTTCTTCCCAAGCAAGACGCATGTCAGTTGTTACATGGTCAAAGACAGCTGGGTAGATAAGGTTGCCTTCACGTTTCAATTCAGTTTTAGCAGTAGCACCTTGTTCAACGGCATCATTAATCAAACCTTGAACGAAGTCAGCTGCTTTTGTATCGATAAGTGGTGTAACGCTTGCGCTTTCTTCAGGCATACCAACAGTGATATTACCTACCAAAGCAGTTACTTTTTCTACCAATTCATCTGCAACACTATCCATTACAAGAACACGTTTGATAGCTGTACAACGTTGACCTGAATAGTCAAAGGCACCAGCAACAATGTTTTTAGCAGTCAAGTCAAGATCAGCATCTTCAAGAACGATAGCGGCATCTTTACCACCAAGTTCAAGCATGATTGGACGCATAGCTGCCAAACGACCGATATTTTCACCAACTGGAGTTGAACCTGTGAAGTTGATGAAATCAACTGCTTTGTGTTCAACGATGTAGTCACCGATAACAGAACCACGACCTGTGATAGAGTTCAAGACACCTGCAGGGATACCAGCTTCAACAAATGCTTCAACCAAAAGAAGACCTGAGATAGAACCTTGTGTTGGTGGTTTGAAGGCAACAACGTCACCAGCAATCAAGGCAGGAGCAATTTTAGAACCAGCCAAGTTTACTGGGTAGTTAAATGGAGAGATAGCAAGGACAAGACCTACTGGTTCGCGACGAACAACAGCGATTTTTTTCTTGCTACCAGCGTCAAATGCACCACCTTCAAGTACTTCACCTTCCAAACGCAAACCTTCTTCAGCTGCATAGTGGATGATTTCAGCAGTACGAACAACTTCACCGATTGCAGATTTCAAACCTTTAGAGATTTCTTTAGAAAGAACTTGACCGATTTTTTCTGCATCACGTTCCAAGATATCTGCTGCTTTATGAAGGTAAGCTGCACGTTCAGCATATGAAAGCGCACGCCATGCTGGAAGTGCTGCTTTAGCTGCTGCGTAGACTTCGTCTACTTCAGCTTGGCTCATCGCTGGAACTGATCCAAGTTCCTCACCGTTTGCAGGTGCGTAAATAGTAATTTCGTTTTCAGATGTTTTCCACTCACCATTGACATAGTTTTTGTATTGTTTAGCCAAGATAGTAACTCCTTTTATCTATTATAAGACCTATTTTATCATTTTTTTAGAAATAATCCAAGATTTAAACGAGAATTATTCAGAAAATTTTGACAAAAAATAGTTTTAATTATTAACCTAGGTTAGCCGTATTCTACTCCTAACCAATGAATGAGTCAATTATTTTGTCTCTGTTTAGTTATAAAAAAAGTGAAAGCCTAGGCCTCCACTTTTTATGATTAGTCTACGTTAACGTATTCTTTTGAAAGTTCAAGAACTTCTTCCATTGTTGAACATTCAGTAAGCGCACGGTTAGCATATTCTTCCATTTTAGCTGTGTCAAGTTTCTTCATCAAGCTACGTGTACGAAGAACAGATGTCGCTGACATTGAGAACTCATCCAAGCCCATTCCGACAAGAAGTGGAACAGCAGTTTGGTCACCGGCCATTTCACCACACATACCAGCCCATTTACCTTCAGCGTGAGCCGCTTTGATAACATTGTTAATCAAACGAAGGATTGATGGGTTATATGGTTGGTAAAGGTATGAAACTTGTTCGTTCATACGGTCAGCAGCCATAGTGTATTGGATAAGGTCGTTTGTACCAATTGAGAAGAAATCAACTTCTTTAGCAAATTGGTCAGCAAGCATAGCTGCAGCAGGGATTTCAATCATGATACCTACTTCGATATCGTCTGCAACGGCAACACCTTCAGCAACCAATTTAGCTTTTTCTTCTTCAAGAATACCTTTAGCAGTACGGAACTCAGTCAACAAAGCAACCATTGGGAACATGATACGCAATTTACCGTGAACAGATGCACGAAGCAAGGCACGCAATTGTGTACGGAACATTTGGTTACCAGTTTCAGAGATAGAAATACGCAAAGCACGGTAACCCAAGAATGGGTTCATTTCTTTAGGAAGATCGAAGTAAGGGAGTTCTTTATCCCCACCGATATCCATTGTACGAACGACAACAGGTTTACCGTTCATACCTTCAAGAACTGCTTTGTATGCTTCATATTGGTCATCTTCAGTTGGGAAGTCTTGAGAATCCATATACAAGAATTCCGTACGATAAAGACCAACTGCTTCTGCACCGTTATCATTTACACCTTCAACGTCTTTAGGTGTACCGATGTTAGCAGCCAATTCGAAATGTTTTCCATCAGCAGTAACTGTTTGAGCATCTTTAAGGAGAGCCCATTCAGCTTTTTGTTTAGCGTAAGCTTCACCAGCTGCTTTAAACTCAGCAATTTGCTCTTCAGTTGGGTTGATAACAACTTCACCAGTAATACCTGAAACCGCCAAAATGTCGCCATCTTTGACAAGTTCTGTGATGTTATTTGTACCAAGAACGGCTGCGATTTCAAGTGTACGAGCCATGATTGCAGAGTGACTTGTACGTCCACCGATATTAGTAACAAAAGCTTTTACGTACTTTTTGTTCAACTGAGCTGTATCAGATGGTGTCAAGTCATGAGCAACAACGATTGATTCTTCGTTGATTGTTGCTGGGTTAGGCAATTTTTTACCAAGCAAGTTAGCAAGCACACGTTTTGTAACGTCACGAATATCCGCTGCACGTTCTTGCATGTATGGGTTGTCTTCCATACCTTCAAAAATAGCGATAAACATGTCTGTTACTTCTGTCAAAGCAGCTTCAGCATTAACTTGTTTAGCACGGATAGTTTCTTTAATTTGACCAGTCATTTCTGGGTCAGCAAGAACCATCAAGTGAGCATCAAAAACGGCTGCCGCTTCTTCACCAAGGCTTTCAACTGCTTTTTCACGGATAACAGAAAGCTCGTCTTGTGACGCCGCTAGAGCAGCATCTAGACGAGCCTCTTCTGCACTTGTATCTTCAACTGTTACAGTTTCAAATGACAAGTCCGGTTGAACAAGCAGATATGCCTTAGCAACTGCAACACCATCAGATGCTGCGATTCCTTTAAGCATTTCTGTCATATTCTTATGCCAATCCTTCTTTTGTCATTGTTTCTGCGATTGCTGCGATTGCGTCATCAGCATCAGCACCTTCTGCAGAGATAGTTACGTCAGCACCTTGACCAACACCAAGGCTCATAACACCCATGATAGATTTAAGGTTAACTGCTTTACCTTTGTAGTCAAGAGTGATATCTGAAGCAAATTTGCTAGCTGTTTGAACAAGCAAAGTAGCTGGACGTGCGTGGATACCTGTTTCTGCAACAATGTGGAAATCTTTAGAAGCCATAATGGATTCTCCTTCTTCATTTGGAATATTTGAGTTATCAATGATAACCCTTACAATTTAGAATTATAACATAGCTAATTGAGATTATCAAGGTTAAAACGTACTTTCTACAAGTTTTTCGAAAGCTTGTCTCTCATTTTACTGGTCATTTTCATTTTTCAAAACATAAGCAAATACTAGTCTCTAGTTATTTACAACATTTTCAGAAAATTTCTTTCATGGTGTTTTCAATCGTTAATTTTCATTTTCGAGCAAAAACAATCACATAATTGAAAGAATTTGATTGCTAAAGGCACTCGTTGAATAAGCTTGTTTCCCAAATGCTAAGTCAGCTGTAAAGATATCAGCTTTAAATGTCTTCTCAATAGCACTTGTAATCAGTTGAGCTGCCTCAGTCCAACCAATATAATCTAGAAGCATGCAGCCAGATAATAAAACTGAGCAAGGATTAGCCTTATCTTGATCTGCAATATCCGGAGCTGTTCCATGTGTTGCTTCAAAAATAGCATGGCCTGTTTGATAGTTAATGTTGGCTCCAGGGGAGATGCCGATACCACCAACTTGTGCAGCCAAGGCATCACTGGCATAATCACCATTCAAGTTGGTTAAGGCAACAACATCAAATTTTTCTGGATTTAAAAGAATCTGTTGGAGAAAGTTATCAGCGATTATATCATTAATCTCTAAACGACCAGCCAGCAATTCTTCTTTATAGTCTTCCTGAGCTACTTCATAACCCCATTTACGGAAGCCACCTTCTGTGAATTTTTGAATATTCCCTTTATGAACCAATGTCACTTTCTTTAGATTGTTCTTGAGAGCATAGTCGATAGCAGAGCGAATGAGACGTTTACTTCCTTCTATTGAAATTGGCTTAATTCCGATACTACTTGACTCTGGGAAGCGAATTTTATTAACATTCATTTCTGTCTGGAGAAACTCAATCACGCGCTTGACATCTGCCGTTCCTGCTTCCCATTCAATCCCAGCATAAATATCTTCGGTATTTTCACGGAAGATAGTAATATTTGTTTTTTCTGGTTCCTTAAGTGGACTTGCTACTCCGTCAAAGTAACGAACAGGTCTAACACAAGCGTAGAGATCAAGTTCTTGACGTAATGCTACATTTAATGAACGGATACCACCACCTACTGGCGTCTCAAGCGGTCCCTTAATAGCTACTAAACTTTCTCGAATAGCTTCCAAAGTTTCTTTCGGCAACCATTCACCTGTTTTGTCATAAGCCTTCTTACCGGCTAGAAGCTCTTGCCATTCAATATGACGCTTTCCTTCATAGGCTACTTCTACTGCTTTATCAAAGATTGCTTGGGCATTCTTCCAGATATCATGTCCAACACCATCGCCTTCAATAAAAGGGATAATTGGACGATCAGAAACTTGAAGCTGTCCATTTTTCATTACGATTTTTTCTGCCATATAGCTTTCCTCCCTAGCGTTTTTCTAAAGGAATATACGTCATATTTTCTTGTCCGATGTATTGTGAGCGTGGACGAATCAATTTGTTATTTTTTTGTTGCTCTTGAATATGAGCAATCCAGCCGGCAACACGACTCATAGCAAAGATAAGTGTGAAGATATCGCTGTCAATTCCTAGAGTATGATATACAGTGGCTGAATAGAAGTCCACATTGGGAATCAATCCCTTCTTTTCTTTCATGAATTCTTCAATTTCTTGAGACATGTTAAAGAATTCTTCATTCTCAGTACCCTCTGTCAACTTTTTAGCCATATCTCTTAAGAAAATTTCACGAGGGTCCTGTTTCTTGTATACACGGTGTCCAAATCCCATGATTTTCTCTTTAGAGTCAAGTTTTTCCTGCAAGTAAGCATTAACATCACCAGATTCACGGATTTCTTTAAGCATATCAAAGACGCGTTCATTAGCTCCACCATGCAAGGGACCTTTTAGAGCACCAATAGCTGTTGTGACACAAGAATAGATATCTGTCAGAGTCGAGGCACAAACACGCGCTGCAAAAGTTGAGGCATTCAACTCATGATCAGCATGAAGAATTAAAGCCTTATTCATAGCTTCAATTTCAATTTCAGAAGGTTCAACACCATTCAGCATGTAGAGAAAATTAGCCGCAAAACCTAAATCTTCTCTTGGTTTGAGGGGCATTTTACCAGTACGTAAGCGTGCAAAAGTCGTAATAATTGTAGGCAATTTAGCCATCAATTCAATACTTTGCTGATAAATTGCCTCCATGGATCTTTCCTCGGCGTCCACATTGTAAACCCCAAGAAGGGAGACTGTTGAACGTAAAACACTCATTGGGTGCAAATGGGGACGAGATTGGATAAGAATGCATTGCTCAACAGCATCAGAAATATCATAGTTCTTACGCAACTCAGCTTCAAAATACTTGAGTTCCATTTGCGTAGGAAGATGACCATTCCACAAGAGATAAATCACTTCCTCAAAAGACGCTTTATTATCCATAAACTCGGAAATATCATATCCCGAATACGATAAATGATCATCAATAATAGATGAAATCCTAGTATTACAGGCAATCATGTCCTTAAGTCCATTAATTTCAACTGTTGTCATATTAGGCTCCCTTCAATTTTTTTCTTACAACCATTGGCAAGATACCACCATTTTTATAGTAGCGAATATCAGCATCTGCATCAAAGCGTACCAAAGCTTTAAAAGTTTTGGTTTGTTCAGGTGTTGAAGCTGTAACGGTGATAACATCATGGACACCTGGATTTTCTGAAAGGTCAAAGCTAAAGGTCTCATGTCCTGTCAATCCAAGACTTTCAGCATTTTCTCCTTCCATAAATTGGACTGGTAAAATCCCCATCATAACGAGATTTGAACGGTGAATACGCTCAAAACTCTCAGCAAGCACTACTTTTACACCAAGAAGATTAGCACCTTTAGCCGCCCAGTCACGACTTGAGCCCATACCATAATCCTTACCGGCAATTACAAGCGTATCTTGATTAGCTTCTTTATATTTCATAGCAGCATCGTATATAGGTAGAATGTCACCATCATATTTAGTATATCCACCAATTTTTCCATCTGCTAACTCATTCTTGATACGAATATTAGCAAAGGTTCCTCGCATCATGACTTCGTGATTTCCACGACGGCTACCATAAGAATTGAATTCTTGATAATCAACACCATTCTCAGTCAAATAACGAGCTGCTGGACTATTTCTGGCAATATTGCCTGCTGGAGAAATATGGTCTGTTGTTACCGTATCTCCGAATTTAGCCAAAACCTTCAAATCTTTCAATGGTTCAATGCTCAAATCATCTCCTAAAGCATCAAAATAAGGTGGGTTTTGAATATAGGTAGAGTTTTGATTCCATTTATAATTTTGACTTTGTTCAGTAGGAATGGCATTCCACTTCTCGCTATCAGAAAAGACATTAGCATATTCATCTTGGAAAAGTTGACGAGTGACGTATTTATCAACATAAGTCTCAATTTCTTCACGAGATGGCATAACATCCTCTAAATAAACAGCTTGACCATTGTCGTCAAAACCTAAAGGTTCAGTTGTCAAATCAATATTCGTGTTACCAGCTAAGGCATAAGCAACAACCAATGGTGGGCTAGCCAAGAAATTCGCTTTAACAAGTGGATTAATACGCCCTTCAAAATTACGATTTCCTGACAAAACAGCACTCGCTAATAAATCAGTGTCTACAATAGCCTTAGCCACCTCAGGACGTAAGTCTCCTGAGTTCCCAATACAGGTTGTGCAACCGTAACCTACCAAGTTAAAGCCAAGCTTATCTAGATAGGTTTGCAAGCCTGAAGCTTTGAGATAACCAGTAACAACCTTAGAACCTGGTGCCAAAGATGTCTTCACTGTTGGAGATACTTTTAATCCTTTCTCAACCGCTTTTTTAGCTAAAAGACCGGCTGCCATAAGAACGTAAGGATTTGAAGTATTGGTACATGATGTGATAGCTGCAATGGCCACATGACCTGTTTGAATTGTTTCTGAATGATCCTCAAAGTCAACGTTTGCAGTTTTTGCTAGCTCTTCCTTATCCAAACCAAAACCACGGACACCAGCTTCTCGTACCACTGCATCTTGAAATTCTTGCTTAGCATCTGATAAGAGAATCAAATCCTGTGGACGTTTAGGACCTGAGATAGAAGGTTTAATGGATGACAAATCAATTTCAACAATCTTAGTATACTTGGCTTCTTTACTTGGATCATAGAAAAGATGATTGGCTTTTGTATAGGCTTCAGTGACTTGGATGTGTTCCTCATCACGGTTAGTTAAACGCATGTAGTTAAGAGTCTCGTCATCAATAGGAAAATAACCACAGGTCGCTCCATATTCTGGTGCCATATTAGCGACTGTAGCACGGTCAGCTAGAGACAAACTCTTCAAGCCAGGTCCAAAGTACTCAACAAATTTACCAACCACATTTTCAGAACGAAGTACCTGAGTAATCTTGAGAGCCAAATCTGTTGCTGTAGCAATTTTAGGCAACTCTCCCGTCAGATGTACACCAATGACCTCTGGAATTGGGAAATAAGATGCTTCACCGAGCATAGCTGCTTCAGCTTCAATACCGCCAACACCCCAACCAAGAACGCCAATACCATTAATCATAGTTGTATGACTATCAGTACCAAACATAGAGTCAGGATATAGGAGCCCATCATTTTCAATAATAACATCACTCAAAAATTCAATATTAACCTGATGAATAATCCCTGTAGCTGGTGGAACAGCACGGTAATTTTCAAAAGACTGTTCGGCCCACTTTAGAAATTCATAGCGCTCGTTATTACGTTTAAACTCTAGATTAATGTTATCTTCAAGAGCAGTATCACATCCGTATGAATCCACTTGGACAGAGTGGTCAATAACCAAATCCACTGGAATCTCAGGGTTAATAAATTCGGCTTTACCACCATTAGCCACTATAGCATCACGCATTGAAGCTAAATCAACAACAACAGGAACTCCTGTAAAATCTTGTAAGATAACACGACTTGGTTTAAAAGGCACTTCGGAAACTGTCGGAAAATTCGGAAATTTCATCAGGTCAGAAATGTGAGATTCCTTAACATCGACGCCATCTTTTTTTCGGAGGAGACTTTCAAGTAGTATTCGAATGGTATAAGGTAGTTCTCCGACCTTAACATCATGAGATTTTGCTGCTTTTTCGAGATCATAGAAAGAGAATGTCTTACCATTTACAGTTAGATTTGAACAGTATTCTTGCATACTTGAACCTCCATTAGTTAAAAATTTTCTTTATTCTACACTGTTTTTTTTGAAAAAACAAATAGAATTGGCATTTTGATGTTATATTATATAACATGCATAGTTAGATATTTCTTTTTTCGTCATTTCCATATACAAATCCTATTTAATTTAGGAAACTTAAAAAAGCCTTTAAAACACAAGATATAGGGTTGTGTTTCAATACTAAACACAAAATATTGTATTTCCTTGAGATATTTAGCTTGATTTTTCCCAATATTTTGGGTATTCTATTAGAGTCGAAAAAGTGGCTCTTGGCCACTTAAAATCTTTTTATAAAGGAGTATTTGCAATGGCAAAGATTACATTGTTTTCTAAAAACAACTGCATGCAGTGCAAAATGACTAAAAAATTCTTGGAAAAGGAAGGTGCTGATTTCGAAGAAATCAACATTGATGAACAGCCAGAAAAAATCGATTACGTTAAAAGCCTCGGTTTCACTGCTGCTCCAGTTATTGAAGCCGGCGATATCATCTTTTCAGGTTTTCAACCGGCTAAACTTAAAGAAATCCTTTAATTATCAAGTTTTTATATAGAAAGGAACTTGTTTGCTTAGTTTAATGTTTCAACCTTAATATACTATTAAACTGAGCCTGGTATCTGTATTATGTCTTTAAAAAATCTTGGCGATGTCTCATACTTCCGCCTCAATAACGAAATTAACCGTCCTGTTAACGGTCAAATTCCTTTGCATAAGGACAAAGAAGCGCTTCGTGCCTTCTTCCTTGAAAACGTTAAGCCAAATTCAATGGCATTCAACAGCATCACAGATAAAATTAATTATTTGATTGAGAACGATTATATTGAGTCTGAATTCATCGGTAAATACGAACCTGCTTTCATCGAAAAATTGTCTGCAGAAATTCATTCTCAAAAATTCCGCTTCCAATCTTTCATGGCAGCCTACAAGTTCTACCAACAATATGCCCTCAAAACAAACGATGGCGAGTCTTACCTCGAAAGTATTGAAGATCGTGTTCTATTCAACGCCCTTTACTTTGCTGATGGTGATGAAAACCTAGCTAGTGACCTTGCCAACGAAATGATTCACCAACGTTACCAACCTGCTACTCCTTCATTTTTAAATGCTGGACGTAGTCGTCGTGGTGAACTCGTGTCATGTTTCCTTATTCAAGTAACAGATGACATGAATTCTATCGGACGTTCTATCAACTCTGCCCTCCAGTTATCACGTATTGGTGGTGGGGTAGGTATTAGCCTGTCTAACCTTCGTGAAGCTGGTGCTCCTATCAAAGGATATGCTGGGGCAGCCTCTGGTGTCGTGCCTGTTATGAAGCTTTTTGAAGATAGCTTCTCTTACTCAAATCAACTTGGTCAACGTCAAGGTGCTGGTGTTGTTTATTTGGATGTTTTCCACCCAGACATCCTTGCCTTCCTTTCTACTAAGAAAGAGAATGCTGATGAGAAGGTGCGTGTTAAGACACTGTCACTTGGTGTTACAGTTCCAGATAAATTCTACGAGTTGGCACGTAATAATGAAGATATGTACCTCTTCAGCCCTTACTCAGTCGAAAAAGAGTACGGTAAACCATATAACTACATTGATATTACAGCTATGTACGATGAGTTGGTTGCCAATCCAAATATCACAAAAACCAAGATTAATGCCCGTGAGCTAGAAACTGAAATTTCTAAACTCCAACAAGAATCAGGTTATCCATATATCGTCAATGTTGATACAGCCAATCGACACAATCCAATCGATGGTAAGATTATCATGTCCAACCTCTGTTCTGAAATTCTTCAAGTTCAAACACCAAGTGAACTTAACGATGCACAAGAGTTTGTTAAACTCGGTACAGACATTTCATGTAACCTTGGATCAACTAATATCCTTAACATGATGACTTCACCTGACTTTGGTCGTTCGATTAGAGCAATGACACGTGCGCTTACCTTTGTTACAGATAGCTCAAGTATTGATGCTGTACCATCTATCAAAAATGGTAACCAACAAGCTCATACCTTTGGTTTGGGAGCTATGGGGCTTCACTCTTACCTCGCTAAACACCATATCGAGTATGGTAGCCCTGAATCTGTTGAATTCACTAATATCTACTTCATGCTAATGAACTACTGGACTTTAGTTGAATCTAACAACATTGCCCGTGAACGTCAAGAAACCTTTGTCGGTTTTGAAAAATCAAAATATGCTGATGGTTCTTACTTTGACAAATACGTTACAGGCCAATACGTTCCTAAATCTGACCGTATCAAAGAACTTTTCGATGGCCACTTCATCCCACAAGCCAAAGATTGGGAAGAACTCCGTGAACTCGTTAAGAAAGATGGACTCTACCATCAAAACCGTTTAGCTGTTGCGCCAAATGGCTCAATCTCTTACATTAACGACTGTTCGGCTTCTATCCATCCAATCACACAACGTATTGAAGAACGTCAAGAAAAGAAAATCGGAAAAATCTATTATCCAGCCAACGGTCTTTCAACAGACACAATTCCTTTCTATACCTCAGCCTACGACATGGACATGCGTAAAGTTATCGACGTTTATGCCGCTGCGACTGAACACGTTGATCAAGGTTTGTCATTAACCCTGTTCTTGCGTAGTGAGTTACCAAAAGAAATTTACGAATGGAAAACAGAAAATAAACAAACGACTCGTGACCTTTCTATCCTTCGTAACTACGCCTTTAACAAGGGAATTAAATCAATCTACTACATCCGTACTTATACAGATGACGGTGAAGAGGTTGGTTCTAACCAATGTGAAAGCTGTGTCATCTAAGATGGTGATTTAACGATAACAACCTCACTACCCTTATTTACAAAATGCATTAAAAGGTCGGTTCGCCGACTTTTTTAATAGATCAACTCAAAAAACTATATCATGATTTTGAATTATGATAAAATAGTAACGATATCAATAAAGAAAGAGGTTTCTAATGGAAACTTACTACAAAGCCATTAACTGGAATGAAATCGAAGATGCGATTGATAAATCTACTTGGGAAAAATTGACGGAACAATTTTGGCTAGATACACGTATCCCACTTTCAAATGACCTTGATGACTGGCGTAAACTTTCAGCTGAAGAAAAGGATTTGGTTGGAAAAGTTTTCGGTGGTTTAACCTTGCTAGATACCATGCAATCTCAAACTGGTGTTGAAGCCATTCGTGCAGACGTCCGTACACCTCATGAAGAAGCTGTATTGAACAACATTCAGTTCATGGAATCTGTTCACGCGAAATCTTACTCTTCAATCTTCTCAACTTTGAATACTAAATCTGAAATTGAAGAAATTTTCGAGTGGACTAACAGTAACGAATACCTCCAAACCAAGGCGAAAATCATTAACGATATCTATGAAAATGGAACGCCTCTTCAGAAAAAGGTTGCTTCAACATATCTTGAAACATTCCTTTTCTATTCAGGGTTCTTCACTCCACTCTATTATCTTGGTAATAACAAGCTGGCTAATGTCGCTGAAATCATTAAGCTCATTATCCGTGACGAATCTGTTCACGGAACTTATATTGGCTATAAATTCCAACTAGGGTTCAACGAATTACCTGAAGAAGAGCAAGAAAGTTTCCGTGAATGGATGTATGATCTCCTCTACCAATTGTATGAAAATGAAGAGCTCTACACTAAATCTCTTTATGATGGTGTTGGATGGACTGAGGAAGTCATGACTTTCCTACGTTATAACGCCAACAAGGCTCTCATGAACCTGGGACAAGATCCACTCTTCCCAGATAGTGCGAACGATGTTAACCCAATCGTTATGAATGGTATTTCTACAGGAACATCTAACCACGACTTCTTCTCTCAAGTTGGTAATGGTTACCTTCTAGGTACTGTTGAAGCCATGCAAGATGATGATTATAACTACGGACTATAAGAAAAAACTAGCTGAGCTAGTTTTTTTATTGTGTTCAATACTATATTCGAAAAACAAATAGAAAAAGAGTTCAAATTGAACTCTTTTTATTTTATTTTGCTTTTACTTCAAAACCTTCTGCGACACCTTCTGCAAAGTTTTCTTCAACAATGCTAGCACAATGATCACAGATAGTCGCATTGTAGCTACGTTCTTTGGTAGTTGGATCGATACGACGGCAACGATCACAGACATCTCCTTCAGCACGTTCTACTGTGAATGCTACACCTTCAAAGCTTACAGCAGACTCAGGAGCATCTCCTTCAGCAATAGTCAATGCTGAAACGATCAAAAGTTGAGCAAGGTTAGTATTCAAACCTTCAAGAAGTTCTTTGACTTCAGCATTAGGATAGATTGTCAAATGAGCTTCAAGCGATTTACCGATAACTTTTTCGTTACGCGCTTCTTCCAAAGCTTTTTGAGCTTGGCCACGGAAATCCATGAAGGCATTCCAATTTTCAAGAAGTGCATCTTGACCAGCGAAATCTTCTGCTTCTGGCAACTCTGACAATTGAACATAGTCTTCTGTTTCAAATTCAAGATATGACCAAATTTCTTCTGCAGTGTGAGGAAGAATTGGAGTCAATAGTTTTGTAATCTTGACAAGAATATCGTAGAAGACTGTTTGCATTTGACGACGTTCAAGTGATTCTGCACTCTCAATATAAACCACATCTTTGGCAAAATCAAGATAGAAAGCAGACAACTCAACGTTAATAAAGTTAACCAAGGTTTTGTAGATAGTTAAGAATTCAAAGTTTGCATAGGCATCACGAATAGTCTTAACTAATTGGTTAAATCGAATAGTCATGTACTGATCTACAGAACGCAAGTCTTCAAAGGCTACTGCATCAGTTGTTGGATTGAAGTCAGATGTATTAGCAATCAAGAAACGAAGTGTGTTACGAATCTTACGATAAGATTCTGATACTTGGCTAAGGATATCCATTGAGATACGAACGTCATTAGTTGTATCAACACTTGTTACCCAAAGACGAAGAATTTCAGCACCAAATTGTTTCTCAACATCACTAGGAGCAATAGTATTACCAAGGGATTTAGACATCTTTTCACCCTTACCATCAAGCGCAAAACCTTGAGACAAGAGTTGTTTATATGGTGCAACACCATTATTAGCAACAGATGTGATAAGTGATGAGTTAAACCATCCACGATATTGGTCTGAACCTTCAAGATAGAGGTCAGCTGGATAAGTTAACTCAGGACGGTTAACTACAACACCATTCCATGATGAACCTGAGTCAAACCATACGTCCATAATGTCAGTTTCTTTAGTAAACTCTCCGTTTGGTGAACCTGGATGTGTAAAGCCTTCTGGAAGAAGATCTTTGGCATCACGTTCCCACCAGATAACTGAACCGTGCTCTTCGAAAAGTTTAGCCACATGTTCGATTGTTTCTTCAGTCATGATTGGTGTTTTATCTTCAGCATAGAAGATTGGGAGTGGCACACCCCAAGCACGTTGGCGAGAGATTACCCAGTCACCACGGTCACGAATCATGTTGTAAAGACGAACTTTACCCCACTCAGAATGGAATTTAACTTTTTCAATCTCATCCAAAATCTCTTGACGGAATTTAGAAACAGAGGCAAACCATTGTGGTACGGCACGCCAGATGATTGGTTTCTTCGTACGCCAGTCAAATGGGTATGAGTGTGAGATTTCTTCTTTAGCAAGGAGCAAATCACCGAGTTTTTCCATAACAATTGGAGCCACTTTATCGTAGAACTGACCTTCAAAATCAGGACCAGCATTTTCCATCATGATACCACGCTCATTAACAGTTACGGCAACTTCAAGGCCATTAGCAATACCTACGTTATAGTCATCCTCACCAAAACCAGGAGCCGTATGGACGATACCTGTACCTGAATCTGTAGTAACGTGGTCACCAAGGATAACAAGCTCATCAACTTCTGTATCCCATGGGTGTTCAGTGACGATTTGATTCAATTCTTCACCACGGTATGACTGAAGTACTTCCACATCAGTCCAACCAAATTTCTCAGAAAGACTATTAAGTAATTCAGAAGCAACGACAAATTTGCGGTTTTCTCCGGCAGGTTTTACGAGAACGTATTCAATATCAGCACCAACAGTCAAACCACGTGAAGCTGTTACTGTAAATGGTGTTGTTGTCCAAACTACGATATATGTATCTGTGTCTAGTACTCCTTTACCATCCTTTACCTTATTGGCATAGTAAAGTGAGGTTGAAACTAAATCATGGTACTCGATTTCTGCTTCAGCAAGTGCTGACTCTGATGACCATGACCAATAAACTGGTTTTGCACCTTGATAGATGTAACCTTTTTTAGCCATCTCACCAAAGACACGGATTTGTGCAGCCTCATAGTCTGGTGTCAAAGTAACATATGGGTTATCCCAATCAGCCGAAACACCAAGACGTTTGAAATCTTCACGTTGTTTGTCAACTTGTGAAAGTGCATAATCACGACACATCTTAAGGTATTCAGCACGATCAAGTTCTTTACGTTTCACACCTTGTTTTGCCAACACTTGCTCAATTGGAAGACCATGCGTATCCCAACCAGGAACGTAAGGAGCATAGAAACCAGACATTGATTTTGAACGAACAATGATATCCTTAGAAATTTTATTCATCGCATGTCCAACGTGAATATTACCATTGGCATACGGAGGACCATCATGAAGAGTGAAGTGAGGTTTACCTTGGTTCAACTCTTGACGACGTTGATACATCTTAGCATCTTCCCACTCTTTTTGCCAGATTGGTTCTTTGTTAGGAAGTCCAGCTCGCATTGGAAAAGCTGTCTTACCTAGATTTAAGGTTTCTTTGAGTTTCATTATATCTCCTCTTTAATTTAATTTACTAAATAAAAAGAGCCTTCATCAAAAAGGACGAAAGCTCGTGGTACCACCTTAATTCAGAGCAAAAAACTTTTGCTCCCTCATATGTCCGTAAGGAGGACCATCCTTCTAACTTACTTAATTCAGTTAGAATGCTTGAAAATGATAACTATCCAAATAGGGAATGTGGGACTCACACCATCTCCCACTCGCTGTTAATATACTTGGTAAGTTGTATTTTTCTTATTCGCTAATATTCAATTTAAACGTTTGTGTTTCGTTAAGATTAATTTCACCTGTTGACTCAGGTTGTAAATCAAAATCTTCATCTACTGGTGCTGAAGTTGGGAAATCTGCTACTTCACTCTCGAAAGTATCTGGAATACCAAAATCAACTGGAGTTGAAACAACTTCGTTTGTTTCATCAACTTCTGGACTAGAGAAATCTTCAACTTGCTTATTACTTTCAGCAACGCGACGTTGAAGTTCAGCCATTTCATCAGGAGTGAATTGACGAGTTGCATCAAATGAAGCTGCGTCATTTGAATCTGGTACATGTTCATCCAAAACTTTTTCAACAACTTCTTTAAAGGCAGCATCTGAATTTTGAAGATAAATAGCTGTTGGTTGCAACAATTCACCCCATTCTGGAGCACTTGCCAAGCTAAGCTGACCTTCAACTGCAGCCAATAGGCGTTGGTGGAAGACACGACTTTGACGTTTAAGTTCTTCCGTTTCGATGGCAACACGTTTGGCTTCATCTGTTGCATCACGAAGAATTTCAGATGCTTTAGATTTAGCTTCTTCAACCAAATGAGTAGCATTGAAGTTAGCCTTATTAATCAAGTTAGCTGATTCATCAGCCGCTGAAGCTTTAACTTTTTCAGCTGTTTCTTGAGCCAAAATAACTGATTGACTCAATGATTCTTTCATTTCATCAAAATAAGCCAATTTTTCTTCAAGCTCTTTTACACGAGCAGCAAGTTCACGATTGTCACGAACCAAATCTTCATAATCATCTACAATAATATCAAGAAATTCATCAACTTCTTGCTCATTATATCCACGAAATTTAGTTGTAAACTGTTTATCTTTAATATCAAGTGCTGTAATAGCCATTACAGGCCTCCTTTATTTTTCATTACCATATCTGATGGTTTAAATTAAATAACTACTTTTTTCTCCGTCTTAACAGACTTTCAATAACGATTTTAGCTTTCCTGGACTTTGAAAATCCGTCTTGTTGAGCTAGTCGAAATCGACCATAACCTCTAACCGAAATCATATCACCAATCATAACCGTCTGATTAGCCTTCTCAATTTGTCTATAATTTAATTTAACTTTTCCAGAAGCAATAAGTTTTAAGGCGTTAGAACGGGATAGGTTTAATACCGTCGCCAACACATTATCAAGACGCATACTGGAAAGTAAAACAAAAAATTGTGAATAGTTTTCTTGATTTGAAATCCAATCGTCTTTGCTTACTTCTTTTAGAGTAACCGAAACATTACCAATCTTAGTAATAGTCATTATCGCATAACTTGCTAAATGAGAAGCAATGGAAAATTGAACACGTCCTTCTTCATCAAGAATAATATCTCCAAATACTTGACGGTCAAGACCAAGTTGATTAATCAGTGCTCCCAAAACTTTTGGGTGTGTCAATTTATTGAACTGTCTCGCATAAGAGATTTCTAGTCGTTTAATTTCAAAGTCATCGTCATCAAGCTCATAATATTCGGGAGCAAGAATGACTCTTCCATACTCTTCAGATTCAAGAGTAGAACTCACAAAAAATTTTAAATTGTAGTAATGAGCTAACTCTTCAACAATCTGAATTTCACGAGGATTCAAGAAATCAGTTAAGTAAGGACTGTACCTATCATCAACTAATTGACAAAATCCCCTAACCTTCTCTAGAAAAGGACGTTCATCTAACGAGTAATGCTGTTCAATATTTTTAATATCTGACATCAGAGTAGAATAAATCTAAGAATTCTAAGTGAAAAGTTTAGTAGAAGTACAATTACCAATATTGAAAAATCAATACCAGCAAAAGCTAAATTCAGGCGACGAAATGGTGCGAGAATCGGTTGAACAATTTGTCTAATGATTCTTCCAAGGCTAGTATCATAGGCCCCTGGGAACCATGATAAGAACGCATAGACTACAAGAAGAATCTCTATCACGTTAACAACACGTGCCCAAATAACATAAAGTAATACAGACATTGCTTAACGTCTCTTCATGTCGAAGTCAAAATTAGCTTCTTGGTTGCCATGCGCCAACCCAATCTCTTCGATGTCAACAACGACATTAATTGGCGTAAGCAAATACATTGAAGAACCAACTTTTTGCAAGTTGCCTGTAAGCACCTTGCTAGCACCATCAATAAAATCAAGACAACGACGAGCTTGCGCTTCCAACATATATTGAAAATCGATTAAAACACATTCGTTTTCAATCAATAGTTCTACAATTTCCTGAGCATCTTCATACTTTTTAGGATATTTAATTGCAATTGTTGCTTTAGTTGTATTCATTTGTTGTGGTCCCTGATTTGCTTGTGAACGACTCAGAGGTAAACTACGAAGGACTTGAGTTTCCTGTAAGTCTGAATGAACATGTTGGCGACGAGGAGGGACTGTAGCCTGATAACGCTCAGGTTGACGTTGCTGACGAGGAGGTGGTGTCTGCACAGGTTTCTGTGCTTTTACTGGACGTTCTTTAGCCTCTTCTTTAGCAGCATCTTCATAATCTGTTACTTCGTCGGTATCAAAATATGAAACAATTTTATCAATTGCGTCTTTTAATGCCATAAGGTTATTCTCCGTTCTCTTTAAAGAATGCACTGCCTATTCTGACAAAGGTTGATCCATTTTGAATAGCCATGTCATAGTCTCGACTCATCCCCATGCTTAACTGATCACAAGGAACATTCTTTAGTTTTTTCTCTTGAATTGATTTTCTAAGTTCATTTGTCTCAGCAAAAATCTTATCAAGTTCTTGAGCATCTGCATCAATTGGAGCCATAGTCATGAGTCCAACTATACAAATCTTATCAAGATTTTCAATTTGTTTTAGAACAGTATCAAGTTCTTCTGGAGAAAAACCATGTTTTGACTCTTCACCTGAAACGTTTACTTGTAGGAAGCAATTAATGGTGTGGTCGGCACGCTTTTGAATTTCCTCTGCCAATTTAACAGAATCCAAAGCATGAAAATAATCAACTAAATTAATAACATCCTTTACTTTACGACGTTGCAGGGTACCAATGAGGTGCCAAGTCAAATCATAATTTTTTAAAGCTTGATACTTATCTAAGAATTTATCAACGCGATTTTCAGCAATGTGCTTGATTCCCGTTTTAACCAATTCTTCAGCGACATCACTTGAAACATATTTGGTTACGGCAATAATATTGACTTCATCGCTAGAGCGATTAGCCTTTTCACAAGCTTTTTTTACCGCCTGATAAACATTATTTTTATTCTCTTCTATAGTCATTATTAACGATTTTTAAAGAATGGTGGTGTCTCCAATTCATCATCATCTTCAACATCACTTGAGAATGTAGACATAGTCAATTGACTATCTAGTTGACCAGTTTCAGGACGAGAAATATTATCACGTCTCAAATCCCAATTACCAAAAGCTGACTGCTCTTGTTGAGGAGTTGCTGCTGCAGGACGAACTCCTGGTTGTGGCATTGAAGGTGTTTCATTATAGTCAAAATTTGGTTGACGTTCAAATGAAGGTTGAGAAACTGGACGTTGCTCTCCTTGAGCAACTTGCTGAGTAGGAGCTGATGGTTGTGAAGGAGCTGTAGTCACTTTACGTGGCTGAGCTTTCATATCAGATACTTTTTCAGCACGATCTTGGCGAACTCCAGTTGCAACAACAGTTACACGGATTTCATCTTTCAATGTATCATCGATAGATGTACCAAGCCAAATGTTAACACCGTTACCAGCTGCTTGACCAACAATTTCAGATGCTTCTTCTGCTTCTGTAAGGGTCATATCAAGACCACCAGTTACGTTAACGATGACATCTTCTGCACCATCAATAGTAGTTTCAAGAAGTGGTGAATAGATTGCTTTTCGTGCAGCTTCAACAATACGTTCTTCACCTGAACCAATACCAATACCCATAAGTGCATTACCTTTATTTGCCATAACAGTTTTCACATCGGCAAAGTCGAGGTTGATCAAACCTGGGTTAGTGATAAGGTCTGTAATACCTTGGACCCCTTGACGAAGAACATTATCTGCTTCACTAAGAGCTTCAAGAAGTGGAGTTTTCTTATCAACGATTTCAAGAAGGTTATTGTTAGAGATAATAAGAAGGGTATCAACTTGCTCACGCAACTCTTGAATACCTTCGACAGCGAAGGCACCACGTTTGTTACCTTCGAATCCAAATGGACGTGTCACAACTGCAACTGTCAATGCACCCAAGCTTTTCGCAATACGTGCAATAACTGGTGCTGCCCCTGTACCAGAGCCACCACCCATACCAGCAGTGATAAAGACCATATCAGCTCCTGTAAGTGCTTCTGTAAGTGTTTCTTCACTTTCTTCAGCTGCCTTACGACCAACTTCAGGTTGACCTCCGGCACCAAGGCCACGAGTCAATTTAGGACCCAATTGGATTACTGTTTCTGCTTTAGAAGAGCTGAGTGCTTGAATATCAGTATTAGCTGCAATAAATTCAACACCAGCAAGACCTTCTTCAATCATTCGGTTGATGGCGTTTCCGCCACCTCCACCGACACCGATAACTTTAATTACCGCACCTTGAACTGATGCGCTATCAAATGAAAAACTCATTTTATTTCCTCGCTTTTACTAGATTCAATTAATCAAACATACTGCCGAAAATACCACGAACACGATCACCAAGTTTTTGTTTTTGTTCATGATTTTCTTCTTCAACTGGCAGAGGTACCTCAATGGTGTTCTCAACTGGAACAGGATTTGGCTGAGGAGCCACTCGAGGTGCTGGAGTAGGAGTTCTATCAAAACTCAAGGCAGGAGCCTCATTGTCGATTGGTTTACGACGAAGATACTCTTCACCAGACACAGCCTGTTGTGCGATGATATCAACTTCTGTAAGAAGACCAACATACTCAACAAGACTAATCACATTTGCAAACATTGGATTACGGATACCAACTTGATTTGGCACGTAAAGTTTAACATTTGTCTCAAAAATTTCTTGAGCAACTTCAACCACACCTGGCATGATAGCTGTTCCACCTACAAGGACAATGCCACCAGGCAAATCAAGTAGACGTCCTCGAGTCAAGTCTTGTTTAACTCTATCAAGGATATGCTTCACACGAGCTGAGATAATCTCAGCAAGGTATTTTTCTGTAATCTCAACTGGTGAATTCTCACCTACAACTTCTACTTGGACAGTTTCTGTTTCGCTTGCTTCTTCAATATCTGCATTACCAAAATTGAACTTAAGTGCTTCAGCAATCTGCATTGAAGTCTTCAAAACTTTTGAAATATCCTTAGTGATGTACTCGCCACCTTCAGAATAAATATTGGTAAATTGAAGTTCTTGAGCACGCATGCTTGCAACAGTTGTTTGACCGCCACCCATATCAATAACAGTAGCACCAAACTCACGTTCACCTTCATTTAGAACAGCACGTGTCATTGCAAGAGGAGAGATGATAATATTCTCTACTTGAATACCCGCACGTTCAACTGTCTTACGAAGGTTGTGAAGAATCGTTGTTGGACCTGTGTAAATGAGACCTCTCATTTCAAGACGAATCCCCATCATTCCACGAGGATCACGAATTCCTTGGAAGCCATCAACAATAAACTCTTCAGGAACTAGTGAGATAACCTCACGCTCAGGTGTAATGCTCTTTGTCAAGGCTGAGCGAACAACACTTTCAACATCTTCATCTTTGATTTCTTTTGATTCACTTGTTACAGGAATCATACCTTGTGTAGGCTCAATTTGAAGAAGATTAGCTGGAAGCCCAACGTTCACTTGCTCAATAACAATCCCAGCTTTTTCTTCTGCTTGTTCAATAGCTGTTTTGATTGATTTCGCTGCAGCGTCAATGTCAACAATGATGCCATCTTTCACACCAGAACTCTTAACATTACTTACTCCGATGACATTCATTGATCCATCAATAAACTCAGCAACAAGAACCTTAATCGAGCTAGTTCCTATATCTAATCCTGTAAAAAAGCCATCTCTAGCCATTCACTCGACCTCTCAATCTTTCCATTCAATATCTTTGTAAACTGTATAAAAACAGAATTATTCGGATACTATTGTACCATAAAAAAACGTAAAATGTCAGCATTTTACGTTTTTTATTATTCAATATTAGCCTTGAGCAGGGGAAGTCCGATGAGTTGTTTCTTGACCAACAGTTGGATTTTCTTGTCCTTGAATACCCGGATTTTCAGAATTAGACTCTTCCTCAGAATGCTGTTCCATTGATGTTGTAGTATCTTGACCTTCTTCAGAAGTTGCATTTTCTTCTTTTTTATCAGTCTTATCTTTATCTTTCTTTTTATCCCCATCAGTTTTTGATGATTCAACTTCAGGAGTCGTTGTATAAAGTCCAACTTCCATATCTACAATACTTCCATCTGAAAGTTGACTCTTAATTTTCTCGTAGTAAGGAAGCTTAACTGTTAATTGAGAAAGTGGAACACGAATGGAATTGCCATCATACAGCTCAATCGTTAGTAAATCTGAAGTTGCTTTAGTAGGCGTAAGATTAATAATTTGAATATTATTCTTGATTTTTGTATCAAGTTTATTTAATTCTTTTACTAACTCTTCAATTTTCTTCTCGTCATCCATCTTTAAGGTGATGAATTTATCAGGTAGATTACTAGTTGAAACTGTTCCTCCTGTCTTACCACTTTGAAGAATAGAAACATAACCATTTGTAGTTTGACGATAAGCCACGATTGGGTATTCTTTTACTGCAATATTAAATTGATTTGGAAAACTATATGTTACTGTAGCCTTTTTAACCCAAACATTGGTTTTTTCAACAGTTGATGCAATCTTTCCTTGGTTGAAAAAGACATGAGTGATATAGTCTGTATCAAGAATACCACTTGCAACTTTCACATCTTCTGGTAAAGCATTTTTTGTTCCTGATACAGTGAGAACCTTTTGTTTTGACCAAGGTGAAATAAAGAAAAGTGAAAATACGATTAGGAGTGCAGCGATAAAAATAACTAGTCCTGCAAGATTTTGTTGTGCAATTGGAATATTACTAGCCGTGTTCCCTTTTTTTCGTTTCTTCCTTTTGGTCTTTTTTTTCTTTCTAACCTTCTTTTTCACTGGTGGCTGGTTCTCATTTGAAGTCGCTTCTTCTGAATGCACGACCTTTCCATTCGCAAATTCTTCAGAATCTTCGGTTTCTTTTTTTCTCAAAAATTCGAGGTTTCTCTTCTGCCACTCTGTGAGAACTTGTTTTTCTTGTGATTCTTGATCCTTTTTTGCCATGAAATTCCTTTATTTTTTTGAAATACTAGTCACTAATAGGTTATAAAAATCATCAGGAGAAGTGATTTCCTCAGATTTAGCCATAGCTTCTTTGTAAGTCTCTGCATGTTCAACAAGTTGTTCAAGCTCATGATTTAAGGTTTCCCAACTTAATTCTGTTTCCTGTAATTGACGTGCGTAACCTTTTCGTTCAAAATAAGCAGCATTTTCAAGTTGGTCTCCTCGGCTAGCTTCTTTCCCTAAAGGAATAATTAAATGAAGTTTTTTCATAGCCAACAATTCGAAAATCGTATTTGAGCCACCACGAGTTACAACTAAATCTGCCGTATCCATAAGAGGTTGGTACAAATCTGTCACATAATCAACTCTATAAAGATGACGTTCTAAGGTATTCAATGAAGAGTCCCCAGAAATATTAATGACATTATATTTTTCCGTCAGTTGTGGAGTATTACTAATAAAATCATTAAATACCTTTGCACCAGCTGATCCACCAATAAAAAGGACAGTTTTTAAGTTGTCATCAAACTGTTCTTTAATCTTATCAAGGGCATCAGACTGATTAGATGTCGCCATTCCTACCTTTGTAATCGCACCTACATGTTTTGTCTTCGCCAATCCTTTTGATTGTTCAAAAGTCGTAAACATAGTAGTCGCAAATTTGTAGGCAATTTTATTGGCCAAGCCCATAGAGAGGTCAGACTCATGCACATAGACAGGAACCCCTAATAATTTAGAAGCAATTACCGGTGGCACTGAGACAAATCCACCCTTTGAAAAGAGTGCTTGGGGACGAATCTTGGCAACAATTGCAATAGACTGTAGAATCCCCCAACCAACTTTAAAGACATCCAACATATTTTGCCATGAAAAATAACGACGTAGTTTACCTGTAGCAATACTATGGAAAGTCACATCTAAGCCAGATTTATCAATCTGCTCATGTTCAATCCCGTGCTTATCACCGATATAGTGCACTTCCCATCCATCTTTGAGAAATTTTGGAATTAAGATAAGATTTAAAGTCACATGTCCAACGGTTCCACCACCGGTAAAAACAATCTTTTTCGCTTTTGCCATAGACTATCCCTTCAATTGCTCAACAGTTGTAATAAATTCGTCACCACGCACTTCGAAATTCTTGTACATATCCCAGCTTGCGTTTGCAGGACTCAACAAGACAACATCTCCTGCACTGGCTTGATCAAAGGCAATACGTGTCGCATCTGCCACATCTTTGGCATCAAGATAAGTCACGCCCGCTTTATCAGCAGCACGTTTGACACGAGGAGCTGATTCCCCTAAAATCACCATTTTCTTAAGACCAGTAATGTCAGGAATGAGTTCATCAAATTCATTACCACGGTCCAAACCACCGGCAATCAAAATGACTTTACTATTATCAAACCCAGAAAGTGCTTTTTGTGTCGCTAAAATGTTTGTTGACTTACTGTCATTGTAGAATCTTACTTCATTGATAGTGTCAACGAATTGGAGACGGTGCTTAACCCCACCAAAGCTTGCGAGGGTTTCCTTGATAGCTTGGTTTGAAATACCTGACAATTTTGCTACAGCTATAGTTGCCAAGGCATTTTCAACATTATGACTACCAGGAACGCCAATCTCATCAGCTTGCATCACCAATTCACCTTTGAAGTAGAGGCCACCATTTTCAAGATAGGCACCATCTACTTTTTCCACTGTTGAGAATGGTACTACTTGTGCTTTAGTTTGTGTAGCTAATTCCTTAGCCAAATCTTGATTGAAGTTCAAAACAACAAAATCATCCGCAGTCATCTGATTTTGAATATTCCATTTGGCAGCCACATATTCTTCAAAACTACCATGATAGTCAATATGTGTCGGCATCAAGTTAGTAATCACAGCAATATGTGGATGGAAGCTATCAATCCCCATCAATTGGAAAGAAGACAATTCCATAACTAAGATATCTTGAGCAGTAACTGACTGTGCAACTTCTGACGCAGGGAAACCGATATTTCCAGACAAGACACCCGATTTGCCACCATGGTTTAGGACATCAGCAATCATAGTTGTCGTTGTTGTCTTACCATTTGAGCCTGTAATACCGATAATAGGTGCTTCAGATACTAGGTAAGCCAATTCCACTTCAGTCCAAACAGGAATGCCTTTTTCAAGTGCACGAGCTACCATTGGATTGTCATAACGAATTCCAGGATTTTTCACCATTAATTCAAAATTTTCATCCAAAAGTTCAAGAGGATGTCCGCCACAGACAACCTTGATCCCTTCTTCAAGAAGCGCCTGTGCTGATGGATTTTCCTCAAATGGTTTCCCATCATTTACTGTGACAATAGCACCCAACTTAGCCAATAGGCGGGCAGCTGCTTCACCAGATTTAGCCAAACCAAGGACCAAAACTTTTTTATTTTCAAATTGTGTTACTGATTTCATAATTCGTCCATTCTCTCAAATTGTATCATAATCATTTTACCCTTTATCCCAAGCTATTTCAAGGAGTTACCTCTTCTTGGCAAAAGAAAAAGCCAATCTATCCGATTGACTTTTAATCTCATGCTACTTACTTATCTTCATGTTCAGCTTTTTCATGATTAAGCTCTGACATGGCGAAAAAATCTTTCAAGGTGAAATAGCTCAATACAAGCATTCCCACCGTAACAAAGAACTCACCAGGTAAACTGAAGAATTTAATGATTGATAGCAATGCTAAAAGTAGGAGCAATGCTAAAGTAGCCATGACAAAGAGAAGATTCATGGTGTTTTTTACCGACTTTGGTGCAATAAAGAAATAGAATGATGCAATCAATATAGCAACAATCAGATAAAACATCTCTTCTCCTCTCTATATATTATTCAGCTTCTGCTGCTTTTTTCTTACGTTTATTGGCTTTATCACGCTCTGCTTTATTCAAAATTTGTTTACGCAAGCGGATAGATTCAGGCGTTACTTCCATGTACTCATCATCATCCAAGAATTCAAGCGATTCTTCAAGAGTCAAGATACGTGGAGTCTTGATAACAGCCGTTTGGTCCTTAGTTGCTGAACGCACGTTTGTCATTTGTTTTGCTGTAGTGATATTGACACCAAGGTCATTTTCACGAGCATTTTCACCAACAATCATACCTTCATAAACTTCAGTACCTGGGTTAACAAAGATTGTACCACGTTCTTCAATACGCATGATTGAGTAAGTTGTCGCTTTACCAGTATCGATAGAAACGAGGGCACCACGGTGACGTCCACCAATTTCACCAGCAACAACTGGCAAGTATTGGTCGAAAGTATGGTTCATGATACCGTAACCACGTGTCATAGACAAGAATTCAGTTGAGAATCCAATAAGTCCACGAGCTGGTACGAGGAAGATAAGACGTGTCTGACCGTTACCAACCATTTGCATATCAAGCATATCACCTTTACGTTCTGAAAGGGCTTGGATAATAGAACCTTGGTACTCTTCTGGAGTATCAATTTGAACACGTTCAAATGGCTCACATTTCACGCCATCAATTTCTTTGATGATAACTTCTGGACGAGATACTTGAAGTTCGTATCCTTCACGACGCATTGTTTCGATAAGGATTGACAAGTGCAATTCCCCACGTCCTGAAACTGTCCATTTATCTGGTGAGTCAGTTGGATCTACACGAAGAGATACGTCTGTTTGCAACTCTGCCAAGAGACGCTCTTCAACTTTACGTGATGTCACGTGTTTACCTTCACGACCTGCAAATGGTGAGTTATTAGCCAAGAAAGTCATTTGAAGTGTTGGTTCGTCAATACGAAGAACTGGCAATGGTTCAACAGCATCAGTGGGTGTAATTGTTTCACCAACGAAGATGTCTTCCATACCTGAGATGGCAATCAAATCACCAGCTTTTGCTTCTTCAATTTCACGACGTTCCAAACCAAAGAAACCGAAAAGTTTAGTAACACGGAAGTTCTTTGTTGTTCCATCAAGTTTTGAAAGGGTAACTTGGTCACCGACTTTTACAGTTCCACGGAAGATACGTCCGATACCGATACGTCCAACGAAATCATTGTAGTCAAGAAGTGACACTTGGAATTGAAGAGGCTCATCTGAGTTATCTACAGGAGCTGGGATGTGGTCAATAATAGTGTCAAAGATTGGAGCCATAGTGTGCTCTTGATCAGCAGGGTTATCTGACAATGATGATGTTCCGTTAATCGCTGATGCATACACAACTGGGAATTCCAACTGATCATCATCGGCACCAAGCTCGATGAAAAGTTCAAGAACTTCATCAACAACTTCTTCAGGACGAGCTGATGGTTTATCAATCTTGTTAACAACAACGATAGGTGTCAAGTTTTGCTCAAGCGCTTTTTTCAACACAAAACGTGTTTGAGGCATTGTACCTTCGTAGGCATCGACAACAAGGACAACCCCATCAACCATTTTCATGATACGTTCAACTTCTCCACCGAAGTCCGCGTGACCTGGTGTATCCATGATGTTGATACGCGTACCATTATAAGCAACGGCTGTATTTTTGGCAAGGATGGTAATTCCACGTTCTTTTTCAAGATCGTTTGAGTCCATTGCACGCTCATCAAGCTCTTTACGCTCGTCAAGAGTGTGTGATTGTTTCAACAATTCATCAACAAGTGTTGTTTTACCGTGGTCAACGTGGGCAATGATGGCTACGTTACGGATATCTTCTCTAAGTTTAGTCATTTTTTCCTCTTTAATTTTTATTTCAACTTTTAAAGTATACCACATTTTCAACAAAATGGCAGAGCTCAGCTGATTGTAAACGTTTTTCAACAAGAAAAAGGTGCTGTCCACCTATAATTGGTCAGACACACCTTCTGTCATTCATTAGTTATCAATTGTAAGTGCAAGACTAGCAGCTCCGATGATACCAGCATCATTTCCAAGTTCTGCTAATTTCACTTTTGTTGTACGGCGAACTTGTGGGAATGCATAACGTGTAAAGTATCCTTCGACACGGCTACGCAAGAATTCACCAGCTGCTGAAACACCACCACCGATGACAACTGAATCTGGGTTAAGAATATTTGAGATATTTGCTGTTGCAAGTCCGAGGTATTCAGAGACTTTGTCAACGATGCTATCAGCAAATTTGTCGCCTTCGGCAGCGGCAACGAAAATATCTTTACTTGTTACTTGCTCACCATTATCTACAGCAGCTTTAATAGAAGAGTCACCTTCATATCCTTCTGCTAAATGACGTGCCAAACGTACGACACCTGTTGCAGAAGCTACAGTTTCCAAGCATCCTTTGTTTCCGCAAGTACATTCAAATCCTGTTTCAGCCTCAACGATAATGTGGCCAATTTCACCACCAGCACCGCCAACACCATGGATCAAGTTACCATCAGCGATAACGCCGCCACCAACTCCTGTTCCTAATGTCACAAAGACAACATCAGGATTGTTAGCACCAGCACCAACCCAACGTTCACCGAGGGCAGCAACGTTAGCATCATTATCAATTGCAAATGGAATACCGAGTTCTTTTTCGATGACAGATCCAACTTCTTGAGTTTCTGCCCAGTTCAAGTTGAAAGCACCAGTGACCGTTTTATTTTCACGATTAACAGCTCCTGGAGAACCCATACCAATTCCAATGAAATCTTCTGCAGTAAGTCCGTACATTTCCAAACGGTGTTTCAAAGACTCCACGATGTTAGGGACGATGTGACGACCATTTTCAAGCGTATTTGTTTCAATCGCCCATTTTTCTTGCACTTCACCTTCTGAAGTCAAAATACCAAATTTAACAGTTGTTCCACCAAGGTCAATTCCCAAGAGTTTTTTACTCATTTTCTTTCTCCATTTCAATGCGATGTTCACGTCGTAAAATCATTTCAGCAGTAAGATAGTTGTCCTTATCCACCAAACCATTCTGGTAGAGGGCTTCTAACTCAATCTTCATCATTTCGATATCATAAAGCCTTTTCCCTAGGTAAACTACTATGCCAAACTGTTTCAACAACTGTTGAACGTCATATAAAGTTTTCATAGCAATATTTTAGCAAAAAGCTTCTGCCATGACAAGATAGTTTTGAAAACCTTTACAGATTATTGTATACTTCAAAAAAACCTGAGTCATTTAGACTCAGGTTTTTGACAATTCGGGCAAATCCCATGTAAAATCATCTGTTCACGAGTAATGCGAAATCCTGTTTGTGATTCTACCTCTTCCTTGAAAGACGGAATCGGTAAGTCTAAGTCAGTAATGTGACCACATTTTTCACAAACAATGTTTAAGTGGTCATGCCCCATAAAATCATAATAGGTTGTATTATCATTATTAACCTTAATTTCAGAGACAATCCCTTCTTCAACCAACACCTTCAGGTTGTTATAGACCGTCGCTAAACTCATCCCAGGATTGTCAGGGAGTAGGTCATAATATATCACATCTGCACTAGGATGTTGATCAGACATCATCAAATAGCGAATAACAGCTTTACGAGATTCCGTCAACCGAATTCCTTTAGCTTTTAACTGATTTAGGACATCTTCATAAACGCCTAGACTACGTCGATGTACAGACATATCGCCACCCCCCCTTCTTCTAAAAGTATTTTACGTCTATTATACACTTTTAGAGGAACTCTTGACAATCATCTTAACTCAAAAATGCTTATCTCAAGCCTGGGGCTTGTCCAAGCTCAGCAGTCAACATCCAGATTGTCTTATCAATTTCAGATTTAGCTGCAGTGAAGATATCATTTGAAGGAGCATCTCCTTCTTCATCTGTGATATCCAAACCAACTTGGAACAATACTGACAAATATTTGTATGTATCAACCAATAATTGAATTTGATCAGACATTGGTTTATCAAATGTACCAGTAGTTTCAGTCAAGCCTGAATTGGATGAAAATTCTACCAAAGTTGAGTATGGTTCCCCACCAATAGTAATCAAACGCTCACTAATAACATCAAGATGAGCATTCAAACTATCCATCAATTCATCCATTTTTGGATGAAGATAGAGGAAACCAGGACCACGCATATACCAATGAACTTGGTGAACGATCGAAGCTGCTACAGACAAATCAGCAACTGCTTGATTCAAAACTGCTTTAGTTTTTGTATTTGAGGGTGTTTCAGCTTGTTGGTTAACTGTTTCATTGATTGTTTCTTTAATTGAATATACCATATTAATTCTCCTTATTTAGAATTACTATTATTTATATTTTTATTTTAGAATATTTCTAAATAAGATGCAAGCAAAATGTTTTTTCTCACTCTTTTTCGAATAATTAGGTATGTTAACTATCATTTATTTTTTTCTGGGAGCCTCTTTAGGTTCATTTATCGGACTGATTTGTGATCGTTTCCCTGAGAAGTCGATTATTTTTCCTAGTAGTCACTGTAGTCATTGCAAGCATCAGTTGCGTTTTTTCGAGATGATCCCTATCCTCTCACAACTTTTCTTAAGATCTCGATGTCGATCATGTCAGACTTCTATCCCTCTTCGTTACCTCTTTATGGAACTATTTTGTGGAGTAATATGCCTGCTATATTTCTATGACTTTTTGAGTCTTGAAGTAACCTACTTTCTTTACTTCAGCCTTTGTTTATCAATTTTTGATTTGAAGCATAAATCCTATCCGCTTCTGATTTGGATAGTTGGAACACTCCCGCTCCTATTCATGGGAAACCACTATCTCACTTTTACCTTAGGACTCATATTAGCAATTATATCCTATATTAAACGTTTAAACATTGGAGAAGGCGATTTTCTCTACTTAGCTAGTGCCTCACTTATTTTCCCACTTTCAAAAACACTACTAATTATTGAAATTGCCTGCCTATTAGGACTAGCTTACTTCCTTCTACGAAGAAATCTCAAGGAATACATCGCATTTGTTCCATTTCTTTTTCTCGGGATAGTACTCCTTACTTTTTGTTCAATTGTATAGAAAAAAGCCGATAAACCTCGGCTTTTCTTTATTAGTTCATATTAACACGGTGCCACTCATTAATGACATAACAAAGCATCTCTAATTGTTGCAATCCTACATTATTAATTTCTGAAGTCTCTTCGTCCGAACCACCTAAATAACGTGTATAAATGGCTATAAGATACGGTGTATCTTCCATCACGATAGCATCAACATTTAAGGCTTCACGAACATAACCTGGTTTCTGATAAATAGTCAATCCTTGATTATATGTTTTATAATAATATTCTGGGAAAGACTCTCCCAAATATTTGAGAATATCTTTATAATCCTCTTGGTGTTTCCAAAGATAATCCAAAACTTGGATATAATAATCCGTTGTTGTCTTATTACCATGCATTTGGATAGTCTTCACTTCACCTTTTGATTTACCGTATTTATCGAGCATACCATAGAATTTTTCCATACCACCAAGGCGTTCTGCCAAAGCGTAGGCTGGTGTATTCTCTGAGTAAACTAGAGAATATTCCTGCATCTCTGGAATAGTCATTGAACCACCAAAAGCAGCAACATAATTATCATGTTCACCCTGATACTCATACTCAGTATTAGTAATATCAAAACGTTCAGTTAAAGAAAGTTTGCCCTTATTAACCTCATCCATGACCAGCATGTTTAGTGGCAATTTATAAGTTGATCCTGCAGTCATTGGCTGAGTATCATTCATAGAGTATTGCTCATTTGTCTTGGTATTTTTATATGAAAAGGCAATTTGGCTAGACTCAATACCTTGGTCAGCCATAAATGCTTCAACCACTTGGCTCAATGTCATGTTAGCATAATCATAATACAATCCATTACCATACATGGTATCTGCATCTGCTTCCATGACTGCTTGTTTAGCTTCGGCTGATTTATTAGTTGGAGTTACCTTTTCCTCTTTTTCTTTGTCTTCTTTTTTAGTGACTTTAGAATTAGAACCGAAGATATTTCCAAGGCTACCGGTGTTACTAGCTTGTTTACCACGTCCTGCTAAAGCAAGCATAGCAACAAATAAAAGAATTACCAAAACACCTAGGAAAGCTAAGATAAGATAAGCTTTTTTATCATCACGAGATGATTTTGATCTAGATTTCTTAGAGCGCTTACTTCTAAGTGCCAAAGTTTCAGTTTTTGCTTCTTTTTCCTTGTGCTCTACTGGTACTACTGTTTCCTCAGTTGCTTTCTGGTCTACTGATTTTTTAGAAGTCTTTTTAGTATCTTCTTTTACTTCTTTTTTGTTGCCTTTCTTGACATCTTTATTAGTGTCTTTTTGAAGGTCTTGTTTTAACGAATCTTTTTTCTTATCTTTAGTTTTTCGGCGATTTCCACTATACTTTTTGCTTGAATGTTTTTCCTTTTTTTTCATAACAATTATAGTTTAAGATATAATTCACTAAAAATCAAGGAGATTTTACAATCATATTACAAAAAAATCATCCCCAATAGTGAGGATAATTTTAAACTTATTTAGCTGCTGCATAAAGCTCAGCAACTTTATTCCAGTTAATGATTTCAAAGAAAGCTTTGATGTAGTTTGGACGTACGTTACGGTAGTTTAGGTAGTAAGCATGTTCCCAAACATCAAGTGCCAAGATTGGTTTCTTACCGTCTGAGATAGGAGTGTCTTGGTTAGCAGTTGAAACAACTTCAAGCTTACCTTCAGCGTTAACAACAAGCCATGCCCAACCTGAACCAAAACGAGTTGTTGCTGCCGCTGTGAAAGCTTCTTGGAAGGCTTCAAATGAGCCGAAAGCTTCGTTAATAGCAGCTGCTACTTCTGCAGTTGGTTCTTGTTTTTCAGGAGACAAGAGTTCCCAGAAAAGTGCGTGGTTAAGGTGTCCACCACCATTGTTAATAAGTGCTTGACGGATATCTGCTGGAATTTGTTCCACGTCAGCCAAAAGTGCTTCGAGATCTTCACCAATTTCTGGGTGTTTTTCAAGAGCAGCATTAGCATTTGCTACATAAGTTGCGTGGTGTTTGCCGTGGTGAAGAGTCATTGTTTCAGCATCAATGTATGGTTCCAATGCATCGTAAGCGTAAGGAAGGTCTGGAAGGATAATTGCCATAGTAAAGGTCCTCTTTTCATTTTTTCTTCATTTTACCGTAAAGTGGTAGAGCTTTCAAAAATTTTGCTTACAAAATCAAAGAAGACTCTAAATCTCTAGCGGTTTGATACGATTTTTAGAAGTGCTAAATCAAACAAGTAATCTTTATCTAAAGTTCCTGTTTTTATCTGGTAATCTGTCTCTACTAAAATCTTAATCGTCATTTTTAAGAATGCTACTGACAAAGGACGGCTATCTCTCAATGCAAAACGAACCTGAAATTGGTTAACTTTACGCCCTAAATAATCTGACAGACTTGAAACAATTTGCTGCTCACTTTTTCCTTGAGCAGATAAGAGTTTAACCTGTAAATAGGTACGAAATTGTCCCAACATCACAGCAATCAACTTAATCTCATCTTCACCCTGAAGCCGTAAATCATGAACCAATTCACGAACACTCTGAATCTGACCTCGCAAAAGTAGTTGCGTCATATCAAAAATATTATCTTGCAAACTTTTCGGAATGGCTTCAGCAATATCTTGCGATGAGATAATTCCTTCCGTTTTATATCCCTTTAGAAAAGCTAAGTTTTTTTGAACATCTGAAAAGTCAAAATTTGACTTAATCAAAAGTTCCTCAAAGACTCCTGTATCAAATGTAAGCCCCTCTTGATGCGCCTGCTTTTGAAAATAGGTTCTAAGTTCTGCATCTTTCAAGGGACTGGCTTCAAGCACCATGGCATCACGCTTGAGAAGTTTGACTAAACGACGCTTTCCATCTAGCTTTCCTGCAGACATCAAGACAAGACGTGTTGTTTCAACAGGAGACTCAAGATAATTTTCAAGGCGCTTCAACTCTTTCTCATCCAGATATGATTTTTTAGCAGTAGTCATATCTGCGAAATGATCAAAAATAACCACCTTCTCATCTGCAAAAAAAGGCATGCTTTCTATATCGAGCTCAGCATCTTGATAATCAGTCTCAGACATATCAAAATAAGAATAGGTTAAGTCACTCGGATCAAAACCAATTTGTTTTAAAAATTTTTCTTTAGCTTGACTATACTGCCCTAAATCCTCGCCCGCTAAGACCGTTATCATGGGGAGATTTTCTTTGGACAGCTTTTCAATCGTTTCCATAGCAATCATGGTTTTATTATAACAGAATTTTCACCATAACAAAAAGCCCACCACCAAAGTGATGAACTTTACTTTATTAACCAGAGTTACGAAGACCTGTTGCAATACCATTGATAGTAATGTGAATAAGGCTAATTTCGTCATCGGTCAAATCATTGTTACGAAGACGTTTAATCAATTCAATTTGGATGTAGTTCAAGACATTGAAGTATGGCAAACGGAAGTCCAAACTTGCTTTAAGCGATGGACTCTCATCAAGGAAGCCATCATGTTTTTCAATGGCAAGAATAACATCCTTAGTCATCTGCCACTCATCCAAAATAATATTGAAGACACTGCGTACTTCTTCACTCTCTGCCAATTGTGCATAGTGGAAGGCGATATTCATGTCTGATTTTGAAAGCACCATGTCCACGTTTGACAAAAGTGAACGGAAGAATGGCCATGTTTCAAACATATGTTGAAGTTTCTCGAGGTTGCCTTCTTCAGCTTGGATAAAGCGATTAAAGGCAGAACCCACACCATACCAACCTGGGAACATGATACGATTTTGTGACCATGAGAATACCCAAGGAATCGCACGAAGACCAGAAATCTCAGTAATTGTCTTACGAGCCGCTGGACGAGAACCGATATTCAAACTTGAGACTTCTTTAATAGGGCTTGCTTCAAAGAAGTAATCATAGAAATGTTCGTTTCCAAAGACAAGATCACGATAGATAACATTAGAATCATGAACAATACCGTCCATAATTTCACGGAAATCAACCAATTCATCTGGGTCGGCAATTTGACGTGTTACCATACGGTCAAGGGCAGCTGAAACAAGCATTTCAAGATTGTAGTAGGCAGCATCCTTATTACCATATTTATTACCGATAACTTCACCTTGCTCAGTCAAACGGATACGGTCCTTAATGGTACCAAATGGTTGAGACGTAATAGCATCGTATGATGGGCCACCACCACGACCGACAGTACCACCACGGCCATGGAAGAAGGTAATCTTAATGCCACGCTCTTCACCAATCTTAGTCAACTCATTTTGAGCTTTGTAAAGCGTCCAACCTGAAGACAAGTAACCACCATCTTTGTTAGAGTCTGAGTAACCCAACATGATTTCTTGGTAGTTGTTACTATTCTTGATCCAACGTTTAACGATATCATAACCAAGATATTGTTTCATGATATCATTAGAGTTTTCCAAGTCTTCGATAGTTTCAAAAAGTGGAACAATTTGGACACGCGCACGTTCAGTATCAACCAAACCAACTTCTTTAAGAAGGATAGCCAACTCAAACATATCAGAAACGCTCTCAGTGTGAGAAATGATATGTTGTTTGATGACATCTTCACCGATATAGTCTTTCAAGAGACGAGCAGTGCGGAAGATTGCCAATTCTTTTTCAAGTGTTTCAGACTTAGGCACATTAGTTGATGACAAGGTACGAGGATCTTCTTGCAATTCTTTAAGAAGAACAGCAACCTTTTCAACCTCTGTTAATTCACTATAGTTATCAACAATATTTGCAGATTTAAGCAACTCTGCTACACATGCTTCATGAACACTTGAATCTTGACGCATATCGATTGTAGCAAGATAGAAACCAAAGACTTCTACAGCTTGAAGAAGCTCTTCGAAATCACCTGAAATCAAGACAGCATCGTCGTTTTCAAGAAGTGAATTTTTGATTGCCAAAAGATCATCATGGAAGGCATCTGCTGTTTCGTAGAATTCTGTTGTTTGTTGTGAGACAGCTTGAAGACTTTGGCTGAGACGTTGTTGCACGTAATCAGCTACTACTTCACCTGTTGAAGCCGAACCCAGACGAACATTTTCAGAAAGGCGTTTAGCAACTCTTTCCTTGCTGAAGTTTCCTTCTTTAAAGAAAAGAAGTGTTTGAATCAACTTAGACTGGATGTAACTGAAAGCACGACGGTAAGGTTCATTTTCACGATAAACAGATGTATCTGGAGAATGTTTCGCCATCTCTGCTACTGTATCTGAAACCTCAGTCAAGCGTGATGAGAGGGAGAATGAACGGTAAAGATTATCAACTTTTTCGATATAGTAGTTGAGGATAACTTCACTTTGCAATGTTGCAGAAAGTTTAAGAGTTTCTGCTGTTACAAATGGGTTCCCGTCACGGTCACCACCAATCCACATACCCATAGTAATAGGTGTTGGATTGTCAAGTTCAATACCTTTTTCAACCGCTAAACGTTTGAATTCATGTGATAGGTTCGTAATCGCCTTAATCAATGAGGAGTTGTAATACTCCATAACGTTAGTGATTTCGTTTTTAACCTTAAGTTTTTTCTCACGAATGATATCTGTTTGCATCATAATTTCTACATAACGACGCAAATCCGCATACCATTTATCCTTGTTAATAAGACCAGCCTTAACGTCACGATGCTTACGGAGAAGTTCGTGAATGTGGTTAGTCAATTCAAGCATAGTTTTACGTTGAACCTGAGTTGGGTGTGCTGTCAAAACTGGCACGACATTGACATGTTCAAGAATGTCACGTGCATTATCACTTTCAGCGACAACATCAAAGGTTTCAGACAACTTACCTAGATAAGATTCATCAATATTGTTCTTGTGGTTGACTTCATAAGCCAAATCCACGTCCTCAGAGATATTAATCAAGAGAGGTAACAAAGAGAAATATCGTGATGCAACGACCATATCGTCATTTGTCATTTCTGAAATGACTTGTGTTAGAGCCACATAGTCACCTTCATCATAAAGTTCAACCAAATGTCGGATTGTTGTGAGACCTTGCTCTCCAGCCATGCCTCGTGTTGCATCATCCAACAATTCTTTCAAGATACCAACTTCTTCAGAGATGATTTCCTGGTTGTTACTGCTTTCCAATTTGTTAAAAGCCAAACCGTATTCTCCTTACTTTATGTAGTACCCTTTTATCATATCACTTTTAAAACAAAAGTAAACTATTTTCCTTTAAATCGTCAGTTATTTTGCAATTTTCCGACTTTTTCAAACAATTTTTTAAGTCCATTTCCGAACTTTATTAAAAAAAGACTCTGAAACAGGGTTCAGAATCTTAATTATACTTTTCTTGATAAAATTTGATTTCATCGCCATCTTCAACCTTAAGTTGGTTGGCTGCTTTTTCACCAAGTTTCCCATTGACATCAAACATCCAATAAATGCCCTTATCTTTATCTTGAGAAATACCATCAATCTCAGTGATGAAGCCATCGTTTTCTTGAACAGAATATACTTCTTCCAAGACATCGAGCACTGTATCCCCTTTTTGGATTTCTACTGATTTTTTCTTACTTTCCTTTTCTGTTTTCAAAATCAAAGTCACCTGACCTTGAACCTTAGACTGATGATTGTTTGTGCTACTAGTAAGTTTAGCTGCCTCATTTTTTCCACAGGCTGCTAGGGTAACAAGTGATAAGGCAAGAAAGAGATAAGTTAATAATTTTTTCATTTCAAAAACCTCCTAAAAATAGACTGGATGAATGGATAAAATAGAAGCGTCGATACTGCATGATAGGTGTCGTAAAGTAGACCAGAAATAACAAAGGTAATCCCACTTTTAAATAGAAGACCATACCCATAATCAAGGAGAACCCCATAGAAAAAGGACAAAAAAGTTACCAAAGCAATCTGCCAGACAAGTGATAACCTAGGTGCAATCAAACTCCAAAGAGCCATTAAGACGCCGAAGGCCAGAATCTGATTAAAGACCCAGGGACCAAAACCAAAGATGAATCCTGAGATGGCCATGGTTAAAGCCATAATCAATAGACCATCTACCAAACCCAAATAAAGAACAGCCACAAAAAACATAGCTGTAATAGGCTGAATATTTGGCAATCCTATAAATGCTGACCGTAATCCTACTGCCAGAGCTGACAGAATAGCTATCCGAGCCATTCGTTGAATCGTTAGTTTCATATATCTATTATGCCAGAAATAAAGAAATATGACTAGTTTTTAAAAATAAAAACTAAAGATTTCTTGAAATACAGAGTGAGATCATACAAATTGTAGAAAATAATGTTCCTTGTTGCCTCTCCCAAATATCAAACAGTTTGAGCAGGCTGAATATTTGATATAAAAAGTGTACTCTCATTCACTATCCTCTGTCATCTTGACAACACTAAATAATTAAGTTATGTTAATTATAAAAGTTAACTTGACTTAATTATTATTTTAAAGTATACTAAACTTAAGGAGGCAGCTAATGATTCAAATTGAAAATATTAATGTGTCTTACAAAGAGACATTAGCTCTGGATAATATCACCTTAAACTTGGAGGGACCTAGTATTACTGGGATTATTGGACCAAATGGTGCTGGTAAATCAACTCTAATTAAAACATTAATTGGTATTATTCCTCACTCTGGAAAAATCCTTTTCAATAAACAACCTATTCGTCAGCAATTGAATCGTATTTCCTATGTTGCACAGAAGGCTGATATTGATTTTAACTTTCCAATTACTGTCAGAGAGTGCATCTCTCTAGGACTCTATCCCAAAACCAAGTTCTTTAAACGTCTATCTAAGAGTGATTGGTCTAAGGTCACAGATGCTTTAACACTACTTGGTCTAAATGATTTGGCCCATCGACAAATAAGCCAATTATCAGGGGGCCAATTTCAACGGGTTCTGATTGCTCGTTGTCTTGTACAAGAGGCAGATGTCCTCCTATTAGATGAGCCCTTCGTTGGGATCGATTCTGTTAGTGAAGATATTATCATGAACACCTTGAGGGAACTTAAGAAACAAGGAAAGCTTATTCTCATTGTTCACCATGATTTGAGTAAGGTCCCTCATTATTTTGACCAAGTCATCCTCCTCAATCGTAAATTGATTGCTAGCGGGCCTACTAATCTTATTTTTAATGAGGATAATCTCCGTAAAACCTACGGTAACAGTTTATTTTATAAAGGAGATGCAAATGTTTTCTGAATTTATTGATGGTTTGCTAAATTTCCACTTCTTGCAGAACGCCCTTATAACGGCTTTAGTTATTGGAATTGTCGGGGGGGCTGTTGGTTGTTTTATTATTCTAAGAGGTATGTCACTAATGGGTGATGCGATTTCACATGCGGTTTTACCTGGCGTAGCCATTTCCTTTATCTTAGGTATCAATTTTTTCATAGGAGCCATCGTCTTCGGTCTTTTAGCTTCTACAATAATTACCTATATCAAAAGCAATTCCATTATTAAGAGTGACACAGCAATCGGTATTACCTTTTCAAGCTTTCTAGCTCTTGGCATTATTCTCATAGGTGTCGCAAATAGTTCCACAGATCTCTTTCATATTCTCTTTGGAAATATTCTAGCTGTACAAGACTTGGATATGTGGATAACGATTGCCGTTGCCCTTCTCGTACTAACAACAATAAAAATTTTCTTTCGTCCTCTACTCCTGACATCCTTTGATCCAATCTTAGCTAAGTCTATTGGAGTTAGAGTCACCTTCTACCATTACTTACTTATGGTTATTCTCACCTTGGTTGCTGTGACTGCTATGCAAAGTGTTGGCACTATTCTTATTGTGGCTCTTTTAATCACACCGGCTGCTACCGCCTACTTATATGCTAATAGTCTTAAAACCATGATTCTCCTCTCATCAGTTTTTGGGGCCCTAGCCTCTGTTCTAGGTCTTTTTATAGGCTATAGTTTTAACATTGCGGCCGGTTCAAGCATTGTGTTAACATCTGCCCTTCTCTTTCTCATCAGCTTTTTCATCGTCCCTAAACAGAGTGGCATGAATAAGACTTATCAACAATAAAATAAAAGGATGAAAATAATATGAAAAAAATACTATCTATGAAAAAAATACTATCAACAATGGCACTATTACTTTTAGCGGTAGTTGCTTTAGCAGCGTGTAATAATAAACAAGACAGTAGCAAAGATAAATTACGAGTTGTTACGACTAATTCCATTATTGCCGATATCACCAAAAATATTGCTGGAGATAAAATCACTCTCCACAGTATTGTCCCGGTTGGTAAGGACCCTCACGAATATGAACCTCTTCCTGATGATGTAAAGAAGACGTCACAAGCTGACTTGATTTTTTATAACGGTATCAATTTAGAAACTGGTGGGAATGCCTGGTTTACTAAGTTGGTCAAGAATGCCCATAAGACAGAAAACAAAGATTATTTTGCAGTTAGTGATGGTGTTGAGGTGATTTACCTTGAAGGTCAGTCAGAAAAAGGTAAGGAGGATCCCCACGCTTGGCTTAATCTGGAAAATGGGATTATTTATGCTCAAAATATTGCCAAGCAACTGATTGCTAAGGACCCTAAAAACAAGACCTACTACGAAAAGAATTTAAAATCCTATACTGACAAACTTAGTAAACTGGACCAAGAAGCTAAAGAGACATTTAACAAGATTCCCGATGAGAAAAAACTGATTGTCACTAGTGAAGGATGCTTCAAATACTTCTCTAAAGCCTATGGCGTACCATCTGCCTACATCTGGGAAATCAATACAGAAGAAGAAGGCACACCAGACCAAATCAAAACACTCGTGGAAAAACTACGTCAAACAAAGGTACCAGCTCTCTTTGTCGAATCTAGTGTCGATGAACGCCCTATGAAAACAGTATCTAAGGATACCAATATTCCTATTTATGCAAAGATCTTTACAGATTCTATTGCTGAAAAAGGGCAAAACGGTGATAGCTACTACAACATGATGAAATATAATCTGAATAAAATTACCCAAGGCTTGAATCAGTAAAAATCTTATCTAAGAAATATTCTGTATTCTTATGATAAATCTGTTATACTAAGGTGAGACTATTTTCAAAGGAAGAGAAATGACACCTAACAAAGAAGACTACCTCAAATGTATCTATGAGATTGGTACTGAAGAAAGCAAAATCAGCAATAAGGAAATCGCAAACCGTATGCAAGTGTCTCCACCTGCTGTGACGGAAATGATTAAGAAATTGATTTCAGAAGACCTCATCATCAAAGACAAAGTCAAGGGCTATCTTCTAACGAAAACTGGTAAAATCAATGTCGCTGAACTCTATCGGAAACATCGCCTCATCGAAGTCTTTTTGGTGGACCACTTGCAATATACTTGCGACCTAATTCATCAAGAGGCTGAAATTTTAGAGCATACTGTCTCTGATCACTTTATCAATGCCCTTGACCGCCTACTCAATTACCCCCAAACCTGTCCACACGGTGGGCAAATCCCCAAGTCAGGTCATCTCATAGAGGAAATCTACAACCAGACTTTTACACAAGATCTAACTCCTGGAGACTATGTACTTCGTCGAGTTCAGGATCAAATTGATTTACTCCATTATTTGGAAACTGTCGGTCTTAAAATTGGAGTAACTTTTACCTTGAAAGGCTTTGACCCTTTTACACAACTATACCGCCTGAATATTGATGGAAAAGAAATTCAAATTCCAGAAACTGTTGCTAGCAACCTTTATATTGAATCGAACTAAAAAAGCGAGGCTGATGAACACCCTTAGAAGTGTCATCAGTCTCACTTTTTTTACATTTGTTTCAAGCGTTCCACCCGTTCTGAAATTGGTGGGTGAGTATAGAAAAGCTTCTGCAAACCAGATTCCTTTTTGGGATCATTGATATAGAGGGCTGCGCTCGCATCATCCACATGATGTTGCATTGGCGTACTATTATCAAGTTTAAGCAGAGCATTAATCATACCTTGTGGGTTACGTGTTAATTCGACACTAGAAGCATCAGCTAGAAATTCACGCTGACGTGAAATAGCCAGCTGAACCAAGGTAGCTGCCAAAGGCGCAAGGATAATGGCAATCAAGGAAATAATGAGAAGAATAATCTCCAAGCCACTACTTCCATTACGATCATCATCATTTCTACGACGGCCTCCACCCCAGAACATCATATTGCGAGCCATACTAGCTAGCATGGTGATGGCAGATGCCAAGGCAACTGCAATAGTCGAAATACGGATGTCATAGTTACGAATATGGCTGACTTCGTGCCCTATGACCCCTTCAAGTTCCTCACGATTCATAACTGCAAGAAGACCTGTCGTAGCAGCCACAGCAGCATTTTTAGGGCTAGACCCCGTCGCAAAAGCATTCATTGAAGGATCATAAACAATAAAGACACGTGGCATCGGTATTTGTGCCACCATAGCCATATCCTCAACCACGTGATAAAGGTTTGGAGCGCTTTGTTCATCAACCTCTCGTGCACCATTCATAGCCATAACGACATTAGTTGATTGGAAAATCATGGTAACGGCATAGATAAAACCGATAACTAGAGCAAGAATCAAACCACCAAAGCCTGAACCTAACCAAAGATAGCCGACACCGTAACCAACAAGGCCCAACAAGAGGAAAAAGACCAGGAGCAAAAGCCAAGTCTTTCTCTTATTTCGAGCAATCTGATCAAATAACATATTAGTTACCTAGTCCACTGAAATCAACCTTAGGAACAGCTTTTTCTTCTTCAGGTGTTTCAAGGAATTCAGCAGCCTTAAAGCTAAACATTTTAGCAATAACATTGCTTGGGAATGTTTCCAATTTCACATTGTAGTTACTTGTCACACTGTTATAAAGTTGGCGTGAATAGGCAATTTTGTTTTCAGTGTTCGTCAACTCTTCTTGAAGCTGGCTGAAGTTAGCACTAGCCTTAAGGTCAGGATAACTTTCAGCTACCGCAAAGATTCCAGAAACCTGGCGTGTCAATTCATCACTAGCACGCATAGCTTCTGCTGGTGAAGTCGCAGCTGCTACTTGATTACGAAGTTCTGCTACTTTTTCAAGCGTTGAACCTTCGTATTTTGCATATCCCTTAACAGTCTCAATCAAGTTAGGAAGAAGGTCATTACGACGTTTCAATTGAACATCAATTTGACTCCATGCCTCCTTAGTCTGCATACGGCTTTTAACCAAGCCGTTATAACTTGCAATAACAAAAATTACAAGAACAACGATAATGGCAATAATAATCCAAATCATATTTTTATTCCTTTCTTGTACTGAAAAAGAGTCAATTAACCTCTCTTTCAAGTATCTTTGATAGTCTCAGTATATCAAATTTTCAGATAAAAGTGGTAAAAATGTGAGTCGTTTTACAAAAAAACTGGACAAGATGTCCAGCTTTTGTATTACTCTTTAGACGTGTGTCGTTTACCTTGGGCTAGGGCATCTGCCTCTGTCATTGTAACGACATTTGCTTTGTTGGTATTGCTAGGCATACTGTTGATGTCATACCAATAAACATCTGCTGTTCCATGACGCGCCACATAAACTGTTCGACTTTCTTCTTGTGCAGGTTGCACAGGCTCTGGCTCAGAACTTGGTTGTTCAGTCATCTGTGAACTCTCAGAACTAGGCTCAGATGGTGCTTCAGTAAATTCAGTAACCGTATTTGTCGCTGTCCCATCTGCATAATTGATTTCTGCATTTGGTGATTGGTTATCCAATATAACATGCGTAACTCCCTGACTGTCAAGAGTCTCCTTATCTCCACCAAGTTTAATTTCCAAGAGATTTCCAGAACTATCAATACCAACATACTGAAGTTCTACTTGACGAGGCAACAACTCGTCTCCACTGTAAATAGCTGTTACCTTATAGTCTAACCAATAGTTAGGGTGTAGTGCTAGCCAGTTATCCAAACGATTCTCGTAATAAAGCATACCTGACTGATTACCTTCGTCGGTTCCTTTATAATTTCCAGAATTCAACCAGGCAGTCATAGGTACTAAATTCTTGCCCTCATCATTGACACCAGAAAACTGATAGCCAATCAAATGCCCTCGATTCATTAGCCAAGATTTTGATTTACCGTCACCATAATAAAACTTATAGTTATGCCATCCTACAGGATCATATTTTATTTTACCGGGACGCTTATTCTTCGGCTCGTCCTTATCTTGTAACTGTATATGAGCACTGTGGGCACGTCCTAGCCGGTCCTTCTCCTCCATGACAAACTGCTTTTGACCATTAAAAGCCAAGATACCATTGTTCTCATCCGCTTGAACCACTTGAGAGCTCACAGCCAAAGATTGTTTGCTAGTATCTAATGAAAATCCGAATCCTAAAGTAAATACTAAAAGAAGAAGAGCAAATATACAAATCCTACTATTTCTTTTTTCTTTCATCATCTTAACTCCTTAATTTTTCTTATCACTTTAATTATACAGGACCAAATCAAAGTGGATGATTAAAAATAAAGAATAATGATATTAGGTATCTTAGAGCTTGCTTAAAACAAAAAAACACCCATTTTAATGGATGCTTCTTTCCTATTATTTACCTGCTTTTTTACCTTGTTTTGTAAGATAAACTGTAGATATACTTAGTGCTGCAGCAACTCCGACAAGAAGGAAGACCGTTGTCGTATTAGACTTACCTTTTTCTTTTGAAGTGCTAGCTTGGCTTTCAGAACTCTTGGCCACCTGTTTTGCCTCAGTTGCTTTATCAACTCGGGCGACATTCTTAGGTGTGTCATCCTTCTTGCTTTCCGCCAATTCTGACAAATCACTGCTAATCTCTTTGGCAACACCTTCAGAGCTTGTAAGTGATGCCGCTTCTGAGGCTAATGTTTCAGAGGCCATAACCGCCATAACTTTACTTGCAATCACATCCACAGACTTCTCATTCAAAAGAGAATTAAAGCGAATAGCTTCTGAGGCGAGCTGACTGCTTGTTACAGGGGTTTTTAGGTCATTGTTATAAGCGACCTGACTATTTGGCGCGATGCTGACAACTTCAGATGTACGTGCTGTTGTTGGAGCTTCAGAAACTTTGACATCAACCTGAGTTGTTGAACCTTTTTCAATAACTTCTGAAGAAACCTCGCTAATCGGATCCTTTTGTGTACTTTCTGAAGTTGGAGATTTCTCTGGGCTGTCAGAAGTAATTGCTACGTCAACCTGACTAGTAGATGAAGCTACTGAAGTTTCCTCATTCTTTGGTGACTCAGAAGCTGGAGCAGTTGAGCTTGCTTCACTCTTTGGTGTTTCTGAAACTGAAGACTCTGAGATCACTTCACTGTTAGATACTTCAGAAACTGGAGTGCTTGAACTTGCCTCACTCTTTGGTGTTTCTGAAACTGATGTCTCAGAAACTACTTCACTAGTTGATACTTCAGAAACTGGAGTGCTTGAACTTGCCTCACTCTTTGGTGTTTCTGATGCTGATGTCTCGGATACCACTTCACTGTTTGATGATTCTGAA
>SKEQ01000046.1_pt1:0-157500 | contig 158775 bp, 148 predicted proteins | sample 4826751 | NCBI WGS metagenome assembly SKEQ01 (sample SAMN11008805, study PRJNA524170) | human gut metagenome | biome: Human fecal sample; material: Feces; isolation source: fecal sample from pouch patient p44 | host: Homo sapiens | place: Israel: Tel-Aviv | collected 2013-07-11
CGAGATTGTGGAGGAACTGAAAAATGGAAGAAAAAGTTGATATTGTGGCATTGGGGGAATTACTGATTGATTTTACGGAAGCAGGACACAGTCAGGGTGGGAGAAAACTGTTTGAACAGAATCCCGGTGGTGCTCCGGCAAATCTTCTAACCGTTGCAAGCCACTTTGGGTATCGCACATCTTTTTCAATCAGATCTAAGATATTTCCTATTGTTTGAAATAGCTTTTTGTAATAATCTACTTCCATTCCATGCATTAAACATATGGGCTAATTTTCTCTGGTTGGATGGCTTGGAATAGTAAGCGGATATTTTAGGACTGATTTTAGTCTGACCAGTCATCCAGCGGCAAACCAGACCATTATCCATAGAAAAATCCTGATTTGCCGGATCATCCATAAAATCTTCAAATAATTCGTATAAAAAATAAGGCTGACTCATTTGATTACTTTCGCTGATATGGTTTTTTAAACAAGTGCTAATAGAAGAAAAATCGCATCGATTCAATAGAAATTCCCCTTTCGTAGTTAGGATTGAGTATATCCATCATAACACGAACGTATATTCGATTCAAGAAAATGCGGATATTTTTAAAGTGATTGTGTCAATTTACAATCAATTTCTATTCAATGTGGTTTTCCGGCAGGTTCTGTAAAATAAGCTCAGATCAAAACAATGACTGAAGGAGCTTATGCAACAGAATATTGAATTTGAGCGGTGCATTGATTTTCTGGTACGGATGATCGATAAGTACGGTAATGAAGTCCTCCGGGATACTTCAAGGGATATTTCAAGGGGATACTTCAAGGTATGCATTTTGCTGTTCTTACATTGACGGAAAAAAGACGCAGAGGTATAATAAAAAGGAGTTTACGGTCTTTTCACTATTAAAGTGGAGAGAGCGCATGAAATATAAAAGGATGAGGAAAAAATGACAACCAAATACGAATTTAGAGACATTCTTCCAGAGGAGTTAGATCAGGTGATTCAGATCGAGCAGATCTGTTTTCCGCCAAATGAGGCCTGCTCTGCCAAGAGTATGAGAGAACGAGTGGCAAATGCACCAGAGACATTTATGGTTGCAGTGGATAAAGAAACAGGTAAAGTTGCCGGCTTTCTCAATGGGGTGGCAACAGACGAAGCAGTTTTTCGTGATGAATTTTTTACGGATAGTACTCTTCACAACCCGGAAGGAAAGAACGTTATGCTCCTTGGGCTTGATGTTCTTCCGGAGTATCGCCACCAGGGGCTTGCCCGTGAAATCATGACACAATATGTGGAAAGAGAACAAAAAAGAGGACGCGAATGCCTGTACCTGACCTGTCTGGATAACAAAGTAGAGATGTACAAAAAAATGGACTACACCGACAACGGAATTTCCGGTTCCGCTTGGGGCGGGGAAGAATGGCATGATATGAGCAGGAAAATCAGATGATCCGGCTTCAGGATATTGCGGATATGGCGGGAGTGAGCAGGACTACCGTATCAAATGTAATAAATGGCAATACGAAAAGAGTTTCCCAGGAAACCATTGATAAAATAACGGCAATCCTGAAAGAACAGAATTATGTTCCGCATATGGGTTCCGTTATGCTGTCCGGACATGGTTCCAGGATCATAGGCGTGGTACTTGGTTTTGCCCAGGCTCATGGAATGTACTCCCTGCAGGACTCCTTTGTAGGAGAACTGGTAGGAACCATTCAGATGGAAGCTGAAATGAAAGGATACTATGTCATGCTGATCGGAGGGGAGAATATCCAGAACGTGGTGGATATTGCTTCCAGATGGAATGTAGAAGGACTGATCATTCTGGGATATAATGATGAAAAATATCGGAAATTGTCCAGAAAGCTGAATAAGAAAATGGTTCTCATAGATGCCTATCCCGCAGGAGAATATTTTTTCCAGAATGTGGGAGTGGATGATTATTCAGGCGGCTATCAGATTGGAAGTTACCTCTGTTCCTGCGGTTTTGACAAAGCTTTGTTTCTTGCAGAAACAGATATTGACAGTGATTACAGCCGTTGGATGGGCTTTAAGCAGGCTATGGAAAAAGAAGGAAAATTCTGCAGCCGCACTCGTCTGATCGTGATCCCGGGGGAAAGAAACCGCCGTATCCAGAAATACAAAGAACTTCTTCCGCGTTTTCTGCAGGTAAAAGCAGTGGCATTTTCCTCAGATTATGCAGCAATTGAGGCCATGAACTTTTTGTCAGATCATGGGATTAAGGTTCCAGAACAGGTATCTGTTACCGGCTTCGACGACAGTATCTATGCCAGAATGGTCCGTCCAAGACTTACAACAGTTCATCAGGATGTAGGTCAGAAGGCACATTTGGCGTTCAGCCGCCTGCTTCGGATGGTTGCCGGGGAGCAGTTAAAAGAGTTTAATATAAAAAGTCCGGTGTACCTTGTAAAAAGAGATTCTGTGAAAATATGAACAGATCGTTCAAAAGAATTTGAAGAGAAGACAGTCAGGCTATAGAGCCTGTTTGAAAAATCATTCCCGCAATCTGCACGCCCCACTTTGCGGGAGATTTCACCCGAATTCGGTTGCCGTAGCCCGCTACGGCGCCCTCATCCGGGCGAAATCTCCCACAAATTGTGACGCACATCTTGCAGAAAGCCTTTTTCAAACACGCTCTGGAGCTTGACTGTTTTTTTCGTAACAGAAGCTTACGTTTGGATTCCTGTTACATAAAGAAAACAATTTGCATGAAATCCCTGCTATCCGGGGAAATTATAAGACAGGGGGGACAATCTGAGAACTCATGAATCTTCATGATAAAAAACTATACAATATGCACAAAATACAAAATAAAAGTTTGTCTACAATTTAAGTTTCTCGAGAAACCTGTTGATTTTGCTGAAAAGTTACGATATTATGAAGCCACCGAAAGGAAAGCAGGACAGACGTGTCCGGAAAAGCTTTCAAATAAACAAGTGCTGCGCAGCCTTCATTGAGTAAAATAATGGAGGAAAGAAAGATGAACAAGAAACTTATTTGCACATTAATGGCAGGTACATTGCTGGTTGGTACAGTTACCGGCTGCGGCAGTTCCTCTGAGGGAGATTCTTCTGCAAAAGGAACAGAACTGGAACTTTTTTCCAGCAAGGCAGAGAACAAGGATATTCTTCAGAAGCTGGTAGACAAATTTAATGAGACACATGAGGACGTGACAATCAAGATCACAGCTCCGGCAGATGCAGGAACTGTATTAAAGACCAGAATGGCGAAGAATGATATGCCGGATATCGTTGCAATGGGCGGTGACAACAACTACACAGAGGTAGAAAGTGCCGGAATGCTGGTGGACTTAAGCAGCGAAGATTACGTTTCCAACATTCAGGAATCCTACCTTCAGATGGTATATGATGTAAACAAGGACAAAGAAGAGAAGGTATATGGCGTTCCTTATGCAACAAACGCTTCCGGTGTCATTTATAACGTTGACAAATTCAAAGAACATGGAATTGAGATTCCAAAAACATGGGATGAATTCATTGATGTGCTCGAGAAACTTCAGGATGCAGGTGAACAGCCACTTCTTATGACATACAAAGATGCTTGGACAAGTAACTGCCCATGGAACAGTATTGCATCTGACCTTGCTCCGGAGAGCTTCAATGATGACCGTAAAGCCGGCAAGACCACATTCGTTGGAACACACGAGGAAATTGCAGAAAAATATATGAAGCTTCTTGACTATGCTCAGGATGATTTTATGGGACTTACCTATGATGATGGAAATAAAGCTTTTGCAAATGGCGAAGCAGCCATGATCATCAATGGAAACTGGGCAATCAACCAGTACAAAAATGCAAATGCAGATATCAATGTGGATATGTTTGCACTCCCGGCTTCCAATGAGAAATCCCAGAACTATGTAACCTCTGGTGTAGATGTACTTCTTGGTGTATGCAAAGACAGTGCAAATGAAGAAGTGGCAAAAGAATTTGTATCCTTTATGCTTGAGCCGGAAAATGCAAAAATGTACATTGATGATCAGTTTGCTTTCTCAGCTGTAAAAGGTGTAGAGCAGGAGAATGAGACAGTGGCAGGTGTGAAAGAAGATATTGCAGCTGGAAAGGTTGCAAACTTCCCAGATCATTACTATCCATCCGGATTTGATATGTCCGCACTTCTGACCGAAATGTGCCTGAACTACACAAACGGAATGGACAACGAGGAGAACATAAATCAGTTCCTTGCACAGTGCGATGAGAAATATGACATTGCAAATGTAGACTGATCTATGTGACTGATGGAAAATACAGGCGAAAGGTGAAGAACGTGAACTGTCACCTTTTGATCCGTATGAATTGTAAGGCTGCTGGCCACTGAGTGAACAGCAGCCTTGTAAGAAAATAAGGGAGGATTCCATGAAGAATAAAGCCCCACGGAAAAAACCTGCTGTTAACCGGGTTTACTACATTTATGTAGGAATTCTTGCAGTTCTGTTTTTCACTTTCCACACCATTCCATTCTTAAAAGGTGTTATGTACAGTTTTACAGACTGGAGAGGATATGGAGAGTGGAATTTTGTAGGACTTCGAAATTATATCCATATGTTTTCTGATGTGGATACAGGAAATGCATATTTGTTTACATTCAAATTTGCGGTGATCACTACTATTCTGGTAAACGTGATCAGTCTGATACTGGCCTGTGCATTAAATGCAAAGATCAAGTTTAAAAACACAATCAAAGCTTTTTATTTCCTTCCATATATGCTGGGAAGTCTGATCGTAGGATTTATTTTCAACTATATTTTTGCGAACCTGATTCCACAGCTGGGAAAAGGCCTTGGAATCAAAGCTTTAAGTGTAAATATTCTTGGAACCAATCATGCTATCTGGGGAATTGTTGCGGTATCCTTATGGATCGGATGCGCTTTTAACACCTTGATCTACATTGCAGGACTTCAGTCCATTGACACAGATGTATATGAGGCTGCTGACCTGGATGGAGCGACCGGCTTAAAAAGATTCAGCAAAATCACGTTCCCTCTGCTGGCACCATCTTTTACCATCAATATGGTACTTTCCGCAAAGGGTTATCTGATGGTTTACGATCAGATCATGGCTATGACAGATGGCGGTCCTGGAACCAGCACAACATCTATTGCAGTATTGATCTACAAAAAGGGCTTCGGAGGCGGACAGTTCGCTTATCAGTCAGCCAATGCGGTTATGCTTTTTGTTGTAGTAGTACTGATTTCCGTATTCCAGCTGCGTGTACTTGAGAAGAGGGAGGAAAAATTAGGATGAAACAGAATACAGTGAAAGTAAAAGAGCGTTACAACTGGCCTGTTACGATCCTTCTGATCATTGGAATCGTACTTGTCATCCTGCTGCCTCTTTATATGGCACTGATGATTGCCATCAAGGATCCAACAGATATGAACAACATTCTGGCACTGCCAAGAAAAATCAGACTTCAGAACTTTGCAGATGCCTGGGTAATGACAAATTTTCCAAGAAAATTTCTTAATACAGCATTTATCACAGTGGTGAATCTGATTTTTACACTGATCACAAACTCTTTTGCCGCTTATGCCATCACAAGAAACCGTAAAAAGAGCAAATTCTTTTCCCTCATGTATTATTACTTTATCAGTGCCATGTTTATACCGTTCCAGGTAATCATGCTTCCGCTGGTTGTGCAGGCAAATGCTTTTCACCTGGATAATATTTTCGGAATTACATTCCTGTACATTATTTTCGGTCTTCCTATGAATACATTCCTTTATACAGGGGCAGTAAAGGCAATCCCGGAGGCACTTGACGAAGCAGCCATGATTGACGGGGCAAATCCGATTCAGATTTTTTCCAGGATCATTTTCCCGGTTCTGAAGCCTACCACAGCTACAGTAGCAATTCTTTCCTTCATGTGGACCTGGAATGACTTTACCATGCCATTGGTACTGTTAAGTGATGAAAGCCAACAGACACTGCAGCTTGCCCAGTATGTATTTAAAAAACAGTTTTCTGTTGATTATAATCTGGCATTTGCTTCTTATCTGCTTGTTCTGCTTCCAGTGCTGATCGTGTATATTTTCTGTCAGAAATGGATCATGAATGGTGTAGTAGCCGGTGCAGTAAAATAGAGAAAACAAATACGCGCCATGGGAATATTTCACTGCGGTCATGTACCGGGCAAGAATATTCTGTGGGAAAATAAATATAGAATATCAGGAGGACAGCCAGGAAATGAAGAAGAACTGGTGGAAAGAAAGTATTGTATACCAAATCTATCCAAAAAGCTTCAATGACAGCAATGGGGATGGAATTGGTGATATCAGAGGAATTATAGAGAAACTTGATTATCTGAAGGAACTTGGGGTAAATGTTCTGTGGATCTCACCTATGCTGGAGTCCCCACAGGATGACAATGGCTATGATATTTCAGATTATCGCAGAATTTACAAAGATTACGGAACCATGCAGGATTACGAGGAGCTACTTTTTCAGGCGCATGAGCGTGGAATCAAGGTGCTGATGGACCTGGTTGTAAATCATACTTCAGACGAACATCAGTGGTTCCTGGAGAGCAAAAAGTCCAAGGATAATCCGTACCGTGACTATTACATCTGGAAAAATCCGGTAAACGGAAAAGAGCCAAATAACTGGGGCGGTGCATTCGGCGGTTCTGCATGGGAATACGACAATGAGACACAGATGTATTACCTGCACCTGTTTTCCAAAAAACAGCCGGATCTGAACTGGGAAAATGAGAAAGTGCGCCAGGAAGTTTACGATATGATGAAATTCTGGTGTGACAAGGGAATCGACGGCTTCCGTATGGATGTGATCAGTATGATTTCAAAGGATCAGGCTTTCCCGGATGGAGAAGTGAAAAGCGGCCTGTATGGAGATTTCGGTCCATACAGCGTTCACGGTCCGCGGGTCCATGAATTTTTACAGGAAATGAACCGTGAGGTATTGTCCAAATATGATATCATGACAGTTGGGGAAACTTCTGGTGTTACCATTGAAGAGGCACAGAAATATGCCGGGGAAGACAGTGGCGAGCTGAATATGGTGTTCCAGTTTGAACATGTAGAAGATGCTTCCCCGCATGCGGAGTTTGGCAAATGGACCACTGACAGATATGACTTTAAGGCTTTCAAAAAGACGATGATCAAATGGCAGGAGGAACTTCAGGGAAAAGCATGGAACAGTCTTTTCCTGGGAAATCATGATCAGCCAAGAAGCGTTTCCAGATTTGGAAATGACAATCCGGCATACAGAGAGACTTCTGCAAAAATGCTGGCAACCTGTCTTCATATGATGCAGGGAACCCCTTATGTATATCAGGGGGAAGAGCTTGGCATGACAAACGCATATTTTAATAAGCTGGAAGATTATAAGGATATTGAGAGCATTCAGTATTATACGGAGCTGACAGATGCAGGGCTGATGGAGCCGGATTATATGATGAAATGTCTGATGCTCAGAAGCCGTGACAATGCAAGAACACCTATGCAGTGGGATGATTCAGAAAAAGCAGGCTTTACAGATGGAGAGCCGTGGATTAAAATAAATCCGAACTGTAAAGAAATCAATGCAGCCAGTCAGTTGGATGATCTGGATTCCATTTTCCATTATTATCAGAAACTGATCGCTCTTCGCAAGGAGAAAGATATTATTGTGTACGGTGAGTTTGAACCGCTTTGCCGTGAGGATGACCAGATTTTTGCATATATGAGAAAGCTGGATGAGGAAAGACTTCTTACAGTCTGCAATTTCAGTGAGCAGTCAGCAGAATTTGAAGTTCCTGCAGAATTTGAAGGTTCCCGGTGCCTGATTACAAACCTTGACCGAAAAGTATTTGCGGGCAAGGTCGTGCTGAAACCTTATGAGGCATTTGTGTTATATAAATAAACAGGTTACTGGACGAGAAACGGACAGCAGATAACCAGACTTAAAGGGGCAAAATTTTTTGCCTCTTTTTTGAAAGACGAGGAAGATTGTTATGATCAGAAAATACAGATACGGAGCTCCTTTTGATACGGAGGCAGTAACAGAGAAGATTGAAACAGCGAATGGCGCTTTTCCTTATGGAAAAATCAGCCTGGAAAAGGGCTTTGATTTTACATATGTGATGGATGAGGATGATATTGTTTATGGGCTTGGGGAAGCCAACCGCGGCATCAATAAAAGAGGATACTGCTATATCAGCAATTGTACCGATGATCCAAACCATACGGAAGACAAGCGTTCTTTGTATGGTGCCCACAACTTTATCATTGTAAGCGGAAAGACAACATTTGGACTGTTTTTCGACTACCCTTCTGAACTGACCTTTGATATTGGATATACCAGAATGGACACCCTGAAAGTGACATGCGCAGATGCAGATCTGAATGTGTATGTGATTGAAGGTGAATCTGCCTATGATATTGTAAAGCAGTTTCGCCATGTGATCGGACGCAGCTATATTCCCCCGAAATTTGCATTTGGTTTCGGACAGAGCAGATGGGGATATACCACCAAGGAGGATTTTCGCAAGGTGGCAGCCGGCTATCGTGAGAATCACATCCCTTTGGATATGATCTACATGGACATCGATTATATGGATTCCTATAAGGACTTTACGTTGAATCCGGAGAATTTCCCTGATTTCCCGGATTTTGTAAAAGAGATGAAAGACCAGGAGCTACGCCTGATCCCTATTATTGATGCTGGTGTAAAAGTGGAAAGCGGCTATGAGGTTTACGAGGAAGGTGTGGAAAAAAGATACTTCTGCCAGCGGGAGGATGGAAGTGATTTTGTGGCAGCCGTATGGCCGGGGGATACTCATTTTCCGGATTTTCTGAACAAGGATGCCAGAAAGTGGTTTGGAGACAAATACAGCTTCCTTATTAGCCAGGGGATTGAAGGCTTCTGGAACGATATGAATGAGCCTGCTATTTTCTATTCCTCAGAGGGAATGGAAGAGGCGAAGAAACTTGCCGGAGAGTTTTACCAGGATAAAGAAGGTAAGATCCACATTTGGAAAATGCAGGGCGAGCTAAACGGACTCGCAAACAACCCAGAAGATTACCGCAGATTTTATCATAATGTGGATGGCAAAAAGATCCGTCACGACAAGGTACATAACCTGTTTGGCTACAATATGACAAGAGCAGCAGGCGAAGCATTCGACCGCATTGATCCGGAGAAGCGTTTCCTGATGTTTTCCCGTTCCTCCTATATTGGAATGCACCGTTACGGCGGAATCTGGATGGGAGACAATAAATCCTGGTGGTCACACATTCTTCTGAACCTGAAAATGCTGCCGTCTCTGAATATGTGCGGATTCCTTTACACAGGAGCAGATCTTGGCGGATTTGGCGCGGATGCAACAAGAGACCTGGTGCTTCGCCATATGGCACTTGGGGTATTTACTCCGCTTATGCGTAACCATTCCGCAATCGGAACAAGAGAGCAAGAGTGCTATCAGTTTGAGAATGTTGAGGATTTCCGAAATGTGGTAAATACGAGATACCGCCTTGTTCCGTATCTGTACAGCGAATACATGAAGGCCGCTTTAAACGATGATATGTATTTCAAACCACTTGGCTTTGTTTATCCGGATGATAAGATGGCAATCCGGGTGGAAGACCAGCTGATCCTTGGAAATGAGATTATGATCGCACCGGTTTACGAGCAGAACGCAAGAGGGCGTTATGTTTACCTTCCGGAAGAAATGAGGTTTGTGAAATTTCTGACAGACGGAAGTATTTCTGAGGAGATTCTGGAAAAGGGCGTTCATTATGTGGAGGTTGCCTTAAATGAAGTGCCTCTGTTTATCCGGAGTGGTAAGTGTATTCCGGTTGCAGAGGCTGCGGAGTGTGTGAAGGATATTGATACTTCCAAACTCACTATGCTGGGATATGAAGGCAGCAGTTATACTTTGTACGAGGATGATGGCGTGCATAAGGAGTACGATAAGGCTGAGAATTATAGAAAATTAGAAAAATAACAGAATGAAAAGATCCCTTGAAAGTCTTTGGAAATTTCACGACGAGGTTTAAAAGATTTTTTAAACAGGATCCAGAAGACAGAAAATCGGAGCTGGCCATCAATTTCCAGCTCCGATTTTTTCAGATACCATATCGATAAACCACACCAACAGAATCAATCCCAGCATGATTGCACCAGCTTTTTCCCAGGCATATTGATTCATGGAAAAAATAAGGGGCGCTCCGATTCCGCCTGCGCCTACCAGACCGAGAACGGAAGCTTCACGGATGTTTACATCAAACCGGTAGAGGATGATAGAGGTGAAAACAGGCTTCAGCTGCGGCAGGACACTGTGGCAGATGGCGGGAAGAGGACGGACCCCCATGGCCAGCAGCGCATGATAGGGACGAGGGTCCAGGGCATCTAGTGCTTCTGTAAATCTTTTGGTGAGAAGTCCGATACTGCATACGGCCAATGTCAGCACTCCTGTGAAAGCTCCTGGCCCGGATACCCGGATGAAAATCAGTCCATACACCAGAAAAGGCACCGAACGGATTACCATGATCACCAGGTTAAAAAGAAAGGACACAGGAGCAGGTACGAAACGTTTGGTATTTAGAAAAGCCAGCGGTGCAGATACAATGGCTCCGATTACCGTTCCAATAAAAGCAATGCACACTGTTTCCAGTAAAAGATACCCAAGCCCATCTTTTTCAGCCGAGAAAAAGAAGCTCCAGTCTGGCTGCAGAAAGCCAGCAAACATATTTCGCAAAGTCTGTGGACTGGTTCTGGAAAAATCCGGCAGGGAAAGGGTAAACGTGCAGATCAGAAACAGGGCAGCCAGAAACAGAAGCAGCAGTCTGGCCTGCTCTTTTTTTATTGTGCGCTCTTTTCGTATCAAGGCGGCCAGATACCGACTGAAATATTCAATCACACACACTGTTAGAAACAGCATCAGCAGAATGGTCCCCACTTTGTCATACTCCAACCAGGAAATCTTCTCATTGAGAAGCAGTCCGATACCGCCAGCTCCCACATATCCTAAAATGGAGCTGTGCCGTACATTGGTTTCCAACAGGTAAAGTGCATTGGTGAGAAATCCAGGAATGATCTCTGGTAGAATTCCATGGATATAAGCTACATACTTTGAAACACCCATAGCCCGAAGTGCCTGGTAAGCTTTTACATCGGCGGCACTTGCATCCTCGTAGGTAAGTTTTGTCATAATGGCAAAGGTGTACAAGGTAATGGCAAAAGTACCTGCAAAGGTGCCAAGCCCGAAAAGAAAGGTAGCAGTAAGCGCCAGAATCAAGGCTGGAAAAGAACGGAGAATCTGGATTACAATTCTAAGTATCCGCCGTATTACAGCTGGAAATCCTAAGTTTGCAGCGCCAAAAGGCGAGAGTACAAGGGCAAAAAAGGTGCCAAGTACCGTTCCGGTAACAGACATCTGAATGGTGTAAAAAAGCGGCAGCAGGATCTTCTGAATATAAGAAAAATCTGGCGGGATCATATCCACGACCAAGTCGGTGAGGTGGCTCCTTCGTTTCCAGAAAGTTATAAGGTCACAGTCTGTGAAATTTGCTGCAAGGAAAAACAAAATCAGAAAAGAAATTGGAACAGCAAATTTTGCCACAATGGAATTTTTGCTTATTTTGTTATCATTCATAAGCGACACCTCGCTTATTCTCTATCTGAATATCATTTTTGTTATAAATCTGTGCGGTGATAGAATCAGCCAGATCAGCAGTCTTACCGTCAAATACAACCTTGCCATCTTTCAGACCAATAAGTCGGTCGGAGAACTCCTGGGAGAATTCCAGATTATGGCTGTTCATTAAAATGGTGACACCATCCGTCTCATGAATACTCTTCAGCAACCCTAGAATCTGTCTCCCGGTAACTGGATCAAGAGACGCCACCGGTTCATCTGCCAGCAGGATCGCCGGGTGCCGCATAAGTGCTCTTGCAATTGCCACCCTTTGCTTTTGTCCGCCAGACAGATTCTTAATCGGTTCCTCTGCCTTTTCCAGAAGTCCAACCCGATCCAGCAGTTTCAGAGCTTCTTCTTTACGTGTTTTTCCATAAAGTCCAAACACGCCTTGGAAAAATCCCATATCCGGAAGTCCGGCAGTCAGCACATTCTTCAGACAGGTAGAATTCTCCACCAGACAAAAGTCCTGATAAATAGTTGCGATGGATTTTTGCAGTTCACGTTTTTTCCTTCCTTTTAGAGAATCAAAGCGCTTATCATCCAGAAGCACCTGTCCGCCAGTGCACTCCATCATTCCATTGAGAATGCGAAAGAGCGTTGTCTTTCCCGCCCCCGAAGGCCCGATCACCGAGACAAATTCCCCCTGTGAGACGGAGAAATCCACATCTGCCAGGGCTTTTGTGCCATTATGAAATTTTTTTGCGATATGCTGAATCTGTAAATTCATAGATAAAATTGACCTCGTTTAAAACTACTGCCGAGGCAAATAATCTGCCCCGGCAGTTTAAAATATTTTGTAACTATTCAGAAAAGTTGAAGTCTATTCCATAGACTTCAGCAGCTCCTGCGCCTCGCGCTCGCCGTCGTAATTGGAGTCATCGCCCCATTCATATCCAACCTGGCTGAACACGCTGATAATATCTTTTCCCTCGTCCGTATTCGCAATCTCAATAAAGGAATCTCCCAGCGCCTGGCGGAAATCTTCATCCTGCATAACTTCAGAAGTTTTGCTGTAGGCAATCATATCATTGTAAATCTTATCTGTAACTCCGATCACACCAGTCTGATTTACCATATCATCTGTACCTCCGAAGGTCTCTTTCCATTCCGGTGCGTATTTGGTACGGATGTGGCCATAAGAAACCATCACATCAGCCTGTCCGGAAGCCAGACGTGCAAGAGAAGTGGTATAAGAATCAGACTCCACCGCATTTGCCAGATCGCTGATTCCCTTGCCATATTTCTCGTTCAGCCATAAGCTTGGATAAATATAACCGGAAGCTGAAGTTGGTCCCATAACAGCCCAGGTAGCATCGTTCAGATCATCCCAGGTAAGCTCTTCGCCGTTATTTACCTTTTCCAGTAAAGCCTGTCCCTTTTCGCTTGGACCTGCCAGAATAATAGAACGGTAATAGGTAGACATCTCATCGGTGTTTTCTTCGATTGTACCATCATTCCAATCTTTCGGATCATCAGAATCTTTGTTGATTCCATAGCGAAGGGCGGTAAGAAGAACGTCACAGTCATCAGAGAAAAGTACGTAATTTCCGCCTGAAATAAATCCGATATCTGCGCTTCCAGCACTTAAAGCCTGGCCAACAGCGGTGTAGCTTGTACCTACTGTCATGTCCACGTTCTCCACGTCATACCCCTTGGTGAGCAATGTTTCCTTCAGTAAATCTTCCAGCGGCTCGGTAGCAGTGGTGATGGTGTCGGAATCTGCATATGGGGAAAATGCAATCTTCAGAGAATCAATGGTTTTGGTGTCCTCTGCAAAAACAGTGACAGTGCTCCCAACGGTAAGTCCCAGGCATAATGCCAGGGAAAGTGCGGATACAATGTGTTTCTTCATAGTGAAATACCTCCATGCTTTTGTTTGATCATATAATGTGTTACTGTGCATTTGAAATGTTACGCAAAGCGAATCGCTGCGAATAAAATGGGCAGTAACTTTATTTCTGCTGGAAGTCGGTTATAACAGGAAAACTGCCAAATTTCAAACCATAACATGTTTGAAAAAAGGTTTTTCCATTATTCTTATTCGCGTAAATAAAAAAATACATGCCTCCCAGCATGTATCGAAAATGACTTTCGAGCAGATGCTGACAATCCACCTGCAAAAAAAGGTGAACAGGTTTCGGTCGATCCTGACGGGATCCTCTCAACCCGGACTTACGGGCTCCCTCGCAATCTGGTTTTCGTCATCACAAATTCTGACCGCAGCACAAGGGCGCTCCCCCTGGTGCTGCATTCCGTTAACCGGATAAATTGTATCATACCTGCCCTGGAATTACAATAAAAAATTCTGGCATAGCATTTGTAAAAATGTAAAAATGTAAAAATGGAGATGGAGATGGAGATGGAGAAGTTATTGCTTATTCGAAGTTCAATAATATGGAAAAAAACATGGCAGTTCTCCATCGAAAATAATTGACGTGGTATATGCTTTAGTGAGGAAAAGAAAAATCCCCGTAACAGATCAAATTTAAGGTCTGTTATGGGGATTTATGTGTAGGAATAGTTATAAAAAGTGTAAAACTCTATAATTTCAATCCGTTATTGTGGAAAGCATGCAATTATTTAATTGCATCCAGCGCATTGGAAATATCCGCGATCAGATCCTCTTTATCCTCAAGACCAAGACTGATACGGATCAGCTCTGCCGGTACGCCAGCTTCAATGAGCTGCTCGTCTGTCATCTGTCTGTGGGTGGAGGTGGCAGGGTTCAGGCAGCAGGTTCTTGCATCTGCTACGTGAGTCTCAATTGCGCCAAGCTTTAAGTTCTGCATAAAGGTGGAAGCTGCTTCACGGCCGCCCTTCAGACCGAAGGAGACAACACCGCAGCCGCCGTTTGGCAGATATTTCTTCGCTCTGTCATAGTATTTATTAGATGGAAGTCCAGGGTAATTTACGTAAGCTACCTTCGGATGGCTTTCCAGAAATTCTGCTACAGCCTGTCCATTCTCAACATGCTTCGGCATGCGTACATGCAAGGACTCCAGTCCAAGATTCAGGATGAAAGCACTGTTCGGGGACTGCATGGAACCGAAATCACGCATAAGCTGAGCGGTACATTTCGTGATGAATGCGCCTTCTTTTCCAAATTTCTCAGCATATGTAATTCCGTGATAGCTTTCATCTGGGGTGCAAAGTCCCGGATATCGGTCTTTGTGCGCCATCCAGTCAAAGTGACCGCCATCAATTATAGCACCGCCTAATGCTGCACCATGTCCGTCCATGTATTTGGTGGTGGAGTGAGTAACAATGTCAGCACCCCATTCAATGGGGCGACAGTTTACTGGTGTAGGAAAGGTATTATCTACTACAAGGGGAACCCCATGTTCGTGAGCAACTTTTGCAAAAAGTTCAATATCCAGGACGGTAAGTGCCGGATTCGCAATGGTTTCGCCGAACATAACTTTGGTATTTGGCTTGAAAGCTGCGTTCAATTCTTCTTCAGTAGCATCTGGGGAAACGAAGGTTGCGGTGATTCCCATTTTGGCCATGGTAACAGAGATCAGGTTGAAGGTTCCGCCATAAATGGAAGAAGAAGCCACAATGTGGTCTCCGCACTCACAGATATTGAACAGAGCCATGAAATTGGCTGCCTGTCCGGAAGAAGTGAGCATAGCTGCAGTTCCACCCTCCATTGCAGCAATCTTGGCTGCAACATGGTCGCAGGTAGGATTCTGAAGGCGGGAGTAGAAATACCCCTCAGCTTCAAGGTCGAAAAGTTTTCCCATATCCTCGCTGGTATCGTATTTAAAAGTAGTTGACTGAATAATCGGGATCTGTCTTGGTTCACCATTGCCAGGTTTATATCCAGCCTGAACACATTTTGTTCCCATTCTGTAATTGTTCATGATGTGCCTCCTCATTTGGTAAAATAAGCTCCCTGTGGAGAAGTGTTCACAGAGAGCGTTCACATAAAGATATAGTATCATTTTTTTGTAAAAATAGCAACGGCTTGATGCAAATTGTGACGTACATCCTGCAGAACGGGTTACTGTTCACTCCGTTCACAGTAACGCGCTTCGCGATGCACAGAAATCAAGCATTCGCATGATTTCGCGCCGCACTTCTCGGGTTTTCTGTGAACTTTGTTCACAAAAAACATCTCGCGGAACGTTACCAGTGAACAGTAACAGAACGGGTTACTGTGAGCGGTCACTTCTTATTTCGCGAAATATCTTCAATGATCGTGGTATTTATGTCATCTTCATACAGACGCATCTGCACTTGCATAGGTGTGGGATCGTTGGTGAGTTTCATTCTACCGAAGTGGTTGAAGAAGAATAGGACACCAAGACCGATACCGAGAGAGTAGGAGATTTCCAGAACAGTATTGCCGGTTGTGGGCTGTCCGGTGACTTGGGTGTAGATCTGCTCAAATAGAGCGGGGATGTCTACGTCATTGTTAAAGGTCATAATGGAAAAGCCTGCACCGAAAAAGGTGGCGAGGCAGACAAATATGACTTTGCACCATCTTATAACAATATTGACAGTTCCTTCCTTCTGATAGGTGATGATGAAGTTTGGTTCGCCAATATGCGTAATATCAAGATCAGGCTCTTTGAGCTGGATATCATTTATAAGATCCATAACAGAAATCACATACCGGCCTGTCTTGTCCGGATCCAGGTTTGCTACCGGGAGAACCCTTAGGTGATTTAAAATTTTGGAATTGGTGCAGGATAGCTTGGCAATGTCCTGAAGATAGACATGGGGGTGATGAACCTCCACGTTTTCTTCGGTTTGGATGTATAGTGTGTCACTCATGAAATTCACTCCCATTGTAAAAAATGTTGGTTTAAGGCAAGGATAAAGTACGTTGTTATTCTTTCATTTTCGGTTTAAAAAACCAGCTTGCCAGATAAGAAAAAATCAGGGCTGCAGAGACACCAGCTGCGCAGGCGGTGAAGCCTCCTGTGAAAAGCCCGATGACACCATCTGTGTCGATGGCTTCTTTCAGACCTTTCCATAGTGTATTCCCGAAACCAAGTAATGGCACAGCAGCACCGGCACCGGCGAAATCAATCAGAGGCTGATAAATGCCTATGGCGCCAAGAATAGAGCCGGTGCATACCAGAAGAACCATGACACGTCCAGGCATAAGTTTGGTTTTATCAAGTAAAATCTGGACAAGGGCGCAGATCAGGCCACCTACCCAGAATGCATTAAAATAGTCCATGAAATCATCTCCTCATAGATACAGAAAAAGATAGTTGGTAGAGACAGATTATAATTAATACAGTACGGCTTATAGGACTGCAATTATACAGGAAGTACGCACAATTATTTAGTTTACTGCTTTTGATCTTTTTTTGAAACATGCTCTAATACTACAGCATGTGCAATCCCCGGAATGGAATCTCCCTCATTAAAACTTGTTTTGGAAAGCAATGCTCCTGTAGGAACAAAGAGCACCTTTTTCCAGGTTCCTTTTGCCAGTTCCGGCAGAATATAAGCAGCCAGCACAGATGCACTGCATCCACAACCACTTCCACCAGAATGAGTATCCTGTGTTTCACCATCAAAGATTAAAAGTCCACAGTCCTGATAAATGGACTCTATATCATATCCTTTTTCTTTTAACAGATCCAGCAGGATCCGTTTTCCAACAGCTCCCAGGTCTCCGGTGAAGATTGCATCATAATCATCAGGTGTTCGGCCAAAGTCACAAAAATTCCGGTAAATGGTATCGCAGGCGGCAGGTGCCATGCATCCACCCATGTTCAGAGAATCCTTAAGTCCAAAGTCAATCAGTTTTCCAGTGGTAAGTCCTGTTATTTGGACAAAACCTTCTTCTGAAATAAGCGACTCAGTCTTTTCCGGGATTTTCGGAACAGGCAAAGTTCCGGAGAGAATACAGGCACCGCTCCCGGTAACAGTCCATGTGGCTGAGAGAGGACGCTGGTTTCCGTAAGCCAGAGGAAAGCGGAATTCTTTTTCTGCACTGGCAAAATGGCTGGAAGTGGCGCAGAGAATATGTTCTCCGTATCCGGCTGCGACAGACATGGCGCCAAGAGAGAGGGATTCCCCTATAGTGGAGCATGCACCGAAGAGTCCGTAAAATGGGATTCCCATTCCGGCAATTCCAAAGGAAGAGGCGGTAGTCTGAGCCAGTAGATCACCTGCGAAGGTCATGCGGATATCCCTGGGAGTAAGCCCGGCTTTTCCAAGGGCTAATTCGGCAGCTTCTTTTTGCATGGTACTTTCCGCAGCTTCCCAGGTATCTTCTCCGAACATAGGCTCTTCGCAGACCAGATCAAATTTGCTCCCAAGAGGTCCTTCCCCTTCCTTTTTTCCAACTACAGAGGCACAGCTTACAATGTAAACCGGATTCTGAAAGTTCATACTGGCAGAACCGGTAAGTCTGGCTGGTGTCTGTGGATTCATGAAATCACCTCCATTATTTTCAGAATATAGTAGATCACTCCGGCAATCCAGGAACTCATGATTCCGTAAAGGATTACAGGACCTGCAATGGTGAAAATCTTGCAGCCGATTCCAAAGACCTGACCCTCCGTTTTATATTCAATGGCAGGGGCAGCTACGGAATTAGCAAAACCGGTGATTGGAACCAGACTTCCCGCTCCGCCAAATTTTCCAATCTTTGGATAAATATTAAATCCGGTAAGAATAACACTGATGAAAACCAGGGTGACAGAACACCAGGTACCGGCCATATCCTGGTCTAATCCTCTGGATTTTGCGAAATTTGTTATAATCTGCCCAATGACACAGATTGCACCGCCTGTGAGAAAAGCCCTTGCCATGTTCATGGGAAGACTGTGGGTGGGGGTGATCTGTTTTACATAATCGGCATATTGTTTCTGCTTTTCTTTTGGTATGGAACTGTTCATAAATGCCTCCTGTAGCTATGATGAATGGAATTGCTTGCTTAGAGTCCAGCAACCTTTTGGTTTCTATTATTATGTGAAAAAATATGTAAAATATACTTTCTTTTTAGCTGAATTTATACTATCATGATAGTATTGTTATAGTTATTACGGAAGATGATGCTATTGCTCATAAACAGAATAACAGTAGCCTCATATTATAAACCGAAGAAGAGAGGTACCTTATGGGAAAATATTTTATAGGGAAGGGAGTACAGCTCCTTACAGAGGAAACTGAGAATAAGATCAGAATCTATAAGCTGGGACTGCTTCAGCCGGAATTTGGACATATGCCATGCATCAGTGGGAATGCATTTACTTTTTTATTGGCTGAAGAAGGAGAAATACAGTGTCAGATAAATCAGGAGAAAGTAGATCTGGAAGCTGGCGAGGCTTTATTTATCAATGCAGAACAGTCCTATCGTCTGGTCAGAAGTGAGAAGGAACGCTGCAGTTTTTATATAATTGAGGTGGCTGGAGAGTATCTGGCAGCTGGTGATGAGAGCCTTCTGAATAAATATATTTCACCGGTTGCAGAAGCAGAATCATTCGCTTATTGCAGGTTTATGCCATCAGCTGAGGAAGATACAGATGAAGACATTCTTCTTCAGGCACTTCTCGCCGCTGCGCAGACAGCAGAAGGCAGGGATATAGCTTATGAACTGGATATGAAGAGCTGGCTGTTCACTGCATGGGGAAGCCTTTATAAGAAATTTGCCCAGCCACGTCAGGAATGTAAGAATGCAGTGATCAGAGAACGGGTGAAACTGAATCGTATGACAGGATATCTTACTGAGCATTGTAACGAGAAACTGACTCTTTCTGCTATGGCAGAAGCATGCCAGGTAAGCACTGGTGATTTTTGCCGTTTCTTTAAGAAACATATGGAGATGACTCCATTCGAATATTTGCAGAAATGCAGAATTTGGAACAGTATGGATGCAGTTCTGGAGAAGACAGCTTCCATGGGAGATATTGCAGTGGAAAATGGTTTTGCAGGAGCAAGCTATTTTTCAGAGACTTTCCGAAAAGAGATGGGCTGTTCTCCTGCAGATTATCGGAAATGGTACCGTGACCTGTCAGATGAATGTCCGATAATCACCGGAGAAAATAAAGAAGAAAGCGCCAAGGTGTCAAAGAAGGATAAAAAAGGAAAGTCTGGTAAAAACGTTCCTTCTTATTTATTATAGAAAATTAGCTGCGTTGATTTTTTTACGCAATTCAGGGAAACCACCGTTTATAAAAATAATACAAAGATCCCAAAGCTTTTCCGAAGGCCACTGCGATCACGACCCATCGGATTCCATTGGTCAGTTTGATCCTTCTGGAAAAGATGGGGAAAACATCTGCCATCTCAGCAAGTGCCATGATCCATCCGCCCAGGAAGATACCGGAAAAAAGTCCATAAAGGAGCAGAGTAAAGGTTCCGCCTGGAATGTGCCAGCCATAGAGGAAAAAAAGATTACCACATACAATGCCAAGAAGCGTAATATCTTCATATAACAATATATGTTTTCCTGTATGAGTGATACCGGCATAGCGGGGAACGATGGAAAGACCGATAAGCAGGCCAACTACACCGCCTGCGATGATGATTCCAGAGCAGAAGCCAACTATGGATAGGAAAATTTGCTGGAGCATGGGTGAGATCTCCTTTCACGAAACGAACCTGTCGTTGAGAAAAGTTTGTTGTTTTGCAACTGTCATAACAACATTTAGTATGGAAAGAATCTTGGAAAATATGCGTTTTTTCTGTACATTTGTGAAGTTAAATAGTATAATAAAACGATGCGGCAATGGAAAGAATAGGATTGGCGCAGATATCATTTGATAGAAAAGTTGAGTATAGAAAGATAGAGGATGTAAATCTGTGAATGTAAATTTAAAACAGCGGTTCCAGGAAATTCTGGAAGATAACCGGATACTGGAAGCGGAGCTTATGAGCAGGCATACTACATTCCGAATTGGCGGTCCGGCAGATTTCTTTCTGGTACCGGAGAATGCTGATGAGATTAAGAAAATCATAGCTGTTTGTAAGGAAAAAAATGTTCCGTATTTTATTCTTGGAAATGGAAGCAATCTTCTTGTAAGCGACAAGGGCTATCAGGGAGTAGTAGTGCAGCTGTATAGAAACTTTGGACAGATCAGAGTTGAAGACAGCAGGATCCATGCCCAGGCAGGAGCTCTTTTATCTGGAATTGCTGCAGCTGCAAGAGAGGCATCGCTGACTGGCTTTGAGTTTGCAGGGGGAATTCCGGGAACCTTAGGCGGCGCTGTGGTGATGAATGCAGGAGCGTATGGCGGAGAAATGAAGGATGTTCTGAAAGAAGTCACGGTTCTTACTCCAGAGGGCGGAGTCCTGACCTTGCAGGCAGATGAACTTCACATGGGTTATCGAACCAGTGTGATAAAAGAAGCAGGCTATATTGTTCTGGAAGCTGTCATTTCTCTTGAAAAGGGTGATCAGGAGGAGATTCGCAGCCGTATGCAGGAGCTGGCAGGGATGCGAACCAGCAAGCAGCCACTTTCTTATCCAAGTGCAGGAAGCACTTTCAAACGGCCAGAGGGCTATTTTGCAGGCAAACTGATCATGGACAGCGGATTGCGAGGCTATCAGGTAGGCGGTGCCCAGGTTTCTGAGAAGCATTGCGGTTTCGTGATCAATACAGGAAATGCCACAGCGAAAGATGTTACCACGTTGATGTCTGATGTTCAAAGAATTGTTATGGAGAAATTTGGTGTGAAGCTTGAACCAGAGGTGAAGTTTCTGGGAGAATTCTAGAGCCATAAAGAGTCCTTTGGAATGGACTTAAGACACATATGAGGCAGATGAGTTCACTTTGCGTTACCGGTTAGGTTATGAACATTAAACATTCTGCCCGGCAGGAGATAAATTATGCGATTTGTAATTGTTACAGGCGTTTCCGGCGCAGGTAAGTCTACTGTGCTGAAAATGCTGGAGGATGCCCACTATTTTTGTGTGGACAATCTTCCTATTCCATTGGTGGAGAAATTTGCTTCCCTGATGCTGGAAGTACATGAAGAAGGAGTCCAGAATGCGGCTCTTGGTATTGATGCCAGAAGCGGTCACTCTCTGGAAGAACTGGCACAGGTTCTGGATCATATGAAAGAAGCTGGATATGATTTTGAGATTCTTTTTATGGATGCAGAAGATTCCGTGCTGGTAAAGCGTTATAAGGAAACCAGACGCAGCCATCCGCTTGCCAGTAACGGCAGGGTAGATGACGGAATCCGTCTGGAACGCCAGAAAATGGATTTTCTTCGTAAGAGAGCTGATTATATTATTGATACCAGTCACCTTCTTACAAGGGAGCTGCGCCAGGAAATTGAGAAGATTTTTGTAAATAATGAAAAATTCTGTAATATGATGGTCACGGTTCTGTCTTTTGGATTTAAGTATGGAATTCCGGCAGATGCAGACCTGGTATTCGATGTGCGTTTTCTTCCGAATCCATATTATGAGGATGAATTACGTCCCCTTACCGGTATGGATGAGAGCGTGTTTAATTATGTAATGGATAATGAGACCGCAAGGATTTTTGCAAATAAACTGGAAGATATGGTGGAGTTCCTGATTCCTAAGTATGCACAGGAAGGTAAAACAAGCCTTGTAATTGCAGTTGGCTGCACAGGGGGCAAGCACCGTTCTGTTACCATTGCAAGGGAGTTGTACAGCCGGATTGCCAGAAATGGTGAATATGGTTTTCGATTGGAGCACAGAGATGTGGATAAAGATCGCCTATTGAAAAAATAGAAAGAGGAGATCGTGGAATGTCTTTTTCAGGGATGGTGAAAGAAGAACTTTCCAGGCATATCGGCTCCGGAAGACACTGCAGGATTGCGGAACTGGCTGCAATCTTTACTTTCTGCGGCAGCCTGGAGGCTGGAACTGATGGGAGAAAATCCCTGCGTATCCAGACAGAAAATGAGGCACTTTCAAGAAAAGGCTTTACATTATTGCAAAAAACATTTAATATAGAGACAGATGTATCAAATTCCCGGATTGACCGTTTCAGAAAGGGAAATCTTTATTGTATTTCCATTATTGATCAGTTTTTAGTAAAGGAAATACTGGATTCTGCCAAGCTGGAATTTTCGGGAGTGAGCGGAGGGATGCCACTTGTATCCAATTCTATTGTATATCAGAGGGATTGCTGCAAAAGGGCGTTTGTACGCGGTGCTTTTCTCTCGGCAGGTTCGATCAGTGATCCTCAGAAGGGATACCATTTCGAAATTGTATGTCCCAGCCAGGAGATCAGCGGGCAGCTGCAGGAAATTATTCACAGCTTTCATATAGATGCCAAGATGGTTCTGCGTAAGAAGTCTTATGTACTCTATGTGAAGGAAGGGGCGCAGATTGTAGACATGCTTGCTATTATGGAAGCAAATGTAGCTCTTATGGATCTGGAGAATATCCGTATCCTGAAAGAGATGCGCAATTCTGTGAATCGGAAGGTAAACTGTGAGACTGCTAATATAAATAAGACGGTTAATGCAGCAGTGAAGCAGATCGAGGATATCAGACTTCTTGAGGAAAAGGTGGGCCTGGAGAGTCTGAATGAAGGACTTGAAGAGATCGCCAGATTGCGGCTGCAGTATCCGGAAGCAACACTTAAAGAACTAGGATTGATGTTGAACCCACAGGTTGGAAAGTCTGGAGTAAATCACCGGCTTCGTAAATTAAGCCTGCTTGCAGATGACCTGAGGGAAAACAAGGAGGAGTTATTATGATTAAAAAACCAATCACCATTCACCTGTCCACAGGGCTTGAAGCCAGACCCGTTGCACAGCTGGTACAGGTGGCAAGTCAGTTCAACAGTGAAATCTACGTAGAAGTAGGTAAGAAGAAAGTGAATGCCAAGAGTATTATGGGTATGATGACACTGGGACTTGACGCCGGTGAGGAGATTACACTTTCTGCTAATGGTGAAGATGAAGAAGCTGCGATGAGCAGTATTGAACAGTATCTGAGCAACCAGTAAAGGCTGCCGTAAAAAGTGAGGATGGTTACCAATGTCTAAGTTTTTAAAATTTATAGTACATTTTGTTGTAATATGTACCATACTTTGTGTGGTTGCATTAGCGGTTCCTCCATTCTTTGGAGTGACGACTGAAATCAGAGACGACTCCACAGTCAAGTCAAATCTGGCAATGGGATCTGTTACATATGCAATTCCGGTTAAAACCGAAGAAGCAGCTCTGGGTACACCGATCCTTGTAAATGATGAGAATGCAGTGTATCGTTATACACTGGCCAGCGCTGATGTCGCAAATGGTACAGGTACTGCTATGGATCCAACTGTTTCTCAGGGACAGCCGATTAATGTGGCAATTGGAAGCTACCTTCCGAAAATTGTTGTAACAATTCCGTTTATCGGATATCTGATGGCAGCTACCAAGAGTATTGAGGGGCTGATTGTTCTTGGACTTACCGTTCTGTTTCTGATTATTCTTTATGTAATCGCAGAACTCTGGAAAAAAGATCAGGATGATTATGACGACTATCCGGAGGATACAGAACCAGGATACGTGAAGAGCCGTAAAGAGCTGAAGAAAGAAGAGAAGCGTAAAGAGCGTGAGTACCGTGATGAAGAGCGTGAGATCAAAGCACAGGGCAAGCGCAGCAAGAAAGAGAAGCGTAAGATCCGTACCGGTGGCTTTGTGGATGAAATCGATGAAGACGATTTTGATGTAGAGGAAGAGGAAGCGCCACAAAGAGCTGTACAGAGTGCTACAAGTGAAGCACATGAACTTCTGAAGAAAGAAGTAGCAGCAGCTACCGCAAAGGATTCCAAACCAGTCAGGAAGTCTGCTAAGCCTGCAACACAGACTAAGAAGGCAGCACCGAAGAAGAAAGCAACTCCGGAGATTCATGAGGAAGAAGAGGATAAACCAGTTGAGATCAAGAAACTGGCAATCCCAAGATATTCACCGGCGCAGCTTGCTGCGAAAGCAAAGAAAGAAGGAGATGCTCCTGACATTGTGAAGGATGAGATAACAAAGGTTACTTTGTTTGATTATTCTGATATCTTTGCTGACGAAGATGAGGACGAAGATGAATACTATGATGATGAAGATTGATTCATTATTATAATAGGAAAGAAGAGGCATTCGATGATGATGCCTCTTCTCTTTTTTTATTAAGGAAAAGACAATGACTTCGCGAGGCTTTAGAACCACTGTATTAAATAATGAAAGCTGATTGACAGTTGCCAGCAGGAGTATAACGGACAACTATTAGAAGCACTATATAATAGGAAGAAAGAAAAAAACTGGAATATACACACTCACATCTTGCAGAAAGCCTTTTTCAGATACACCCTAGATTGTATTTAAAATAATACAAAAAAACATCTGGATTTTTTGAAAAAAACACTTGCAATTTTTAAAACCTTTGTGTATACTAATATCTGCTGTGACATGATAGCAATGAAGCGCGAGGTTGCCGCCGAGTAAGGCGGGTTTTCCGTGGAGCGAATGTCAAGTTAGGAAACTGACGACAAGTCACTGTACAAGTTCAATAGCCATCTTGGGATGGGACGTGTGAAAGAATGTCCGTAGCAGGAAGATGTTTTAGGACACACACGGAGATGTGTACAGTCGCCGCTTGTCGTACTGATAGTGAGTACGAATAGGAGGAGACTTTTTTTATGGCAAATCAGGTAATGAGAATCACATTAAAAGCTTACGATCATCAGTTAGTAGATGCATCTGCTGCAAAGATCATCGACACTGTTAAGAAGAATGGTGCAACAGTTAGCGGACCGGTTCCGCTTCCAACTAAGAAGGAAGTTGTTACAATCTTAAGAGCTGTTCACAAATATAAAGATTCCAGAGAACAGTTTGAGCAGAGAACACATAAGAGACTGATTGATATCATTGCTCCGACCCAGAAGACAGTTGATGCACTGTCCAGACTGGAAATGCCTGCTGGTGTTCATATCGACATCAAGATGAAGGCAAAATAATTAATCTTGTAAATGCATAAGCATTTAGCTATTTATTATATGATTACCCGAAAGGGCAATCCGCTATAGGAGGAAGAAAGATGAAGAAAGCTATTTTAGCTACCAAAGTCGGAATGACTCAGATCTTCAACGAAGATGGAATGTTAATTCCGGTAACCGTTTTACAGGCTGGTCCATGTGTCGTAACTCAGGTTAAAACAGATGAGAACGACGGATACACAGCAGTTCAGGTTGGCTTCGGCGACATCAGAGAGAAACTGGTGAACAAACCGGAAACAGGCCACTTTGCAAAAGCAGGCGTTGCAGTTAAGAGATTCGTTAAAGAATTCCGTTTTGAGAACGCTGCTGAATATGAGGTAGGACAGGAAATTAAAGCTGATATCTTTGCAGCTGGAGATCACATCGATGCAACAGCAGTTTCAAAAGGTAAAGGCTTCCAGGGCGCAATCAAGAGACATGGACAGTCCAGAGGACCTATGGCTCACGGTTCCAAATATCATCGTCATGCAGGTTCCAATGGTGCTTGTTCTGATCCGAGCAAGGTATTCAAAGGAAAACACATGCCAGGTCATATGGGAAGCGAGCAGGTAACTGTTCAGAATCTTGAGATCGTACGCGTAGATACAGAAAATAACTTACTGTTAGTTAAAGGTGCTGTTCCAGGACCTAAGAAATCCTTGGTTACAATCAAAGAGACAGTAAAGTCCTTATAATAAGAAAGGAGGAGCACACAAATGGCAAACGTAACTGTTTATAATATGGAAGGCAATGAAGTTGGAACAATGGAGCTGAACGATGCAGTATTTGGCGTTGAAGTCAATGAGCATCTTGTTCACCTTGCTGTTGTTCGTCAGCTTGCAAATAAACGCCAGGGTACTCAGAAAGCGAAAACTCGTTCTGAAGTAAGCGGTGGCGGAAGAAAACCTTGGAGACAGAAAGGAACCGGTCATGCTAGACAGGGATCTATCCGTGCTGCACAGTGGACAGGCGGCGGAATTATTTTCGCACCAACTCCAAGAGATTATGAAGTAAAAATGAACAAAAAAGAAAGAAGAGCAGCTCTTAAATCCGCTCTGACTTCTAAAGTTCAGGACAATAAATTCGTAGTTGTTGATAGCCTTGCACTTGCTGATGCAAAGACAAAAGAAATGCAGAAGGTTCTTACAAACCTGAAAGCAGAGAAAGCTCTTATTGTAACAGCACAGGAAGACAAGAACGTAATCCTTTCTGCAAGAAATATCGAGAACGTACAGACTGTAGCTGCTAACGGCATCAACGTATATGATGTTATGAGCCACGGTACTGTAGTAGTAACTAAAGACGCTGTAGCATCCATCGAGGAGGTATACGCATAATGGCAGATATTAAATATTACGACGTGATCAAAAGACCAGTGATCACTGAAAAATCCATGGCTGCTATGGGTGAGAAGAAATATACTTTCCTTGTTCATCCGGAAGCAAACAAAGCTCAGATCAAAGAAGCAGTTGAGAAAATGTTCGATGGAACAAAAGTTAAAAGCGTAAATACCATGAATCTTGATGGTAAGAAAAAACGCCGCGGAATGGTAGTTGGAAAAACTGCTAAATCCAAAAAAGCTATCGTAGCCCTTACAGAGGACAGCAAAGACATCGAGATCTTCGAGGGTCTTTAATTGATAGCTTGCGATTCGTACGAGTGCACCTCGGAAGCTTTGCTTCCTCGGTCGCGTTACACGCTTTCAAGTCTTCATAAGAATCCGGTCTTACATGCAAGCATGACGACCTGCTTCTTCTGAATCCTTGGCACTCTGAATATCGCGAATATACGCATTCAAAAGCGTGAGAACAAATTTGAAAGGAGAAAAGAAATGGGAATCAAAAGTTATAACCCATATACCCCGTCTAGAAGACATATGACTGGTTCCGACTTCTCTGAGATCACTAAAGCAACACCAGAGAAATCCCTTACCGTGTCTTTAAAGAAAAACGCTGGACGTAACAACCAGGGTAAGATCACTGTAAGACATCAGGGAGGCGGAAGCCGTAGAAAATATAGAATCATCGACTTCAAGAGAAGAAAAGATGGAATCCCGGCAGTAGTTAAATCTGTTGAGTATGATCCGAACAGAACAGCAAACATCGCACTTATCTGCTATGCAGATGGCGAGAAAGCATACATTCTTGCTCCGGAAGGACTTAAAGTTGGACAGAAAGTTATGAACGGACCGGAAGCTGAAATCCGTGTAGGTAACTGCTTACCGTTAGAGCTTATCCCGGTTGGTACTATGGTTCATAACATTGAGCTTCACCCAGGAAAGGGCGGACAGATGGTTCGTTCCGCTGGTAATGGTGCTCAGCTTATGGCTAAAGAAGGCAAATACGCTACACTTCGTCTCCCATCTGGTGAGATGAGAATGGTTCCGATCATCTGCCGTGCTACAGTAGGTATTATCGGAAATGGTGATCACAACCTGATCAACATCGGTAAAGCTGGTCGTAAGCGTCACATGGGAATCAGACCTACAGTTCGCGGTTCTGTTATGAACCCGAATGACCATCCACATGGTGGTGGAGAGGGCCGCGCTCCGGTTGGACGTCCAGGTCCGTGTACACCTTGGGGCAAACCTGCTCTTGGTCTGAAGACAAGAAAGAAAAACAAAGCGTCCAACAAGCTCATCGTAAGAAGACGCGATGGAAAAGCTTTAAGCAAATAATAAGGAGGATTAAGAATGTCTCGTTCACTGAAAAAAGGACCTTTTGCAGATCAGAGCTTACTTAAAAAAGTAGATGCATTAAACGCTGCAAATGATAAATCCGTAATCAAAACTTGGTCACGCCGTTCCACAATCTTCCCGTCTTTTGTTGGACATACAATCGCTGTCCATGACGGAAGAAAACATGTGCCGGTATATATTACTGAGGATATGGTTGGTCACAAACTTGGTGAGTTTGTTGCTACCAGAACCTACAGAGGACACGGAAAAGACGAAAAGAAATCCGGTGTTCGCTAGTTAGTACTTTTCACCAGGCTGCCTGATCGCAAGAAGCGGTCCGGGCAACCCAGGTGTTTACCTGAATATTGAATATGACGAAAGGAGGCACTTTAAAATGGCAAAAGGACATAGAAGCCAGATTAAGAGAGCCAGAAATGAGAATAATAGAGAGACAAGACCGTCTGCAAAATTATCTTATGCAAGAATTTCTGTTCAGAAAGCCTGCTACGTTTTAGATGCAATCCGTGGCAAAGATGTGCAGACAGCACTTGGTATCCTGACATACAACCCAAGATACGCTTCCAGCGTAATCAAAAAGTTACTGGAATCAGCTATTGCTAACGCTGAGAACAATAACGGAATGAACGCAGACAATCTCGTCGTTGCAGCCTGCTATGCAAATAAAGGACCTACAATGAAGAGAATCCAGCCAAGAGCACAGGGTAGAGCTTACAGAATCGAGAAGAGAACAAGCCATATTACCATCGTGCTGGATGAGAAATAAGGAGGATAGACATGGGACAGAAAGTTAACCCACATGGCCTTAGAGTCGGTGTTATCAAGGATTGGGATTCAAGATGGTATGCAGAGAGCGATTTCGCAGACTATCTGGTAGAGGACTACAACATCAGAACATTCCTCAAAAAGAAATTATACAGCGCAGGTGTTTCCAAGATCGAGATCGAGAGAGCATCTGACAGAGTCAAAGTTATCATTTACACAGCTAAACCTGGTATCGTAATCGGTAAAGGCGGCGCTGAGATCGAGAAAGTTAAAGCTGAACTTGCTAAATACACAGACAAGAAGCTTATCGTTGATATCAAAGAAGTTAAGAGACCAGACAGAGACGCTCAGCTCGTTGCAGAGAACATCGCTCTTCAGCTGGAGAACCGTATCTCCTTCAGACGTGCTATGAAATCTACAATGCAGCGTACAATGAAATCTGGAGCAAAGGGAATCAAAACATCCGTATCCGGACGTCTTGGTGGAGCTGATATGGCTCGTACAGAGTTCTACAGCGATGGAACTATTCCGCTTCAGACACTTCGTGCAGACATCGATTATGGTTTCGCAGAAGCAGACACCACATATGGCAAAGTTGGTGTAAAGGCATGGATCTACAATGGTGAGATTCTTCCAACTAAAGGAACTAAGGAAGGGAGCGATAAATAATGTTAATGCCAAAAAGAGTTAAACGTCGTAAACAATTCCGTGGCTCCATGAGAGGAAAAGCCCTTAGAGGTAATCAGATCAATTATGGTGAATTCGGTCTTGTTGCTACCGAGCCTTGCTGGATCAGATCTAATCAGATCGAGGCAGCCCGTGTTGCTATGACCCGTTATATCAAACGTGGTGGTAAGGTTTGGATCAAGATTTTCCCAGATAAACCAGTAACAGCAAAACCAGCAGAAACTCGTATGGGTTCCGGAAAAGGTGCCCTGGAATACTGGGTAGCAGTTGTTAAACCAGGACGTGTTATGTTTGAGATCGCAGGCGTTTCTGAAGAAATCGCTCGTGAGGCATTACGTCTTGCAATGCACAAGTTACCATGTAAATGCAAAATAGTTTCTCGTGCAGAGTTAGAAGGCGGTGATAACAGTGAAAATTAATAAATTCGTAGAAGATTTACAGGCAAAATCAGCTGCAGAATTAAACGAAGAATTAGTAGCTGCTAAGAAAGAACTTTTCAATCTGAGATTTCAGAATGCAACCAATCAATTAGACAATACAGGACGAATCAAAGAGGTTCGCAGAAATATTGCCAGAATCCAGACAGTGATCACTGCGAAAGCTAACGCTTCCAAATAGTGAATTTAGGAGGACATAATCGTGGAAAGAAATCTGAGAAAAACCCGCGTGGGTAAGGTTGTCAGCAATAAGATGGATAAGACCATCGTAGTTGCAATTGAAGACCATGTAAAACATCCTCTTTACAAGAAAATCGTGAAGAGAACATATAAATTAAAAGCTCATGACGAAAACAATGAGTGCAACATCGGTGATACCGTAAAAGTTATGGAGACCAGACCGCTGTCCAAAGACAAGAGATGGAGACTGGTTGAAGTAGTAGAGAGAGTTAAATAAGGAGGATAACCAGTATGATTCAGCAGGAAACAAGACTGAAAGTTGCCGACAACACTGGTGCAAAAGAAATCCTTTGTATCCGTGTTATGGGTGGCTCTACAAGAAGATATGCAAACATCGGCGATACAATCGTTGCTACTGTTAAAGATGCAACACCAGGCGGCGTTGTTAAAAAAGGTGACGTAGTAAAGGCTGTTGTAGTTAGATCCAAAAAAGGCGCTCGTCGTAAAGACGGATCCTATATCCGTTTCGATGAAAATGCTGCCGTAATCATTAAAGACGACTTAACTCCGAGAGGAACACGTATCTTTGGACCAGTTGCCAGAGAGCTTCGTGAGAAAAAATTCATGAAGATCGTTTCCTTAGCTCCGGAAGTATTATAGGAGGGTGCCTAATGTCAGCTATGAAGATTAAAAAAGGTGATACTGTTACAGTAATCGCTGGTAAAGATAAAGGCAAAGAAGGCAAAGTCCTTGCCGTTAACGTAAAAGACAATACCGTATTAGTAGAGAACGTTAATATGGTTACAAAACACACCAAACCATCAGCTGCAAACCAGAATGGTGGAATCATCACAAAAGAAGCTCCGCTTCACATCTCCAACGTAATGCTTATGGCAGATGGAAAAGCAACAAGAGTTGGCTTTAAGATGGATGGTGACAAAAAAGTCCGCGTTGCCAAAGCAACAGGTAAGGTTATCGATTAATTGAGAGAGGAGGCAGACATAAGTGAGTAGATTAAAAGAACTTTATACTAATGAGATCATGGATGCCATGACCAAAAAATTCGGATATAAAAACGTTATGCAAGTGCCAAAACTCGACAAGATCGTAATTAACATGGGTGTTGGTGAAGCAAAAGAGAACGCTAAGCTTCTTGATGCAGCTATTGCAGATATGGAGCTGATCACAGGACAGAAAGCTATCGCAACAAAAGCTAAAAAATCTGTTGCTAACTTCAAAATCAGAGAGGGAATGCCGATCGGATGTAAAGTAACATTAAGAGGCGAGAAGATGTATGAGTTCGCTGATCGTCTGATCAACCTGGCACTTCCACGTGTACGTGACTTCCGTGGCGTTAATCCTAACGCATTCGATGGAAGAGGAAACTACGCTCTTGGTATCAAAGAGCAGCTTATCTTCCCAGAAGTTGAGTACGATAAAGTTGACAAAGTAAGAGGTATGGACATTATCTTCGTTACAACAGCAAATACTGATGAGGAAGCTCGTGAGTTACTGAAGCTGTTCAACATGCCTTTTGCGAAATAAGTAGAGGAACATTCCAAAGTTGACCGCCGGCTCCTTGCCGGGGTCAGCAGATCTGATATAGGAGGAACGATTCATGGCTAAGACAGCAATGAAAATCAAACAGCAGCGTCCAGCTAAATTTTCTACAAGAGAATATAGCCGTTGCAGAATTTGTGGACGTCCACATGCATATTTAAGAAAATACGGAATCTGCAGAATCTGCTTCCGTGAGTTAGCTTACAAAGGACAGATCCCGGGAGTTAAGAAAGCTTCCTGGTAAGCCGAAGCTGAAAGTCGCTTAATGAATGTAAGCCGTAAGGCGAACATGAATTTCGTGCAAAGTCCATCCCGAACCTTAACGAGTGCAAGCCGCAAGGTGCAGTACCAGTTCAGCACGGGATGATGTTACACAGGTAACACGTAAATTTATATAAATATACTATGACATGTAAAGTCTGAATATGAGGAGGAAACTAACATGACAATGAGCGATCCAATCGCAGACATGCTTACAAGAATTCGTAATGCAAACACTGCAAAACACGACACAGTAGATGTACCAGCATCCAAGATGAAAATTGCAATTGCAAACATCCTTGTTGATGAGGGATACATTGCAAAATACGATTTAGTTGAAGATGGTGTTGCTAAAAACATCCATATCACACTGAAATATGGCGAAGACAAAAACGAGAAGATCATCACAGGTTTAAAGAGAATCTCTAAACCGGGTCTTCGTGTTTATGCTGGTAAGGAAGAGCTTCCGAAGGTTCTTGGAGGACTTGGAATCGCAATCCTTTCCACTAATAAAGGTGTTATCACCGATAAAGAAGCTCGTAAACTTCAGGTAGGCGGCGAGGTTCTTGCATTTGTATGGTAAGCTTCGGCTCCATTCATTCAAGAAGTAGACGAAACACTGAAAACAGAGAGGTTGCGAAAACCTCTCCGATAATCTAAGTAAGGAGGACACATAGTATGTCACGTATCGGTAGACTTCCGGTTGCTATTCCGGCAGGAGTTGAAGTATCTGTTGCAGAAGGAAACGTAGTAACCGTAAAAGGACCAAAAGGAACACTTGAGAGAGCGCTTCCAACAGAGATGGAAATCAAAGTTGAAGATGGTCATGTAGTTGTTGCAAGACCAAACGACTTAAAGAAAATGAAATCCCTTCACGGCTTAACAAGAAGCCTTATCCACAACATGGTTGTTGGTGTAAGCGAAGGATACACCAAGACTCTTGAAGTTAATGGTGTTGGTTACAGAGCCGCTAAGCAGGGCAAGAAGCTTACTTTAAACCTTGGATATTCTCACCCGGTAGAAATGGAAGATCCGGAAGGTATTGAGACCAAAGTAGACGGTAACAAGATTATCGTTTCCGGTATCAGCAAGGAAAAAGTTGGACAGTTTGCAGCTGAGATCAGAGATAAGAGAAGACCTGAGCCATATAAGGGTAAAGGTATTAAGTATGATACTGAGGTTATCAGACGCAAAGTTGGTAAGACTGGTAAGAAATAATTAAGGAGAGTGAGAAAATGGTTAATAAAGCATCTAGAGCGGAAATTCGCGAGAAAAAGCATAGAAGATTACGTCATCATTTAAATGGCACTGCAACAACTCCGCGTCTTGCAGTATTTCGTTCCAATAAACACATGTATGCACAGATTATCGATGACACCGTTGGAAAGACTTTAGTATCTGCTTCTACTCTTCAGAAAGACGTAAAAGCACAGCTTGAGAACACCGACGATGTTGCAGCAGCAGCATATCTTGGCACTGTAATCGGTAAGAAGGCAGTGGAAGCCGGCATCGAGGAAGTTGTTTTTGACAGAGGTGGATACATTTACCACGGTAAAGTAAAAGCACTGGCAGACGCAGCAAGAGAAGCTGGACTGAAATTCTAATAAGGAGGAGCGAAACACATGAAACGTAATCTTATTGATGCTAGTCAGTTAGAGTTAGAAGATAAAGTAGTATCAATCAAGCGTGTTACCAAGGTTGTTAAAGGTGGTCGTAACTTCCGTTTCACAGCTTTAGTTGTTGTAGGTGACGGCAATGGACACGTTGGTGCAGGACTTGGAAAGGCAGCCGAGATTCCGGAAGCAATCCGCAAAGGAAAAGAGGATGCTATTAAGAAATTAGTAACCGTAGCAAGAGATGAGAATGGTTCCATTACACATGACTTCGTAGGTTCTTACGGAAGCGCTTCCATGCTTCTTAAGAGAGCTCCGGAAGGTACTGGAGTTATCGCCGGCGGCCCGGCTCGTGCCGTTATCGAGTTAGCTGGTATCAAAAACATCCGTACAAAATGTATGGGATCCAGAAATAAGCAGAATGTTGTTCTTGCAACCATCGAAGGCTTAAGACAGTTAAAAACTCCGGAAGAAGTTGCAAAACTTCGTGGAAAATCTGTTGATGAGATTCTGGCTTAAGGAGGAATATTAAAATGGCAAATACATTAAAAGTTACTTTAGTAAAATCTCCGATTGGCGCAGTTCCGAAGCACAAACTTACTGTTAAAGCAATGGGTCTTACCAAAATGCACAAAACAGTTGAGATGCCAGACAATGCGGCAACAAGAGGAATGATTCAGCAGGTACAGCACCTGGTAAAAGTAGAAGAAGCATAATTACAAAAAGGAGGTGCCATAATGGAATTATCAAACTTAAGACCAGCTGAGGGTTCTAAGCACAGCGATAACTTCAGAAGAGGCCGTGGACATGGTTCTGGAAACGGCAAAACAGCCGGTAAAGGCCATAAAGGACAGTTAGCACGTTCCGGACACAAGAAACCGGGATTTGAAGGTGGACAGATGCCTTTATACAGACGTCTGCCTAAGAGAGGATTCACAAACAGAAACTCTAAAGAGATCATTGCAATCAACGTTGATGTTCTGAACCGTTTTGAGGATGGTGCAGAGGTTACAGTTGAGAGCTTACTTGCAAGCAGTGCAATTTCCAAAGCTGGTGACGGCGTTAAAATCCTTGGAAACGGCGAGCTTACCAAGAAGCTTACAGTTAAAGTAAATGCTGTAAGTGAGACTGCAAAGTCTAAAATCGAAGCTGCAGGTGGTACAGTAGAGCTGATCTAATAGAGGTGATCAAATGTTTGAAACTCTCAAAAACGTTTTCAGAGTAAAAGAGATGAGACGTAAACTCCTCTATGTATTATGGATGATTCTTGTCATCCGTATCGGATCACAGCTTCCTGTTCCGGGAGTAGATAGCGATTTCTTTAAAGAGTGGTTTGCTAAAAACACTGGTGACGCATTCAATTTCTTTGATGCGTTCACTGGTGGCTCATTTACCCAGATGTCAATCTTTGCATTGAACATCACGCCATACATTACATCATCCATTATCATGCAGCTTCTCACAATTGCTATTCCGGCTCTGGAGGAGATGCAGAGAGATGGAGAAGAGGGCAGAAAGAAAATTACTGCCATTACCCGTTATGTAACTGTTGGTCTTGCGTTGTTTGAGTCTGTGGCAATGGCAATCGGTTTTGGTCGCCAGGGTCTGATCCCGAACATGAACTTCTTTAAAGGCTTAACTGTAGTTGCTTGCCTCACAGCTGGTTCTGCCATGCTGATGTGGATCGGTGAGCGTATTACTGAGAAGGGTGTTGGAAATGGTATTTCCATCGTCCTGACCATTAACATCGTTTCCCGTGTTCCAAGTGACTTATCTCTTCTTTATGAGAACTTCATCAAAGGAAAAACAATTGCAAAAGGACTGCTTGCAGGGGGTATCATTGTTGCAATAATCGTTGTCATGGTGGTATTTGTACTGATCCTTAACGGTGCAGAGAGAAGAATTCCTGTTCAGTATTCCAGAAAAATGGTCGGCAGAAAGCTGATGGGTGGTCAGACTACCAATATACCGCTGAAAGTTAACACCGCTGGTGTTATTCCGGTTATTTTTGCTTCCTCAATTATGTCTTTCCCAGGCGTAATCGCACAGCTTGCAGGAAAAGCTAATGGAACCGGCATCGGCAGTGAGATTATTCGAGGATTATCATCCAATAACTGGTGTAATCCAAGTCAGCCACAGTATAGCTGGGGACTGCTTCTGTATATTGTACTTTGCGTATTCTTTGCATATTTCTACACTTCCATCACATTCAACCCGCTGGAAGTTGCAGACAATATCAAAAAGCAGGGTGGTTTCATTCCTGGTATCCGTCCAGGAAAACCAACGTCAGACTATTTGACTAAAATCTTAAATTATATTATATTTATAGGTGCAGTAGGCCTGATTATCGTTGCGGTTATTCCGTTCTTCTTCAATGGAGTATTCGGTGCAAACGTATCCTTCGGTGGTACTTCCATCATCATTATTGTTGGAGTTATCCTGGAGACTGTGAAACAGATTGAATCACAGATGCTTGTCCGCAATTACAAAGGCTTCCTGAACAACTAAAAGAATAAAGGTTGTGGTGCTTATATGCGTCACAGCCTTAATTCGTAGTATGAGAAAATGGAGGGCTTTTTATGAGAATTATCATGTTAGGTGCACCAGGTGCAGGAAAAGGAACCCAGGCTAAGAAAATTGCTGAGAAATATGGTATTCCCCATATCTCTACAGGCGATATTTTCCGTGCCAATATCAAAAATGGCACAGAACTTGGGAAAAAAGCAAAAACTTATATGGACCAGGGACTGCTTGTACCGGATGAACTTACCTGCGACCTTGTTGTGGACAGAATCCAGCAGCCGGATGCCAAGAACGGCTATGTTCTGGACGGTTTTCCAAGAACAATCCCACAGGCTGAATGCCTTACCGATGCTTTAAGCAAGCTGGGAAGCAAGATTGATTATGCTATTGATGTTGATGTTCCGGATGAGAATATCGTGAACCGTATGGGTGGAAGACGCGCATGCGTAAAATGTGGTGCAACCTACCACGTTGTATTTGCAGCTCCGAAGACAGAGGGGGTTTGCGATACATGCGGTGAGGATCTTGTGCTTCGTGACGATGACAAGCCGGAGACTGTACAGAAGCGTCTGAATGTATATCATGAGCAGACTCAGCCGCTTATCGACTACTATACTGGTCAGGGCGTACTGAAAACTGTAGATGGCACCAAGAACCTGGATGAGGTATTTGGTGATATTGTGAAGATCCTTGGCGAATAGAATAGAGGATAAGAAGTAATGTCAGTTTCAATAAAAACAGCACAAGAAATTGAACTTATGAGGGAATCCGGACATCTTCTGGAAAAAGTCCATGACGGGCTGATCCCTTATATTAAACCAGGAATGAGTACCAAGGAGATCGACCGTATCGGCGAAGATATGATCCGTTCCATGGGATGCATTCCCAATTTTCTGAATTATGGAGGCTTTCCTGGCTCCTTCTGCATCAGCCTGAATGATGAAGTGGTCCACGGAATTCCTTCGGAGGACAAAATTATCCAGGATGGTGATCTGGTAAAGATTGATGCAGGACTGATCTATAAAGGATATCATTCTGATGCGGCCCGTACTTATGCAGTCGGAGAAGTTTCCAAAGAAGCCAAGCAGCTTATGGATGTAACCAGGCAGTGCTTCTTTGAAGGAATAAAATTCGCGAAAGCAGGAAATCATCTCAATGATATTTCCAAGGCAATCGGAGCGTATGCGGCGAAATACCGTTATGGTATTGTACGAGATCTTGTGGGACATGGGATTGGTACTCATCTTCACGAAGATCCGCAGATTCCCAACTTCCCTCAGAAACGCAGGGGAGTGAAATTACTTCCAGGCATGACACTTGCCATAGAGCCCATGATCAATATGGGCAGAGCAGATGTATGCTGGCTGGATGACGAATGGACAGTGGTGACCATGGATGGTTCCCTTTCCGCACATTATGAGAACACCATACTGATTACAGATGGCGAACCGGAGATTCTGACACTCACAGAGTATTAATCATTATCATTAAGGCGATACAGGAGGTATAAAATGTCAAAAGTAGATGTACTTGAAGTAGAAGGCACTGTTTTAGAGAAGCTGCCAAACGCAATGTTTAAAGTGGAACTTGAAAACAAACATGTTGTACTTGCTCATATCAGCGGCAAGCTGCGCATGAACTTTATCCGTATTCTTCCAGGAGACAAAGTAACAATGGAGCTTTCCCCATATGATCTTTCCAAGGGAAGAATCATCTGGCGAGATAAGTAATTCAGATTCGTTAATAGCAAATTCGGATTAATGAATATAAAACTCCTGTGCCTGAGAAAATGCTTCTATGGTACAGGAGTTTCTTCTATTATAGAAGAAACTGAACACAGAAAAAATGTTTCAAACTTCAGGAAACTAAAAAAATTAGAAAAATGTAAAAAAAAATTAAAAAACTGCTTGCATTTTGTAGACCATAATGCTACAATACAATGCGGACGCGCTTGTACGTGTGTATAACTGCGCCCTAAACTGCAGATTTTAATGCTATATTTTACGGAAGGAGGATTTCCAGTGAAAGTAAGATCATCTGTAAAACCGATCTGCGAGAAATGCAAGGTCATTAAGAGAAAAGGTTCTATCAGAATTATCTGTGAGAATCCAAAGCACAAACAGCGTCAGGGTTGATTGATCCATTGTTTGTGAATGCGGCTGCAGGTGAAACACCCGGACGGGTTGTATCATCTGACATATAATGAACTAAGCATGTATTGCCTAATACCGGAGGCAACGTTGGCCCGTTGGCCGCAAATTTCGGAAAGGCTGCGAATCGCCAAAAGCAGCTGGGTGTTATACCGAGGCACCCCAATTAGGAACTAAGAATTAAGAAAGAGTGCGTATGGATGCATCCCATTTCACCTTGTATCTGATACAAGTGATGTACGAAGACGCAGAACTTTCAGTAAAGAAAATGGAGGAAACAGTACATGGCTCGTATAGCTGGTGTAGACTTACCAAGAGAGAAAAGAATCGAAATCGGTCTTACCTATATTTATGGTATCGGAAGACCAAGTGCAGACAAAATCCTTGCTCAGGCAAATGTAAATCCTGACACACGTGTCAGAGACCTGACTGATGATGAAGTTAAGAGACTTCAGGCTGTCATTGATGAGACAATGATGGTAGAAGGTGATCTTCGTAGAGAAATCGCCCTGAACATTAAGAGACTGCAGGAAATCGGATGCTACAGAGGAATCCGTCATCGTAAAGGACTTCCGGTTCGTGGTCAGAAGACCAAGACCAATGCTAGAACACGCAAGGGTCCGAAGAGAACAGTAGCAAATAAGAAGAAATAATTCAGTATCCTAACTATAAATTTTGATTGATTAAGGAAAGCGTAGGTTAGTTTTAAAATGGCAAAAACAACTAAAAAAACGACAACAAAACGTCGTGTCAAGAAAAACGTTGAACACGGACAGGCACATATCCAGTCTTCTTTTAACAACACAATTGTTACTCTGACTGACAACGAAGGAAACGCTCTTTCATGGGCAAGTGCCGGCGGTCTGGGATTTAGAGGTTCAAGGAAATCTACTCCTTATGCAGCACAGATGGCAGCTGAGACTGCAACAAAGGCTGCTTTAATTCATGGATTAAAAACAGTAGACGTAATGGTTAAAGGACCAGGATCAGGTCGTGAGGCTGCTATCCGTGCCCTTCAGGCATGCGGTCTTGAAGTAACAAGTATCCGTGACGTAACTCCGGTTCCGCACAACGGATGCCGTCCACCAAAACGTAGAAGAGTCTAATTGAATTAGGAGGTAAGCCAAGATGGCAGTAGATAGAACACCGGTCCTGAAAAGATGTAGATCCCTTGGAATGGATCCAATTTATTTAGGAATTGATAAAAAATCCACAAGACAGTTAAAACGTGCAAACCGTAAAGTATCTGAGTACGGTCTTCAGTTAAAAGAAAAACAGAAAGCAAAATTCATTTATGGCGTTCTGGAGAAACCTTTCCGTAACTACTACAAGAAAGCCGACAGAATGAAAGGTCAGACTGGTGAGAACCTGATGATCATGCTTGAGACAAGACTTGACAATGTTCTTTTCCGTATGGGATTTGCAAGAACAAGAAAAGAAGCTCGTCAGATCGTTGACCACAAGCACGTTCTTGTAAACGGAAAATGCGTTAACATTCCTTCTTATCTCGTAAAAGCTGGCGACAGCATCGAGATCAAAGAGAAATGCAAAGGTTCTGAGAGATACAAAGGAATCCTTGAGGTAACAGGCGGAAGACTTGTTCCGAACTGGCTTGAGGCTGACCAGGAGAATCTTAAGGGCGTTGTAAAAGAGCTTCCTACAAGAGAAGAAATTGACGTTCCTGTAAACGAGATGCTTATCGTCGAGTTGTACTCCAAATAATGAGCCCTGATAATACCCTCAATTGCATACAACCCAGAAGGAGGGAAATTTATAGTGTTTGATTTTAATAAACCAAAAATCGAAATTACCGAGATATCTGAAGATAAAAAATTTGGAAGATTCGTTGTAGAACCTCTTGAAAGAGGTTACGGTACTACACTTGGCAATTCTCTTAGAAGAATTATGCTGTCCTCCCTGCCGGGAGCTGCAGTAAGTCAGGTTAAGATCGATGGTGTTCTTCATGAATTCAGCTCCATCCCTGGAGTAAAAGAAGACGTGACAGAGATCATCATGAATCTTAAGAGTCTTGCAATCAAGAATAACAGTGCTGACAATGAGCCGAAGACCGCATACATTGAGTGTGAGGGCAAAGGTGTTGTGACAGCTGCTGATATTCAGGCAGATCAGGATATCGAGATCATGAATCCGGATCAGGTAATCGCTACCTTAAACGGTGGTAAGGATTGCAGACTTGCAATGGAACTTACCATTACAAAAGGCCGCGGATATGTGAGTGCGGATAAGGGCAAATCAGATGACATGCCAATCGGTGTAATTGCAGTTGATGCAATCTACAGCCCGGTTGAGAGAGTCAATATGGTTGTGCAGAATACACGTGTGGGTCAGGTTACAGACTTTGATAAACTGACACTTGATGTATACACAAACGGCACGCTGGATCCTGATGAGGCAGTAAGCCTTGCAGCAAAGGTATTAAGCGAGCATTTGAGCCTTTTCATTGACCTTTCCGAGAATGCAAAGACCGCTGAGGTTATGATCGAGAAAGAAGACAATGAGAAAGAGAAAGTTCTTGAAATGAGCATTGATGAGCTTGAGCTTTCAGTTCGTTCTTACAACTGTCTGAAGAGAGCAGGCATCAATACTGTTGAGGAGCTTTGCAATAAGACTTCTGACGACATGATGAAAGTACGTAACCTTGGACGTAAGTCTTTAGAGGAAGTACTTGCCAAGTTGAAAGAGCTGGGCTTACAGCTTCAGCCAACAGAAGAGTAAGATAACCATAAAGGTATCGCGTAAGATTATTACAGTGGGGATTTGCTAAGCAGCAGCCCAGTAAGACCGAACAAGCGTGGACTGCTGTCCCACAGATGGAGGAAAATTAAATGGCAAAATATAGAAAATTAAGCAGAACAGCTGACCAGAGAAAAGCTCTGTTAAGAAACCAGGTTACAAATCTGTTATACAATGGAAAAATTGTTACAACAGAAGCTAAAGCTAAAGAGATCCGTAAGATCGCTGAAGGCCTTGTAGCTATGGCTGTTCGCGAGAAAGACAACTTTGAGACTGTTACTGTAACAGCTAAAGTTGCAAGAAAAGACGCTGAAGGCAAGAGAGTGAAAGAAGTTGTAGACGGTAAGAAGAAAACTGTTTACGATGAAGTTGAGAAGCAGATCACAAAAGATGCTCCATCCAGACTTCACGCTCGTCGTCAGATGATGAAAGTGTTCTACCCGGTTAAAGAAGTTCCGGCTAAGGGCGCTGGCAAGAAGAAAAACACCAAAGATGTAGATATGGTTAAGAAGATGTTCGAGGAAATCGCACCAAAATACGCTAACCGTAACGGTGGATACACCAGAATCGTTAAGATTGGACAGCGTAAAGGTGATGGCGCTATGGAAGTGCTCATCGAGCTGGTTTAATCCGAAACAGAATTACTGATCATAAGAAAAGAGATATTTACGTTTCGTAGATATCTCTTTTTTCTTAATTTAGGGATACCAATGTGAGAAAGTTACTTTTATTAATAGAAATTTGTTTGTTAGCCTGGCTTTTGACAGGCTCCGCCCGGTACGAAGCGAAAAAAGAAATTCCAGTGAATACACCGGAATTTGACTGGGAAAATTACAATATTATAACGCATGCTCTGGGTGGGATTGACGGTCTCACATACTTAAATTCCAGAGAAAGCTTTATCAATTATTATGATAAAGGCTGCCGCCTGTTTGAGGTGGATCTGACGCAGACCAGTGATGGAGTATGGGTGTGCCGCCATAACTGGAAAGAGTCTCTTGGACAATGGGAAGGAGAAGAACGAAAAGTTCTATCCTCAGAAGAATTTTTAAATACGCCTATATATGGGAAATACACCCCTATGACCTTTGAAGACCTTCTGAAACTGCTGGACGAATATCCGGATGCATTTGTAATGATAGATTCCAAACAATATTCTGTCCGCAATTACCAGCGTACTCTTGAGGATTATGCACAGTACAGGGAAATCTCTATAAAAGCTGGCATCGAGCATACGCTTAAACAGATCATCCCGGAAATATACAATTCAGCCATGTATCCTGGAACAGCACTTTTGTATAAATTTCCTGCATATATCTATTCTCTGTGGCAGGAATATACCACAGAAGAATTGAACGATATTGCAGAATTCTGTCAAACCAATAAAATCATGGCTGTAACCATTTATCGTGACTACTGGTCCGAAGAAGTGCAGAAAATTTTTGACGAACGGGACATTTTGGTATATATTTATACCATAAATGACAAAGAGGAAGCCAGAAGATATCTGGCGAATGGGGCGCAAGGTGTCTGTACAGATGTACTGATCACAGATAACCTGAATTAAGCTGCACTGTCTAATTATATAACATACGAAAATAATACTTGAAAAGGACTGCCATTCATTGGCTCATTCATAATTACTTTTTGAGCTTTATCCTGTGAATAGTAGTGAAAAAGGATTAAATACACATGAAAATCAGAACAATGGCTGCTGTTTTTGCAGCGAAATCTGCAGGCTTTATCTGCAGGAAAATGGGACGCCAGGGAGTGACCTGGGCGGGCAAGATCGCATTAAAGATCAATCCTGATATCCTGGAAGATCTTTCTTCTCAGGTGCGGAAGAAAATATTTGTAACCTGTGGAACCAACGGTAAGACAACCACCAACAACATGCTCTGCGCAGCCCTTGAAAATGAAGGGCAGAAAGTAGTCTGCAATCACACCGGTTCTAACATGTTAAACGGCGTTGTAGCAGCTTTTGTGCTGGCTGCCGGACCTACAGGCAGGCTGGATGCAGATTACGCCTGCATTGAGGTAGACGAGGCTTCTACCCGCCATGTATTTCCAGGCCTGAAGCCGGATTACATGCTTCTGACTAATTTGTTCCGCGACCAGCTGGACCGCTACGGTGAAATTGATATTACCATGAACATTCTGGAAGAGATGATCCGCACAGTACCGAAAATGCAGGTAATCGTAAATGCGGATGATGCGCTTTCGGCGTATCTTGCTATGGACAGCGGCAATCCGTATATCACATACGGAATCAGTAAGCCTGTCCAGAAGAGTGCGGCAAACGAGATACGGGAAGGACGTTTTTGTAAAAAGTGTGGTGCCAGGCTGGAATACAGTTTTTACCACTATAGTCAGCTGGGGGATTACAAGTGCCCATCCTGTGGCTTTGCAAGACCGGAAATCAAATATGATGCCCATGATGTAAAGGTTGGTGATCAACTGTCCTTTCAGGTGGAGGATAAGCACCTTACAGCCAATTACAAAGGCTTTTATAATGTATATAATATTCTGGCTGCTTATGCCGGGCTGCGTACAGCTGGATTTTCCGGAGAGCATTTCCAGAATATGCTTCAGAAATTTAATCCGGAAAATGGACGTATGGAACAGTTCCGCATTAAAGGCACTGGTGTTATGCTGAATCTTGCAAAGAATCCTGCCGGTTTTAACCAGAATATTTCCGCAGTTATGCAGGATAAAACACAGAAAGATATTATTATCACCATCAACGACAATGCACAGGATGGAACAGATATTTCCTGGCTCTGGGATGTGGATTTTGACCTTCTGGGCGATGCAAGCATTCATTCCATTACAGTCAGCGGTATCCGCTGCCAGGATATGCGCCTCCGGATGAAATATGTGGACATTCCGGTTATGCTTGAGGAAAATGTGGAAACAGCGATCCGAAAAAGAATTGAAGACGGCGTAGGCAATCTCTACGTTCTGGTAAACTACACTGCATTATTCAGCACTCATAATATTCTTAAGAAAATGGAGGGAGAAAAGGAATGAAACTGACAATCGGACATTTATATCCTGATCTCCTGAACCTGTATGGAGACAGAGGAAATATCCAGTGCCTTATGAGACGCTGCCAGTGGCGTGGAATTGAGGCAGAGACCATTGCTTTTGAACTGGGTGACAAGATTGATTTTTCCAGACTGGATATTGTGCTACTGGGTGGTGGTTCCGACAGGGAGCAGATGCTGGTTTGTGAGAAACTGAAGGAAATTCAGCCGGATTTTAAGAAATATGTGGAAGATGGAGGCGTAGTTATCGCTATCTGCGGTGGTTACCAGCTTCTTGGAAAATATTATAAGACAGATCAGGGAACCATTACAGGGCTTGACCTGGTAGATCTTTACACCGAACAGGGAGAGGGACGTCTGATCAGCAATATTGTGCTGAAAAGCGACCTTTTTGATATGCCTGTGGTTGGATTTGAGAACCATGGAGGAAGAACCTGTATTAATAACTGCAAGCCTCTGGGAAAAGTACTCTATGGATCTGGAAATGATGGAAAAACAGGCTATGAGGGTGTGGTTTACAAGAATGTGATTGGAACGTACCTTCACGGTCCGCTTCTTCCCAAGAACCCGCAGCTGGCAGACTGGCTGATCGCACATGCTCTTGAGCAGAAATATGGAAAGGAAGTCCAGCTTGCGCCGCTGGATGATACAGAAGAGAAGGCAGCAAATGATTACGTATATCATCGCTTTGTAAAAGAGAACTGATACAAACAAGCTCCAAAGCCTGTTTGAAAATCATTCCTGCCTTGCAGAGAGCCTTTTTCAAACATGCTCTGATATGTACAGATAAAAATAAGGGGAACGATATGGCAAAAGGAATCAATCAAAAAGGGAAAATCCTTTATCTTGAAAAAATATTGAGAGAGACCAGTGAAACACATCCGTGCACTATGCAGGAAATTATCGGAAGACTTCAGGAAAACGGAGTCAGTGCTGAGCGAAAAAGTATTTATGACGATATGGAAGTGCTGAGAAGCTTTGGCATGGACATTAAGTTTAAAAGAGGAAAGTATACCGGATATTATGTTGCCGGAGAAGCTGCCGCAGAGAGCGTAAATACATCCACTACAGAAATGAATGGTGCAAATCCGGAAGACTCTGCAAAAAACAGTGCTGGAGCAGAGAATGAAGGCAGTGCATTTTCCAATGAGGCTCACAAAAAAGCGAAAAATTCCTGGCTGCTTCCACCGTCAGATTCTGAGGAGGATAAACCGGTGAAGCTTCTTTGCAGAAATAAGAAAAAGAAAGAAGTCATGGCAGCACTTGGAAATTATGCCCAGTACAAGGAGAAAGAAGAGGATACTTTCGTTGCTGCAGTGCAGGTGGATGAGACCTCTGAGTTTTACGGATGGCTTACAGGCATGGGGAAAGATGTAATCCTTATGAAGCCTAAGAAGTCAGTTCAGGCTTACCGTGATTATCTGAAGGGAATCCTGAAAGAATATAAGTAAGAATACTATTTGAAAAAGCTTGAAAATAGAGAATGATATGAAGTTACATAGAAAGGAATTTTTATGAAAAAGCAAATTGCAGGACTTCTTACCGGACTTCTGGTGTGCAGTGCTTTTCTCACAGGCTGTGGTAAAAATGAAGCCACCGAGGCTGTAAAAGAGAGCGTTGAGGACGAAAATGAGGGCACTGGAGACACGAAGGACGCTGACAGCAAAAAGGATACGAATAGAAAGTCCGATAAACAGGACAGTGATAAAAGTGATGAAAATTCAGAAGAAAGTGAGACAACTGAAGCCCCGGAGGAAAATCTTGATAAGGTGGGGGTTCTGCTTCCGGAAGAGGGAGAGGATATCAACAGCAGTCTGGAGCGTACAGAACTGAAATCACGTCTGGAAGAGGCAGGTTATGAAGCTGCTATGTATTTTGCCGGGGACGATTCTGACACCCAGGCAGAACAGATCAGGGAGCTTCTTCAGGATGAGAAACTGAAAGCACTGGTAATTTCACCTGTTGATCCATATGGTCTTACAGATGTACTGGAAGAGGCTTCTGAGCTCTCAATTCCGGTGATTGACTATGACAATCTGATCATGGATACGCCAAACGTGAAATACTTTGTCACTTTTAATATGCGGGCGATTGGAAAAGAGATTGCCAAAAATATTGTAGAGAAAGAAGAACTGGATAAAGTCCGGGAAGACAGAGGTGCCCGTACCATAGAGTTTCTTATGGGCTCTCCGGATGATGACGCCTCGTTATTCCTGTTTAACGGAATAATGGAGGTTCTGCAGGAGTATATTGACGATGGTACCCTGATCTGCCGTTCCGGCCGTGTGACTTTTGATGAAACCAGCATTATGGATCAGAATACAGATACTGCGAAGAAGCAGCTGAAATCTGAGATAGACGAATTTTATTCTCTGGAGAAAACTCCGGATATTATCTGCACTGCTTCTGATGATTTTGCTCTGGCAGCCCTGGAGCTTCTGGAAAAAGAGCAGCTCCAGCCTGGTGATGAGAACTGGCCTCTGATCACAGGTGTAAATGCAGATGCAGATGCTGTTAAAAGTGTAGCAGAAGAAAAAATCGGTTTTACAGTCATGCTGGATCGCCGGGATCTGGCAGAAGCACTGACGAAGCTGGTGGAAACCTACCTGAATGGGGATGACGTTGATATCAATAATTATTCCCAGTATGATAATGGTGTGAAGATCATTGGAACGGTTACCTGTGATGGAAAGCTGATCGATAAGGATAATTATCAGATTCTTGTGGATAATGGATTCTATCTGGCAGAAATGATCGCGCCGGAAGCCTCTCCTACGCCTGTTCCCGAGGAAGTAAGTCCGACACCGGAAGTGACAGTGACGCCGGAGGCGAGTCTTACACCGGAAGGTGGTGAGCCTGAGAAAAAGAGCCAGGTAATTCCAAAGGATGAGCCTGAAGTGAGCACAGAAGAAGTTCCGGCTGTAAAGGATGGAGAAAACCAGGAGAGCAATAGCAAGCTGCAGAGTAGTGGAAAAGCATAAAACGGAAGTAAAATGAAAATACGTAAGTAAAATGAAAATACGTAAGTAAAATGAAAATACCAGTAATCGTTTGGTGATTACTGGTATTTTTGCTCCTAAAAATTAATCGCGGAAGGTTAGGGAATCATCTGTCATGGAATCAATGATAGCCAGAGATTCCAGACGGACACCCATATCGCGGATCTGCTGTCCGCCGTGCTGGAAGCCCTTCTCAATTACGATTCCGGCACCTTCAAGAGTAGCTCCGGATTTCTTTACAATATCGATCAGTCCGAGAAGAGCACAGCCATTTGCAAGGAAATCATCAATAAGAAGTACGTGATCCTCTGGACTAAGGAACTTCTTGGAAATAATAACATCATAAACTTTCTTATGGGTAAAGGATTCAATCTTGGTGCAGTACATCTCGCCGTCCAGGTTTACACTCTGGGATTTCTTGGCAAATACTACAGGAACATGAAAATACTGTGCTGCAATACAGGCAATGCCAATACCGGAAGCTTCAATAGTGAGGATCTTGGTGATGGGGCAGTCTGAGAAACGCGCCTTAAACTCCTTACCAATCTCATTGATCAGGTCAATGTCCATCTGGTGGTTCAGGAAACTGTCTACCTTTAATATATTGCCTGGTTTCACAACGCCATCTTTCAGAATACGTTCTTTTAAAAGCTGCATGGCTATATCTCCTTTTCGCTTCATGTCGTTTCGGTTTTAATGTTTCTATGATACGACATTCTTTGAAGAAGTTCAATTATTTTTGACAAAAAAGTACAAAATATCTATAATGAAATTAATTTATGGAAAAAGGATTAGCTTTATTGTGAAAAACATCTGCAGTCAGCCGGATAAACAGTAACGCAAATGCGGAGATGACAAAGGAGCAGATAGTTTTACAAAAAAGAGCAGGTGAGAATATGAAAGAGTATGAAGTAATCTGGGAAATTTTCAATAAATGTCCAAGGAATCAGATGAGGGATGTATTTGTGGACGAGGTGGAAATTGAAGATCCTGAGGAATATGTGAAGAATAAATTTAAGGGAAAAGACGTAACCTATGAGAAGACGGTTCTGGAAGATGGCACCATCATATTTGACATCCAGACCTCCCAGATCAAACAGAGATGTTCCTTTACGGAAATATAAGCTGCAGGTCACGAAGCGGATTTTAAGCTACTGCTTACAACAACGACCTTAGAGCATGTTTGAAAAAGGCTTTCCGCAAGATGTGCGTCACAATTTGTGGGAGATTTTGTCCGGATGAGGGCGCCGTAGCGGGCTACGGCAACCGAATTCAGACAAAATATACCGCAAAGTGGGGCGTGCAGATTGCGGGAATGATTTTTCAAACAGGCTCTAAGGCATATTTTTTAATACAATCATCAGAAATAGTGCATATTTAAGGGAAGTATGTTATAATAAACGGACGTGCTTCAAAAGAATTACACCAGTCAGAAACCATCCACAGAACACTGTTGGATATGCGAAATGGTTGGAAAAACAGGAGGATGACATGATAGAAGAACAGTTAGAGAACCACCTGCATGAAGGCGAGGAAGAGCATATGCATACCCATGTTCTGGAAGATGGCACCACTGTCATGCATTCCCATGGAGAACACGGACATCACCACAGTCATGCACAGACCAAGGCTGTACTGAACCGGCTTTCCCGTGCAATCGGGCACCTGGAATCCATCAAACGTATGGTGGAAGACGGCCGAGATTGCAGCGAAGTGCTAATCCAGCTTTCCGCAGTGAAATCTGCTATTAATAATACAGGCAAGATTATTTTACAGGATCACATTGAACACTGTATTGTGGATGCGGTAGAGCATGGAGACAAGGACGCCATCAAGGAACTGGAACGTGCAATTGACAGGTTTATGAAATAAATAAGGAAAAAGGAGATAGATAAAAATGGCAAAAGAATGTGACAGCAAGACTTGCGACAAATCAAGCTGTGAAGGCTGTGCCAGCAAGAAAAATCCGCAGAGCATGCAGGCAGCAATGAATGCAATGTCAAATGTAAAGCATGTAATCGGTATTGTAAGTGGTAAAGGCGGCGTTGGAAAATCCTTTGTGACAGCATCTCTTGCAAACAGAATGGCAAAGAAAGGCTATAAAGTAGGAATCCTTGACGCAGACATTACCGGACCATCCATCCCGAAAATGTACGGCCTGAAAGGTGCTGCCCAGGCAAACGACAGCGGTATTTTCCCCATGGAGACCAAAAACGGAATCAAGGTTATGTCCATTAACCTGCTTCTTCCAACTGAGGACACTCCGGTAATCTGGCGTGGACCGATCCTTGGCAACATGGTAAAACAGTTCTGGACAGATGTTATCTGGGGGGATGTAGATTACCTGTTCGTAGATATGCCGCCAGGAACAGGAGACGTTCCTCTGACTGTATTCCAGTCCCTTCCGATTCAGGGAATCGTGATTGTAACCTCTCCACAGGATCTTGTAAGCATGATCGTGAAGAAGGCATACAATATGGCTGGAATGATGAAGGTGCCGGTTCTGGGCCTTGTAGAGAACTACAGCTATGTGAAATGTCCAGACTGCGGCAAAGAGCTGAAAGTATTCGGCGAAAGCCACATTGACGAGATTGCCGCATCTCTGAATGTTCCGGTTCTTGGCAAAATGCCAATCGACCCGGCTTATGCAGCCAAGGTTGACGAGGGCGCCTTTGATGAGATCGATAATCCGTATATTGAAGCAGCAGATGGGGTTATGCCACAGTAAGAGGCTGAGAACACTATAGAAAATCACACAAATTGTGGCATATAATTTGCAAAAAAAGATTCTGTGTAAAAACAAGATTGTAACATCCTGTTTTTACCAGAATCTTTTTCTTTTCTTTATTTCTTACTGCGGTAAGCTTCTGCTTCCCAATGGGTAATGAAATAAGTGATCTCATCTGTCATCTGAAGCGGACCGCCGAAGCTTTCTGCATAGACAGCAAGCTTGATGGCATCCTTAGCAAGAAGCTGAGCCTTGGCAGCATTCCCCTTGTCATCTTCCATAATAAATGCACCAACGCCCTGAACCAGGATCAGTCTTGGTTCTTTATCATTTTCAGTCATAAACGCAGCCAGTGCTTCTTTTGCCTGATCAATGTTTTCAACAAATAAAGGATATGGACCGCAATATACAATGTGATCAGGGGTGAATGGCTTCAGAAGCGGTGCGGCAGCTTCTTTATTTTTTACAAAATTATCTGCTTCAGCAGCCGGTACAACCTCTACAGCATGTCCGAGCAGCTGGGAAAGCTTCTGTGCAGCAGCTTCTTTTGCCGGGGTAACAGCATTACTGACATCAGCTGTTCGTTTTACCTGTTTTTCAAGGGTGGAGATCACGCCATCAAATAAAACACCAATCTCTTCTACGGTATTTGCAGCTACAAAAATACCGTGATTCTGAAGCAGAAGAACCTGCACATCTTTTCCAAATTCTTCTTTGTAAGTGTTCATTTTCTCATAACAGATACGTGCAAGTGTGTATCCTGGTTTACAGATGTCGATCCAGAGAACCTCTTTTCCAAGAAGCTGCTCGGAAAGTGCCTTTGCGCCATTGCCGCAGGTCAGACCATTTACAAGAGTAGGATGAACATGCAGTACATAGGTATATGCAAATAAATTGTGGAGTAATGCTTCCACGCTTGGACGCTTGGTCTTATCTGCATCTGTTACTGCCGCCATTACATCTGCAAGATAGGCAGCTTCACGCTCAGTGTCATTTCCCGGATACTCTGTTTTCATGATCTCATTGAGACGGTCGCGGCTCATCTTAACGAATTCCTCTGCCTTAATGGTGGCAAGCTGTGTACCGGAACCCTTTACATACAGTGTGGTTTCATCTTTGACAGAAGTATTTCCACCGCCTGCAAGAACGTAAGCAGGATTGCTTCCGTAAGTGTTTGACATTTTTACCAAAGTTGAAAGATCCATAAACTTTAATACCTCCCATTGTTTTTTTCATACATCTACATTGTACATGATATGGTAATATTTAGCTATCAAAATATGCTAAAAAGAAGTAGTTTTTGTGCTTTTTGATGAAAAATAGTCAAAAAACTTCTGGGCAGCCTGGGATAAAGGAAGGCTTTCGTGATATACAAGGGCTAATTGTCTGGGTGGAAGCTGCTGCTTCAGGCTGACCTCTATCAGAGCGGTTTCCTGTCCACGTAAAGAAGCCAGCATGTAATCCGGAACACAGGCAATTCCAAGACCAATGCGTGCCAGATCAATAAGCAGATCATTGCTGTTAAGCTCAACCTCCGGAATCAGATTCTGTCTGTGGGATGCAAAAAACTGATGAAGATATTCACTTGTTGTGCTTTTGGACGAAAGGGTGAGAAGAGGATACTCCATCAGTTTCTTTATTTCCAGGGCTTTTCCTTCAAGGGGAAAGAATTCCGGATTGGCAACAAAAATATCCCGAAATTCTTTTACCACCTGTACTTTTGTGTGTGCGGTAAGCCGGGAATTGGGAAGATTGCTTACGATCAGGTCCACCTGCCGGTTTTCCAGAAGTTCCACGCAGCCCATGGAGGTGCTGTTGGTGACCTTGATCCGCACTCCCGGATAATCCTGATGAAAGCGCTTCAGATAGTCAATCAGAAAGTACCGGCAGATGGTATCGCTTGCCCCGATCCGCAGCTGCCCCTGAAGTCTGTCTTCCTCAAGAAGCTGTGCCTCCCCCTGGGAAAGCATTTCCAGGGCCGGTTTGACATGCTGGAAAAGTATTTCTCCCTCAGGGGTAAGGGAAACCTTCTTGGTGCTTCGGAAAAACAGTTCCCGTCCCAGCTTTTTTTCCAGAGTCTTGATTCCCTGGCTTACTGCAGACTGGGAAATGAACAGCTGGCGGGAGGCTTCAGAGAAGCTTAAGGTGGTGGCAACGTAGTAAAAGCATTTGTATAATTCAAGATTGATATCCATATATAAATCCTCCAAAATCGAACTCGTTACTGTCCACTCCGTGACCAGTAACACGCTTCGCGATGCACAGAAAGACGAACCTTCTTGTGACAAGCACAAGAAGTAGCGTTTGCTGCGCAAACTTAATTCTCGGGTTTTCTGTGAACTTTGTTCACAAAAAACACCTCGCGGAATATTGTCAGTGAACAGTAACTCAAACTCTGCTATGACTGATGAGCCATGTTTATTTACATATAGAAGTAATAGTAATAAAAAATATAAGATATATTAATTTTACTTATGACAAAACCTATGATACTATAATAAACGAAAATGTGCAAGAATGGCTGCAGTTTTGCGCAGTCATCCAATTTTTTCAAAATGAAAAAGCACACCACACTATGATTTCACATTCACGAAAGGAGTTTTCCAATGAGTAACGTAAGACGAGTATACGTAGAAAAGAAACCATCCTTTGCCGTAAAAGCCAAAGAACTGAAGCATGAGATCAGCTCTTATCTGGGCATTAAGACTGTAACAGCTGTGCGGGTTCTGATCCGCTATGACGTAGAGAATATTTCTGATGATGTATTTGAGAAAGCATGCCATACCGTGTTTGCCGAGCCTCCGGTAGATGATCTTTACCTGGAGAAATTCGAGGCAGCAGATGGCGCACATATTTTTTCTGTAGAATTCCTTCCTGGCCAGTTTGACCAGAGAGCAGATTCTGCTGTTCAGTGCGTGCAGTTCCTGGATGAAAATGCACAGCCGATCATCCGCTCTGCCACTACCTATGTGATCGAAGGTGACATTACAGAGGAAGAATTCGAGGCAATCAAGAATCACTGCATTAACCCTGTAGATTCCCGTGAGACAGGCCTTCAGAAGCCGGAGACACTGGTTACAGAGTTCAAGGACCCGGAAGATGTTAAGATTTTTGATGGCTTCCGCGATATGGATGAAGCACCATTGAAGGAACTTTACAGCTCCCTGAACCTTGCTATGACATTCAAGGATTTCCTTCATATCCAGAACTATTTCAAGAACGAGGAGAAACGTGATCCGTCCATGACCGAGATCCGTGTTCTGGATACTTACTGGTCTGACCATTGCCGTCATACTACATTCTCCACTGAGCTTACACAGGTGAAATTTGATGAGGGTGATTATAAAACTCCTATCGTTGATACCTATAACAGATATCTTTCCGACAGAGAAGTCCTTTATAAGGGACGAGACGACAAATTCGTCTGCCTGATGGATCTTGCTCTTATGGCTATGAAGAAACTGAAATCTGAAGGCAAGCTTCAGGATCAGGAGGAGTCCGACGAGATCAATGCCTGCAGTATTGTAGTGCCGGTTGATGTAAATGGAAAAGAAGAGGAATGGCTGATCAACTTCAAGAATGAGACACACAACCATCCTACTGAGATTGAGCCATTTGGTGGCGCAGCTACCTGCCTTGGCGGTGCAATCCGTGACCCGCTTTCCGGACGTACTTATGTATATCAGGCAATGCGTGTAACAGGAGCAGCAGATCCTACTGTTTCCGTAAAAGAGACTCTGAAAGGCAAGCTTCCGCAGAAGAAACTGGTTCGTGGTGCAGCTCACGGCTACAGCTCCTACGGTAACCAGATCGGTCTTGCTACCGGCTATGTAAAAGAAATCTATCATCCGAATTACGTTGCAAAACGTATGGAAATCGGTGCAGTTATGGGTGCTGCTCCAAGACGTGCAGTTATCCGTGAGAACTCTGATCCGGGAGATATCATCATCCTTCTTGGCGGACGTACCGGACGTGACGGTATCGGTGGTGCTACCGGTTCCTCCAAAGTACATACAGAGGCTTCTATCGAGGTCTGCGGCGCTGAGGTACAGAAAGGAAATGCACCTACAGAGCGTAAGATCCAGCGTATGTTCCGTCGTGAGGAAGTCAGCTATATTATTAAGAAATGCAACGACTTCGGTGCAGGCGGTGTATCCGTAGCAATCGGAGAGCTGGCACCTGGTCTTCAGATCGACCTTGACAAAGTTCCGAAGAAATATGCAGGTCTTGACGGTACTGAGATCGCAATTTCCGAGTCCCAGGAGCGTATGGCAGTTGTTGTTGCTCCGGAAGACGTAGAGAAATTCCTTGGTTTTGCAAACGAAGAGAACCTGGAAGCAGTTCCGGTTGCTGTTGTAACAAAAGAGCCAAGACTGGTGCTTTCCTGGAGAGGAAAAGAGGTTGTAAATATTTCCCGTGCATTCCTTGATACCAACGGTGCACATCAGGAGACAACCGTAGAAGTTGAAATCCCGAATAAAGAGGGCAACCTTTTTGAAGAGCGTCCGGACGTAGCCGATGTAAGAGAAAAATGGCTTTCCACACTGGCAGACTTAAATGTATGCTCCCAGAAGGGGCTTGTAGAGATGTTTGACAGCTCCATTGGTGCAGGAAGCGTTCTTATGCCTTATGGCGGTAAAAATCAGCTTACAGAGACTCAGGCAATGGTTGCCAAGGTACCGGTACAGAATGGAACAACTAATACTGTAACTATGATGAGCTATGGCTTTGATCCATATTTATCTTCCTGGAGCCCATATCACGGAGCTGCTTATGCAGTGACAGAATCTGTTGCAAGAATCGTGGCAGCAGGTGGTGATTATAAGAAGATCCGCTTCACCTTCCAGGAATACTTCCGTCGTATGACAGAGGATCCAAAGAGATGGAGCCAGCCATTTGCAGCACTTCTTGGTGCTTATGCAGCACAGATGGGATTCGGTCTTCCGTCTATCGGTGGTAAGGACAGTATGTCCGGAACCTTCAATGACATTGATGTTCCGCCAACACTGGTTTCCTTTGCAGTGGATGTTGCCAAGCTTCAGGATGTGATCACACCAGAGCTGAAAAAGGCTGGAAACAAACTGGTATGGCTTCGCGCTCCGAAAGATCAGTACGATTTACCGGACTATGCGGCAATTATGGATCAGTACGAAAAATTACACAATGACATGCAGGCAGGCAAAGTAGTTTCCGCTTATGCTCTTGACCGTCACGGTATTGCTGCAGCTGTCAGCAAGATGGCATTTGGAAATGCAATGGGCGTGAAGATTGAGCATAGCCTGGATCCAAGAGACTTCTTTGCACCAGGCTTCGGCGATCTGGTTCTGGAAGTTCCGGCTGAAAAGGTTGGTCAGCTTTCCATCACTTACACCGTGATCGGTGAAGTAACAACTGATGGCAAATTCTCCTACGGAAATGCTGAAATTACTCTGGATGAGGCTTACAAGGCATGGACAGGCACTCTGGAGAAAGTATTCAAGACAACCTCCGGCGAAGAAAACGATGGACCAGTTGCCATGGCTGTAAAGACAGCAGATCCGGAAGCAACCTATGAGAATGGTGTTTACAATACTAAGAACATTTATGTTTGCAAGCATAAAGTAGCAAAACCACGTGTATTCATTCCTGTATTCCCAGGAACAAACTGTGAGTACGACAGCACCCGTGCTTTTGAACGAGCTGGAGCTGAGGTTGACGTTAAGGTATTTAAGAACTTAAGTGCAGAGGATATCCGTGATTCTGTGGAAATCTTTGAGAAATCCATTGACCAGGCACAGATGATCATGTTCCCAGGCGGTTTCTCCGCTGGTGATGAGCCAGACGGTTCTGCGAAATTCTTTGCAACTGCCTTCCAGAATGCAAAGATCAAAGAGGCAGTTATGAAGCTGTTAAATGAGAGAGATGGTCTTGCACTTGGTATCTGTAACGGATTCCAGGCGCTGATCAAGCTGGGACTTGTTCCATACGGTGAGATCTGCGGACAGAAAGAGGATTCTCCTACACTGACCTATAACACCATCGGACGTCATATTTCCAAGATGGTTTACACAAAGGTTGTAAGCAACAAGTCTCCATGGTTGCAGAAAGCCACACTTGGCGGTGTATACTGCAACCCGGCTTCCCACGGTGAGGGACGCTTCGTAGCAAACGATGAATGGCTTGCTAAGCTCCTTGCAAACGGTCAGGTAGCTACCCAGTATGTAAATCCAAACGGAGAGCTGGATCAGTCCGAAGAATCCAATATCAACGGATCTACCTATAACATTGAGGGTATCACAAGCCCGGATGGACGTGTTCTCGGTAAGATGGCACATAGCGAGCGCCGCGACAATGGCGTTGCAATCAACATCTATGGACAGCAGGATATTCAGATCTTTGAGTCCGGTGTTGAGTACTTCAAATAAAACGTTGCAAATAAAACGTTAAAAAAGAAATATCCTGGTAAGTACAAAGCTTTTTCCGCATTGTAACTTATCCAGGATATTTTTTGTATCTTCATTACTTTGATTTTCGTCATCGCAGATGCATTGCCATCAATATAGTTCTTGCGCTATATTTAATAATTTTAATGAAATATTTTCCAGGCTATTTCCATCTAATGTATGTAAAAGGAAATACAGCAATTAATTTCGTGTACTGCAGAACACAAAAAGGAGCGAAAAACCTTATGGAAAATTTGGTGAAAAAGGCAAAATCCGGAGATTCCGGTGCATTTGCACAGCTCATCCGGATGAATACCCAGAGCATGTATAAAGTAGCCTGGGCTTATCTGAAGAATGATGAAGACGTAGCAGATGCCATACAGGAAACTATTTTGAATTGCTATGAAAAGCTTTCTACATTGAAGAAGGATTCATATTTTAAAACCTGGATGATTCGGATTCTGATCAATAACTGCAATGAAATGCTTCGGCATAAAGGTCGTGTTTTTCCTACGATGGAAATGGAAGAGGGAATCTTCGAGGAACCAGGCTATGTAGATTGTGAGTGGAAGGAAATCCTGGCATCCCTGGATGAGAAGTATCAGGTGGTGATGCTTTTGTATTACAGCAAATCCCTTAGTGTAAAGGAAATTGCCGCTCTTCTGGAAATCAGCCAGAATACAGTGCTTACAAGGCTCTCCAGAGCCAGAAAACAGCTTCGTGTAGAGTATGAAGGAGGATATATTCATGGATAATAAATTGTTTGATATTTTTTCAGAAGAAACAGAAGTGCCGGAATGTGTGCTCAGGCGTGTAGATGAGACCTTGGAAATGATAGAGAATTCGGCAGAGTCCGATAGAGGGTATCAGAAAGAAGAAAAAACGGGAAAGGTAATAAATGGCACTGACAGAATGGGAAAAATTGGTACACGGAAAAACTGGAAGCGCAGTTTAATCTTGACATTTGCGGCAGTGATGGCATTTGGTGCCACTGTTTTTGCAGCAGAGAAGTATATAGGCATTTCCGATTTTTTCCAGGAAGCTGGAAACAAGATGCCGGAAGAAGCCAAGGGGATGATTGAAAAAGATCCGGTGCAGCAGGAGGAAGGTGATTCCATTCTCACCTACACTGTGAAGGAAGCCCTTTGTGATAAGAACAGTGTCCAGGTGGTGGTGGAAGTCACAGCGAAAGAAAGAGGCAAGTATCTTCTGGCAGGACAAGATACCATGAATGAGGATCCTGTAAGAAATCTTGGAATTGAAAGTGACAAGACAATAGGAGAATATGCTGCGGAAAAAGGGCTGATCATTGTAAAGACAGGAGTCAGCTTTGATTTCAATTCGGATCTTGGAATTGAAACAGCAGTGGTAGATTATCGAAATCTGGAAGATGATGTAGTAGATTTCTATTCTTCCGCAGTAAAGACAAAGGAGAGCAAGGATCTTACCGTTTCCTGCATTGGAACAGCCACGCTTCCGGATGCTAAGTGCGTTGATGATGTGATGCGTACAAATATTACTTTCCAGCTGGAAGATAAGAGCCAGGGAAAAAGCGTGACTTATGTGCCTGTGGATGGTGAAGGGATAACCGCAGATGGAAAAGTAAAGATCCTGTCAGCAGATATAGAAGAAACAGAAGTGGGAGATTATGCCACAATCCATTGTATCTTCTTAGAAGAGGCTGACAGCATTTCCCTTGACGTAACGGATTTGGAAGGAAACCTGTGGCAGCTCTCCGACCTTGGCGGTGGTTCAGAGGTGGCAGAGGTTGGAAAAGAAGCCACCTTCCAGATGAGCTACCAGAAAACGGACCTTGCCGACGAAATCGGAATACGGGCATATGACTGCGAAACTAATACTGCATACGAGCCGGTAAGAATGAAGCTTAAGGAATAAAAGAATCGAAAAAAGTCCCCACCCACTGCTTTTTGCAACAGAAACAGCGGGTGGGGACTTAAAGTATTCCATCAGTTTAAAGGAATTTATTGTCATAATTTTAAACAAAATTCAGATACTGGATTAGAGTTGATTAAGATTATCCGAACTTTCGCATATTGCTCAGATCGGAAAAATTAATCATTTTGATTTCTTCAACGTTGCCGGTTGAACCCATTGGGCAAACGGCATAGTTTCGAGTCTCATTTCCTATAGTAAGCTTTACCACATAATGCCATATGGACCATGATGGAGAGCCAACCGGATAATCACCAAAGCAATAATGAATATCATCAAATCCACCGACTAATTCAGCGAACTCACCGAGAACTGACGGTGATGTGCTAGAGTTCCAACGGTAAGTTACAAAAAATGGCTCATTGGGATCTGCTGCCAGATCGACTGTATGATCGTTATATCTGGTTAAATATTTAAAGCGGCCTGGTTCTCTGAGGTAGGCACTTATAGCGTCCATCTTTTCAAAAGGAGTCATATCAGCAGTTGTAGTTTTGTTAATAATGTCAATCAGCCATGCGTTTTCTGCCTGATCATAATCCAGAACATTTAATGTCACTGTATTTGCAACCGTATAACCTGATAATGAATATTCCCTGAATTCTACAGTGTAGGTTCCTGCTTCGAAAAATTTCACGTATTTGATATAACCGCCTTTTACTTTCTCTAATGAAGTAGTTTCTGAGTCATTGTTTTCTAAAGGAATATCATCAAAGAAACGAGATGAACCACTTCTGTATGCGCTGGTCCGCGAGTCATTTCCATTAAAAATCAAGGAAAAAGAGTTCGGATCCGGATTGTCTGTCTTTATAAAAAGAGGTTTGAGACAATCGGTGTAAATATCTGCCTTCTGTTTGTCCAGACCGTAAATTTCATATGTATATTTAGCTGGTGCATTTTCTTTTTGGTCGTGTGCAGGCAGATCAGCTTTGGGAATCGGTGTGGGTGTAGGAACCGGTGTGGATGTAGGCGTTGGTGTAGGTGTAGGGGTTGCACTTTGGTGGGTACTGTTTGTCTCTCTGTTTGTTGTGCAATGGCCTGTAGAAGACCATTTGGAATAGTATTTTTTTCCTTTAACGGTCATGTAAGTGCGGGTTTGCATATAATATGTAGTCCCGGCACGGAGGCCATTGAGAAAAATTGTGTTGTTTTTGTTACCTTTGACTGTTATAGTTTTTGCATTTTTTAGTTTTGAATTAGTGGCATAGCGCAGCTGGTAACCACTGGTCTGGGAGGTTTGTCTTTTTACTACTACAGTTGCAGCTGCTGTTTTTGCATAGATATTCATGATCTGGGCTTTCGGCGGTAAAATAACAAACTGTTTTTTAGCAGTGCCGGTATAAGTGCCTTTTCCAATAATCTGAACCGTGTAAGTTCCTACTTTTTTGCAGCCTTTAGAGTACTTTACAATATAGTTTTTCTTTTCCTTCAAGACTTTTCCTTTATAAGTTACTCTTACTTTTGGACGCTGTACCTTTTTATTATAAGTAAGCTTTGTGGCTGATAATTTAATCCTGGTATTTTTCACATTTACCCTTGCTGCGGCAAATACCTGGCTTGAACTGCAAAACAGAAGCAGTAAAATGATGAGGCAGAGGTGAATCTGCCGGTGTAGATGATGATTTTTTTCATGGCTTTTTACTCCTTTTATATGATAAGTTTATTGGGTTTTGTAAAAATATAACTATTTATGACCAGACCGTAGCAGCCATTTCTGGTCAATCTTTTTTACCTCATCATCTGCAAACCGGATATGCAGTCTGACGGAATTGGACAGTTGTACGATTTCCTCTACAGTACCTTCCCCAAATTTGGGATGAGTTACCACATCGTTTACCTGGAATTTGATTTCGCTGTGTTTGGCGCTTTTGTAGGCCTGTTCACGGCGGTAGGTGTCCCGGATGGGAACTGTCTTGTCGTGAATAGGGTTTTTCAGAGCTTTGTCATAATCGTGCTTCAGAAGGCTTTCTCCAATTCTGTAATAAGGCGTAGGTGCGGCGCCCACAAGAGAGCAGCAGTATTTCCAGGCGCTCCCGTGCTTCCCGGCCTGCCAGTTGTACTGCGCCGGTATTTTCATATTGTACTGCATATAATGGGCGTATTCGTGCTTATAAAGATCCAGGCGATCCTCTTTGGAAAGAGGCTTCTTTACGGCATAACCAATAAACAGAAGGGAAAAATAGAAGCTTTCTTTTTCGTGGGCAGAAGCCGGGGTATAAGAGCCAAGTACAGCTTCATCGTAACCAAAGCGGATAGGTACAGAAGCCCCCCGAAGACCAAATTTGCGGTCAAGAGTCTGGAACAAAGCGCGGATCTGAGCTTCGTGGATGGTAGCTTCATTATCAAGAAGTTTACGGATAGATGGGTCAATATTCATGCAGTTACTCCTTTAAAAATTATTAACTGGAAAAAATACATGCCAAGTTTTATGGCGTTTGACTTGAAAACTCCCACTGACAGATCGCGAAGCGACTGCGTTCATGAGCAAGTAGCGAAGCGGACATTCCAGGTCCGCTTCGCTGATAGATAAAAAAAATAGATGCTGCAATCTGCAACATCTATAATAGCGAGAGGGGGATTCGAACCCTCGACACCGCGGGTATGAACCGCGTGCTCTAGCCAACTGAGCTATCTCGCCATATTCAATTAAAAAAACTTTTGCTGAAAAGTCTGTGCGTATAAAAGACTATCAGCAAAGTAGCGAGAGGGGGATTCGAACCCTCGACACCGCGGGTATGAACCGCGTGCTCTAGCCAACTGAGCTATCTCGCCATATTCATTTCATAAGTATGGGGCCTACAGGGCTCGAACCTGTGACCCTCTGCTTGTAAGGCAGATGCTCTCCCAGCTGAGCTAAGACCCCATATACAAACTGTGAAGTATCTTCTCTTCCGCAGCTCGCTTTGCTATTATACTATTAACTGTCGCAAATTGTCAACAACTTTTTTTAATTTTTTCAAAAAAATTTAGAATTATATTTTTTTACTATTTTATTGGAAAAAAAGAAAACTAGAGCCTGTTTGCAAAATCTCCCGCAAAGTGGGGCGTGCAGATTGCAGAAAGCCTTTCTCAAACATGCTCTGGAAACAGAAATTTTTATTTTGGGTCCTTATTTGCAAAAAGCGGAAAACAATTTGGCAAGTAAGGTTCTTTCCAAAATGAGAATTGGTGTTATACTGAGTCTGTAAACAAGAAGAACAAACAAAAGCATACCGGATACCTGCAAGAAGAAAAAGAACGGACGCAGCGTATTCGTATGGTCTCATAAGAAAGGGCTTACAAACTCGCTCTGAGATCATAATTGCGATCAGCTGACAATTGTTTTTCCTATTAGGAAACGTCAGTTGGCGATACGAAAAATAGAAGAGGAGAAGATGGTATGAAGATTTTAGATTCCAAATTTATGAAGGGCTTTATCAAAATGGCAGACGATGGTTTCCAGCAGGGCTGGCATGAGAGAAATGGCGGAAACTTAAGCTATCGTCTGAAAGCAGAAGAAGTAGAAATGATCCGTCCACGTCTGAATGCACCAGGCGAGTGGCAGCCTATCGGCACAGAGGTGCCGGGACTTGCAGGAGAGTTTTTTCTGGTAACCGGAAGCGGCAAATATTTCAGAAACATAGCAGTTGACCCGGAAGCATGTCTTGCAATCATTGAACTGGATGATAAAGGCGTTAATTACAGAATCCGTTGGGGACTGGTAGAAGGCGGCCGTCCAACCAGCGAGCTTCCAACCCACCTTATGAATCATGAGGTAAAAAAGAAGCTTACAAACGGCAGACATCGTGTTATTTATCACGCACATACAACCAACACCATCGCATTAACCTTTGTCCTTCCACTGGATGACAAGGTATTTACAAGAGAGCTGTGGGAGTCTGCAACAGAATGCCCGGTTGTTTTCCCGGATGGCGTAGGCGTTGTAGGCTGGATGGTACCAGGCGGAAGAGAAATTGCAGTAAAAACAGCTGAGCTGATGAAGAAATATGATGTTGTTATCTGGGCACATCATGGAATGTTCTGCTCCGGTGAGGACTTTGACCTGACCTTTGGCCTTCTCCATACAGTAGAGAAGTCGGCGGAAATCCTGGTGAAGGTAATGTCCATGGCACCGCGTAAGCTTCAGACCATTACTCCTGATGATTTCCGCGCAGTAGCCAAAGACTTTCATGTTACTTTACCGGAAGAATTTCTTTATGAAAAAGAGCAGTAAGTAAATTAATATAATAATGTGAGATCTGTCTGTGATGAGAAAATTCACAGGCAGATTTTTTACTTTAGAGGAAATCAATTTTAATAAATGTTTATAAAATATGAAAAAATTGCTTGACAATTCATTGCCTGTATGCTATTTTAAATAAAAATTCGATTCAACGAACTAAACCGATGAAGCGGGAATAAAAACAATCGTGCACCCACAGAGAGTCCGGGAGGCTGAGAGCCGGGCGGTAAGGCAGTTTGTTAAATGGGCCGCTGAGGGCGCATGGAAAGGCAGAACAAATGCAGAGAATTGCAGACATATCTGATTGAAGCATGAAAGTAGATTCTGCAGAAGCCAAGTATTATGCGACGTAGGACATACGTCAGTTGTCAGGAATATGATGGTATTCCGTTAAGAGCACGATTTTATCGTGAAGCAAGGTGGCACCGCGGGTGAATATTCAGACCCGTCCTTGACAGATATGGAAATTCTGTCCTGGACGGGTTTTTTGTGTACTAGAAAATTACTCCGTAATGTTCCTGTTACACCTAAAAACGCTCTGCGAGGATGCGGCACGTGCACTGTTCAGGTAATAAATCGGGAGGTGTTCTATGTATCCAACGTTTGAAAAAATCAGGGAAATGGCAACAGGAGATTACAAAAGAATTCCAATCTGCAAAGAGTTATACGCAGACAGCTACACACCAGTAGAGATGATGCGGATTCTGCAAAAGGCGAGTCATCACTGCTATCTGCTGGAAAGCGCCAGCCAGAGCGAAGCGTGGGGCAGGTATTCTTTTCTGGGATATGACCCTTCCATGGAAATCACCTGTACAGACGGAATCCTGCGAATTCGAAAAACCAGTAAGACGGAAACTTTTGGTAGAAGCGGCAATGCTGCAGAAAGCAGTACAGAAAGCAGTACAGAAGAGGTTCGACAGGTTGTCCATCCAGGCGATGCCATCCGTGAAATCATCAGTCAGTACAAAAGTCCGGTTATGGACGATATGCCCACATTTACCGGCGGTCTGGTAGGTTACTTCTCCTACGATTACATCAAATACAGTGAGCCCAAGCTGGAACTAAAAGATAAGGAACAGCAGGATTTCCGGGATCTGGATCTGATGCTGTTTAATGATGTGATCGCATTCGACCACTACCGTCAGAAGGTTCTTCTTATTACAGGTGTGATGACAGATGATCTGGAAAAGTCCTATAAACAGGCCTGTGAAAAACTGGAAGAAATGACAGAGCTGATCAAAAAGGGTGAGAAAAAAATCTTTCCTCCGATCAGGCTTAAATCTGAAATCCAGCCTCAGTTCGCTAAAGAAAAATATTGCCAGATGGTGGAAACGGCGAAGCATTATATCCACGAGGGCGATATTTTCCAGGTGGTTTTGTCAAACCCCATGAGGGCAAAAGCAGAGGGCAGCCTGTTTGATACTTACCGTGTTCTGAGAGCCACCAACCCATCCCCCTACATGTTCTATTTTTCCAGTGATGACATTGAAATCGCAGGTGCATCCCCGGAGACACTGGTGAAATTAGATCACGGCAAGTTAAGCACTTTCCCACTGGCAGGAACAAGGCCGCGAGGAAAAACACCGGAAGAGGACAAAGAGCTGGAAGCTGATCTTCATCAGGATGAAAAAGAGCTTGCCGAGCACAACATGCTTGTAGATCTGGGAAGAAACGATATTGGAAAAATCAGTGAGCTTGGCAGCGTAAAAGTGGAAAAATACCTAACTGTGGAACGTTATTCCTGTGTCATGCACCTGGGCTCCACAGTAACAGGAACCATCAAAAAGGGCAAAGATGCCATAGACGCAGTGGATGCCATCTTACCTGCAGGAACCCTTTCAGGGGCACCGAAATTCCGTGCCTGCCAGATCATTCAGGAACTGGAACAAAGCAAGAGAGGCATTTACGGCGGTGCAATCGGATATGTGGATTTCACAGGAAATCTGGATGTGTGCATTGCAATCCGTCTGGTATATAAGAAAAAAGATGAAATCTGTATCCGGTCGGGAGCCGGAATCGTGGCAGACAGCGTACCGGAAAAAGAATTTGAAGAGTGCCAGAATAAGGCAAGAGCGGTGGTAAGGGCCATCAGCCAGGCAGAGGAGGGATTAGAATGATTTTACTGATTGATAATTACGACAGCTTTTCCTATAACCTGTATCAGCTGATCGGGTCCGTTAATCCGGATATTCAGGTGGTTCGAAATGACGAAATTTCCCTGGGAGAAATAGAGAAGCTGGCACCGGAAGCAATTGTTCTTTCCCCGGGTCCTGGAAGACCGGAGGAGGCAGGCATCTGTATTCCGGTGATCAAAGAGTTCGCTGGAAAAATCCCAATTCTGGGTGTGTGTCTGGGACATCAGAGCATCTGCGAAGCCTTTGGCGGAGTGGTTTCCTATGCAAAAGAACTGAAGCATGGGAAAAGAGATGAGATGATCCAGTGCGGTTCCAATGTCCTGTTTAAAGGACTCCCGAAAAAGTTCCCGGCAGCAAGATATCATTCCCTGGCAGCAATAGAAGAGACTCTTCCGGAGGAGCTGGTTGTGACAGCCAGAGCAGAAGATGGAGAAATCATGGCAGTGGAGCATAAGGAATATCCGGTTTATGGTGTACAGTTTCATCCTGAGTCTGTTATGACTCCCGATGGAAGGAAGATGATTGAGAATTTTCTAGAGCGTGTTTGAAAAAGGCTTTCTGCAAGATGTGCGTCACAATTTGTGGGAGATTTTGTCCGGATGAGGGCGCCGTAGCGGGCTACGGCAACCGAATTCGGGCAAAATCTCCCGCAAAGTGGGGCGTGCAGATTGCGGGAATGATTTTTCAAACACGCTCTGGAAGCGCAAGTCAGATTTGACAATTTATAAAGGACAACATCAGAGAGGAGCAGAAAAAATGATCAGAGAAAGTATTATCAAATTATCGAAGAAACAGAACTTAACCTATCTGGAAGCAGAAGAGGTAATGGACGAGATTATGAGCGGAAAAGCTACTCCGGTACAAATGTCAGCCTATCTGACTGCTCTGGCGTTGAAAGGGGAAACTATTGATGAGATTACCGCTTCCGCGGCAGGCATGAGAGCACACTGCATCAAGCTGCTTCATGACATGGATGTACTGGAAATCGTAGGTACTGGTGGAGACGGCTCCAATTCCTTTAACATTTCCACTACTGCCTCCCTTGTGATCGCAGCAGGAGGTGTACCGGTAGCAAAGCATGGAAACAGAGCTGCTTCTTCAAAATCAGGAGCCGCAGATGTGCTGGAAGCTCTGGGCGTTAAGATCACAATTCCACCGGAAAAAAGCCAGGAACTTCTGGAAAAAATCGGAATCTGCTTCCTGTTTGCACAGAACTATCACATTGCAATGAAGTATGTGGCTCCAATCCGTAAAGAGCTGGGAATCCGTACTGTATTTAATATTCTTGGACCGTTAAGCAACCCGGCTGGCGCCAATATGGAGCTGATGGGTGTTTATGATGAAGCCCTTGTTGAGCCTCTTGCGCAGGTCATGGCAAATCTTGGAGTAACAAGAGGAATGGTTGTCTTCGGACAGGACAGTCTGGATGAAATTTCCATGAGTGCACCGACTTCTGTATGCGAGATCAAAGATGGCAAATTTACATCCTATGTACTCACTCCGGAGCAGTTTGGTTATGAGTGCTGCACAAAAGAGGAGCTTCAGGGAGGAACCCCGCAGGAGAACGCCGAAATCACAAAAGCAATTCTGGAAGGCAAAGAGACAGGTGCGAAACGTCATGCAGTTTGCCTGAATGCTGGTGCCGCACTTTATATTGCAGGCAAAGCAGCTTCCATTGAAGCAGGTGTGAAGATGGCAGAGCAGCTGATCGACAGCGGGGCTGCACTGAAGAAACTGGAAGAATTTATACAAAAGAGTAATCAGGAGTGAAAAATAAACACAAATAATAACAAAAATAACAAAAATAACAATAATCACATCACAAAACAAAATAGCACTGAAAAATAACAATATAACTCATTTGGATAAAGATGACGACAAGAGAGAATGACATCACAGAGAGTTTTACAGGAGATAGAATGAGTATTTTAAACGAGATAGCAGCGCGCACAAAAGAGCGTATTGCGGAGGAAAAATTTAAATTCCCATTAAGGGAACTTATCTCACAGCAGAATTCCGATCTGGCGAAACATGCCGAGGAAAAAATCTCTTTTCTGGAGGCATTAAAAAAGCCGGGAATGTCTTACATCTGTGAAGTAAAAAAAGCATCTCCTTCAAAAGGATTGATCGCACCAGATTTTCCTTATCTGGACATTGCAAAGGAATATGAGCAGGCCGGTGCTTCTGCAATCTCCTGCCTCACAGAGCCCTTTTATTTCCAGGGCGCAGACAGGTATTTGCAGGAAATTTCCCAGGCAGTGAATATTCCGGTGCTTCGAAAGGATTTTACAGTAGATGAGTACATGATCTACCAGGCAAAAGCATTTGGGGCTTCCGCTGTACTTCTGATTTGTGCGATTCTTGATAACAGCCAGTTAAAAGCCTTTGGGGAACTGGCACAGGAGCTGGGGCTGGATGCTCTGGTAGAAGCTCATGATCAGTGGGAAGTGGACCGTGCTTTGAATCTTGGAGCAAAAATCGTGGGAGTGAACAACCGGAATCTCCATGATTTTACCGTTGATATGGGAAACAGTATCAGACTGCGGAACATGGCACCGGCTGATACGGTGTTTGTTTCCGAAAGTGGTATTAAGACAGCGGAGGATATCCGTATATTATATGAAAACAAAGTAGATGCAGTCCTGATCGGGGAGACCTTAATGCGTAGCCCTGACAAGAAAGCGGCACTTGGGGCATTAAATGCAGGGATTGTCTGAGCTGACTCATGGTGATAAGTGATATTCCATGCACGCTCTGGCAATCTAAGATGTACAATGTGCTGATAAAATAGTTGGAAAATAAAAAATTAAAGAAAAGGAACGAAACAGTATGGCAAAATTAAAAATTTGCGGCCTGACCTGCAAAGAGGATATTGAAGCTGTAAATGGAGCAAAACCGGATTTTGCGGGATTCATAATTGAAGTTCCAGGAAGAAGACGAAGCCTTACGGCAGAACAGGTCAAAGTCCTGGTTAAGGGACTGGACAAGGAAATCCTTCCCGTAGGTGTATTCGTAAACGCTGCCCCGGAACTCCCCATTTCCTTATTAAGAGATGGCACCCTATGGGCAGCCCAGCTTCACGGGGATGAAGACGAAGACTATATCGAAAAAATCCAGAATATGACCGGAAAGCCTGTAATCAAGGCCTTTTCCATAAAAACACCTGAAGATGTACAGCGGGCTCTTCGAAGCCCTGCCGACTACATCCTCTTAGATCAGGGCGCAGGAGGAACCGGCGAACCTTTCGACTGGACCCTGGTTCCCACAGTCCGCCGCCCATTCTTCCTTGCCGGAGGAATCGGTCCCGAAAACCTCCGCAGCGCCATCGGAACCTTACACCCATGGGCTGTAGACCTGAGCAGCAGCCTGGAAACCGATGGAAGAAAAGACCGGGTGAAAATCCAGCAGATTGCCCGTATGCTGAAGCAGATTAATACACTGGAAGCATATAGAAAAGAGCGAGAAGCAGATTTAGAGTGAAGAGTGAAGAAAGTAATTCATATACAAAACAGCGAAACGAAAGGAACCAACACTATGTCAAACGGAAGATTTGGAATCCACGGCGGCCAGTATATCCCCGAAACCCTGATGAACGCAGTGATCGAACTGGAAGAAGCCTACAACCACTATAAAGACGACCCGGAATTCAACCGGGAGCTTACAGAACTTTTAAATGAATATGCAGGAAGACCATCCCGCCTCTACTACGCAGCTCACATGACCGAAGATCTTGGCGGCGCAAAGGTTTATCTAAAAAGAGAAGACTTAAACCACACCGGCGCCCACAAGATCAACAATGTCTTAGGTCAGGTGCTTCTTGCAAAAAAAATGGGCAAAACCCGTGTCATCGCGGAAACCGGAGCCGGACAGCACGGTGTAGCCACAGCCACAGCAGCAGCTCTTATGGGAATGGAATGCGAGGTATTCATGGGAAAAGAAGACACCGAGCGCCAGGCATTAAATGTATATAAGATGCGTCTCCTTGGAGCAAAAGTTCATCCTGTAACCTCCGGAACTGCCACCCTGAAAGATGCCGTATCCGAGACCATGCGTGAATGGACCAACCGTATAGCAGATACCCATTATGTACTGGGCTCCGTTATGGGCCCTCACCCTTTCCCAACCATTGTCCGCGATTTCCAGGCAGTTATCTCCAAAGAAATCAAAGAACAGATGCTGGAAAAAGAAGGAAGGCTTCCAGATGCAGTCCTTGCCTGTGTAGGCGGCGGCTCCAATGCCATCGGAACCTTTTACCACTTTATTGAAGACAAAGATGTACAGCTGATCGGCTGCGAGGCAGCAGGCCGCGGCGTAAATACTGCAGAGACCGCAGCCACCATTGCCACTGGCAGACTTGGAATCTTCCATGGAATGAAATCCTATTTCTGCCAGGACGAGTACGGACAGATCGCGCCGGTTTACTCTATTTCCGCAGGACTGGATTATCCGGGAATCGGACCGGAGCATGCCCACCTTTACGACACTGGCCGTGCCCAGTATGTACCTGTAACAGATGAAGAAGCAGTAGAAGCCTTTGAATATCTTTCCAAAACAGAAGGAATCATTCCTGCCATTGAAAGCGCCCACGCTGTTGCCTATGCAAGAAAAATCGTGCCGCAGATGGGCAAGGATCAGTGCGTAGTCATTACCATTTCCGGCAGGGGTGACAAAGACTGTGCAGCAATTGCAAGATACAGAGGGGAGGATATCCATGAATAACCGAATTTCAGAAGCATTTGCAAAAGGAAAAGCATTTATCCCATTTATCACCTGCGGAGATCCATCTCTGGAGATCACCGAGCAGCTTGTCTATGCAATGGAGGAAGCAGGTGCAGACCTTATTGAGCTTGGAATCCCGTTTTCCGACCCGACAGCAGAAGGTCCTGTGATCCAGGAAGCCAATGTGCGTGCACTGAGCGGCGGAGTAACCACAGACAAGATCTTTGACATGGTGGTAAAAATCCGTAAAAAAACCAGTATCCCAATGGTATTTATGACTTACGCAAACGTTGTTTTTTCCTATGGAACAGAGCGTTTCATCAGGAAAGCAGCAGAAATCGGAATGGATGGACTGATTCTTCCTGATTTACCTTTTGAGGAAAAAGAGGAGTTCGATGTGGTCTGCAAACAGTATGGTCTGGAGCTGATTTCCCTGATCGCCCCCACATCCCACGACCGGATCACCCGGATTGCAAAAGAGGCAAATGGCTTCGTATACTGCGTTTCCTCCCTTGGCGTAACCGGAACCAGAACCCGGATCACCACTGATATCGGAGCGATGATGAAGCTGGTAAAAGCTGCAAAGGACATTCCCTGTGCAGTAGGCTTCGGCATCTCCACCCCGGAGCAGGCAAAGAAAATGGCTGCCCAGTCCGACGGTGCGATTGTAGGCTCCGCCATTGTGAAAATTTGTGCCGCACATGGAGAAAACTGCGTCCCATATGTAAAGGATTATGTAAAGTCTATGAAAGACGCTGTGCGTGAGGCTTAAGCAGGAAGAATATAAAAAATGGAACAGAAATGCTTCAGTTTTTCCAAAAATAAGCAGAACAGACCAAAAAAATTTAGCTTGTTTTAATTCTAAAAAGACTATAAAAGAGGGCAAAAGCGTTGACATTTGGCCCTCTTTTTTTTATAGTATCATATGTGAATTAATTTTATGTGTAAAATAAATGGTAATGAAAAAGAGGAATGAAGTTGGAGAAAAAACTGGTATTTATTTTTAATCCCAAAGCAGGGAAGGGCAAGATCAAGACATCTCTGATGGATATAGTAGATATCTTTAATAAAGGCGGTTATGAGGTGATCATCCGCGCAACTCAGGCCCCGAAGGATGCCTATGAACAGGTGAAGAAATATGCAGACAAGGTGGATCTGATCGTCTGCAGCGGCGGTGACGGCACGCTGGATGAAGTGGTTACAGGAATTACCGAGGTGGGAAGCAAGGTTCCGGTCGGATACATACCGGCAGGAAGCACCAATGACTTTGCCAACAGCCTTTTTATGCCGAAAAATATGCTGGATGCGGCATCTATGATCATGAAGGAAGAGATTTACAGATGCGACGTAGGCAGATTTAACAGCCAGACTTTTGCCTATGTAGCTGCTTTTGGTCTTTTTACAGATGTGTCGTATGAGACAAGTCAGGATCTGAAGAACATTCTGGGCCATCTTGCTTATGTCCTGGAAGGTGCCAAGAGACTTCTGGATATCAAGGCTTACCATATGAAAGTGACAACAGAGAATGGTGTGATCGAAGATAATTTTATCTACGGCATGGTCACCAATTCCAGGTCTGTGGGCGGATTTAAGAACCTGACCAAGGATGTGGATATGAACGACGGCCTTTTTGAGGTCACTTTGATCGTACAGCCTAAGAACCCGCTGGAAATGCAGGAGATTATCCGGAATCTTCTCAACATGGAGGATAATTCTGACCTGATCTATTCTTTCAAGGCACGGAAGCTTACAGTTGAAGCAGAGGAAGAAGTAGCATGGACACTGGATGGTGAGTACGGCGGAAGCCCAAGGCTGGTAGAGATTGAGAACCTGCAGCAGGCACTGAACCTTTGCCTGAAGAGCGACAAGTAAACAGGGTGAGACCGGCTGGTATCATCAGAGAGAATTATTGCGCGTTTTTTGCCTTGCACCTGTGAAAGCATTGAGTGCTTACATGTGAAAAAATAAGAACCAGTAATGTGTGATGAATCGTTGTTTATGGAGAGAAGGTACCGCAGATAAATGGCAGCCTGGGGAAATAAGCAGCGAGATGAACGAGAGGAGAGGAACAATGGGAGATTATGTTAATGTGAAGGAATTATTCGGATGTGATGTATTCAATGATTCCGTCATGCAGGACCGTCTGCCGAAGAAGGTTTACAAAGAGCTGAAGAAAACCATTGAAGAGGGCAAGGAGCTTTCCATGGAGGTTGCAGATGTGGTTGCCCACGAGATGAAGGAATGGGCCATCGAGAAGGGGGCCACTCATTACAGTCACTGGTTTCAGCCCCTTACAGGCGTAACTGCAGAGAAGCACGATGCATTTATCACCGCACCTATGGAGAATGGAAAAGTCCTTCAGAGCTTTTCTGGTAAAGAGCTGATCAAGGGAGAGCCGGATGCATCTTCTTTTCCATCTGGCGGACTTCGTGCCACCTTTGAGGCAAGAGGCTATACAACATGGGATTGTACCTCACCGGCTTTTGTAAGACATGATGCAGCAGGTGGAACCTTATGCATTCCTACCGCTTTCTGTTCCTATACAGGAGAAGCGCTGGATCAGAAGACACCGCTTCTTCGTTCTATGGAAGCCATCAATACACAGGCATTAAGACTTCTCAGACTTTTCGGAAATACGACCTCCAAACGGGTGACACCATCTGTTGGTGCAGAGCAGGAGTATTTCCTTGTTGATAAAGAGAAATATATGCAGAGAAAGGATCTGGTTTACACCGGACGCACTCTTTTCGGAGCCATGCCTCCGAAAGGACAGGAGATGGATGACCATTATTTCGGAACCATCCGTCAGAGAGTTTCCGCATATATGAAAGAAGTAAATGAAGAGTGCTGGAAGCTGGGAGTTACAGCCAAGACCCAGCACAATGAGGTTGCACCGGCACAGCATGAGCTTGCGCCGATCTATGCACCTGTTAATATTGCAGCAGATCACAACCAGATCATGATGCGTATCCTGAAAAAGGTGGCAAGTCGTCACGGCATGCGCTGTCTGCTTCACGAGAAACCTTTTGCAGGCTTGAATGGTTCCGGTAAGCACAATAACTGGTCCCTGACTACTGATGACGGAATCAATCTTCTGGAGCCGGGTAAGACACCACATGAGAACATTCAGTTCCTTCTGGTTCTGACCTGTATCCTGAAAGCAGTTGACAAGCATGCAGATCTTCTTCGTGAGTCCGCTGCAGATGTTGGAAATGACAAGCGCCTTGGCGGTCATGAGGCTCCGCCAGCTGTTATTTCGGTTTTCCTTGGAGAGCAGCTTGAGGATGTGCTGGAGCAGCTGATCAGCACTGGTACTGCTACAAGAAGTAAGACCGGGGAGAAAATGGATACAGGCGTTAAGACGCTTCCGGATTTCATGAAGGATGCTACAGACCGTAACCGTACTTCACCCTTTGCTTTTACCGGCAATAAATTCGAGTTTCGTATGGTTGGTTCCAAGGATTCCATTTCCGCATGCAATGTGGTGCTGAATACCATTACTGCTGAGGCGTTTAAGGAAGCCTGCGATGTTCTGGAGAGCGCAGAAGACTTTGATCTGGCAGTCCATGATCTGATCAAGGAATATGCTACCCAGCATCAGAGAATCGTATTTAACGGCAATGGCTATGCTCCTGAATGGGAAAAAGAGGCACGCCGCCGCGGACTTCCTGTTCTGCCATCTATGGTAGATGCCATTCCGGCACTTACTACAGATAAGGCTGTAGAACTGTTCGGAGAATTTGGAGTATTTACAAAGACTGAGCTGGAGTCCAGAGCGGAGATCCAGTATGAGATTTATGCGAAAGCAATTAACATCGAAGCGAAAACCATGGTGGACATGGCAACCAAGCAGATCATTCCGGCAGTTATCAAGTATACAACTGTACTGGCAGAGTCCATCAATCAGGTGAAGGCAGTTGGACCAATTGACGTGAGCGTTCAGATGGATCTTCTGAAGAAAGCAAGCAAGCTTCTGAAAGAAGTGAACAGTACCATGAATAAGCTGAGCAAGCTGGTAGATCAGATCGAGACGCATCCGGAAGGACGTGACAGGGCAGTGTTCTGCAGAGAGAAACTGGTTCCGGCAATGGAGAAATTAAGAGAGCCGGTTGACGAACTGGAAATGTTAGTGGATAAAGATATGTGGCCGATGCCATCTTATGGAGATCTGGTGTTTGAGCCGTAAAGTGATCAGGAGGACTGCAGCCGCAGTCCTCTTTTCTATTAAAGAGGTAAAGTGAAAGCAGGAAAAAGATGAGTGAATTTGATTTTTTAGAGGAACAAGGCGTCAGTGCGGCGCTTATTAAGGCGGCGGAAGAGTTTCGACAGGAATATGGTGTTTCAGAGGAAGCGAAGCACAGACGGATAAAGCCGGCGCTGCCATTTTATGGGAAGGAAACATTGGAGATGGCCATGGCAGCGGTACTGGAGCAGGAGAATCTGCTTCTGGCAGGACCGAAGGCTACGGGAAAGAATGTGCTGGCAGAGAATCTGGCATATATTTTCGGGAGACCGGTGTATAATGTGTCCTTTCATGTGAATACAAACAGCGGTGACCTGATTGGAACAGATACTTTCGTGGATAATCAGGTGAAGCTGCGTAAGGGAAGCATTTACCAGTGTGCAGAGGAAGGCGGATTCGGTATTCTGGATGAGATCAATATGGCGAAGAATGATGCGGTTTCTGTACTTCACGCCACATTGGATTACCGCCGGTCCATTGATGTGCCAGGATATGACAAAATAGACCTTCACCCGGCAGCAAGATTTATTGGAACCATGAATTACGGGTATGCCGGAACCAAGGAGCTGAATGAGGCTCTGGTTTCCCGTTTTCTGGTAATCGACATGCCGGCGCAGAATGAGGAAACGCTTGGATTTATTTTCAACAGGATGTTCCCGGATGCAAAGAAAGAGGCTGTGGAGCAGTTTATGGGAGTATTTCTGGATCTGCAGCAGAAATCCATGAATAGTGAAATTTCCACAAAGCCTCTGGATCTTCGCGGCCTGCTTGCTGCCATGAAGATCGTGCGTACCGGGCTTTCCCCATGGCAGGCGGTACGCATGGGCATTGTGAATAAAACATTTGATGTGTTTGAGAAGGAAATCGTGGAGGATGTGGTGCGAACCAGAATTCCACAGGGCTGGACCCGGGAAGATGTTTATGGAGAATAAAGAAAACGAATCTTTAAAAATTTCTGCCAAATTGGTTGATCTTGAAGATGCAGAGGAATTTTTGAAGAAATCAGCTATTGGGAAAGAAAAAATTAAAATTGCAGCTGGGGATAAGAAATCAGAAAAAGTTTCAATGGAAGTACCTGTAGCGGAGAAAAGCGAAAATTTTCAGGCAAGAGAGGATAACTGTGAAGAACTGAATCTCCAGGATTATCAATTAGAGCTGGAAAACCGTATCCGAAATCTGCTCTGGACTATCAGCGGGGACTACACCCAGCAGATGAAGCCGGATGTTTCCCTGTTCCTCAGGTCAAAGGATATTGCATTGTATGATGGAATTAAGCAGGGCGCATTGGCGAAATTCTTCGATAAAGATTTTCTGGGAATGTATCTGGTGAAAAAAATCTTCATGGGCGCGGATGAAGCTGCGCTTACCTTTGTTTCACAGCTCTGTATTGAAGAAGCCATCGGAGAACGGATCTGTGAACAGCGCCCTGGAATCTGGGAGATGCAGAGGAAAGCCTGCGAGGACATACTGGATCAGGAATATGAGACTATGCCGTCGGCAGCAGATAAACTGGGCTATCTGAGAGTGAACCTGCTGAGAAGGCGGATTGACAGAGGGGAAAATGCGGATGCATCAAACAAAACTATAACAAATATAACGGAAAAAGAACAAAAAGATAGAAAATACAAAGGAATCTATCACTATATTGACTTGATTTCCAGCGCAGCAGAGACTGCGGATACAATGTCTTTAATCCGCATCATAGACACGGTATACAATGAAGTTGCTGACCCCGATTTTTCCAAAAAGGCAACCCTTGAGCAGGTGCTTGCTGTCACTATGGAGGATCTGACGGAGTTCGACTGGCACGACTATCTTTCCGAAGAAATGTATGAGGACGCACTGGAAAGCTATATGGAGCAGCTTACCTCCAATGTGGCGGGTATGGAGAATGTGGATGTCACCCGGGAGATGGAAGAGGAAAGGCAGTCGAAACAGAAAATTACAGTTTTGCCTCCGGAGGCTTTGGAAAAAGCCCACACCTATGTGGAACTGAATTTTGGAAAAACTTATCTGAGTGAGCTGGAAGAGAAGCGAATAAACCAGCTGATGTGCCGTGACATCCACAGTGACTGCAGCCTGTATTTTACTGAGGGAATTCTGAAAAGTCCGGTAAAACGAAATTACCAGTATGAATATGCAAAAAGGTTGAAAAATAAGAATATCTGGCTTTATCATGACAAACACCGCATTGTGAAGCGGAATATCTCCCTTCTCACAGAAATGCTGAAAAAGTCACTGGTCATCAAAAGTGAAAATCAGGAGATTCTTTCAGACAGAGGAATGATTGTTCCATCAAGGCTGTGGCGGCTTGGAAGAAGCAGTGATGCACAGGTTTTTTGGCGGGAATTGAAGGGAGATTCTTCTGATTTTGTGGTGGATGTGCTGATCGATGCCAGTGGTTCCCAGATGAGCCGACAGGGCGAGGTAGCGCTGCAGGCCTACATTATCAGCGAGGCACTTAGCAATGCAGAGCTGCCCCACAGAGTGATGAGCTACTGCACTTTCTGGGACTATACCATTCTCCATCGCTTCAGAGAATATGACGACCCAAGAAGTGCAAATGAAAATATATTTAACTATGTAACATCATCCAACAACCGTGACGGACTTGCCATCCGGGCAGCAGGATACGGCCTGCTGAACCGGGAGGAAGAGAAAAAGATTCTGATCATTCTCAGTGATGGACGTCCTTACGATGTTATTGTCAATCGTCCCAATGCGAAGAATCCGGCACCGTATCATGGGAAGTACGCAATTACTGACACTGCAGCCCAGATCCGTAAGCTGCGCAGCCAGGGAGTGAGCGTGCTGGGTGTTTTCGCCGGGGAAGAGAAAGATCTGGCGACGGAGAAGAAGATTTTTGGAAAGGATTTTGCATATATCCGGAATATTACCGGATTTTCCAAAATCGTTGGAAGATATCTTACAAAGCAATTGGAGGATGATGAATAAGAAAGCAGAATACGGAGGTAACGCCATGTTCCAAAATAACAAAAAAGCTGCCTTCCTGGACTACCTGATGATCATTGTGGGTACAGCCCTTATGGCAACTGCCATAAACAGTGTTTTCGATATGTCCGGTATGGTAACCGGAGGCTTTTCCGGTATTGCGATCCTGGTAAAAGAGTGGACGGAGGGAGTCGTGCCGGGAGGCATCCCACTGTGGATCACAAACTTAAGTCTGAATATCCCGCTGTTTCTGATCGGAATGAAGCTCAGTGGATTCCAGTTTGTGAAAAGGGCACTGGTGGGAGAAATCTGCCTGTCATTCTGGTTGGCGGTTCTTCCGGCATTTGATATTGCAGGAAATGATCTTTTGCTGGCAGCCGTTTATGGTGGTGTAATCCAGGGGATTGGAATCGGACTTGTGTTTCTGGGAAGAGGAACTACCGGGGGCACAGACATGATGGCGGCACTGCTGCAGCGGAAGCTCCGCCATTACTCCATTGCCCAGATCATGCAGTTTATTGACGGAGCCATTGTACTTGTGGGTATGTATGTGTTCGGCGTGCAGAAAGCACTTTATGCCATCATCGCCGTTTATCTTGTAACAAAGGTATCTGACAGCTTGATCGAAGGTCTGAAATTTTCCAAACAGGCGTATATCATTACCAGCAAGCCTGATGAGATTTCCAGAGAAATCATGGACAAACTGGATCGCGGCGTGACCGGAGTCCACGGAAAGGGAATGTACTCCGGCCAGGACAAGCTGCTTCTTTACTGCGTTGTGGGACGCAAGGAGATCGTGGCATTGAAAGAGCTGGTAGACCATATTGACCCGGATGCTTTTGTGATCGTGTCTGACGTGCGTGAAGTCCATGGTGAGGGATTTATTGAACGTAAGTAAAAAGAAAAACTTTACCAAAGCCTTCTGCGCACCGCAAAAAAAGGGGAAAATAGGGCTTGAAATTGGAGTGATATAGAAAAAGTTAAAAAAATTTGCTGGAAATTTGTAAATTTTTTCTACTTTCCTCTTCCTTTTTTGGTGATTTTGTATTAAAATAGGTTCATGAATTTTTGGAATCAGTAGATTTTCCTAAGACTGTCTGAGGTTTTGTGCAATATTACAGATTTGAGACCGCGAATTTTGGCACTAATGGACAGCGATTCATGCCGGTTATACCGGCGAACATATAATGTTACTGCTCTCTTTGACAATGTTTTCACTATCTTGGAATACATTGACAGCTGTGAGACCAGTAGCCCTATAATTTACAAGAAGGGACGGAAGGGTAATGATATCAAATCAGGTACTGCAGAATACACTTGAGGGGCTCAGGGAGATATCCAGGACGGAGTTTTGCATTATTGACACAGATGGCAAGACACTGGCGTCCACCTACAGTGAATTTGAGATTCAGCCACAGGATATTCAGGCATTTGTGGAATCCCAGGCTGCCAGCCAGCTTGTGAAAGGTTATCAGTATTTCAAGGTCTGTGATGATTACCAGCTGGAATACATTCTGGTCGCCCACGGAGAAGATGAAGATACTTATATGGTAGGAAAGCTTGCCGCTTTCCAGATCCAGAGCCTGATCGTTGCATATAAGGAGCGTTTTGACAAGGACAGCTTCATTAAGAACCTGCTTCTTGATAACCTGCTTCTGGTAGATATTTATAATCGTGCGAAGAAGCTTCATATTGATGCGGATGTTCGACGGGTGGTTATGATCCTAGAGCTTGAGCAGGAGAGAGAGCACAGCTCCATGGAGAGCGTGAAGAGTCTGTTCGGAGGCAAGAGCAAGGACTTTATCACAGCTGTTGATGAGAAGAGTATTATCATTGTCAAGGAACTTGAGGAGAATGAAGGATACGAGGAGATGGACAAGCTTGCCCAGACCATCCTTGATACCTTAGGCCTTGAGAAAGAGAATCATACACATATTGCATACGGAACTATCGTAAGCGAGCTGAAGGAAGTTTCCCGTTCCTACAAGGAAGCCAGAATGGCTCTTGATGTAGGCAAGATTTTCTCACCTGAGAAGGATGTTATTGCTTACAGCTCTCTTGGAATTGGCCGTCTGATCTATCAGCTTCCGATCCCGCTGTGCAAGATGTTCATTAAGGAGATTTTCGGCGGCAAGTCCCCGGATGATTTCGACGAGGAGACTCTGGTCACCATCGACAAGTTTTTCGAGAACAGCCTGAATGTATCCGAGACCTCCAGACAGCTTTACATTCACCGTAATACTCTGGTTTATCGTCTGGACAAGCTTCAGAAGAGCACCGGTCTTGACCTTCGTGTATTCGAGGATGCGATCACATTCAAGATTGCACTGATGGTTGTAAGATACATGAAGTATATGGAGACTCTGGAGTATTAATTTTCATATCTGTAATTTCTGTGCCTGCTGCATTTGTTTGTGGCAGGCATATTTTATTTCTTGTGATTTACTAGAGCGTGTTTGAAAAATCATTCCTGAATCTGCTTTGTGTTTCCTTTGTGAAATCTATTGCGTTCTTAGTTTTCTCTGTTATAATAAAGTACTGCAAAAATAAGGTTGCATTTTCACCAGACATATATTACAATAATGTTACATAAAAATTAAGCAAACTGCTGAATTGAATTTTTACATGAAAAATTTAGGAGGATATCATGATTGATCTGATAGATGTGAGCAAGTCCTATGGACCGGGACTGCCGGCAGTGAATCACGCCAATCTCCATGTAGATAAAGGTGAATTCGTATTTATAGTAGGAAACAGCGGTTCTGGTAAATCCACGCTGATCAAGCTGCTTTTAAAGGAACTGGATTCCACATCCGGTACGATTATCGTAAGCGGAGAGAAGCTTGAGGGGATGAAGCACCGCCGTGTGGCCAAATACCGCCGTAAGCTTGGTGTTGTATTCCAGGACTTCCGTCTTCTGAAGGACAGGGATGTGTATGAGAATGTAGCTTTTGCCCAGCGTGTTGTGAACCGTCCTACCAGAGTTATCCGCAAGAGAGTTCCGGAGGTACTTCAGGAAGTTGGACTTGCAGGGAAATACAAGGCGTACCCTGACGAGCTGTCTGGTGGAGAGCAGCAGAGAGTTGCTCTTGCTAGGGCGATTGTAAACCGTCCGGACATCCTTCTTGCAGACGAGCCTACTGGTAATCTTGACCCGAAGACATCCGAGGAGATCATGAAGCTCCTTGAGGAGATCAACCAGCGTGGAACCACCGTTCTGGTAGTAACCCACAATAAAGAGATTGTCAATTCCATGAAGAAGCGTGTACTGACCATGCATAATGGAGTGATCATCAGCGACGAGAAAGAGGGAGAATATTATGAGGCCTAGTACCATCTGGTATACTCTGAAGCAGGGTATCAAGAACATCAAGAGAAATTTCATGTTTTCCATTGCTTCTATTATTACGATGGCAGCATGTATTTTTCTTTTCGGAATTTTCTTTTCCATTGTAAATAATGTGAATACGCTGGCGCATAAGGTTGAGGAAGATGTGCCGATCACAGTGCTTTTTAATGAAGGAACCACGCAGGAGCAGATGGATGCAGTTGGAGAACTGATTAGGCAGCGCCCGGAGGTTTCCAAGATTGAATTTGAGTCCGGTGATGAAGCCTGGGAGAAGATGAAGCAGGAATACTTCGGTGATGACTCTGAGGCAGCAGACGGTTTCAAGGATGATAACCCGCTGGCAAACTCATCTAACTACCGTGTGTACATGAACAACATTGAGAAACAGTCTGAGCTGGTTGCCTACATCAAGACACTGGATAATGTACGAGAGGTTAATCAGTCTGAGCAGGCTGCCAAGACTCTTGGTTCCATTAACCGTATTGTTTCCTATGTATCTGTGGCTGTGATCGTGATCCTGCTGCTGATCGCTGTTTTCCTGATCAGTAATACCATTTCCGTTGGTATTACAGTTCGTAAGGACGAGATCGGAATTATGAAATATATTGGTGCTACCGATAGTTTTGTACGTGCACCGTTCCTTCTGGAGGGTATGATCCTGGGACTGATCGGTGCGGGAATTCCACTGATCATTTTGTATTTCTGTTACAATAATGTGGTAACCTATGTATATACCAAGTTCAGCGTACTTCTGGGTGTTGTAGATTTCATTCCGGTTGGACAGATCTACCAGACACTGGTTCCGGTGGCGCTGGCACTGGGAATTGGAATCGGTCTTGTGGGAAGCTTTATTACTACAAGAAAACACTTGAAGGTGTGAGAATTCTGTTTTACAATAAGGGCGGTTATTCGCATTCCGCCAGAATATGAGAAGAGGATATGGGGACTGCTGGAGAGATCTGGCAGTCCTTTTGTATAAAGAGACAGAGAGGGTATTCAGGGCGGACGCATTTGGGCAAATGATATTCCACGCAAGTTGGTGCAACGTTCCGGTGAGCTGGCAGGTAACTGGATAGAACTTATATTGCGAAAATGAGGAGAACTATAAATGGCAGATAAACAATTTATAAAGGGAGCTGTAACCGGAGTGCTGTGTGCGTCTCTGGTACTGGGGGGAGGCTATGCTGGTCTACAGAAAGCGGGTCGTGCAGGAAGTACAGTACTGTCGGATGTGGCGGTTACGCAGAAGATTAAGTATCTGGAAGATATTATAGATCAGAATTATCTGGAAGATGTGGATGAGGATTCGCTGAAGGAGGGGATTTATACCGGACTTCTTTATGGGCTGGGGGATCCGTATTCCAGGTATTATACAGAGGAAGAATACGAGGAGGAGATGAGAGACACCGAGGGCTCTTACTCTGGAATCGGTGTGAGCATTACCCAGAATACGGAGGGGGGTATTCTGGTGGTGGATTGTTATGAGGGCAGTCCGGCAGATGAGGCCGGGCTGAAGGCGAATGATGTGATCACAGCTGTGAACGGAACGGATGTAACGGAAATGACGCCAGCTGAGGTCTCAAAGATGATACGGGAAAAGGAGGATGGTACTTCTATCCTGACCGTTTATCACCAGGAGGCAGATGAACCGGAAGAAATTACAGTGACTTTGAGCGATGTGGAGCTGCCCACTGTTTCTTATGAAATGCTGGAGGATTCTATAGGGTATTTGCGAATTACAGAGTTTACCATGGTGACACCCCAGCAGTTTGAGGATGCGTACAAAGATCTTCAGGCAAAAGGCATGGAGAAGCTGATCGTGGATCTTCGTGACAATCCAGGTGGGGTGCTTTCTTCTGTGTGCGATGTGCTGCGCCAGATTCTGCCCGAAGGACTGATCGTGTATACAGAGGACAAATATGGGGAAAAACAGGAGATGAAGTGTGACGGTGACACCCCGATCGACATTCCGCTGGCAGTGCTGGTAAATGAGAACAGCGCCAGTGCATCGGAGATTTTCGCCGGGGCAGTGAAGGATTATGAGATTGGAACGATTGTGGGAACCACCACTTATGGAAAGGGAATCGTTCAGAGCATCCGCCAGCTCTCTGATGGAAGTGCGGTGAAGCTGACTACGGCGAAATATTTTACCCCCAAAGGCAATGATATCCACAAGGTGGGAATCACACCGGATGTGGAGGTAAAACTGGATGCCAGTCTTTTGAATCGGACGGATTATACCCATGACGAGGATAATCAGCTTCAGGCCGCAATAGAGGCGGTTTCTCGTTGACAAAACCACTATGTTGGATTAGAATGGTAAAAGGATTTTTGCAAAATAACGCGCCTGATCTGCGCGATAAACAGGCAGATCATCCGACGGTTATTTTGTTGACAGGCAATAGCTGTGAAGGCGTTGAACAGTTATGACAGGCACAATAAATGTGGAGGAACCATCAATGAAACACAATTTTAAGAAAATCGAGCCGAAATGGCAGAAAAAGTGGGAAGAGCAGCAGGCATTTAAAGCTGTTGACGGAAGTGATAAACCGAAATTCTACGGCCTTGTAGAGTTCCCATACCCAAGTGGTGCGGGAATGCACGTTGGACATATTAAGGCATATTCCAGTATCGAGGTACTTTCCAGAAAGAGAAGAATGCAGGGATACAATGTACTGTTCCCCATCGGATTCGATGCATTCGGACTTCCTACTGAGAATTATGCGATTAAGACGAATACACATCCTCGTGAGATCACAGACCAGAACATTGCGAAATTCACCAATCAGCTGAAGAGTGTTGGATTCTCCTTTGACTGGAGCCGTGTGATCGATACCACACAGGAAGATTTCTATAAATGGACCCAGTGGATTTTCCTGAAGATGTTTGAGAACGGACTTGTTTTCCGTGATAAGACATTAGTTAACTATTGCCCATCCTGTAAGGTTGTTCTTTCTAATGAGGACAGTCAGGGCGGCAAATGCGATATCTGCCACAGCGACGTTATCCAGAAGTCCAAGGATGTCTGGTATTTAAGAATCACCCAGTATGCAGACAAGCTTCTTGAGGGACTGGAGGATGTGGATTATCCGGCGAACATCAAGCAGCAGCAAGTAAACTGGATCGGTAAATCCACAGGTGCTTTCGTAAACTTCTCAGTTGACGGAATTGATGAGACACTGCAGATTTACACCACCAGACCAGATACCCTGTTCGGTGTAACCTTCATGGTTATCGCGCCGGAGCATCCGCTGATCGACAAATATGCTGACCGCATTACCAACATGGATGCGATCAAGGCTTACCGTGAAGAGTGTGCGAAGAAGACTGAGTTCGAGAGAACCCAGCTTGTAAAAGAGAAAACAGGTGTATGCATCCAGGGACTTGAGGGCGTAAATCCTGTAAATGGCAAGAAGATCCCAATCTACATTGCAGACTATGTAATGATGGGATATGGTACCGGCGCGATCATGGCGGTACCGGCACATGACCAGAGAGACTATGATTTCGCCAAGAAATTTGGCATTGACATTATCCAGGTTATCAAGGGCGGCGACATTGAGAAAGAAGCCTACACAGGTGACGGCGAGATGATCAACTCCGATTTCCTGAATGGCTATACAAATAAGAAGGATTCCATCAAGCGCATGCTGGAAGAGCTTGAGAAGAAGGGCATTGGTAAAGCTGGTGTTCAGTATAAGATGAAAGACTGGGCATTCAACCGTCAGAGATACTGGGGCGAGCCAATCCCGATCGTTCATTGTCCGAAGTGCGGTGATGTAGCGGTTCCATATGAAGAGCTTCCGCTTCGTCTGCCGAAGATCAAGGATTTCCAGCCAGGTGAGGACGGACAGTCTCCACTTGCAAAGATCGATTCCTTCGTAAACTGCAAATGCCCGAAATGCGGCGGCGATGCCAAGAGAGAGACTGATACCATGCCACAGTGGGCTGGATCTTCCTGGTATTTCCTTCGTTATGTGGATCCACATAATACAGAAGCTCTTGCAGACCGCAAGAAGATGGAATACTGGATGCCGGTTGACTGGTACAACGGCGGTATGGAGCATGTAACCAGACATATGATCTACTCCAGATTCTGGCATCATTTCCTGTATGACATGGGAATTGTCAATACTCCGGAGCCATATGCGAAACGTTCTGCACAGGGTATGATCCTTGGCTCAGACGGCGACAAGATGAGTAAATCCAAGGGCAACGTTGTTGACCCGCTTGACATTGTAAATGAGTATGGTGCAGATGCACTTCGTACCTACGTTCTCTTCATGGGTGACTACGGCGCAGCTGCTCCGTGGAATGACAGCTCTGTAAGAGGCTGCAAGCGTTTCCTTGAGAGAGTTGCAGGACTGACCGATATCATGACAGAGGAGCCGGCAGCCAAGGATATGGAGGTTAAGATCCATAAGGCAATCAAGAAGGTATCCTCCGATATTGAGGCTATGAAGTTCAACACTGCAATTGCCTGCCTGATGACTCTTATCAACGAGATTTATGCTGTTGGCAAGATCAGCAAGGATGACCTTGTGATCTTCATCAAGCTCCTTTGCCCGTTTGCACCTCATCTTTGCGAGGAAATCTGGGAGACCATCGGCGGAGAAGGCTTACTTTCCCTTTCCCAGTGGCCGGAATATGAAGAGAGCAAAACTGTAGAGGACTCCATAGAAATCGGTGTCCAGGTCAACGGTAAGGTTCGTGGAACTATTGTAATCCCTAACGGCTGTGCGAAAGAGGAAGCTCTTGAGCTGGCGAAGAAGGATGAGAGAGTGGCTTCCTTCCTGGAAGGAAAGACTCTTGTGAAAGAGATTTATGTACCGAATAAGATCGTAAACTTTGTTGCGAAATAAAGATTACTGGAATAGAGAAACTCCCCACTGAATGATCGGTGGGGAGTTTTTTGAATTACAGCAGTTATCTTAAAATAAAAGAATAAAAGACTATCTTATAAAAGAAGATCAGTGGTCAGATAATATGAAGACTGACGGCACACTTGGAAAATTATAGCCAGAGAAAATGCAGAGATAGTCCACTGCTGGCTATAGAAGTATATAGAAAATGCATAAAACGATTATGACTGCTTTAAGGAATTAAATGTCTGCTCATAATGGAGAATACGATTTTTTTGATTTTCCAATAAGGTGGTTCGCTTTAATTCAATGGCAATTGTGTAATCTACAAGTTCTTTTCCAGTGCAGTCAAGAAGACGATATTTCTCGATAAGCTGCTGTTCGGAGATGGATTGAACATCGACAGCTGTAGTCGCTCTTTCTTCTGTTAACCCTAACAGGTAATCTGTAGAGACATGAAAAAGCTGCGACATCTTTATAAGGAATGGAAAGCTTGGTTCCCGAATGTCCATTTCGTAATTACGCAAAGTGTTGGCAGGAATGCCAAGCTCGGCAGCGAAAGCGTCGCGATTGCGATAACCATGTTCTTTACGCATCTGCATAAGTCTTTTTCCAAAAGTCATGATAAAAATCCCTCCATTTTCTATTATTGATTGACAAAATCATATAGAATAGATATAATATACTTACCAGAACAGCTGGAAGGTAGATGCTCTCTACCTGATCCTGTTATATTGGGTGTTGACTATTGAGATAGCCGTTCCGCAACTTTCCGAGGGTTAGGACGGCTATTTCTTATGTATGGCGAATTCCAGAATAGAAACAAGTAAAATACCTGCGGTTAAAATAACCATAAATTCTTCATAGGTTGACATAAGTATCACCTCCTCCATAAAACTCGGATGGGTGAGAGCACGTCCCCCAACTGCTCGGGAAAATATATTAAATTTGAAATACATATATTTATTATATAGAATAATTCGAATTACGTCAATAAAAAATATCCAAATAAGAAATAGAATATATAAATACACTCAAAACGAGTAAAAAATAAGGAGCTGAAAAACGATGAATGGACTCAGCCAAAAACAATATCTCGAACTCCCCCTCCCAACCGAAGACGATCCCCGCTCAGATCAGCAACGAATCCTGGATAGCCTGATGGCAGCAGGTGTGGAAGAGCGTGTTCATATACCTGTCCACATTTTGCGGGAGTTATACCCCTTGCTGGACAACGCAAAGTGGAAAATAACGGTTTCCCTTGCCTGGAATGGGGAAAACTGGGAAATGGTGGAGATAGAGGAAGGAGATACCACCGCGCAGCATTATGGGCTGGCGGTGGATCTGGGAAGTACCACTGTGGTGGCGAGACTTCTGGACTGCAACAGTGGAGAGATTTTGAAGGAAGTCAGCTGCTTCAATAAGCAGATCCAGTGGGGGACAGATATTCTGTCCAGGATTTTTTACTGTAAAGATAATAAGGAAAAGCTGGAAGAAGTGCGGCGGGCTACGGTGGAATCCATTTGTGAATGCATGGATAAGTTGGATGCAAGCCACTCCGCGCTCTCCATGGTAATCGCGGGCAACACCACCATGATTCACTTCCTTCTTGGAATGGATGCCTTCTGCGTCTTCTACACCCCACACGCAGTTCATGCCGACTGCCCCGGCTTTCAATTGGCGCGCGATCTGGATATTCCGCTGAAAGGCTACGTTTATTGTTACCCTGCCAAGTCAAACTACCTTGGCGGCGATATTATCAGCGGCATGATTGACACTGAATTATACAAGAAAAACGAGATCAGTGTTTTCTTCGATATCGGAACCAACGGCGAGCTGGTGATTGGAAATAAAGAATTTCTTCTATGCGGTGCAGGCGCAGCAGGACCAGCGCTGGAGGGAGGAGTAGTGCGTACCGGAATGCGGGCGGACATAGGAGCAGTAGATGAAGTGAAGATAAGGGATGGAAATATTTATGTGCATGTGATTGGAAGCCATAAGGAAGACTCAGGAAGCCATGAGAAAAATTCAGGTAATCATGAGGAGAATTCATCGGGGGAAGAACCTCGGGGAATCTGCGGTTCCGGCATCATAGACCTGATCGCAGAGCTTTTCCTAGAAGGCTGGATCGACATCCGCGGCAAGCTTTCCCCGGAAAAAAGCCCTCTTATCCAGGAGAGAGACAACCAGCTCTGTGTGGAATATGCCCCAGGTCTGTACTTCTACCAGAAAGACATTGACGAATTCATCCGCACCAAATCCGCCGCTCACACCATGGTGGAGATCATGCTCCGTGAATCCGGTCTTGACTTAGACCAGGCTGACCGCTTCTACGTGGCAGGAGCCTTTGGCAAACACGTATCCAAAGAGTCTGCCATCACCATCGGCATGTATCCCGACATGGATCGCGACCATATTATCAACGCTGGAAACTCCTCACTGGAAGGAGCCCAGAAGCTGCTTCTGAACCGGAGCCTTCTCATTGACATCGACCAGATTCTGGAAGAAATGGTCTACATCCAGTTCGCTGAAGTAGAAGACTTCCTGGAACTAATGGTAGCAGCCCAAGCATTGCCACATACAGATTATAAGCGGTATCCTACGGTTATGAAGAAGCTAAAAGAACGGCAGAAAGATATAAAGTTATAAACTGCTTTTTGATTTATTTCAATGGAAATTCATTTTCAAATGGTTGATTTGAAGGAGTTCTTTCGATATACTTAGAAGTAATAGAAATCATCGAAAAGGACTGATTACATGCCATTACTCGAAGAAAAAGTTTATACAATAGATGATATATATGCTCTTCCAGAAGGGGAGAGAGCGGAGCTTATTGATGGACATATATACTATACGGCACCACCTAACAGAACACACCAGAAAATATCCATGGAACTGTCAGCCAGAATTCTTGAGTACATCCGTTCTCATAAGGGGAAATGCGAAGTCTATGCTGCTCCATTTGCAGTATATCTGGATGACACGACTAGTACTTATGTAGAGCCAGACATTTCAGTGATTTGCGACCCGGATAAACTGGATGATCAAGGCTGCAATGGTGCACCAGACTGGATTATTGAGATTGTTTCTCCTGCAAGTAAACGAATGGACTATTATACGAAGCTTTTTAAATACAGAACAGCAGGTGTAAGAGAATACTGGATCATAGATGCGGCTAAGAATCAGATATTTGTATATAATTTTGAAAAAGGAGATACGGAACAATATACACTGCAGGATTCAGTAAAAGCAGGAATCTATGAGAACCTGGTGATTGATTTTAGTAAACTGGATATTTAGAAAATGTATGTAAGGGCAGGCCTGTTTTGCAGCTTGCCCTTTTTGCAATTCGTACAGCAATAATGAGAAAATTGTAAAAATTATCTAAATTTATAGTAATTTCTCACAAAATATGCTATACTACTCCCAAACCAACAGACAGGAAGGGTACGAAATGACAGCACCAAAGAAACCACCAATTACGAAAAGTTTCGGATACGCATTTGAAGGAATTTTCACCTGCATCCGCAAGGAACGGAACATGAAGATCCACTGTATCATGGCAGTCCTGGTAGTGATCGCAGGCATCATCCTGAAGCTTTCCCCAGTGGAATGGTGCATCTGTCTTGGCCTTTTCGGACTGGTGATGGCACTGGAGTTGGTGAACACCGCCGTAGAATCCGTGGTGGATCTGGTGACCAGCGAGTACAAGCCCCTGGCGAAGATCGCCAAGGACACCGCAGCAGGCGCCGTCCTGATCGCCGCCATCATGGCCGCCATCGCCGGACTGATCATTTTCGTACCTAAAGGGCTGGTATTTCTTGGACTTTTATGAGAAGTCCGATCTGCTGAAAACGAAAATCCCACAGGGAGTTGGCAGATATAGCTGTAAATAAGAAAGGAGCACACACTATGGAACTTGGAGAAGGCATCAAAAAAATATTACTTGCAGGAATCGGCACTGCAGCAGTGACCGCAGAGAAATCCAAAGAAGTTCTGGATGAACTGGTAAAGAAAGGTGAGCTCACTGTAGAACAGGGCAAGGTCCTCAATCAGGAACTGAAGCACAATATCAAAGAGAGCGTGAAGAAGAACGTAAACGTAACTCTGAAGCCATCCAACCCGGACGAGCTGAAGGAAGTCCTTGGCAAAATGACTCCGGATCAGCTGGCCGCCCTGAAAGAGCAGATCAGCAAGATGCAGGCAAAAGACGTGGACGCAGAGGAGACTGCCGAAGAAGAGGAAGAGGCAGAAGAAGTGGAGGAAGCCAAAGAAGAATACGAGGACGACCCTCAGGAATAAGCAATAACATTTTCCGAAAAAGAAATAGTATTGCCTTGTTTAAGAAGTGCAGCAGGAAATCCTGAACGGCATTGCAGAACAAAATAAAGAAATTTATGAAGGCAGGATGAGGAGAAAGAGTACCCGAATCCTGCCTTTTCAGTAAGGGGAACAGACATGGGCGTGACAAAGAATGACAGTACGATGAAGTCAGAAGCAGACCAGGCACAAAGAAAGAATCTGGAAGTGGAAAACCAACAGGATAAAAATGAGAAAAGCAACACAGCTGGTAAGAAGTCAAATGGCAAAGACACCGGCACGTATAAAGAAAGGCTAAAAGAAATTACAGCCGTTCTCCACAAGCATGCCATCACCCGAGGCGTCTCCCCGGAGAAGCTCCGCCTCATTCTCACAGATCTCGGCCCCACCTTCATCAAGCTGGGACAGATCATGTCCATGCGCTCCGACATTTTGCCCAAGCGCTACTGCGACGAGCTGATGAAGCTTTGCTCTGATGTAGACCCCATGCCATTTGCAGAAGTTGAAGAAGTCCTCCGGGAAGCATTTGGCTGTCCCTGGCAGGAAGAATTTCAGGAAATCCAGGAGAAGCCCCTTGGCTCAGCCTCTATCGCCCAGGTACACCGCGCCGTCCTGAAAACCGGCGAAGAAGTTGTGATAAAGGTTCAGCGAAAGGGCATCTACGAAATCATGGCCCGGGATATCGGCCTGATGAAAAAGGCGGTAAAGCTCCTTCCCCCTGTAAGCATCAAGGAAGCGGTAGATCTGAATCTTGTGCTGGAAGAGCTGTGGCGTGTCACCCAGGAAGAGATGAATTTCCTGACGGAAGCGGCCAACATGGAAGAATTTTCCAGGAAAAATAAAAATATGGCATTTGTAAAAACGCCCATTCTTTACAGGGAATATACCACGGCCAGCGTCCTTGTTATGGAATACATTGATGGTATTCCAATCGACCATAAGGAAGAGCTTCTTGCAGGCGGCTACGACCTTGATGAGATCGGCAGCAAATTTGTAGATAATTTTATCAAGCAGGTTATGGACGACGGCTTTTTCCACGCAGATCCCCATCCTGGAAATGTGATGATCCAGGGCGGCAAGATCGTGTGGATCGACATGGGAATGATGGGACGGCTGAATGAACGTGACCGCGAGCTGATCGGTCAGGCTATCGAAGGAGTGGCACTGAATGACATTGGAAAAATCCAGGATGCAGTGCTGGCACTTGGAGAATTCAAGGGGAAACCTAACCAGAGCCGTCTTTACACAGACATCCGAGACCTTATGGCGAAATACGGCACCGCAGATTTTGGCGAAATCGATATCGTAGAAATCCTTACAGATCTGATGGACGTAATGAAGGAGAACAAGATCGTCATGCCCCATGGCCTTACCATGCTTGCAAGAGGACTGACGCATATGGAAGGGGTACTGGCAGATATCAGCCCGGAGATTAATATGGTGCAGATTGCAGCAGCCCGTTTGAAGGGAAACCTTCTGGAGAAGGAAAAATGGAAGAAGCAGATGAAGGGCACCGGGAAAAAGCTGTATCGCTCCATGCTCCGCGCTGTGGATATCCCTGCGCTGGCAGCAGATTTCCTGCAGGGCTGTATGAAAGGCCAGACCAAGATCAACCTGGATCTTCACGCCTCCGATGACCTGGCGTGGCTGATGCGCCGCCTGATCCGGAACATCGTGCTTGGTCTTTGGGTAATGGCACTTCTGATCAGCTCCAGTATTATCTGTACCACAGATATGACACCGAAGATAATGGGAATTCCGGCTTTTGGAGTGCTGGGGTACTTTGGGGCGCTGGTGATTCTCATGTATTTGTTTATCAAACACTTTATGAAAAAGTAGTGGAAAAAACCAGTGGGAAAATCGGGTTAAGTGGATAAAATTACCAAACTTTGCCGGAAAAGCCAGAAAGAAACCTGGGGGGGGTTGACACTAATATGGCAGGGTGGTATTTTATTAAGAAGACTGGAATGGTGAAATTTGTCGAAATTGGAAAAAAATAAATAATACCGCTGACGCATAAACGGTGGTTACAGATCAGAAGTGATGTGACTTGAATATGCCTGAGAAAAAATATAACCGGGAAGCGTTGGCGGGAAAATATAAATTTAGATAAGTTATAAATATAAAATGGATTTTGCCATTGCATTTTAGAGACTGGAAGGATTCTGTCAACTGTATTTACCAAAACAGGTTCTAGATAAGCTGAACGGAAGAAAAGTACTTGGGAGGGAAAAGGAAAATATGTATCGGAAGGACTCAGAGGGCTGGTTAAAACATGCGGATTTTATTGCTCTGGATATGATCTGTCTGCAGCTGGCATTTATTTTGGCATATGCATTTCGCGGGTACGGATTCAATGTGTATGGAGATATATTGTATCGAAATATGGCAATATTCCTTGGATTTGCAGACCTGGTGGTGATCTTCACCTCCGGCACCATGAAAAGCGTTCTGAAAAGAGGTCACTATAAGGAATTTGTCTCCACCTTGAAAAATGCTGTGATAGTAGGCGCTCTTGCAATCGCTTACCTGTTCATAATCCAGGAAGGCCAGAGCTTTTCCAGAATGATCCTGATTACCACAATTGTGATCTACATGATCCTTACCTATGCCATAAGAGAAATCTGGAAAAATTCCTTACATAAAAAAATGGAAAACGGCGGCGACAAGAAGCTGCTGATCATCACCTCCAAAGCGGTAGCAGAGAACGTAGTGCACAGCATGCAGGAAAACAATTATGCCAGATATTCCCTTGCCGGAGTGGTTGTGATCGATGAGGAATGTACCGGTGAGAAAATCTGTGGCGTTCCTGTTGTGGCAGGCGAAAGTGACGTGCCTATGTACGTCTGCCAGGAGTGGATTGACGAGGTGCTGATTGTCATCTCCGAAGATCTGCCATACCCGGATGGGCTTGTCGACAAGCTCACCGAAACCGGCGTAACCGTTCATCTGAACCTTGCAAAAATCACCAACCAGACTGGTAAAAGACAGTTTGTGGAAAAAGTTGGAAGCTATACAGTTCTGACCACAAGTCTGAACTATGCATCCTTCGGACAGCTTTTCCTGAAGCGCCTGATGGATATCTGCGGCGGACTGGTTGGCTGTATTTTCACAGGAATCATTACCATCTTTGTTGGCCCTGCCATCTACCTGGCATCCCCAGGCCCGATTTTCTTCTCCCAGGAACGTGTAGGAAAGAACGGAAAGAAATTCAAAATGTACAAATTCCGCAGCATGTATATAGATGCGGAAGCGCGGAAAGCCGAGCTTATGAAAGAGAACAAACTGGGCGATGGCAAAATGTTCAAGATGGACTTCGACCCCAGAGTGATCGGAAATAAGGTGCTGCCGGATGGGTCGCATAAGACCGGGGTGGGAGATTTTATTAGAAGGACGAGTCTGGATGAGTTTCCGCAGTTTTTTAATGTGCTCAAGGGGGATATGTCCATTGTAGGGACGAGACCGCCGTTGATTTCGGAGACGAATTTGTATGAACCGCGACATAAAGCGAGACTTGCAATCAAGCCGGGAATCACCGGTATGTGGCAAGTCAGTGGGCGAAGCGATATCACGGACTTCGAAGAGGTTGTGAGACTGGATAAGGAATATATTGAAAATTGGGATATTGGGTTGGATATTAAGATTCTTTTGAAGACGGTGATGGTGGTGGCGAAGAAAGACGGGTCGATGTGATTGCTTTTAATTAAAAAATAGATAAGTTATATTATAATGTAGCAATACCAGACCAAAAGGTAACAGGAAAAAGTGTTTGGGGAAAAGAAATTGTTGCGATAAAAACAAAAAAATGAGGATGGAATAGAGGAATGGATTCAAAAAAAGAAGTACAGCATGTGTATCTGGTTGGCGCCAAAAGCCTCGGAGCGTATGGAGGATATGAGACGTTTGTCTATAAGCTCACAGAGTACCACCAGAGCAAAGAGAATATTAAATATCATGTTGCCTGTAAAGCCAATGGTGATGGCTGCATGGACGAGAACAAATTTGAGGGTGTGACAAAGATTAATGACCACGAATTTGAATTGCACAATGCTCATTGCTTCAAAATTGATATTCCTCAGATTGGACCTGCACAGGCAATTTATTATGATGTGGAAGCACTAAAGGCTTGTTGTGAGCATATTAAAAAGAATCATATTCCGCATCCAATTGTCTACATAATGGCTTGTCGTATCGGACCTTTTGCAGGTCATTTCTACAGAGAAATCCATAAGCTGGGAGGCACTGTGTACCTGAATCCGGATGGACACGAGTGGATGAGAGCAAAGTGGTCTGCGCCGATTCGAAAATACTGGAAGATTTCGGAGCAGATGATGGTCAAATACTGTGACCTAGCTATCTGTGACTCTGTGAATATCGAAAAGTATATCCATGAGTGCTATGACGGGAAAGGGATTAAAGGAAGAAATCCGAAAACTACGTTTATCGCTTATGGTGCAGATTTAGCACTCAGTAAGCTGCCAGATGACGATGAAAAACTGATGAACTGGTATAAGGAAAAAGGACTGACGAAGAAGGGATATTATCTTGTTGTTGGTCGCTTCGTACCGGAAAACTCTTTTGAAGTTATGATTCGAGAGTTTATGAAGAGTAAGAGCCAAAAGGACTTTGCTATCATCACAAATGTAAATGCTAAGTTTCTGAACGAATTGGAAGAAAAATTGCATTTTAAAAGCGATAAAAGAATCAAATTTGTTGGTACTGTTTATGATCAGGAATTGCTCAAGAAGATTCGAGAAAATGCTTATGCATATTTTCATGGTCATACCGTTGGAGGCACAAATCCATCGCTGATTGAAGCACTTGGTAGTACGGATTTGAATTTGCTGGTTGATGTTGGGTTTAATAGAGAAGTAGCAGAAGATTGCGCTTTATACTGGAGTCGTATGAATGGAAATCTGGCTAAGCTGATTGATAAGGCTGACCTGATGACTGCAGATGAAATTGCAGAGATGGGGAAAAAGGCCAAAAAGCGTGTGGCAGAAGAGTATACGTGGGACAAAATCTGCGGACAGTATGAAGATGTGTTTTTAATAAATGCAAAGTAAATGGATAGAAAGGAATTTGCTTATGATAATAAATGACGGAAAAAACACGTTGACTGAAGAAAGAAAAGCTAATGCGATACATAAAATTTTATTCAAAACGATTTACAGAAAAAAAGACGGACATTGGCGAGCTGAGTATTTGAAGAAACATCGAGTATTTCATGCGATGGGAGACAATTGTTATTTTGAACCGACTTATTTGCCTGCGGATGCATGTTTGATTTCGATTGGAAATAATGTTCGAATTGCGGCAAATGTTTCGTTTGTTACCCATGACATTTTTGGACAGATGTTTTCAGCATCTCCACAATACAAAGATAAGGGAACATTTCGTACACATTTTCAAACGATAACGATCGGAAACAATGTGTGCGTGGGGGGGAACAACAATAATGCCAGGAGTAGTAATTGAGGATAATACAATTATTGCCGGCGCAGCTGTTGTTACGAAACGCGTTCCTTCCGGAACAATTGTTGGGGGAAATCCTGCGAGAGTGATTGGATATGTGGATGATCTTGTTGAAAAAAGGGTGAATTTCAAGGAACCGTTCTGGAATTCAACTAGAGCAGAATTGGAAAATTTCTATTTTTAAAGGTTGGAGCAAACGATGCAAAAAGGAATGGAGATAAAAAAGAATAAGCACTTTGAGCATATTAGAGCATTTTCGGTTCTGGCAGTCATTACGATTCATACAATGTATTCGGCTCTTTTGCAATTTGGTGAAGGAGCATTGGTTGCGGAAAAGATTTTGTACCGATGTGTGATGAATATGATGTGGTGGGCTGTGCCTTGTTTTTTGATGATGACAGGATCTTTATTGCTTGATTCGAATCGAAAAGTACCTTTAAAAAAGCTATACAGGAAGTATATCCTCCGTATGCTGCTTGTATTGCTTATTTTTGGGGGTGCTTTTTCTTGGATGGAATTGTTTTTTGACTCTAGAATACTGGAACTCAGACAGATATTACAAGTTGCATATAATGTGTTAACAGGAAATACTTGGGCACATATGTGGTATATATATTGTCTTCTTGGACTCTATGTGTTGTTGCCAATGTATAAGATTTTTGCGGATTATGCGTCTGATGAGCAACTGAAATATATTCTTGCGATTTTATTTTTATTTGAATCGATTTTTAGGTTGTTGAAACTTTTGGAAATCAATCTAGGGTTTTATTGTCATATCAATACAATCTATCCGTTCTGGCTTCTTATGGGTGCAGCATGGAATCGTGGAATGTTTAAGTATGACAAAAAAATTAATATTGCGCTTGTAATGGTTTCATCTGGGATACTAATCTTTACTACTGTGCTTTGGGAGGGATTTGGTGTGCCACTCAGCTCATTGTTTGGATATGATTCAGTGCTAGTTGTGATACAATCAATCGGATTGTTTGTGCTGTTTAATTCTATGAATATAGAGAATAAGTTGGACCAAGTGTTGTCAGAAATTGGGGAGAAGTCGTTTGGAATCTACCTGATCCACATGGTCATAATTAATTTAGCATATAAGCTGTTCAAGTTTAATCCATTTACTGTGAGTTTCGCAATGGGAGGAATGATTCTCGTTATCGTGAATCTGGCACTTTCTTACATGATGGTTACAATTATGAAGTATTTGCCAGGAATTAAAAAGATTATATAAGGAAGCATACAAAGATGAACGAACTAATTAGTATAGTTGTCCCAGTATACAATGTGGAAAAATATCTTGGTACTTGTGTGGAGAGTATCTTAAAACAAACATATAGCAATATAGAAGTTATTTTGGTGGATGATGGGTCGACTGATTGCAGTGGAAAAATGTGTGATCATTACATGGGACAGGATGAACGTATAAAGGTTATCCATAAAAAGAACGGAGGTCTATCTGACGCAAGAAACAAAGGAATTATACAGGCAGAAGGAGAATATATCACGTTTATTGATAGCGACGATGTGGTGAGTTCGGATTATGTAGAGTATTTATACAACATTCTAGAAGAGAATGATGGGGACATTGCAATTTGTAATCCAGTACATTGTTATCCGAATGAGAAAATTGTTTTTGAGCAGGAAACTTTTAAGCGCGTTTATAAGGCAGAAGATGCAATCGTAGAAATGTTGTATCAGAAATCTTTTTTGGTTGCGGCTTGGGGGAAATTGTACAAAAAAGACTATTTCGAGGAAATCGAATTCCCAAAAGGAATGCTGTTTGAAGATAGTGCTGTAATGTATAAGATTTTTGATAAAGCAAAAATAATCGTTTACGGTAATGCAAAGCTTTATGGATATATGCACCGCGAAGGAAGTATTACTACAAAAAAGTTTTCAAAGAGAGACTGTGATATTTTGATAATTTGTCAGCAGTTAACGGAATATCTGTCAAACCGAAGTGAAAAACTGCAGAAGGCAGCACGTTCTTATCAAACTGCAGCAGCCTTTCGAATCTATATGAATGCGCCACGCAATGGAATGTTTGATTCTGAAATTCAGAATAGTGAGCAGCTTCTAAAAATTAATTGTAAACTGGTTATGCAGGATCCGTGCATTCGGAAAAAAATGAAAATAGCTTTACTCATGTATATGTTTGCTAGGCCAATAATGCCAATAGTTTATAAAAAAATTAATCGATGGAAATAAAAACGGAGGATATAAAATTATGAAAGTTATCGCATTTTATCTGCCACAGTTCCATAATATTCCTGAAAATGATGAATGGTGGGGCGATGGATTCACTGAATGGGTCAATGTAAAAAAATCGAAGCCATTATACGAAGGACACTACCAGCCCCGTGTACCACTAAATGAAAATTATTATAATCTCCTGGATGATAATGTAAAAAAATGGCAGGTGGATCTTGCAAAAAAATATGGCATATATGGTTTTTGTTACTACCATTACTGGTTTAGCGGTCATATGCTGCTGGAAAAGCCAATGGAACAGATGCTAGCTAATAAGGAAATTGATTTACCTTTTTGTGTTTGTTGGGCAAATGAACCTTGGACAAAGGCCTGGGTTGGAGACGCAAAAAAAGTATTAATTCCACAAAATTATGGCAGAGAAAAAGAATGGAGGGAGCATTTTGATTACTTGCTACCGTTCTTTAAGGATGAACGTTATATCACCGTGGATGGAAGACCCTTGTTTGTTTTATACAGACCGGAAATTGTTGGTTGCTTGAACGAAATGCTGGATTACTGGAATAAGCTTGCAAAAGAAAATGGTTTCGAAAATGGCTTTTGCTTTGCATATCAGAATATAGATTTTGATTTGGCAAAAGATAAAGATGATAGTCGATTTGATTTGAATATTGAATTTGAGCCACTATACGCATATAGAGATATGTTTGCAAATCAGCATAAATATCTGAAAGCGATTCGCAGAAATGTTTCGAATTGGGTGGGTAAACATTTTGGTATTGACTTACTGCACTATGGTGAGAATTTCTTTAATAAAAATAAGCCGCTCAGTTATGATAAGGCGTGGGAAGCAATTTTGAAAAGAAAGCCTGAAAGCGAGAAAAATGTTCCAGGTGCCTTTGTTGGTTTTGATAACTCGCCTCGAAGAGGCAATGAGGCCAAGATATATGATGGAGCAACACCAGAAAAGTTTGAAAAGTATATGACGAAGCAGGTAAAGCGAGCCAGAGAGGTTTATCATTCAGATATGCTCTTTATAACTGCATGGAATGAATGGGCAGAATGCGGATATTTGGAACCAGATGAGAAGTATCAGTATGGGTATCTTGAGGCGATTAAAAACGCTTTGATTACAAACAGAGAATGGGAAGAATAAAATGCACGCGGTAAAAGAAAGCATAAAGTTCGCAAGAGACATTATTGTGGCAATCTACTCCTTAGTCTTGATCGTAGGATTCAAATGCAAAAAAAAAGTGAAAGCTTGTATACTAGTAACAAATGGAATGGGATATGGAGGAGCACCGCTGGTGCTTCTGGAAGCGGCAAAAGTTTACCAAAAGAATGGGTATAAGGTGATACTATATACGGAATTTTATGGAGACTTGATTAAAGTTTGCAGAGATCAAAAAATTGAAGTTTGGATTGTGCCAAGAGGATGGAAGATGCTTTCAAAATTGGTGTTGAGTTGCAAGTTTCAATTTGCATTTGTTAATACGGCCGTAATGTACAAATGGGTCGAGTTATTTGAAAAAAATAATTTTCCGACAATTTGGTGGCTTCATGAAGGTGATTCCTACATTGATCCAATCGCAGCCGAAATGCCCACTCATGTTGCAGCGAGTACAATGGTTTTGGCAGTGAGTGACAGAACAACCATGGCATTGGCAAAAAACGGTATCCAGTATAAAACGCGGATGCTTTACTATGGACTGGATGATTTGGCAGAAAATGAAGAACCCATTGCACAGATGAATGGTAAAAATATCTATACATTTTTGGTAATGGGAGCTATATGTAGCCGGAAAAATCAGCTGTTTGCCATTCAAGCTTATAATCTGTTGCCGAAGAAAATTAGAGCTGCTAGCAAACTGATGTTGGTAGGTACTCCTTTGGATGAGAAGGATCCATATTATATAGAATTTTTGCGCGTTGTGAAACAGTATCCGGAAATCGATTACATTCCTCGAGTGGAACGAAGCGAAATCCCTGCATTGTATCGGCAAATCAATGCACTGATCTGTTGCTCAATCGACGATCCGTTGCCGGTAGTTGTTACAGAATGTTTTATGTTCGGGAAAAATGTGATTATCAGTTCTGGTTCAGGGCAGTACTACATGGTAAAAGATGAATATGATGGTTATTCTTATCTTGAATCGGATGTGAATGCGTTGTGCAAAAAAATGATATCGGCATGGAGTGCTAGAGATGACAAAGCAATGGGAGAACATGCGCGAAATCTGTATACCAGCAAGTTTACTACACGCGTATTCGAGGAACGCTTGATGGCGTATACAAACGAATTGATTGTAAATTGGAAAGGTGTATATGTAGATGAAGCAAATTAAATTGAAGGTTACATATATTCAGATATTTTTCTCATTATCTATTTTTGTGACCTTTTTGCCAAATGGATTGATTTATGCGAGCGGTAAGGCGGCGCAGATTGTACGCGCGATGTATTTGGTACAGTTTTTTATTTATAGCGTGACTATTTTTTTATGTGCGAAAAAGAGCTTGAAATTGATTAAGGCACCTGTCATTGGATTTATGGTGTGGGGAATAATCTTACTACTGGTTACAATCAATTATACAAAGGATTTAATGAAAGTATTTCGTGCTGCTGTTTATCTGCTTGGGATTCTTACAATTTTTTTAATTGTATTATATATGTTCTCATATCAGAGTGAAAAAGTATTTCTTATGATATATAGAATATTTACTATTTTTTCCTTTTTCAATTTGGCAACGGTTATTCTGGCACCAAATGGATTGTTCTCCTATGGGTGGCAAGGCGCAACGTATTGGTTTGGCGGAAAATTTATCACCTTCTATATGTATTATATATGGCTGTGTTTGTATTCAATAAAGAGACGTAAACGAAATATCATAGCATTTGCTTTGCCTTTTGCTGTCGGGATATTTATGTGCACAAGGATAAGGTGTTCAACTGGTATTGCATGCATATGTGTAACAGTACTCCTGATTCTTGGAAGAAGAATTGTTGTAAGAATTAAGCCGTGGATGCTAATTACAATTGTATTAGGGATTACCGCAGTAATGATATTTTCAAATGTTCTTTTTAACAATCCGATGATTCAATATTTTGTTGTAAATGTATTGCATCGTTCCGGTATGATGACTGGTCGTGTTGAAATCTATAATACTTTTCTAAAAATTATGAGAACAGATATTTGGCTTGGGGCAGGATATGATAATACAATCGTAATGCAGAATACAACCTTAGGATATCTGAATGCTCAAAATGGTATTTTGGATGTAATTACTCAAACAGGTCTGATTGGATTGATTCCTTTTGTTTACACAATTTATGCTTTTTGGAACAATGGATATGGCTACTTTAATAACATTGAGAATCAGTTGGCAGCAATCTTTTTAATAGGTTTCTTTTTTTGTTCATTCGGTGAGATTAGCTTTAACTCATACTTCTTCTTTTTATTGGCGCTGGTTAGCGGTGACCTATCGAAAGTGGCAGGAAAAAGGATGGGGGTACATGTGTCGCTAAAGACAAAGTAAAAGAAGGTGATAAGGAGGTTTTCATGAGAGTACTATTGTCGGCATTTGAATGTAATCCGATGTTTGGTTCAGACCCTTATGTTGGTTGGTCCTGGGTGAGTAATATGGCCAAGACCAATGATGTTTATGTGTTGCTTCGAATCGATCATAAGCCTTATATTGAGAAGTATTGCGCCGAAAATAAGATAGAAGGCTATAAAAATATTCATTTTATTTACTTACCAAGTTCAGAGTTATTTGGAAAAATTGTATATAAATTTAATAAGCAACTGGCAGTGGTAGGACAATATTATATGTGGCAAAAGGCTGCATATAAAGAGGCAAAAAAACTCCATGCAACGAAACAGTTCGATGTAGCCCATGTTATTTCAATCGCAGATTTTCGTTTTCCAGGATATCTTTGGAAATTGAATATCCCCTTTATTTTTGGTCCGGTAGGTGGAGCGCAAGAGACACCAAAGTGTTTAATTGACTATATCAAGGGCCATGAGAAGAACGAAAAATTTCGAGCCTGGATGAATAAACTCTTAATTATGCTACCGAATTATAAAAAGGCATTATCACACGCAGATTTGATTTATTGCTCAAATGCAGAAACTGAAGAAGTAATTAGGAAGAAGGTTAAGTATGCTGATCAGGATAAGGTATATCGACTGACAGAGTTGGGTATAAATGATGATTACTTGAGAGAAAGAGAAAAACTTCTTCATGACAATTTAAAAGAGATACATATACTGGTATCGGGCAGATTAATCTATCGAAAGGGAATTGAGCTTTTACTAGATTCAGTGAATCACATAGAGACAAGTAGACCATATATTGTAGATATCTATGGCGAAGGAGATCAGAAACAATTTTTAAAAAATAAGGTTCGAGCGTATAAGTTGGAGAATCGGGTCTTTTTTCATGGCAATATTCCATTTGCGGAGATGCAGGAACAATATAAGAAGGCGGATGTATATTGCTTGCCGTCGTTAAGAGAGACAACCGGAACAGCCGTGTTTGAGGCTATGGCAAATAAACTGCCTATTATTGCATTGAATCAAAATGGCGTAAAAGACATTGTTCAGAATGACTGCGGAATTCTGGTAAATGTTTGTTCGAAAGAACAAGTGATAGTAGATTTAGCAACAGCATTAAGGAAATTGATTGAAAATGATTCAATGAGACAAGCTATGGGAGAAAAAGCTTTTTGGAAAATCAAAAAACATTATACTTGGTCGAAGAGAGTCTGTGCGATGAATGAAATCTACAGAGAATTGGTGAATAACTATGGGAAAAAAATATGACTCACTTAATGGGATGAGGGCATATGCAGCAATTGCAATTTTAGCAATGCATGTATTGGAAAATTCGGAATATACCGGCATAGCAAGTATAGTTTCTACTAAAGTAGATCTACTGAAATGGTTAATCTATTTATTTATGATTATTAGCGGTTTTTCTTTGTGTTGTGGATATTATGAAAGAATTCTTCATCAGTCTATTTCAATTGTAGAATTTTATAAAAAAAGATATAAAAAGATATTACCGTTTTTTGCATTGTTAGTTTTTATGGATTGCATGATGAATCTTAGTTTAAATTCAGTCATTGAAGGAATTGCAGATATTACTCTTGTATATGCCTTATTACCGAATGCAAGCATTTCTGTACTTGGAGTGGGCTGGTTTTTGGGAATAGTATTTTTATTTTATATGATTTTTCCATTTTATTGTTTTTGGATGAGAAGCAAAAAAAATGCTTGGCTGACATTTGCAGTGTGTGTTTTTTACAATTTGAGTGAACAACTTTATTTTCTTGATAGTAGTCATGTTGTGGAAGGGTATCAGAGCCATACTAACTTCCTGTTTTGTTCGGTGTTTTTTTGTGCGGGTGGTCTGATTTATCTTTACAGAAACGAATTTATGGTGTACGTCAAAAAGTACAGATACGGCTATTTGTTGGTTATATTGTTGATGACTATTGCAAGTTTTTACGCTTGGCCACAGATATCCGGTTTGGTGGAGCCATTTGTTTGCCTGATTGTTTTTAGTTTATGGATCATTTATGCGATAAGCGTTGAAAGTATTGTATTAAATAATAAATGGGTAACATTTATTTCTGGAATCTCGTTGGAAATTTATCTGTGTCATATGTTTGTATATCGGATTTTGGAAAAAATGCATATCCTATATATTTTGGGGAGAGGCTATTTAGCCTATGTGTCAATGGTATTTGTGACATTATTTGGATCAATCTGTGTAAGCCTATTGTCCCAAAAAGGAATTGCGAAAATAGAATCAGTGGTAAAGAGGATATGTGAACCGAAGTAATCGAGTGGTAAAAAAGAAAGGATAAAAATGGGTAATTACAAGTATTTGGCGAAAAACATCGGTGTTTTGGCACTTAGTAACTTTGCAACAAAATTGCTAAGTTTCTTTTTGGTTCCACTTTATACAAGTATATTAACAACGGAGGAATACGGAACCTATGATTTGTTTGCCACAACGGTTTACTTGTTAGTTCCGATTTTGACTATGAATATTCAAGATGCTACGATTCGTTTTTCGTTAGACAAAAATTATGAGAAAAAGGATATTATATCCATTAGCTTGGATATATTTGGAAAAGGGTTGGTTATATTACTAGTATTTTCAGCGGTAAATTATGTAGCCAATTTGTTCCAAATTTTCAATGATTATTTGTTGGTGTTTGTTCTGATGTATATTTTTCAGGCACTTGTAGGTATCATGACAGCGTTTGCGAGAGGATGCGAAAAAATCACAGAAATATCTATTGCAAGTGTACTTGGTTCGATTGTTTTTATTGGATTGAACATTTTATTTTTGGTTTTCTTTAGGTTGGGATTGATGGGCTATTTTCTCTCCAGCATTCTGGGTAATCTGTCGCAGGTGCTCTATCTGACAAGAGTTACCCAAACATGGAGATATCTCAGATTTCGGGGGATTAATAAAGATACGGAAGGTAGCATGCTTAAATATAGCTGTCCTTTGATTGCAAATACGGTGGCTTGGTGGATTACAAATGCATCGGATCGCTATGTGGTAATGTGGTTATGTGGAACTGCTGCAAACGGAATTTATTCAGTTGCATATAAGATTCCCTCAATATTGAATATTTTGCAATCAATTTTTACGCAAGCGTGGACGCTGTCGGCTGTCAAAGAGTTTGATCCAGAAGATAAAGATGGATTTTTTTCGAATATGTATAATGGCTTTAATTGTCTGATGGTACTTGCTTGCAGTTTTTTGATCTTGAGTGATAAGTTCTTTGCGAGAATTCTGTATGCAAAGGATTTTTATAATGCGTGGGAATATGTACCATTCTTATTGATTTCTATCGTGTTTGGTGCTACTGCGGGGTATATAGGAGGAATCTTTTCAGCGTTAAAAGAAGCAAAGATGTTAGCGCAATCGACTACAATTGGTGCAGTAGTCAATATTATTTTGAATATTGTTTTAGTATCTATGGTCGGAGCAATTGGTGCTGCTGTCTCAACTGCAATCTCCTATATTGTTGTTTGGGGAATTAGATTGTGCTATATGAGAAAGTATTTGCAGGCAAAACTATATTTGAAGAGAGACATAGCATCATACATATTGTTAGTTATTCAGGCTGTTTTATTGTTGCTGATTCCGAGTGGTTGCATAATGTATATGATTCAAATAGTATTGTTTATAATGCTGATTGGATTCTATCGTAAGGAAGTTTTAATGCCACTGAGGGTATTAAAGTCTAAGGTTAAGTCATGTAGATGAGCAACTTTTCATATTCTAAGAAGTATAATCTTGAATGGAGAAAATATATGAGAGAAATTTTATTGGATGAGTTAAAAGATAGACAGATTGCAATTTTAGATGTCGTAGATGCTTTTTGCAGAGAAAATAATATCAATTATTGGCTTGATTCAGGAACGTTACTTGGGGCTATAAGACATGGGGGATATATTCCGTGGGATGACGACATTGATATTGGAATGTTGCGCCCAGACTATGACCGGTTTTTGGCGATGTTTAATAAGTTCAACAAACAGTATCAGGTGTTTTCTGTGGAAAACGATATAAATTTTCCATATCCATTTGGAAAGGTGTTGGATACCCATACGGTTCTATATGAGCCAAATGAGCAAGGAGTGAAGTTGTCTATCAATATTGATATTTTTGTGTACGATAATGCACCAGAAGACGATAAATTGGTGGAGCAGATGTACCGAAAACGAGATTTTTATAATAAAATCTATCATTTTTTGCTGTATAAAACAAAATTAAGGAATGCTGGCAAAGTGGGATTTGTAAAAAATTCAATAAAAGCAATATGTGGCAAAGTGTCTCCTTGTTTTATTTGCAGAGAAATTGTCAGAAATTCAAAAAAATATAGCACGCAAGATACTAGCTGGGTAGGGAATTTTCTAGCTGCTACTAAAATAAAAGCGCCGAAAGAAATATTTGATTCCTTTGTTGAGGTAGAGTTTGAGGGGAAAAAATATAAAGCACCTGCAGGATGGGATCAGTGGCTGACCTGCTTTTACAAAAATTATATGGAACTGCCACCGATAGAAAAGCGTGTTTCTCACCATTTATTTAAAGCTTATATTGATGTGGAATGAAAGAAGGACGATTCGATTGTAGGGAGAGAAAATGTACATGTCAGCTTATATTTTTGTTTGATTTTGATTCGATACCCTAAAGACTTCTGAGTATACGTGATAAAATGCAAGAATTAACATGACTGTCGATGTGTAAAAATATTCTTTTTAAAATAAACTTCTTAAATTGTGAGTTAAGTAAATGCCTCAGAAGTAAAGGATAATTATGCTTTGATAAGTGATTATTCTGGGGCAGCATATGAATATTTGCAATTAAATCGTCCTATAGGTTATGTGTTGGATGACGTAAATGAATATATTTCCGGATTTGTAGTTGAAGATATTCATCAGCTTATTGCAGGACATGAAATATATGATTTTGAACAATTCAAAAATTTTATTATGGATGTAGTGAATCACAATGATAAATATAAAGAAAAAAGAATAAAAGTAAGAGATTATATTTATAAATATCATGATGGACATTCTTCAGAGCGATTGGCTAAATTGCTAAATTTATAAAATGATTTCGTGCATGTGTTACAAGGGAGAAGAGATTGATGTCAGAGTATATATTTTTGTTTGATATGGATTCAACAATTACCAAGGAAGAAGTGTTACCAACGATTGCACAAAAAATTAATAGAAATGCAGAAATGAGAAATTTAACAGAAGCAACAATGCGTGGTGAAATTCCTTTTCGCACTTCTTTTTTAAGAAGAGTAGAGATATTAAGTGATATTCCGGTTAGCGAAGTTAATGATATAGTTTCTGATATTCCACTGAATTCCAATATTGTAGAGTTTATAAAAGAAAATAGAGAAAGATGTTATGTTGTTACAGGAAATTTAGATATTTGGATTAGCGGATTAATGAAAAAAATTGGAATGGAAAATCATTGTTATTGTTCCAAAGCAGAAGTGGTAAACAATCGTATTTCAAAGGTTATAAGTGTTGCTGATAAAGAACTGATTGTCAAACAATTTGTACAGCCAATGGTTGCGATTGGAGATGGAGATAATGATTCTGGCATGGCGAGATTATCGGAGGTTGCAATAGGATTTGGTGGAGTTAGAGAAATTGCACCGTCATTGTTTAGAAATATTAATTTTGCGTTTTATGATGATCGAAGATGCGCAGAATTTTTATGGGATTTATTATGAGGGAGGAAAAATGGATAACAGATTCAGTCCTAAAAATACAACGGTGATTATATGTTGTGCCGGAATGGGAACAAGGTTGGGAATAGGAACGACAAAAGCATTAATTGATATAGAGGGAAAACCACTCATCATACGATTATTGGAGCAGTTAAATCAATATGATGATATTAGAATAGTAGTTGGTTTTGATTATGAACGAGTGATAAAAACAGTGCAATCATATCGTAAAGATATTATGTTTGTATTTAATTATGATTATAAAACTACTGGAACAATAGAAAGTTTAAGAAGAGCATTAAAATGTGCGAGGGATATAGTTATTACATTAGATGGTGATGTTATTCTCAATGAAAAAGATTTTCAATATTTTTTACAATATGAAAATGAATGTATTGCTGTTGCTCAAAATGCTTCGAATGAACCAATATTTGCAGATGTGATTAATGGACAAGTAGTACATTTGGAAAAATATGAATCAGAAGGTGATTTTCAATGGTCTGGAATTACCAAAATAAGCAGAGATAAGTTACTTGAATTTGAGACTGAACGTCATGAATATGATTTGTTGAATCGATTTATGCCTTTAGAAGCATGTATAGTATCTTTGAAGGAAGTAAATACACAAGAAGATTATGAAAGTGCGTTATCATGGTTTAAAAATAAGTTAGATCAATAGAACCTTGTTAATCGTTATGAAGCTAAAAAAATATATGATCCAGTAATGATTACTTTAGAAAAATTAAAAAAGGAGTATGACAATGAGTAAAATTCTTACTTTTGGAGTCTATGATTATTTCCATTTAGGACATCTTAGATTGTTTAAGCAATGTAAACAATATGGAGATTATTTAATTGTAGCAATTCAAAATAGTGATTATATTTTAAAATATAAACCTGATGCAAAAATAATGTATTCAAATGAAGAAAGAGTAGAGATGATAAGTGCTCTTGAAATAGTGAATGAAGTATTAATTTATAATACAGTATGTGTAGAGGAATTAGAAAAGATTGACTTTGATATATTGGCTCTTGGTGAAGACCATAGAGGAGGAAGATTCAACGAAGTTGAACAATGGTGCAATGAACATGGAAAAAAAGTAGTTAGATTAAAGAGAACCCCAGGAATCTGTTCATCAGCCATAAAAGATAATTTAAAAAGAGAATAAGTTTTTGCAATTGATAATTTAGGGTTTGTTAAGTGTCAGACAGCACATTGTGGGAGGCACAAACCGCACTTGTCAGCACGGGCTAAGATATTTGTTGAATTTGTGGCAATGATACTGCGCTGTAAGATGTATACGAAGCTGAATGAGGAGATGAAAAATCTGGAAAAGAAGCCGAATTATATGACAGTTCCGGAAGCGTTTAAGGAACTTGGAAAGATAGAAATGGTGCGTCAACTGGACAATGTATACAGGCTGGACCATGCAGTAACCGCTAATCAGCAAACAATATTAAATGCGTTTGGATTGGATGCAAACTACATAAAATACTATGCATCTGAGCTGAGTAAAGAATTGAAAAAGGCGGAATAAGGAGGAGAAAAAAATGGCCCGAACAAGAAAAACGAGCAGAGAAGTCCTGGATGAAAAGATCGAAAAAGCAGAGGCTGATGTGATCGCAGCGAAGAAAAGATATGACCATGCAACCGCAGTTTTGAAAGAGCTTTTGGACAAACGGGATGCGATAAGAAAGGATGAAATCCTGTCAGCAATCGTAAAGAGTGGACGGTCTTATGAGGAGATAATGAAATTCCTAAATGTTGGAGAAATAGAGGGAAAAACAGAGGAATAGACAAGAATGCACCACAGCTGCGGCTGTGGTGCGAGTTTTAGGCGGAAAATTTCTGGAAGTTCACAGGCATGTGAACGTCTCGGAATCACAGAACCCAACATTGGGGTCAGACACCTGGTGCTAGATTGTAAACGAGAGATGACCAAATTATGAATAAAAATTCGAATAATGTTGAATGGTGTCGCATTTGGTAGGGAGACACATTAGAACAACTTGTTTTGATGCGCTTAGAAGAACCAACGAATATATTTGACAGAGTATCAAGAATATTTGGATAAAGATAACCGATGGCTTTGACGTTCAGTCTGCACTATCGGTTAGTTTAAGTCCAGTTGCCTCGTGATTTAAAAAAAGGAATAGCATTTTGCATGTATACCGTGTATAATAAATATCAAAAATGGAGGTGTGCCATATGTATAGCGATCGTGTAGCGCTTTACAAACAATTGGAAGAGGTTTTTGATAGTAAAATTTTGGCGTATATCACAAGCGATCGCCCAAACATGAGTGCACAAATCGCTCCTGATGTCATAGATTATTTTATCGATCATCTTGATAAAATCGGGCCATGTAATAAGATTTCGTTGGTTCTTTATACACGAGGTGGTGACACTTCCGCAGCGCGTAATATTGTTAATTTGCTGCGTATGTATTGTGATATATTACAGGTGATTGTTCCACATAAGGCCCACAGTTCTGGAACAATTATTAGTCTTGGTGCTAATGAAGTGGTTATGACAAAACAAGCCACTCTCGGTCCAATTGATCCAAGCTTGCATACGGCGTTGAATCCACAAGTACCTGATGGAAGCTTGTTCCCTGTAAGCGTTGAAGCTGTTAAGGGATATTTGGAATTTGCGAAGAACGAACTGTCTATCACAGACAATGCATCCCTTGCCAGTATTTTTGAAAAATTATCAGATTTTGTTCATCCATTGGTTCTTGGAGAAGTTTATCGTTCAAAGGCGCAGATTCAAATGATGGCTGAACAGCTGATACAGAATCAGGTCACTGATCCGGATAAAATAAAAAAGATTATAGCGTTCTTATGTAGTGAATCTGGCAGCCATGATTATACAATCAATCGTCGAGAGGCTCAAAACGAATTGGGTCTTAATGTCAAAAAACCATCGCCCGAGCAATATGAACTCATAAAAAAGCTCTATGACGATATCAATGATGAATTACTTTTTAGTAAACCGTTTATGCTAACAGAAGTTAACGGTGCATATACCGTTAGACGCTGCTTGCTTGAAAGTGTAGTTGGTGGTTCAGATTATTTTTCTACAGAAGGTGTTGTAGTAAGAGCGTCTATGCCGGATGGTCAAATTGCAATTCAAAATAGAGTGAATTTTGAGGGATGGCGACACGACCGTTCTTCGGATGATGATAACTTAGCAATAACAGATGGAGAGGAGACGATCATTTATGAAAGAGGTGCAGATTACCAAACTTAATTCAGCAGTAACAACCTCCGATAGTGCTTATCGCTCTTATGTAACTTCTGCAATTTCCACGGATACGCAGCGATACGTCATTGTCGATCCCGATGAAATGCCCAATATTAATATGGAGGAAACAGGTAAGTATTCGGTTTTTGATATTGCCAATTGGTTCCTTTTGAAGGGCGAAATGACTCAGAAAAAACTACAAAAGCTGTGTTACTATGCCCAGGCATGGTGTTATGCTCTTAAGGGTTATCGCTTAGAAGATACAGATTATCAGGCGTGGGTTCACGGTCCGGTTTCACCAGCATTGTGGGAACGCTTTAAGTCTTTTGGATATGATCCTATAAGAATCGGGGGATCTGTAAAAGTGAAATTAGATGCTGCTGACGAAGATCTTCTTGAAGATGTTTGGGATACCTATGGAGATAATACCGGAAACGCCCTTGAAGCATTGACTCACCGCGAGCTGCCATGGATGGAAGCGCGACGAGGATATGAGCCAGATGAGAGGTGTACAGTTGTTATTTCTCCAATTACAATGGCCTCTTATTATAAGTCGATTTATGTAGGCGATTAAGAATGGCAAAATTAACTCAGAAGCAAAATAGAGAGGTTCCTTTTGAATTATGCTTTAAATATCCACTGGAGAATGGATATTCGTTCAAGGAATTAACGCCAGAAAACGTCAAACAGTTTCAGGCATTTTTAAATAAAGTTTCTCAAATGACAGTAACGCAAGTGGATCGTGCTTTTTCGAGAAAACCAGATACCGATGACACCTACAGAGGCATGCAGGTGTATCACTATGAGGTGACAGAGGTTTTTAGAATACACGTTGTGATTGAAGCTGGTTACTATAAGCTTATTCGATTGGATCCTCGACATAAAGTACACCGAAGTTAATACAAGCCATTATAGTAGGAGATGTGCGTGTATGTTTTCGTTAAATGGAATTGTATATGCCAGTGAAAAGACAGAAAATATTCAAGTAGTATCAGCGAAACCATTAGATGATATGATGATTCTTACATTTTCTACAGGTGAGCAGCGACTTTTTGATGCTACTATTTTAACAGGAGAAGCATTTGCTCCGTTGTCTGATGAAAACATTTTTAAAAACTATAAAGTGGTAGCTGGAGTTGTTACATGGCTGGATGAAGAGATTGATTGTGCACCAGAGTATATGTACACAAATAGTTATGAGTATCCTTCTTTAAAGTCTGTCGTTTGAAAAACTGTGCGTCTACTTGATCCGTGAAGTGCATTGAGGTCAGAACGTAAGTGCCTCAAAACACTATATAAGGCAGATTTATTTTCAGATCTGTGATGGGAGACCAGCTATGGGAAAATGTGGCTTTGTTGCCTCATGTAGTAAATATAAGAGTGTTTGTAAAAGTTCTATAAACGCAGCAAGTGGGATAGACAGGAACATGAAAATTATGGTATCATGATTAAACAAAAGTTGAAAATAGACTCCAAAATTTTATTATATTTTTCATGGCGATATATGGGGGGGGAAGAACTTAAGATATGATTACAATTACAGAAAATTTTAATGATTGTATAGGATGAATGGATACTATCATTGCGTGTTTGAAAATTGGAAGATTTGGAAATGCGTGTGATAGTATTTTTTTATAAGCACTAGGAAAACTTCACAAGGCAGGCGGTAGAGAACGGAGAACTGGAAAATGAAAATCGGGGAAAAAATTATAGAAGAAATAGAAGCGTTGTATGAGTTGTATGGCTTTTCAAAAGTTAAGCAGTCGGATGACTATGTAGTTTTTACTTATAGCAATGGCTATTTTTATAATGCAGAAATTATTAAATTTAATAACCAGATTGAAGAGACAAAACTAAAAAGAGAATTTGAAGAAGCTGGCTACTCAGTGAGAATCATTGAATATGTGTCATTGGAAAAAACACATGAATTATTATTCAATGGATTTTTTGCTGTGAAAAATATTAATGACCGCTTATTAAAAGATTATGAACTTTTTGGCGAGTTGCAGTCCAAAAAGTTGCTAGGGGCTACCTATGAATATGTTGAACCAAAGTGTAATTGGAATTGTGAGGGAGAACAAAAGGATTTAATTTTCGGAATTTATGAGCAGATTCAAAAACCAGGAGCACAATTGATTATTTTGGAGGCGGCTGCTGGATATGGAAAAACCTGTACGTCATACGAACTTATTAAAATGATTGCAGATAACTGTACGGATAATTTTGCCCCTATTTTTACAGAATTATCGAAGAATAGAAAAGCAGCGCTTTTTCGGTATGTATTACTGGATGAAATTGATAGAAAATTTACATCGCTGTCATCAGAACTTGTTATTTCGGAGATTAGAAACGGAAAAGTGCCACTTATAATTGATGGCTTTGATGAATTGATCTCAAGATCAAATAAAAACATGTCTGATCCTAATAGTGTGGAGGATGATTCACAAACAATGCTGGATACAATTGCAGAGTTGTTTGAGCCGGGGTGCCAGACTAAGGTTGTTTTAACTTCCAGGAAAAGTGCAATATTTACAGGTGATATTTTCGAAGAATGGAAAGATAAGCATTTACCGAAATGTAATGTAACCAGAGTTTCTATTGATGAACCTACAGTTTCTGATTGGATTGGATTTGAAAAAACAGAATATTTGGAAAAGCATGGAATTCCCTTTGCCAGTATTATTAATCCTATATTATTGGCTTTTATGAGAAGCATGGAAATGGATAAGTTTGAAGAGACATGTAGTAATGTTGAAAATGTGATTTCTTATTATTTTAATTCTTTGCTGGAAAGAGAAAGAGAGAGGCAATCGTTACAACTGACTGTTAAAGAGCAATATAGAATTATGGAGCAAATTGCTAAGGATTTTGTTGAGTTTGAGATTATTGCAGAGGAAATTTCTTTTATAAGAGATTTGTTTATTGAGATTATTCATGACAATTATAAATCATACAGGGACCGATATGTAGCAATTGAAGAACGTCCTACAGAAGAGGAGTTTGCAACAAAACTTGCTGGACATGCATTATTAAACAGAATTTCACCACAGAAGAATCAAATTGGTTTTATTAATGATTTTATATTTGGAATATTGATAGGTGATTGTATTCTAGAAGATGATTCTATTTTGGAAGAAATGGATGGCAAATATATTGATATTGCCTGTACGGCGTATGCCAGCCGCTCTGATGAGAAAAAAAATGAATTGTTAGAGAAAGTTTTACCGCAGATAGATAGGCTAAATTATGAACAACAGTTAGATACGGAAATTAAATTAGCAAATACAATTCAGCGTAATTATGAGAGCCATTATTTTTCAAATCGAAGCTTTCAAGATGTTTTCTTTGATGGATCATATGGTTTCAAAAAATGTACTTTTCGTAACTGTCTGTTTAAGGAGAGCATATTTGTAACGAGAGCTTTTGAAGAATGCTCGTTTTACGATTGTAAATTCTACGATATTGAAGTAATACGTGATACGACAACAAATCGGAAACTGATTTTTTCTGCTAATTGTGTTGGACATGAGAAATTAATGAAAGAATCAGCATATGAAGAGGCAAATATTGTTACTGATAATTATGAACAAATTGTATTGAAAATGTATTGGAGAAAAGGAAATCGATTTTCAAGAGGACGTCTTCCAGAAATGTTTTTATTAAGAACTCCGAATGAAGAGACAAGGATGGGGATTGCGAATGCCCTTGAAAGCTTGAAACATAAAAATCTGCTGTATAAAGAGGGTCATTATTGGTTTGTAAACACGGAAAAGATAAAGGAAATTAAGGAAATACTGGAGATAGCAGGATGAATGATAAATTTGATGATATGAGTAGAAATATAGATAGTATATCTATTTCTGTAATAAAGCCACTTGAAATTCAAATAAGAAATTATTTGGATAAATGTGGACTGTTTTATAAAGTATTTTCAAGAATTAAAGGTTCAAAATCGGTCTGCGATAAATTGGAAAATAGGGCAAAAAAGAACATTCAGAATTACAAAATGCAAGATCTGGTTGGAATACGAATTGTTTTGTATTTCAAAAGTGATATCAAGCTGTGTGAGAAATTGATAAAGCAGCATTTTAATGTTTTAAACATTTCAAGGGATGAAGAATTAACAGATAAGTTTTGCCCGCAGCGAATAAACTATGTATGTAAATTGCCACCAGATGTAGAAGAAAATTTTGATTCAGTCATTTGGACTTATCCAATTGATAAATCATTTGAAATTCAGATCCGGACCATTTTCTCAGAAGGATGGCATGAAATAGAACATGATTTTCGATACAAGTGTTTGCCAGATTGGGAAAATAATGAGGATCTTAGCCGAACACTGAATGGTATTTTTGCTACTTTGGATAATTGTGACTGGGCTATTTCAAGTCTGCTAACAGAGGTAGCATATAGACATTATAAGTCCGGAGAATGGATTCCAATGTTAAAAAACACATTTCGAATCCGTATTTTAGATGATGTGGGAATGGATGAAATATTAAAATACTTTGGAGAAAACAAAGAAGTTGCGAAAGCATTTTTTAGGATTGAAAGAGAAGATTTTCTAGTATGGTTGTCGGATATAAATACAAAAATGAAAATACCGTTGCAACTTAAAAATGTAGTGTTATTGGCAAATTTGTATTCTATTAATGACTCGTATTTAAAAGAAATTACGCCAAAATTTATAAAGGATATTGTTTTGGAGTCAGAGAGTTAGGAGAAGAATATGGATCTCTTACATACCTTGATAATTCAGCATATCTATGGTAGCATAAGTGAAGAATCCTGATAATCAGGAGAGATGCTTATGAATGAGCAGTTGTTGAAAATGAATGGATTATCGGTGGAAATTTTGGATGTGTTGTCATTTGAGTCACATCTGGGAATTCCATTGAAGAAGAATTTACACTATTTTGATAAAGAGAAATTAATTGCTGAATTGATTGCGATGACTGAGTGGCTTGATGAACAGGAAATCCTTTCAGGTATTGCGTTAGATTATAGAATCAAGAGTTTGGATTCTATACTTTTAAAGTATAACCGTTACTATCCGGATCATCAAACGCGGAAAGTATTTAATGACATTTTAGGTTTCAGGGCTTTTTGTGATAGCTATGATCAGATATTGGAAGAAAAGTTTTCGCAGTTCCGAATTGCTGATATAACGAATGGAAAAGCGTTTGATGATGGCTATAGAGGTGTTCATGTGTACTATCAGAAAAGCGGAAGACATTATCCTATAGAAATCCAGTTTAATACGTTGTTTGATAGACAGTTGAATAACTGGCTTCACGATTATCTGTATAAGAAAAATTATCCGACAGAGATGGGAAAAGTAATGCGCGGTAAGTATGAAAGTGGATTGATTCGCAATGAGCATGAATTTAAGGAGGTGTTGAAGAATGTGTTATCTGGTAGCGAAAGATCGTAATGAGCATGGTTGTTATGCGCTGAAAACAACTCATGGAAAGCATCTGGTAGAATTAAAAAGGGAACTGAATCGAGCTGTTGGCTATAAGGGAGTACAGCTTGTAACAATTAGCAGACCAACAGCATATGGCGAGTATGCACCCTATCATTTTGTGGATACAGAACAGGAGTTTCAGACACTTGTAAAAGGGCTTCGTCCATTAGTGACTTCTAGAGAAAGTTCCACCTAAGATATTAGGGGCAGACACAAACGGAGTCTTATACACACTGGTGGAAAGTGCCAGAGCCAATGATCTGGATGTCTATGAGTATCTGAAACACCTGCTCATAGAGACGCTCAACAATCATCATCTGGAAAATCCATCGGTCATTGACCGTCTTCTGCCCTGGTCAAAGGAGCTGCCAGAACAGTGCAGGATGAAGCGAAATAGAAAAAAGTGCCTCAAACAATAATGTAGGCATTATAGCAGAGATACTGCTATTTTGCACTACGCTATATTTTGAGGCACTTACTGTTAAGATAAGGAGAACAGTATGCCATCAATTTATCAAATAGGTTTACCTATTCCAAAAGATTATTCAGAATTTGAAAATATGGTAAAGGAGTTTTTTTGTAATAAATATGGATGTGTGTTTCAAAAGTATGGACGCCCAGGTCAGAAACAATCGGGAATTGATTTGATATGTGGGACAATTGGTGTTCAATGTAAAAATTATTATAATACACAGTTAACAATTCCATTGTTACGAAAAGAATTGGAAAATGCAAAAAAGATTACGCCATGCCTAACAGAATATTATATTGTAACTACGGCAAAAAGAGATGTAGTTATTCAGGATTATGTTAGAAATTATGAGGGAAGTTTTAAAACAGATATATACTATTGGGATGTTATAGAAAATTTTTTGCTACAAAACTCAAATATAAAAGATTTATTCTATACTAAAGAAGAGGATGCAACGCAATTATTTGTTAAATGCTTTTTAAAAATTTGTTTTGAATATAATTTTTATCAAGTTATGCAAACTTCAAATTTTGTTGGGGCAATTCATCAAAATAGTTATTGGACGCTTGTGAAGATTGCTGAAGCCATACTGAATTTGATTCATTCTTCAGTTGCCTATGGAGTGAAGAATAGCGTTATGGAAGATATGTATTATTTCATAAATTGTCTTGATACAATTACTTCTATATTAGGATTGACCTCAACGCCAAACGAAAATGGTATATCTGATCCCAAATTTAGGCACGATGATGAAACAGATTGTGAAAAAATACGAGAAATACAGAGATGTAGTTTTGATTGTATTAATGTTTATCTGAAATATAAGTAAGCTGTTTATTGAGAGGTATATTTATCCTGAATTATTTACGGCTTTGCTGTGAAAGTGGCTGAAAGCCACATAGTTACTGTATTTTAATTGCACAAACAGCATTGATACAGGACAACTGTATCCGTACAAAGAGCTGGCAAGTCAGTCAGACTTCGACCGATTCTAATGGTTCGACTTATTTTACTTGACTATGAAGAACATCTGATTTATTATATTCGTAAAAAGTAACTTACGAGTTACTAACTTATGAGTATAATTATTGGAGGTGGGTGAATGAGTCAATTCTATTGCCGTGAGGATGAACTTCGGAAACTGAATAAACGGTACGCTGGTGATAAGTTTGAGTGTATTGTCATCTATGGCAGACGGCGTGTTGGTAAAACTGCATTGATCAATGAGTTCTGTAAAGATAAACCTACCATTTTCTTTTCTGCATTGAACACGACAGGAAAGGAAAATCTGGAGGCTCTCTCAAAGTCAATCATGAGTTTTGAGCGACCAGATATGGAGTCTGCACCGGAGTTCAGGTCTTATGATGCTGCCCTGGATGAATTGACAGTACTTTCAAAGGAAAAAAGAATCGTCTTTGTTATTGATGAGTATCCGTATCTTGCAAAAGCGAAGCAGTCTATTTCTGCGATGTTGCAGCATATCATCGACCACAAATGGACGGAGTCCAAGATGTACCTGATTCTTTGCGGTTCCTCTATGAGCTTCATGGAGAGTCAGGTACTTGGCAAGGAAAGTCCGCTGTATGGCAGGCGAACCGGTCAGTTTAAGATTGAGCCGCTGAATTATAAGGAAACAGCCGTGTTTCACCCGAATCTGTCCGCAGAGGACAATTCCCTGATTTATGGAATCACGGGAGGAGTTCCACACTATATCAACAAGTTGGATGTGAAGGATAGTGTGGATGAAGCTCTGCTGGATAATTTCTTTGACCGCTCCAGCTATCTGTATGAGGAACCGGGAAATCTGCTGAAGCAGGAACTCCGGGAGCCGGCCATTTATAATGCAATCATCAAAGCGATTGCAGAGGGAGCTTCCCGAATGAATGACATCAAGATGAAAGTCGGCGAGGAGAACTCAATCGTATCGAAGTATCTGAAAACACTGATTGACCTTGGTATTGCCAAAAAGGAAACCCCGATTACAGAAAAAATGGGTAAGAAAACCATTTATTTGCTGGCGGATAACTTCTTCCGGTTCTGGTATCGGTTTGTGCCAATCAATATGAGTGTTATTGACTCTGGCAGGATTGCAAAGACCTATCCACACGCTGTAAAGCAGTATCTTCCGGATTATATGGGGCTGATTTTTGAGAAGATGTGTCGGGATTATCTGCTTTATTATTCGGATAGCCTCCCTATTGAGCTGAGTGAAATCGGTCAATGGTGGGGTACAGACTCGAAGAAGAAAAAGCAAATACAGATTGATATTGTCGGAACTCCTGTTGAGGGTAAGGACTATATCATTGGTTCGTGTAAGTATAGAAATGAGAAAATTGGCGTGGATGAGCTCGACTTGATTCGGGATTATGCCTCAGTTTTCGGAAAAGGTAACAACTATCACTACTATATTTTCTCGAAAGGTGGATTCACAGAGGGACTTCTTCAGGCACAAGAGCGAGGTGAAGTTCGGCTGATAACGCTGGAAGACCTTTACAAGTAAGAAATGGACAATTGATTTGCAAACGTTGTTTTTCACAAAATTATTGAGACCAAAAAGTTTTCATGATATCATTATTGGTAGAAAATAGTGATACTGTGGAAGCTTTTTTGTATAGGGAGTGTGTGATAGATGGGAAGATTTGTGAATCCGGACAACAGTGCTTTTCAGGCTGCTTTGAATTCCAGAATTTATGTAGATAAAACTGGTATGATCGAATATATGAATCGCGTTCTGGAGACTACAGATGCGTATATTTGCAACAGCCGCCCCAGGAGATTTGGGAAATCCTATGCGGCGAATATGCTTGCAGCATATTACAGCAAAGGTGCAGATTCTGAGATGATGTTTTCCGATCTTTCAATAGGAAAAACACAGGATTTCAAAAAGTATCTTAACAAATATGATGTAATTCACATTGATATCCAGTGGTTTCTGGCAAATTGTGAAGATAAGAACAAAGTGGTACAGTTTATTACAAAAAGCGTACTGGATGAGTTGTGCGAAATTTATCCAGAGTGTTTGGTTCTCCAAGACGGTTCTTTATCTGATGCTCTTTCAAGAGTTAAAAATCAAACAGGACAGAAATTTGTCATTATTATTGATGAATGGGATGTTTTGATTCGAGATGAAGCGCAGAATCAGGCTGTACAGGAAAATTATATTAATTTCCTGAGGGGACTGTTTAAAGGTACTGAGCCAACTAAATATATTGCTCTCGCATATCTGACAGGTATCCTTCCAATCAAAAAAATGAAAACCCAGTCAGCACTAAATAATTTTGATGAGTTTACTATGCTTAGTGCAGGCAATATGGCGCCTTATGTCGGTTTCACAGAAAGTGAAGTGAAGATGCTTGCAAAAAAATATCATCAGAATTACGAAAAGGTCAAAAGGTGGTATGATGGTTATCTCCTAAATGAACATCAAATATATAATCCATGGGCGGTTGTGGGAGTTATGCTAAATGGCGAATTTAAGAGCTACTGGTCAGAGACTGCTTCTTACGAGACAATCGTGCCGTTGATCAATATGGATTTCGATGGCTTAAAGTCCGCTGTTATTGAAATGTTGTCAGGCGCTGAAGTGAAAGTGAATACGGAAACTTTTAAAAATGATACGGTAAATATACAGAACCGAGATGAGGTTCTTACGTATATGATCCATCTTGGCTATCTGGGATACGATCAGAATCGAAGGTCTGCATTTGTTCCTAATGAAGAAATTCGGCAGGAACTTACGCTTGCTGTAAGGGAAATTGTGGTATAAAAAGTTATAGGTACTTATAGGAAAAATATCACGGAACTGTATTGTTTATTGCTACGTATTGCGGTAATATAAGTTTATAAGCGGAGGTGATTGTATGTTTAAAGTAAATCCATATAGACCAGGTGCTGGTTTAATGCCAGTATATATTGCTGGACGAGATGAAGACATTCAGAACGTAAGTCAAATGTTTGATGCGTTAACTATGGATATACCTACTCAATCAATTATTTTTAGTGGTTTGCGCGGCGTTGGAAAAACTGTTTTAATAAATAAGCTGCAAAGTATTGCAGAAGAAAAAGGTATTTTTTGTAAGCATATTGAAATTGAGGAGAGAAATGACTTTATTTCACAGATTGCTGAATGTTCTCAGGCATTTTTAAGAACAATAAGTGCAAAAGAAAAATTTAAACATTTAATACAGAAGCCATTAGAGGCAATAAAGTCCTTAGTTGTTTCTTTTAACCCAGAAGATAATTCATTTTCTTTATCAATGCAGGATAGGGAATTGTATGTGTCAAATAATTTAACGCAAACACTTACTGAAGTATTTTCAACAATCGGAGAAACCGCACAAAAAACGGAAACGCCAATTTGTTTCTTTATAGATGAAATTCAGTATATGAAGCAAAACCAGCTAGGATCTTTGATCGCTGCATTGCATAGAGTAAATCAGTTAGGTTATCCAATTATGATTATAGGTGCAGGATTGCCTAAAATATATAAAATGCTTTCTGATGAAAAATCTTATTCCGAAAGATTGTTTATGTATAAAAAAATCGATTCATTGACGGATGAGCAATCAGAAAAAGCAATTGAAGAGCCAGCAAAAAAATTCAATATAATATATGCACATGAAGCCATAAACAAAATAGTAGAAATTACAAAAGGGTCTCCTTTTTTTATTCAACAGTTATGCAAAATTGTGTACGATAAAACAAATAAAGATGTCATAGAATTGTCTGATGTAGAAAATTGTATAGATGAATTTTTATCATCTCTGGACGAAAGATTCTTTAAATCAAGATATGAAAGATGTGCAGAAAGTGATAAAAAATTTATTTTTGCAATGGTAGAATGTGGTGAATTACCATGTACGATATCAAATGTTGCACACAATCTTAATAAAACAGTTGGATCTATTTCAACAACAAGAGCACAGTTAATTAGCAAGGGAATTATATATCCTGTAAGATATAAAGAACTTGATTTTACGGTTCCAGAATTTTCAGGATATATACAAAGACTGGAAGAATATAAACAGTGGTGTATATCAAAGTAGAATCAAACAGTAACTCTCTGTGAGCTTTCAGAAAACATCCCAATAAAATTATTGAGCACCAAAAGTTTTCATGATATCATTATTGGTAGAAAATAGTGATACTGTGGAAGCTTTTTTATATAGGGAGTGTGTGAGTGATGGGAATATTAGTGAATCCAGATAATTTGGCTTTTCAGGTAGCATTGAATTCCGAGATATATGTTGATAAAAGCGGACTTATTAAGTATACGAATAAAGTTTTGAATACATTGCAGGCCTATATTTGCAATAGCCGTCCGAGAAGGTTTGGAAAATCTATTACAGCGAATATGCTTACAGCTTATTACAGCAGAGGCTGTAATTCAGAAGAAATGTTCGCCGGATTGGAAATTAGTGAAAGTGCAGATTTTAAGAAGCACTTGAACCAATATGATGTAATACATCTTGATATCCAATGGTGTATAGAGCCAGCTGGTGGACCTGAAAGGGTGGTTTCTTATATTTCGGAAAAGACGATTGCGGAGCTTGCGGAATACTATCCAGGTGTATTGAAAGAGAAGACGGAATCTTTGCCAGAAGTGTTGTCTCGTATTAATGGTGCAACTGGAAAAAAATTTATTGTCATCATTGATGAATGGGATGTCCTTATTCGTGACAAGGACGTTAATAAAAGGGTACAGGAAGAGTATATTAATTTTCTCAGGACAATGTTCAAAGGAACAGAACCAACAAAATATATTCAACTTGCATATCTTACTGGTATTCTTCCAATTAAAAAGGAAAAAACTCAGTCGGCATTAAATAATTTTGATGAGTTTACAATGCTGAGCGCAAGTAATCTGGCTCCGTATATTGGTTTTACAGAAGCTGAAGTGAAAAAGCTGTCAGAAAAATATCAGCAGGACTTTGCTGAAGTGAAGCGATGGTACGATGGCTATCTTCTGAAGGATTACCAGGTTTATAATCCCAGAGCAGTTGTCAGCGTAATGCTAAGGGGGGAATACAGAAGTTACTGGTCAGAAACAGCATCCTATGATGTGATTGTGCCTTTGATTAACATGAACTATGATGGACTGAAAACAGCTGTTATTGAGATGCTTTCCGGAGCCGAAGTCAAGGTGAATGTGGCAGCTTTTCAAAATGATACGGAAGATATTAAAAGTAAAGATGATGTATTGACTTATATGATCCATTTAGGATACCTTGGTTATAATGAGAACAGGAAGACTGCTTTTGTACCAAATGAGGAGATACGGCAGGAGCTGACGACGGCTGTTGAGAGTAAAAAGTGGAATGAAATGCTGATATTGCAGCTGAATTCGGAAAATCTGCTGGATGCTACATTGGATATGGATGGTGAGGCGGTTGCAGAAGAGATTGAAAAAATCCATAACGAGCATGTGTCAGTAATTCAGTATAATAATGAGAATTCCTTGAGCAGTGTGCTTACAATTGCCTACTTAAGCGCAATGCAATACTATTTTAAGCCAATCCGTGAATTTCCTACAGGACGGGGATTTGCTGACTTTGTATTTATCCCAAAGCCAGAGTACAAAAATGATTATCCGGCATTGCTTGTGGAATTGAAGTGGAACCAGAATGCGCAGACTGCATTAACACAAATTAAGACAAAAAAGTATCCTTCTTCGATCTTGAATTATACAGGTGATATTCTTCTTGTTGGAATCAATTATGATAAAAAAAGTAAGGAACACCAGTGCCTGATTGAGAAGTACGAAAAAGATTGATTTTGCCAGAACAGTGCCGAATGAAAATAACTTAAAAGGGCAGGTGCGGATGTTCTCCACAACCTGCCCTTTCGTGAGGGGAATGTATCAGAAACCTGTAAGTCGGAATACCATTAATTCGCTTGCAGAGTCGTCGTCACGGTCCTGTGTCATAAGAACCATCACAGAACCATCCTCTGCAACTTTCATATCTTCAATCCAGGGGTATCTGGTTCCAAACATATCGTAGCAGTCTACTTCGGCGAGGAGAGTTCCGTCCTTTGACCAGAAGTAGAATTCTCGCATATTTCCATCTGCTGCAATATAGCCATTCGCTGTCTCAGCTATTCCCGTGAGACTTCCGAAATAAGCAGGATCCTCGTGCTGGTCACCGCCAAGAAGCAGCTGCTGGTTGCCCTCCAGATCATAAACTGCTATTTTCGATGGGGTGTCATCTCCTGCAAGACGTCCGTATACCATAATATGATCATTGCTGATCTCAACCAGGCTGACAAATTTAAAAATACCGGTTCGTGCCTCGTCATCATTCATGGAGGTTAAGATCCAGGGCTCTGTAAGCACGCTGCCGTCCTGGAAGGTTACTTTTTCCGTGTCATAGCCAAGGTAGCTGGTAATGCCCCAGGCACCGGATGGGTGCACAGATAGGTAACCGCTTGTGCCGGTCTCCAATATGGTCTGCCCGTCTTTCATAACGATTCCTTTTCCACCGTTACGGGAAATATAAAGTTTTCCGTCCGTGTCTGTAAAAAGATCCATTCCCTGCTCGTCCATTGTATCAGAAGAAAGAAGATTCAGGGTGCTTCCAGTATATTCGTAAGTTTCCAGAGTATTATTCAGCTGATGATACATCCGGTCTCCAGATATTGCAAACTGGTGACGCATGATCTCAAATCCGTTCTGGGAAACACTAAATGGAATATACTCCGGAGTGACGGTATAATCTCCAACAGCTATACTCTGCGGAGCCGGTGTGAATGGAGTTCCATCCCAGGGGTAAGGTGCTTCCACATTGCCAGTGTCCTCTAATTTCAGTTCCAGATTGTTAAAAACGTTTTTGACAGAATCATTTTCTTCTCCGGAAATGATAACTTTGTAGGTCACACCGGATGGCTCGTGACGATAAATGTAGTAAATTCTGTCAAAATTGTCTGTGGTTCGTATGTAATCCACATCGCCAATGGTTGTTTTTTCAATAGTGCCGTCTGCATAGTCATGAAGATTGATATCGGAGGTCTGTAGATATTTGCGGAAAGAGTAGCTTGATTCTTCATTTGCTTTAATGGTGAAATCATTTTGTGAGCTGTCCTTGTCTGCACCTTCGAATACGCTGACAGAGCAGGTGTATTCATAATCGCTGATATCATTTGGATCATAGCTCCAGTCATCCGGAAGGTTAAGCTTGAACAGGGTTACGTCAATGGTGTTGTCACTTTCTCCGTGAACGGTGAGAGCGCTTCCGGCAGTCAGAAGCACAAGTCCGGTCACAAGAGGTAGTATTTTCCATATTTTTTTTCTCATATTCAGCACCTCTTTTCTATGTGGAATGTTTTGTATTTTTATTTTCCCAGATTTTGGAGACTTTGTCACTGACACAAATGACAGGTAATCAGTAAGGAAAGCGTTATTGTTGGAAAAAAATGCGGATATCCGGAAGCGACAAATGGGAATATAAGCAATTTGCCTTGCATAGGCTATTGAAAAAAGGATATTTGGCATGATATCAATTGGCCTGTGTATGATCGTAAAAAATGAGGAGGCGGTACTTCGCAGAATCCTCACTCCGATGAGCAAGCTTGTGGACAAAATCTATATTTGCGATACCGGTTCGGTGGATAAAACGAAGGAGATTGCCAGGGAGTTTACCGATGAGGTTTATGATTTTTTGTGGAAAGATGATTTCTCAGCTGCCCGCAATTTTATTACGGAAAAAGCAGATACAGATTATTGGATGTGGCTGGATGCAGATGACGTCATTACGCCGGAAAATCAGGAGAAGCTGCTCAGGCTGAAAGAGAGCATGAATTCAGACACGGATGTGGTTATGATGGATTATGCAGTGGGATTTGATGAATGGGAGCATGTCACGTTTTCTTATTACAGAGAGCGTATTATGAAGACTTCCCGGAATTTCAGATGGCAGGGGCGCGTCCATGAAACGGTTGTTCCGGCGGGGAATATTTTATATTCGGATGTGGTGATTGAGCATCGGAAAATAAAGGCTGGAGAGTCTTTTCGCAATCTGCATATATATGAGCAGATGATGGATTCCGGTGAAAAAATGGAACCGAGACATTTCTTTTATTATGGGCGGGAGCTTTTTTATCATAAGCAATATGAGTATGCAATTTTTATTTTAAAAAAATTTCTGGAAGAACCAGATGGCTGGATAGAGAATAAACTGAACAGCTGTCTGGTTCTTTCCTGCTGTTATCAGGCAATGGGAGAGAATGCAGCTGCTTTTGATATACTTTTTTACAGCTTTACGATGGATGTTCCGAGAGCGGAAATCTGTTGTGAGATAGGAAGATTGTTTATGGAAAAAAAGGAGTATGTGACGGCAGCATATTGGTACCAGCAGGCTCTTCTTGCGCCACGGAAAAAGAAAAACGGCGGTTTTTATATTGCAGACAGTCATAATTTTATACCTGCGATACAGATGTGTGTATGTCTGGATAAAGCGGGAAGGCACAGGGAGGCGTTTGAATTTCATAAAAAGGCAAGAGTATTGAAGCCTCTGCATCAGGCGGTTATTGGAAATGAGAAGTATTTCAGGGATGTTTGGGGGATGGAGTGAGAGGGAAAATTCACCTGTATTGTTAGTATTTCATATATTGATAGTGAATATCTAAGCTGTTATGGGAGAATGTGTATGTTTTTTGATCGTCATAATCAGAAAAATTCTTCTGAAAAGGAAGCTTCTGGTGATATCACCTGTACATCCTGTTTTGGAAACAATAATCGCTGTGGCTGCGATTGCGGTTGTCCGGGACAGGGAGCCACAGGGCCTCGTGGTGCAACCGGTCCTATGGGACCTATTGGTCCAAGAGGGTGTCCCGGTGTGACTGGTCCTATGGGACCAAGAGGATGCCAGGGAGCAGTAGGCCCTGCAGGTCCTATGGGTCCGCAGGGAGAGCCGGGCATGCCAGGTGCTATGGGTCTCGACGGAGCAACAGGTCCGACCGGTGCTGCCGGAGCGACAGGTGTAACCGGTGCTACCGGAGCAACAGGTCCAACCGGCCCTGCCGGGGCGACAGGTCCAACCGGTGCTGCCGGAGCAACAGGTCCAACCGGCCCTGCCGGGGCGACAGGTCCAACCGGCCCTGCCGGGGCGACAGGTCCAACCGGTGCTGCCGGGGCGACAGGTCCAACCGGTCCTGCCGGGGCAACAGGTGCAACCGGTCCTGTCGGAGCAGACGGCCCGATTGGTCCAACCGGCCCAGCGCCAACTCCGGCAGCGGCAGTGGCAGATGCTACCGGTACAGAGGATGCTGTGACACAGTTAAATACACTTCTGGCAAATCTTCGCGCTGCCGGAATTCTGCAATCATAGTTTGGAGACGAGGCAAGACGTATTTTGAAAGTTTTGTTTTGTTGCATATGTAACTGAGAGAAGGGGCTGGAAATGGAGTGATCCGTTTTTAGCTCTTTTCTTGGTTCGTTTTGTAGTGCAAGTTCTAGGGAAAATAAGAATATGAAAATAAAATTGAAAAGGATTATGAAAAATATATACCTTTTAAATTTTATTCTGTAAATTAGAAAAATTCAGGGATAAATTCATATGAAGATAGACTGACAATAATTGCTTGGTAAAAAACAAATAAATATCTGTATATATTGCAAAAATTAGCCTAATATTATATAATGAATAAAAATAATCAGGAAAATATTTGATAGGGAGAGACAATATGGCGAAAAAAGTTACACTGGATGATATTGCTGCGGCAACAAATTTATCGAAATTTTCAGTTTCAAGAGCAATTGCTGGAAAAAGTGGGATTAGTGAGCAAACCAGAAAAGTTGTATTGGAAGCATGTGAAAGGCTGGGCTATGTAAAGAAAGGAAGTCCCTCTGGAAATGAAAAGAAATATGTTCTTTTTGTAATTCCAAAGATTGATGCCAAGGATACTACATTTTGGATGAAAGTAATTTTAGGCGTGGAAAGTGACTTGACATTGCGAGGATATTCATTACATTTGAAGGTGACAGATCAATCGGAAAATGGCGTAGCAGAAAGAGAACTGGATGGGGCTGCTGGAGTTATTTTTGCAGGACATAAGAGTTTGGAATATATTGATATGCTTCAGAAGTATAATCGCCCCAATCTGGTGCTGACATATCCTCCATATAATTTATTCCCATACGATACAATGTATTTTGCAGATCGTGAGGGAGCATATGCCTTATGTGAACGAATGCTTAAAATGGGGCATAAGAGAATTGCATACTTAGGAAGTGCTGAAAGACCTTCAACTAAGAAAAGATTTGCTGGTGTCAAGGAGGCTATTAGTGAATATGGTGTGGAATTGATTAAAGTTTGGGATCAGAGTGATTCAATAGAATCTGAACAAGTGTATGAGGATCTAAAGCGGATGAAAGAAGAAGGTAGTTTACCTACTTTGATCATGTGTAGTTCAGATGCAAAGGCACAGTCTCTGATTTTTACCTTAAACCGTTTGGGACTGGAGGTCCCTAAAGACATTTCAGTAACTGGATATAATAGTGATCTTGATGAGACAGAAACGATTCCTCTTACCAGTATAGGTTTTAGCAAAAGAGAATATGGAAGACTTGCAGTACATTATCTAATGGAAAAAATGGAAAATCCATGGATTCCGGTTAGAAGAATTTCTATAATCCCACAGTTTAGTCAAGGTGAAACAGCAAGAAAAATTTAAAAAGTTCAATGATTCAGTTACCCTGTGGTTTTTACCACAGGGATTTTTAAAAACAAAACATAATAAATAACATAATTATAAATAAAATTAGGCTAATAAAAAGTTGACAACAAAATAAAATTATGCTAATATGACAATAGAAAAAGGAATGCTATAAAAATGAAAGGAGCTAAAATGGACAAGCCATTATTGAAAGTATGTGGACTTAAGAAAAGTTTTGGTGGTGTTGAGGTTCTTCATTCTATCGATTTTATAGCCGAAGCAGGTAAAGTAACAGCCTTGGTTGGGGAAAATGGCGCAGGAAAATCGACTTTTATGAAGATACTTATGGGAGAATATGACTCTGATGCTGGTACTATAGAACTGAATGGGAAAGAAGTTCATTTTACAGATTCCCATCAGGCACTTTCAAATGGAATATCAATGATTTTTCAGGAAATGTCGCCTTTTCCGAATCTTACAGTTGCTGAAAATATGTATATAGGTAGAGAACCACATAAATTACACTTTCTGAAAAAAAAAGAGCTTCGAGAAAAAGCAAAAGCACAGTTAAAAAAACTAAATATTTCACTGAATATAGATACTCCTGTAAAAAATTTGACCGTATCTGAAATGCAACTTTTGGAGATTGCAAAGGCCGTGTCATATCAATCACAGATTGTAATCATGGATGAACCGACATCAGCACTGACAGATTCTGAGGTAAGAATTCTGTTTGATATGATTGCAAAATTAAAGAAACAGGGGGTTGCAATTATATATATCAGTCATAAACTGGATGAATTGTTTGAAATTGCTGATGTGATTAGTGTTTTAAGAGATGGTCAGATGATTAGTACGCATCCAATAGAGTTAGTTGATCGGGATGTCATGATAAGTGAGATGGTAGGAAGAAAGATTGATAATATTTATCCTACTGTAGAAAAGAAAATTGGAGAGCCTGTGTTGGAAGTGAGAAATTTAAAACGTCAAGGTATTTTTCATAATATAAGTTTTCATTTGAAAAAGGGCGAAATACTTGGAATTGCAGGAATGGTTGGTGCTGGTAGAACAGAAGTTGTTACTTCAATTTTTGGAATTGATAAATACCAATCAGGAGAAATATTTTTGAATGGTAAAAAGGTTGATATTTATAGTCCTAAATCTGCGATTCAAAACCATATCGCTTTAGTACCAGAGGACAGAGCCAGATGTGGTTTGAATCTGGGTGCAACTATTCGGTCAAATATGTGTACTACTATATTGAATAAGACATCAAAGTTTCATGGAGCATTATCGGATTCTAAAGCAGAATATAATTATACTAGGTTGATGATGGATAAAATGCATATTAAAGCGACTGGATCAGAACAGGAAGCAGGCTCATTATCAGGAGGAAATCAACAGAAAATTGTAGTGGGAAAATGGTTATTGACTGAGCCGGAGATTGTTTTTCTTGATGAACCTACAAGAGGAATTGATGTGGGTGCAAAATACGAAATTTACCAGCTTATTCAGAAACTGGCTAAAGAGGGAAAAGCAATCATAATGATATCCTCAGAAATGCCGGAATTGCTTGGAATCTGTGACAGGGTCTTAGTAATGAGAAACGGAGAGATTGCAGGCGAAATGGATGTTGCAGAAGCTACGCAAGAGAAAATTATGTCTGTAATTGTGGGTGAACAATAAAAGATAATGAGGTAAATAAAAGTGGATGATAAGAATGTAAAAAAATTAAAAATTCCGGGCTTTGTTTCAAAATTAGGTATTGTGTTTGTTTTGATCGCATTGGTTATTTTATGGTCGTGTTTGTCCAGTGCTTTTTTTACAGTTAATAATATGCTGCTTATTGTGAAACAGGTAAGTATGTATAGTATTTTATGTGTTGGTATGACATTTGTTTTAATAACAGGTGGAATTGATTTGTCTGTCGGATCTATAGTTGCACTTGCAGCTGTTTTTGCTGCTCATTACTGCTCAAGTGATTATTTGGAAACACCACTTATTGTTCCAATTGCTATTGCAGTTTTTATTGGATTGGGATGTGGGTTGATAAACGGTATATGCATTGCTTATGGAAATATTCCACCATTTATTATGACAATGTGTATGATGTTGGCGGCCAGAGGGGCAGCATATGTGTATACAAATGCAAAAGCAATTTTCAATTTAAATCCTGATTTTGTAAATATTTCAAATGGATTTCTTGGAAGGACATATACAGAAGAGAAGTTAATTGAAAATTATGGAATTCCATATATGGTATTTTATTTTGCAGCAGCTGTATTGATTGGCATTGTTATATTGCATTTTACTACATATGGAAGACGTATTTATGCCATTGGTGGTAATAAAGTTGCAGCTAGATATTCTGGGATTAATACTAAGCTGGTTGAGTGTTCTGTTTATGTTCTTAGCGGATTATGTTCTGGAATTTGCGGGTTTCTGATGGCATCTCGTATTTCATCTGGTAATGCGAACTCAGCGGACGGTTATGAAATGACTGTAATTTCAGCAGCCGTGATTGGAGGCGTTTCTTTATCAGGTGGGGTCGGTTCTATGTATGGTGCCATGATCGGCGTATTAATTGTTGGTGTAATTCGAAATGGTATGGATATTCTTGGAATAAATACATATTTTCAGCAAATATTACAGGCTGTAATAATTTTGGTAGCTGTATATATTGATGGAAAAGTAAATCGAAAAAATAAATAAAATATCATAAAGGAGGAAGTGTAACATGAAAAAAACTTTATCGAGAGGTCTTGCAGGGGCATTATGTGTGGGTTTAATGATTGGAAGCTGTGTTTCAGTAGGCGCAGAAGGGGAAACAGCAGATAATCTTGGCAAAATTTTATTTTTACAGACTCACAACAATAATTCTTTTATGTCCTATATGGGAGAGGTTTTTGTGAAACTTGCTGAGGAAAAAGGGTTTGAAGTAGATCATTTAACAGCCGATTCGGATGAGGGGAAGCAGCTTTCTCAGATTGAACAGGGGATTTCAAGTGGCGAATATGTTGGAATTATCTGTGATTGCACAGGCGAAGGCGTAACTCAGGGATTTAAAGAGGCAAAAGAGGCTGGATTATATGTAATGACATTGCATGAGGGGGTAGAGGACAATACATATGTAGACTGTATTGTTGCATGTAGCCTTGCTGAGACTGGATACGAAGCTATCTCACTGGAAGTAGAAGAATTAGGTGACGATTTTAATCTTGCAATTGTTAATGGTTCTGAAGGTCATGGTGCGACTGTTGCAATCAGAAAGGGATATGACAAAGCACTTGAAGAATATCCAGATATAAATGTTGTTTTTGACGGAGCTGGAAACTGGAATGCGGAAGATGCTATGGCACTTACTGAAACCTGGTTTTCATCAGGAGAAAAAATCGATGGAATCGTTTGCATGAATGATGGTATGGCAACTGGTGTGCGTCAGGTAATGCGAGATAATGGAGTTTTAGGAACAATACCGATTTATTCAAACGATTGTGAGGAGAACACTTTGCAGGCTATTGAAGCTGGTGAGCAGAGTGGTTCCTTTGACATGAATGCTGAAGCACAGTGTACTGCAGCTTTGGATGCAATGGCAAATCTTATTGCAGGAGAAAAGATAGAGGAAAAAGAAATTTATGTAGATCCTCTCTTGGTTACGAAAGATAATTTGGAAGAGTACAGAGCAAGTCATAGTGACAACTATTAATTACCCATATAAAAATAGGAGCTGCAATGGAACCTGAGAAAAAAACGATTTTGATGCTGGGAACTTTTGACTCAAAGGGAAATGAATTTCAATATTTATATGAAGAATTGCTTCGTAGAGGTGTGGCTGTAATGACTATGGATGTAGGTGTGTTCAAACCACAGGGACATTTTCATGTAGATATTACCTCAGAAGAAGTTGCCGAGAGCGGTGGGAGGCTGTTGAAAGACATAAGAGCGCGCGGTGATCGAGGCGAGGCTATGAAGTACATGAGCCTGGGAGCCAGAAGTATTGCCATGAGTTTGCAGAAAAAAGGAATAATCCAAGGTATAATCAGCATGGGCGGTGGAGGAGGAACTTCGGTGGCAGCTACGGCGATGCAGGGATTGCCATTGGGATTTCCAAAAGTATGTATCAGTACATTAGCGTCTGGAAATACACAGGAGTATGTGGGTACAAAAGATATAGTTCTTTTTCCATCTATTGTTGATATATGCGGAATCAATCGTTTCTCGAGAATGATTATGTCAAGAGCTGCCGGAGCTGTTTGTGGAATGGTAGAACTAGATCCAATAATAAGTCAGAATGATAAACCAGTAATTGCAATTTCTATGTTTGGAAATTCCACTCCGTGTGTAGAAAAATGTTCAAAAATTCTAAATGAAAAGGGTTTTGCCACGGTGATTTTTCATGCTACAGGATCAGGTGGAAAAGCAATGGAAGATTTTATTGTTGAGGGAAATTGCATAGCGTGCCTGGATATTACAACCACAGAATGGGCTGATGAAATTTGTGGAGGAATCTTATCAGCTGGCAGCACAAGACTAGATGGACCAGGAAAAGCTCATATTCCCCATTTGATTGTTCCCGGTTGTCTTGATATGGTCAATTTTGGAACGATGGATACAGTTCCGGAAAAGTATGTAATAGCAGAACGAAAATTTTATAATTGGAATCCAATGGTAACTTTAATGAGAACCAATGAAAAAGAAAATGAGATATTAGGAAAAATATTAGCGGAAAAGGCAAACGAATCTTTATCTCCTGTTGCATTTTTGTTTCCATTAGAGGGGATTTCAATTCTTGATGGCGTAAACCAACCATTTTGTGATTGGAAAACAGATAAAATTTTATTTGAGTCAATCAGGAAAAATGTAAGAGAAGGTATTCCAATTAAAAGTGTAGAAGCAAATCTTAATGATGATTTGTTCGCAGAAGCAGCAGTTGAAAATTTGTTGGAACTAATGAATAAATGATAAGAGGAGAAAAAAATGGCAATTAAGCGAGAAGAAATTATTAGAAGACTTCGTAAAAATATTAGTGAGGGAAAACCTATTATTGGTACAGGTGCTGGAACTGGAATCAGTGCAAAATTTGAAGAGGCAGGAGGAACCGATTTAATTATTGTCTATAATTCTGGACGATACAGAATGGCAGGAAGAGGTTCAAGTGCAGGTCTTTTAGCTTATGGTGATGCAAATCAGATTGTAATGGATATGGCTGGGGAAATTCTTCCGGTAGTAAAGGATACCCCTGTTTTAGCAGGTGTTAATGGTACAGATCCGTTTAAGGATATGCATTATTTCTTAAAAAACGTAAAAGAAATTGGATACTCAGGAGTACAAAATTTTCCTACAGTAGGTTTGTTTGAAGGAAGAATGCGCCATACTTTTGAAGAAACTGGTATGAGTTATAATCTAGAAGTTGAAATGGTTCATATTGCACATGAAATGGATTTATTTGCTTCTCCTTATGCTTTTAATCCGGAAGAGGCTGTAAAAATGACAAAAGCAGGTGCTGATGTTATTGTAGCTCATTGTGGTTGCACTATAGGTGGATCTATAGGTGCAGAAACGATTATGGAATTGGATGCAGCAGTTAAAGTTGTACAGGACATTCATGATGCTGCTACGGCTGAACGTAGTGACGTGATTGTATTGTGTCATGGTGGTCCGATTTCAAGTCCTGAAGATGCGCAGTATATTCTTTCACATACGAAAGGAGTACATGGTTTTTATGGTGCTTCAAGTGCTGAGAGAATGCCGGTTGAAGTTGCTATTACTGAACATATCCGCAAATTTAAGAGCATAACATTTTAAGAAAAATGAAAATTACGATCGCTATTGATTCATTTAAAGGAAGTCTTTCATCGGTAGAGGCAGGATGTGCAGTTCGTGATGGGATACTTAGCTGCTATGCTGATGCAGAAATTCATATTAGTCCATTAGCAGATGGAGGAGAGGGATTTACGAAAGCTTTGATCTATGGAGTAGGGGGAAAGCTCCATAGTGTAGAAGTTACAGGTCCTTTAGGAAAAAAGGTTAACGCTGAGTTTGGAATTTTAAATGATGGAGTAACGGCAGTAATAGAAATTGCTGAGGCAGCTGGAATTACACTAATTCCAAAAGAAAAGCTAAATCCCTTAATAACAACTACATATGGCGTAGGTGAAATAATAAAAGTAGCATTAAAAAAAGGTTGTCGAAAATTCTGGATAGGAGTTGGCGGAAGCGCAACAAATGATGGTGGACTTGGTATGTTGCAAGCCCTGGGCGCTGAGTGCATAGCTGAAAATGGACTGCAAGTTGCGTATGGAGCTTATGGATTGAAGCAATTAAAACATATGACAGTGGAAAAATTTATGCCAGAGTTGAAAGAATGTGAATTTAGTATAATCTGTGATGTAGGAAATACATTAACAGGGAAAAATGGTAGCAGTTATGTGTATGCCAGGCAAAAAGGAGCATCAGACGCTGAAATAAGGCAAATGGATGTTTGGATGCAGAATTATGTGGAGATTGCAAAAAAAATAAATCCGTTAGCAGATGAGAATTATCCGGGATGTGGAGCTGCTGGTGGTTTAGGATTTTGTTTCCTTACTTTTTTGAACGCCAAGTTGATGCCTGGGGCTGAGTTTATTCTTAGAAAAACCAGACTTGAGGAGTATATAAAAAATTCTGATTTAGTCATTACCGGAGAGGGCTGTCTGGATGGACAGACCGTTATGGGAAAAGCTCCAATAGGAGTTGCTAGATTTGCAAAAAAATATAAAAAACCGGTTATTGCATTTTCAGGCTGTGTTAAAGATGGAGCTCAGGCATGTAATGAATATGGAATAGATGCATATTTTCCAATTCTTAGAAGCATAGTTTCGTATGAAGAGGCTATGGATAAGCAAAATGCTGCTATCAGTTTGCAAAGGACTTGTGAACAGGTTTTTAGATTAATTAAAATGAAAATTGCGGATTAGTTATATTTTTACAGGGTAGCTGAAGCTTACACGAGCTTGCTACCCTGTTTGGCTTGGTGTTTTGGAAATTCTAATGTCTTTCTCAGGCGATTTTTATTTTTGATGGTTGTCGTTGCCTACAAAATTATTGAGACTCCAAAGCTTTCATGGTATCATTGTAAAACAGGAAATAGTGATACTGTGAATTACCGAGGACAGTGGGAGAAATACAGGGCTATGGGAGTGAGTGGTATTTATTCGGATGCATTGTGAAAGCGGGTTTGGATTCGATATTAAGGATGATTTTGAAAAAAATAGAAAGGGGCATTCAAACATGAAAAATTATCGCGCAGAATTAACTGGCGTTTTCGGTGATCCAGTGGATGATAATCCTACTGGTGTAGTTGAGGAGGCTGCATTTGCAGCGAAGAATTTGAATTATCGTTATCTGACCATTAAAGTGCTTCCAGAGGATCTTGGAAAGGCAATGGACAGTGTGAAAATTTTTGATATGAAGGGAATCAATCTTACCATGCCCCACAAGATCAAGGTTCTCCCTTATCTGGATGAACTGAGTCCGGCTGCAGAAATTATAGGAGCGGTAAACACCGTTATCCAGAAAGAGGGAAGACTATTTGGTGAGAATACAGATGGAAAAGGTTTTGTAACCGCGCTGAAGAATTCTGGTGAGACTCTGGATAAGAAAAATGTGACTATTCTTGGCGCTGGTGGAGCAGCCAGAGCCATAGCTGTTGAGTGTGCATTAAATGGAGCGGCTCATATTAATATTATCAACCGAAGCATTGAAAAAGGTGAGGAACTGGCATCTCTTATTCAGATGAAAACAGGCAGTAGTTCAAAGTATCTTAATTGGAAAAAGAGTATGGCAATTCCATCTGATACAGATATTTTAATCAATGCCACTTCAATCGGTTTTTCTCCAAATGTGACAGACAAGCCAGACATTGATTATACTACCATCACACCGGAAATGTGTGTATGCGATGTCATATTTAATCCTGCGGAAACAATTTTCCTAAAGTCCGCAGCAGAAAATGGTGCAAAAACTATCACCGGTCTTGGAATGCTGGTACAGCAGGCCGCACTGAATTTCACCCTCTGGACAGGCGTGGAAGCGCCGGTAGATGTGATGGAGGATGCGCTGAAGAAGGAGTTTGAGTAAGGAAGACTGGCTTTTTCTGAAAAGAAAGTTGTCAGATTGAATCTTTTTAAACAAAAAGGATGTGAGACCTTTGAAAATAAATTATGAAACTGTCCACTTCAATTATGCAGACAGAATAGGCAATCTGACCGCGGAAGCAGTCGGCGTAGTAAAGGGAGAGAAACATTTTCCGGTTTACAGTGGAAATCGGATTTTTAAGCCGTTGAGTAAATCCAAGCCATTTTCTACGCCTCTGTTTGCTTATGCGGAAGTGTTCTGGTCGAATGTGATAAATGAATATTTTGTATCGGCGCCTTTATATCAGCTGGCTTTTTGCCATGGTTATGAAGAAGAGACACAGAAATACTATGATTATGGGACTGTGGTTCCAAGGATTTATAATGAAGATGAGCAGCTTTTGAATCTTCTGGAATTCTTTCGGAAGTATCCGGATGAAAAGGTGGATATAGACCAGTATGAGAATTACTGTATGATGTTTTATGATTATACGGATATTCTGGAGGCTTCCTATTTTCAGACTCATAAAGACATGGCAGAGCAGCTTGCCATGCAGATCCTGGTTTCCATGCTGAAAGGCGATCAGAATTATCACTATGAGAATATTGCGTTCGTTTGTAATAAAAAAGGAGAAATTCTGAGGCTGGCTCCGATGATCGACCATGAATTTTCCACTTACTTTATGTTTCCGGACAATTCTGCGCAGCATATGTACTGGTATAGTGAGTTGATCCGTTCCATGGAGGGACCTGAAGTTCAGGATTATGAATATGACTGTCTGAAGAACCCAAAAGAACGGCAGATGATGGAAAAAAGTGCCGTTTGTCTGCATAAGAATCTTGTGTATATAAAAGAGCATTACCCGGAAGTTACCGGAAAGTTTATAGAGAATCTGAATTGCCTGGAGCATGATCTGGAAGAGAATCCATCTCCATTTTATCTGCAGGAAAATATTGAATATCCGGGAACTGCCAATTCTTATGCTTACATGTCCGGGAAAGCCAGATACAAGGATCATGATGAGGAAAAGGCAAAGCTTCTGGAAGAGAAATATAGTTCCAGGGAAAAGAAAATAGATTTCCCTGTATTGAGTGTTCAGAGTGTGCAGGAAATTAAGGGAATTATAAGGCTGTTGAAAGTAATGCTGGAGAAAGAGAACGGCAATTGGGATAAAGTGAAGGAACAAAATGATGAGTACAAAGCCGAAACTGGATTTACAGATAGAAAAATAAAAGCATATGACAAGCTGGAATTGACAGATGAGCAGCAGATAGTTCTTGATGCTCTTAGACAGAACTGTGTGGAAGAGACTCTTTGGTCAGCAATTGCAGCCTTCCAAAACTACCCATTTCGCACAGCCTCTGGTCTCCCATACCAATACAAGTTAAAAATTGGCAAAGACGGAACCTACAACAAAGAGCTTCTCATCGACCGCAGGGAAAACAGCAAAACCCTGTCCTGGAGCAGCATAAAAATGGCATTCCAAAATTGCCGGCAGATATCCGGCATCGTGAAACGCCCCAAGGCATTAGGGGATATTAGAGGGATTTCTTATATTTACCCATTGTTCTGGAAATTTGGACTGATCGAAGTGCCTGAAGAGACTGCGAAGAAGATGAACGGGGAATGTGATACCGCAGAAGAACGGTGATTTTTCAAACTCGCTCTAAAAATAATTGAAGTAAAAATGAAAAAATACTTGAAGTTTGGAGAAAGTAGGAAAGAAAAAGCTCTGACAAATGATAATTTTTTTAATAATCATTTGTCAGAGCTTTATATTACGCAGCAACAAAATCTATGCCTGCTTATCCCTACAGCTTCTTCCCCTGCTCGAATTTCGGCTCACAGGTCAGCTCCACGCCCAGTTTACGGAAGGAAAGTACATCCACAGAAGACAGCATAACAGAAGTATGTGCCTGGCAGCCTTTCAGCTTTGGAAACTGCTCCAGGGCAAGACGTGCTTCTGGATTCGTAGCAGCACTGATGGAAAGGGCAATCATGGTCTCATCCATATGAAGACGCGGATTCTTACTTCCAAGATAATCTGTTTTCAGCTCCTGAATAGGGTGAATAGCATCCGGGGAGATCACATGCTTCTGGTGATCAATTCCTGCAAGCTCTTTCAACACATTCAGAAGAAGGGCAGAGGATGCACCAAGCAGATCAGAGGTCTTACCTGTGATAATCCTTCCGTCCTCCAGCGCCATGGCAGCAGCCGGAGCACCAGTTTCTTTCTCTCTTTCCAGGGCAGCAGGAACAACCTTGCGGTCCTCCAGTGTGGCATGTGCCTGCTTCAGAAGAAGCTCGATCTTGTAAACCTCCTCCTCTGTGCCGGTACCGGACATAAGCGCATCCATACTCTTGTAATATCTGCGGATGATCTCCTGACGGGAAGCCTCCTGGCAAACCTCATCATCTACAATACAGTTTCCAGCCATATTAACTCCCATATCTGTAGGAGATTTGTATGGGCACTCGCCCATGATTTTCTCAAACATAGCCTGTACAACAGGGAAAATCTCTACGTCACGGTTATAGTTGACAGTAGTCTGACCATAAGCTTCCAGATGGAATGGGTCGATCATGTTGACATCATTCAGATCAGCGGTAGCAGCCTCATAAGCCAGGTTTACCGGATGCTTCAGCGGGATATTCCAGATCGGGAAAGTCTCGAACTTGGCATAGCCTGCGCTGATTCCTCTCTTGTATTCATGATAAAGCTGGGAAAGACAGGTAGCCATTTTTCCGCTTCCAGGTCCAGGCGCTGTGATAACAACCAGCGGGCGGGTCGTTTCGATATAGTCATTCTTGCCGTATCCCTCGTCACTTACGATCAGGGAAGTATTGCTTGGATAACCTGGGATATTATAAAGGACATAAACCTTGATCCCAAGCTTCTCCAGACGCTTCTTGAACGCATCAGCACTGTTCTGTCCGGAGTAACGTGTGATGCAGACGCTTCCTACATAAAGTCCTCTGCTTGTAAATTCGTTCATCAGACGGAGCACGTCCTCATCATATGTGATGCCAAGGTCACCGCGGACCTTATTCTTTTCAATATCAGGTGCACCGATTACGATTACGATCTCTGCCTGGTCGGAAAGCTGCATCAGCATGCGCAGCTTGCTGTCCGGCTCAAATCCTGGAAGAACACGGGAAGCGTGGTAGTCATCAAATAACTTGCCTCCAAATTCCAGATAAAGTTTGTTGTCAAATTTGCTGATTCGTTCACGAATGTGCTCGGACTGCATTTTCAGATATTTGTCATTATCGAACCCAATTTTTTTCATTCTGTCTTTCCTCCCTCTTTCTCTGGGCTGTTCTTTACTATGTTCACAAAACACCTTGCGGAATATTTGCGGCACATAGTAATCTTTTAGTTCCTCATCCATTATGTTGTTTCTTACTGTAAAGTTACAGGTAAAAAGGATACAGCAGATGCGTTCTGCACCTGCCTTAAAAAATTGTTCCTGGACTGTATTAGAAAAATCATTCCTGCAAATTGTACGCACATCCTGCAGAAAGCCTTTTTCAAACACGCTCTAGTATACTACAGTTTGCGCCGTAAAAAAAGTATCTATTTTTTTTCTGATGTGAATTTTTTTGACCTTTTTTTCTCAAAAATTCAGAGGGTTTTCACAATATCCAGGTTGATTTATCTGCGTTTTATCTTTATAATAGAAAAGATAGTAAGGAGGAATGAAATGGATAATAATCTGGATAACAATCAAGGCGGACGCCGCCCTGATAAAGGGGATCCAAGAAGAGATCAGGATCCTAACCGCAATAAGAAAAATCATCAGTCCATTCTGGCTTTTCTGATATGTCTTTTGGTTACTCTGGTGTGTTTCAGCCTGTTTACCAATATGCTGCAGGATAATTCCAGTGAGATTACGTATGATAAGTTTATTGATATGGTGAATAATGATGAAGTGAAATCCGTTACACTTCAGTCTGATAACCTGACTATCGTGCCGAAGAAGCAGGTGAATCCTTATCAGGAGATCAGTTATTACACCAATCTGACAGAAGATGAGACTGCCCTTACCAAACGTCTGGAAGGAACCGGTATTATTTTTAAATCTGAGCCGCCGGATGCTTTCGGAGAATTTATGGCAATGATGCTTAGCGTACTTTTACCGTCTGTGCTTCTGTTTGTGCTTCTTATGTTCTTTATGCGCCGCATGAACAAAGGCGGCGGAGGTATGATGGGCGTTGGGAAAAGCCGCGCCAAGGCGTATGTACAGAAAGAGACCGGAATTACATTTAAGGATGTTGCCGGACAGGATGAGGCCAAGGAATCCTTGCAGGAGGTTGTGGAATTTCTTCACAATCCAGGCAAATACGTGGAAATTGGTGCTAAACTGCCGAAGGGCGCCCTGCTTGTAGGACCTCCGGGTACAGGTAAAACCCTTCTTGCCAAGGCAGTTGCAGGAGAGGCACATGTACCGTTCTTTTCCCTTTCCGGATCAGAATTTGTGGAGATGTTCGTTGGCGTAGGTGCTTCCCGTGTCCGTGATCTTTTTGAGGAAGCCAAGAAGAATGCGCCGTGTATCGTATTTATTGATGAGATTGATGCCATTGGAAAGAGCCGTGATTCCCATTACGGCGGAGGCAATGACGAGCGTGAGCAGACTTTGAACCAGTTGCTTGCTGAGATGGATGGTTTTGATACTTCCAAGGGACTTCTGATCCTGGCAGCTACCAACCGTCCGGAGGTACTGGATCCGGCACTTCTTCGTCCGGGACGTTTTGACCGCCGTGTTATCGTTGACCGTCCGGACCTGAAAGGACGTATTGATATCCTGAAGGTTCATGCGAAGAATGTAAGGCTTGACGATACCGTTGATTTCGAGGCAATTGCCCTTGCCACATCCGGTGCCGTTGGTTCTGACCTTGCCAATATGGTCAATGAGGCCGCTATCCTGGCTGTTAAGAATGGCCGTCACGCAGTTTCCCAGAAGGATCTTCTGGAGTCTGTTGAAGTGGTTCTTGTTGGAAAAGAGAAGAAAGACCGTATTTTAAGTGCCCAGGAGCGCCGTATCGTATCCTATCATGAGGTAGGACATGCACTGGTAAGTGCCCTTCAGAAGGATTCCGAGCCGGTACAGAAGATCACCATTGTACCTCGTACTATGGGCGCACTTGGTTACGTGATGCAGGTTCCGGAAGAAGAGAAATATCTGAATACCCAGAAAGAACTGGAAGCTATGCTGGTCGGATATCTTGGCGGACGTGCTGCTGAAGAACTGGTTTTTGACAGCGTGACAACTGGTGCTTCCAATGATATTGAGCAGGCCACCAAGGTTGCCCGTGCTATGATCACCCAGTATGGTATGTCCAAGAAGTTTGGTCTGATGGGTCTTGCCACTCAGGAGAATCAGTATCTGAATGGTCGTGCAGTGCTTAATTGCGGTGACAATACAGCTACCGAAGTTGACCATGAGGTTATGGAGCTGCTTCGTGTTTCTTATGAGGAGGCGAAGCGCCTGATCAGCAGCCACAGAAAGGCTTTGGACAAGATCGCTGCTTATCTGATCCGCAAGGAGACCATTACCGGTAAGGAATTTATGATCATTTTCCGCGCAGTGGAGAAGGGAATGGAAGTTTCAGATGTGTTGGATGCAGAAGGGCTGAAGGCGCTGGATGAGGCTGTGAAAGCAGAGGATAAAACGGATGAGGCAAATGCGGACACAGAGACAGCGGAATCTGCTATTGCCGTTCCTGTAATTGAACAATACAGATAATATAGGATAAAACATCAGAACCGGGAGACATGTTTTCCCGGTTCTTTTCAACAAAGGAGAGTTTTTATGTTCCTGATTGAAGAAGAGTTAAAAAAGCTGCCCGGTAAGCCTGGTGTCTACATTATGCATGGGGAAAAGGATGAGATCATTTATGTGGGAAAGGCGGTCAGTCTGAAGAACCGTGTTCGTCAGTATTTCCAGAGCAGCCGAAACAAAGGTGCAAAGATTGAGCAGATGGTCACTCACATTACCAGATTTGAGTATATTGTCACCGATTCTGAATTGGAGGCGCTGGTACTGGAGTGCAACCTGATCAAGGAGCACCGTCCGAAATACAACACCATGTTGAAGGATGATAAGACATATCCATTCATTAAAGTGACGGTAAACGAGCCCTATCCCAGAGTCCTTTTTTCCCGCACCATGAAAAAGGACAAGGCGAAATATTTCGGACCCTATACCAGCTCCACAGCTGTGAAAGACGTGATCGAGCTGGTCCGCAAGATTTATATGGTGCGCTCCTGCAACCGTAATCTGCCCCGTGACTGCGGCAAAGACCGTCCATGTCTGTATTATCATATGAAGCAGTGCACGGCCCCCTGCCAGGGAAATGTAAGTGAGGAAGCGTATAAGCAGAACATTGGACAGGTACTTCATTTCCTCAATGGAAATTACAAGGAGACCATCGATCAACTGACTGAAAAAATGATGGCTGCTTCAGAGGAGATGCGTTTTGAGGATGCTGCAGGATATCGTGATTTAATCAACAGTATCAGGCGGATCGGAGAACGACAGAAGATTACTACCTATGGGGAAGAGGACAGGGATATTATTGCAGTTGCCATGGATGAAAGTGAAGATCTCCGGGAGCAGGATGCAGTTGTGCAGGTGTTTTTTATGCGTGGCGGCAGGCTGATCGGCAGAGATCACTTTTTTCTCCGTGTGGCAAGAGGCGATACCAAAGCACAGGTTTTGTCAAGCTTTCTGAAGCAGTTTTATGCAGGAACGCCTTTTATTCCGGCGGAAATCATGATGCAGACAGAGATAGAAGATGGGGAAATCATTGAAGACTGGCTGACGGCAAGGCGTAAACAGCGTGTTCACATCCGTGTACCGAAAAAGGGAACAAAGGAGAAGCTGGTGGAGCTTGCCAAGGAAAACGCCTGGATGGTCCTTTCCAAAGACAGAGAACGGATCAAGCGTGAAGAAGGACGTACGATCGGCGCGGTGAAGGAGATTGAGGACTGGCTGGGGCTTAAGGATATTGTGCGTATGGAGGCCTACGATATATCCAATATCAGTGGGTTTGAGTCCGTTGGTTCCATGGTGGTTTACGAAAAGGGCAAGCCGAAGCGAAGCGATTATCGAAAATTCAAGATCAAATGGGTGCAGGGACCTAACGATTACGCCAGCATGGAAGAGGTGCTTACAAGGCGTTTTACCCATGAATCCAAGGGCGAATACGACAGCTTTTCCATTCTTCCGGATCTGATCCTTATGGATGGCGGACGTGGCCAGGTAAACATTGCACGGAAGGTTCTTGGAGAACTTGGAATTGATATTCCGGTATGTGGTATGGTAAAGGATGACAACCACCGAACCAGAGGGGTGTATTTCAATAATGTTGAAATTCCCATTGATACTTCTGGTGAGGGTTTCCATCTGGTAACCAGGATCCAGGATGAGGCTCACCGTTTTGCCATTGAGTATCACCGCTCCCTTAGAAGCAAAGAACAGGTACATTCCGTTCTGGATGATATTCCGGGAATTGGCGAGACCAGGCGAAAGGCTCTTATGAGAAGATTCCGGTCTGTTGAGAATATCCGGGATGCTTCTGTGGAAGAATTAAGTCAGACAGAGTCTATGAATGTACAGAGCGCGGAGGCTGTCTATCAGTTTTTTCATAGAGCGCCAAATCATACGAATGCATGATTTCTGTGCATCGTGAAGCGTGTTACTGTGAATAGAGCGAACAGTAACAGTTTTAACAAGATTCGACATTGAAGTTACAGAAAAAATTGTGTATAATACAGATAAGTGTGGATTTTTGGCAATGTATATAATTTCTATGTGCAGTGCAAAGAAACCTGCACAGACTGCATAACAGTTTTCACCTATTATGAGGAATCTTGTAACTGCAGGGAACTGCTTATGTGGGAAGGACTTCATTAGAGAAAAAGGAGATAAAAGCATGAAGGGTGTACAGCTTACCAAGCTGGCGCAGGAACTGAATCTGACCAACCTGACGCCTGATATTGACCTTACAGAGATTTATGTGAAGACAGCAGAAATAAATCGTCCGGCTTTGCAGCTTACAGGATATCTGGAGCATTTTGCAAACGAGCGTGTTCAGATCATCGGATATGTAGAGTATACTTATCTGATGCAGTTAAGCGATGAGGAGCGCACATTCAAGTACGAGCGTTTTATCTCCAGCAAGATTCCATGTGTCATCTTCAGTACTATGACAAGACCGTCACAGGATATGATCGATCTTGCATACAAATATAATGTACCTACATTTGTGACAGAGAGAACGACGTCCAGTCTGATGGCAGAGATCATCCGTTGGCTTGGCGTCCAGCTGGCTCCCTGTATTTCCATTCACGGTGTGCTTGTGGATGTTTATGGCGAGGGTGTCCTGATCACTGGTGAGAGCGGTATTGGCAAGAGTGAGGCGGCTCTTGAGTTGATCAAGCGTGGTCACCGTCTTGTCAGTGATGATGTTGTTGAGCTTCGTAAGGTGAGTGATGTTACTTTAGTTGGTTCCGCACCGGATATTACACGTCACTTTATTGAGCTTCGTGGTATTGGTATTATTGATGTGAAGACCCTGTTTGGTGTTGAGAGTGTTAAGGATACCCAGTCTGTCGATCTTGTTATCAAGCTGGAAGAGTGGGACCGCGACAAGGAGTACGACCGTCTGGGACTTCATGAGGAGTATACGGAGTATCTTGGAAACAAGATCGTATGCCATTCCCTTCCGATTCGTCCGGGACGTAATCTGGCTGTTATCGTTGAGTCTGCAGCCGTTAACCACAGACAGAAGAAGATGGGCTACAATGCAGCTGAGGAGCTGTACAAGCGTGTTCAGGCGAACATTGCCAAAAAAAGAGAAGAATAAAAATCAGAGTGTGCAGATTGCGGGAATACTTTTTTAATAGGCTTTAAGGCACAGTAATGCATAGAACGGTAATGCATAGAACAGTAATGCATAGAACAGTAATGCATAGAATAGTAATTCATAGATCAGAAAGGATGGAAATTTACAATGGGTATGTATTGTTTTGGTATTGACGTAGGAGGAACTTCTGTAAAATGCGGTCTGTTTCTTACGAATGGAACTTTGGTTGAGCAGTGGGAGATTCCAACAAGACTGGAGAATAACGGTTCTTCAATCCTGCCGGATGTTGCAGATGCAATCAAGACGAAGCTGGATGAGAGAGGAATCACAAAGGATAATGTAGACGGTGTTGGAATCGGCATTCCAGGACCTGTTAATGAGAATGGTGAAGTTCCTATGGCAGTTAACCTGCACTGGGGCTTTAAGGCCGTAGCAAGCGAATTAAGCGCACTTACAGGTCTTCCGGCAAAGGCAGCCAATGATGCCAATATCGCAGCTCTCGGTGAGGCATGGAAGGGTGCTGCAGAGGGGGCCAAGAACGTAATCCTGGTAACACTTGGAACCGGTGTTGGCGGCGGCATCATCATTGACAGCAAGATCATCGCAGGTTATCACGGTGCCGGTGGAGAGATTGGACATGCATGTGTCAATCACAATGAAGTTCGCCCATGTAACTGCGGTAATCACGGATGTCTGGAGCAGTATGCATCTGCAACCGGAATTGTACGTGTGGCAAATGACATTCTGGAGGAGAGCAAGGAGGACAGCAAGATGCGTCATGTAGAGAAGCTTTCTGCTAAGAATGTTCTTGACTTCTACAAGGAGGGCGATGCTCTGGCTGTTAAGACTATGGAGAAGGTAGGCGACATTCTGGGAAGCACACTTGCCGTGTTTGCATGTGTAACAGACCCGGAGGCAATTGTAATTGGCGGCGGTGTATCCAAAGCAGGCAAACCTCTTACAGACTGTATCCAGAAGTACTATCAGAAATATGCATTCCCATCCTGTAAGAGTACTCCGATCATTCTTGCAAGCCTTGGAAATGATGCCGGTATCTATGGCGCAGCCCGTATGGTGATCAAAGACTGATTTCAGATCATCCAGAGAATTTCATAATACATAAAATCAGGAAACGCCTTGTGCAGAAGATTGCTGAATCCAGCAGACTCTGTGCAAGGCGTTTCTTTGTATCTATGGTTCACCGCTCCCGGCATTGAACAGTTATTATTCTGGCAGAAAAAAACTGCAGCTTTCTGGAAACGAAAACTGCAGTTTTAATTGTTTATAACTGACTGTCAGCTGAAAGCTTTTTAGTAATAATAAATATCATCATTACCAGAATCTCCGCCGCTTTCATCTGGATACTGGATATCACCGCCACCGGTACCGTCGCCACCGGTACCGTCACCGCCAGTACCATCGCCGCCAGTGCCGTCACCGCCGCTGCCATCTGTATTGTCTGTGCCGTCCGGATTTTCCGGATCTGGAGTCGGAGTGGCATTTACATCGTAGATTTCCATATCTTCATCCTGACTCTCGTCATATTCGTAGAAATGCTGGTCACAGTACTCTGTAGGCATGGTTCCTACATCAAAGTACTCCTCTGTAACCGGGCAGCCAACTCTTGGAAGAAGTCCTGTATCAGCACAGATACTGATTTGCTCAATACCATCTGGAACTTCGAAGTCTTTGTATTCCATTCCCTGATGGATTCGGTTCATGACCTTACGCCATAACGTTTTGTGGAAATTACGTGCATCACCTTCCGGTATCTTCTGGTTGCCGTCGTAACCGGACCATACTGCACATGTGTAATATGGTGTATATCCTACGAACCAGAGGTCATTGTACGCATCTGTAGTACCTGTCTTACCTGCAACTGCCATATTATCAAGCTGGCAGGCTGTACCGGTACCATTCTGAACTACATCCTCAAGGGCGCTTGTAAGAAGATAAGCAGTCGTTTCCTTAATGACGGAGCGTCCTACAGAGTTGTTCTCAATCAGTACGTTTCCGTTGTGATCAAGAATCTTGGTGTAGTAAACCGGTTTGATATAATTACCGCCGTTCGCAATGGCTGCGTATGCGGCGCAAAGCTCTACGTTCTTAACACCGTAGGTCAGACCGCCAAGTGCTGTAGGCAGGTTGGCATCTGTGTAAACATTGCCATTGGCATCGGTATCTGCTTCTGTACCATGCGCCAGTGTAGTAAATCCAAAGTTGTCCAGGTATTTCAGACCAAGCTCAGGGGTTACATCCTCAAAACACTGAACTGCAACGGTATTGACAGAATTACGGATCGCTGTACGGATCGTAGTGGTACCATTAAAGCTACCACTTGCATTATTGACCGGTGCGCCGTTGTCGTAGGTGATTGGCTGGTCTTCATAAGTGGTAGCCAGCGTCATTCCCTTCTCATTAAGGGCCGCAGCATAGGTGGATACGATCTTAAATGTAGAACCTGGCTGACGGGTACTGTCTGTAGCACGGTTCAGGGTAAGGCTGGCAGTCTTGGTTCCACGTCCGCCAATGATCGCCTTCACATATCCGGTATGCTGGTCAATGATCGTCATTGCTGACTGAGGCTGGGGGGCAAAGCTTACACGCTCTGCAACAACCGTGCTTCCGTCTGCAAGAATATTCGCTTTATAACGGTCTACATAAGTCTGTCCCTCGTCCTGGGAATCAAACAAAAGATCAAAAGACGGATCCTCATTCTGGAAGTAAAGCTTCATCATTTCCTTGCTGTAGTTTACTTCCTGGCCATCCGGCTGTTTCACGGTAAGGGCATAATCAAGTGCGTACTGTACGTAATCCGGATAGTTGGATGGATCGGAATATTCCTCATCCACAATGTTCTGAATGCCCGGATCCTGAGTAGTCATGATCTTCAGACCACCACTATACAGAAGGTTCTGTGCCTGTGTCTTGGTGTATCCCTTGATATTCATTAGATCATTGATAACCTGCTTGGTAAGCTCGTCCTCAAAGTAAGAGTATGTCTTGCTTGAAGACTGTGTATTAGAAACCTGTGCTTCCTGAATGCGGGTGTAAACATCATCATTAATAGCATCGTCATACTGCTCCTGAGTGATGTAACCCTGATCCAGCATATGGTCAAGAACCTCTTTACGTCTCTTTGCATTTTCCTTGGGATTCTCGATAGGGTTGTATTTGGTAGGAGCCTGGGTGATACCTGCCAGAGTTGCGCACTCGGAAAGATTCAGATCCCACACATCTTTATTAAAGTACTGACGGGCAGCAGCCTGTACACCGTATGCACCTGCACCAAGGTTGATGGTATTCAGGTAATTCTCAAGGATCACGTTCTTGTCGCCAATCTTTTTCTCAATCTCAACGGCAAGGAACTGCTCCTGAAGCTTACGTGTAAATCGCTCCACCTGTGTAGATTCGTTGGTCCAGTTGGTGAAAACGTTGTTCTTCAGAAGCTGCTGGGTAATGGTACTTGCACCCTCGGAAAAGCTTCCGGTAGTAAGTGCTTTCACACCAGCACGAAGAATACCTCTTACATCAATTCCATTATGCTCATAAAAACGCTCATCCTCAATAGCCACTACTGCATGCTGCAGATCCTCCGGAATCTGGTCAATGGAAACCGGAAGTCGGTTGGCATTAGGTGCTGCCAGTTTACGGATCTGATTACCATTGCAGTCATAGAGGAAAGTGGCATAACCAAGAGGCATGATATCCACTTCATTTACGTCCGGCGTATTTGCAAGTATTCCACGAATGGAACCGATTCCAAGACTGGACACTGCAACGCACAGGGCGATCAGGCCGATGAAAAGGACTCTGATAAACGAAACATGTGCCCTTTTTCCCATCATGGACGAGCGGGAAATAAGAGAATTCCGTTTCTTAGAGGCCGATTTTTTTCCGTAGTTCATGATAAACCTCCTTTATAATCCGTTCTATTATATCAAATCCAGGTTCGTAAATAAACCCTAAAATCGAATATTTCTGTGAACTTTGTTCACAAAAAAACCGCGCGGAACGGTACCAGTGAATAGTAAGGTGAACAGCATCCTTTTACAAGACTGGAAAGAAAAGCCAATTCATGTTACACTATAGCAAATGAGGAAGAACAAGCTGTTATCTTTATTTTATTATGAGTTTTTGGAGGTTTCCGTATGCTGGAAAATTATAAGACCATCTATGCAGGAGGCGAGGGGGAGATTACGGAGAAGAAATCCCGGTTTATTGCGACGGTGCGCCTGGTGGAAAAAGAGGAGGACGCTCTTGCTTTCATAGAGGAAATGAAGAAGAAATACTGGGATGCCAGACATAATTGCTATGCTTATTCTATTGGAGAACATCGGGAGTTTACAAGATGCAGCGATGACGGGGAGCCGTCAGGAACTGCAGGAAGGCCTATGCTGGATGTGATACTGGGGGAAGATATTTATAATGTGGCGGTAGTTGTGACCAGATATTTTGGCGGCGTGCTCCTTGGTACCGGCGGACTTGTGCGTGCCTATTCCGGAGCAGTGCAGGCTGGTCTGGGGGAGAGTACGGTGATAGAGAAGCACCATGGGATTTCACTGGCACTGACTGCAGATTACACAGCTATCGGCAAGCTGCAGTATATTGCAGCAGAGAATCAGCTTCCGGTCCTTGACACGGAGTACACAGACAAGGTGATCATGCATCTTCTTGTGCCAAATGACCAGGTTGGAAGAATCCAGAAGGTGATCACAGAAGCCACCAGCGGACGTATAAAGATGGAGAAAGAGAAGGAGCTTTATTTCGCAGATGTGGAAGGCGAAATAGAGGTGTTTGACCATTAAAAGGGAACAGAAACCCCTGCATCTGTGAAAATAAATATTCCACAGATGCAGGGGATAAAGTTCTTTTGAAAGCCTTTTAAACATGCTCTGGAACAGTCTGCCTGCAGAGCATGAATGATCAGCACTTCTCTGGCTCTGGATAATCTACGCCGAAGGTGTCAACTGTCATGGATTTGATCTTCTGCTCATCAAGTGGTCTGTCGCTGTAGTCAGTGTCAGTCTCAGCAATCTGGTTTACCACATCCATGCCCTCGGTCACTTTACCAAAAGCAGCGTAAGCACCATCAAGGTGTGGAGCATTTTTGTGCATGATGAAGAACTGGCTTCCTGCTGAATCCGGATGCATGGCTCTTGCCATGGAAAGAACGCCCTCGGTATGTCTTAACTCGTTCTTCACACCGTTCTGAGCAAATTCACCCTTGATGCTGTATCCAGGACCGCCCATTCCGGTTCCGTCCGGGCAGCCGCCCTGGATCATGAAGCCGTTGATAACACGGTGGAAAATAAGTCCGTCATAAAATCCCTTTTTAACAAGGCTGATAAAGTTATTTACAGTATTTGGTGCAATCTCCGGATATAACTCTGCTTTGATCACATCTCCGTTATCCATAGTAATGGTAACAACTGGATTTGCCATAGTTTGATCTCCTTTTTCAAAAAGTATTGTATTTCGTTATTCGTTCTATTATAATATGCAAAGAGCAATTCTGCAAGTAAAAAGGAGTTGTAAAGTTATGATAAAAGAAACATTCAGCCCAGAAGAGACCTTCGCTTTCGGCAAATGGATCGGGGAAAATGCTCTTCCCGGGCAGGTATACACACTGGTAGGAGATCTTGGGGTAGGTAAGACCGTTTTTACCCAGGGAGTGGCAGAAGGACTGGGAATCACAGAGCCTGTAAACAGTCCGACTTTTACCATTATTCAGGAATATGAAAGCGGTCGTATGCCATTTTATCACTTTGATGTGTACCGGATCGGGGACATTGAGGAGATGGAAGAGATCGGCTATGATGACTATTTCTACGGAAATGGAATTTGCCTCATCGAGTGGGCCAATCTGATTGAAGAAATCCTGCCAGAGCAGATCATTGAGATTACCATTGAGAAAAATCTGGAAAAAGGGTTTGATTATCGTAAGATCACAGTAACCGGATTACCAGAGCAGATTAAGTGGCAGAAAAATTAGAAAATCTCCAAAAGTGGGGAGAGTAAGGAGAAAAAATGAAGATTTTAGGTCTTGACAGCTCAGGAATCGTCGCTTCTGTTGCAATAGTGGAGGACGAGAACCTGATTGCAGAATATACAGTTAATTATAAAAAGACACATTCCCAGACACTTCTTCCTATGCTGGACGAGCTGGTGAAGATGACAGAGCTGGATCTGGATACCATTGATGCCATTGCAGTGGCAGCCGGACCAGGCTCTTTTACAGGACTTCGTATCGGTTCTGCTACAGCCAAGGGACTTGGTCTTGCGTTGAAAAAGCCTCTGGTGGAAATTCCCACTGTGGATGCACTGGCATATAATTTGTATGATTCCAGAGCATTGATCTGTCCGATTATGGATGCAAGAAGAAGTCAGGTTTATACAGGAATTTACCGCTTTCAGGAGCATAAGCTAGTAACGGTAGAAGCTCAGATGGCAGTTCCAATGGCTGAGATGATTGAGAAATTGAATGCGAGAGGGGAAGAGGTAGTATTCCTTGGCGATGGCGTGCCTGTCTTTGGAAAAATGATCCAGGAGAACCTGAAGGTTCCATATTCTTTTGCCCCTGCCCATGTGAATAAGCAAAGAGCAGCTGCAGTGGCAGCCCTTGGCGAGATTTATGTGAAAGAGGGAAAAATAGTGACTGCTATGGAGCATGTTCCGGAATACCTGAGAGTTTCCCAGGCAGAGCGTGAGCGCGCCCAGAAGCTGCAGGAAGAGAAAGCTTCTGAAAAAAACAGCTGAGAAGAAAAGGAGAAGTCAGAGTATGGTTCTTCGTGAAATGCTGGTAGATGACTTGGATCAGGTCATGAAGATTGAAAACGAATTATTTTCCCCGCCATGGACGAAAGAGGGATTTTTCACTTATCTGACCCGCAAGGATGCCATGTTCCTCGTAGTGGAAGAGAAAGGAGAAATCCTGGCTTACTGTGGCCTGATCATGGTTTTGGATGAAGGCGACATTACCAATGTTGCAGTGCGCCCGGACAGGCAGAAAGAGGGGATTGGTCATTTCCTTATGGACAGCCTGATCCGGCTTGCCGAACAGCAGGGAGTTACCACGATCCATCTTGAGGTTCGTACAGGCAACGGAACTGCCATCCGTCTTTATGAAAGAATGGGATTTACAAAAGACGGGATCCGCAAGAAATATTATACGGATCCCGTGGAAGATGCTCTGCTTATGACCAGGCATCCGCGTGGATAAGTGAGAACCTCTCATTCTCGCAATCTGTACGCCCCACTTTGCGGTATATTTCGCCCGGATTCAGTTGACGTAGCCCGCTACGGCAACTGAATCCGGGCAAAATCTCCCACAAATTGTGACGTACATCTTGCAGAAAGCCTTTTTCAAATAGGCTCTAGGCATGGATTATCGCATTCTTTTGTGCCTGAGCGCAAATCCTGTACTACAGAAAATCAAAAGCGCAGCAGCCACAAGGCTGAGTGCAGCCCCAAGTGACTTACCGGGCGCATGGAATTCAATCTGGATTTCATGTGCCCCTTTTTGTAACGGAAAACCAAGAAACGCCTTGTTAACCTGTACCGGTGCAGCTTCTTTCCCATCCACACAAACAATGTATCCTTTGGAGAACGTATAGGAGGTTACGAAATATCCATCTTTCGGCATATCAATACTACCGTTTAGAATCTCTTTCCCGGAAATTTCTTTTTCCTGAAATGTTACCAGCCCCGGATGGAAAAGCAGGCTTAATGGAAGGGTGTAGGCTTTTATATTTGTGAGCTTATATTCTCCTTTGGAAAACATAATGTCCAGAGCATCCATATCCTCATTAGAAGAAATCATATAATAAAAGGTATCATTATTGTTGGGATAAGGAGCCTCAGAGCCGGAAAGCCGGTTTCGTATGCCATTTATGGTAATGGACATATCCTTTTCCCCATTGTATTTTACGTCAAAAGAGAGCAGCAGAATAGTGGATGCCGGCAGTGTTTCCGGCAGTTCCCGGCGGATGGTTTCACTTTTTTTTGAAGTCTTGTGATCAAGAAAATCGGCTGGCAAGGAATATTCCTTCATTTGAGAAGCGTATGGCAAAAAAGCGGCAGAAAGATCACTGGCATTCTCTGAATTGTCAGGAGAATCCGGCACTATTGTGCGATTAGTAATGGTATCCAGTGTCTGCGGATAAGAAAGCTTATCATATTCACTTTCTGTCATCAGAGCCGTACTTCCATAAGCAATAGGCAGCACATTGCTGTTTTCTGCCAGTATATGCCCGTCTTTTTCCAGAAGGGTCTTATAGCCCGCGGGAACTTTATCTGCTTTTGTCTGAATATATCGGACGCCCATCAGATATTCCTGAAAAGGATTTACATCAGCTGTCATGGCAACACGGTTGCGGATGCTGATGGGCATTTGCAGGATATCGTACACCAATGTATTGTAAGTGCTGTTAGAAATAGAAGAATACAAGGTACTTTTATTCTGATCCCCGGTGGTCACGTAGTTTGAATTGTTGGATGGGTGTTCGATCACATCGAACCGTGCCTGCGGATTTTCGCAGCACGCCTCCAGATCCTCTCTGGAAAAATAGTCTCTGGACTCGTCGGCAACGGTGGCGTAATGCTCTTCCTGCCCTTTTGTCAGATAAAGCATAGAAGGAATCGCAAGCAAAAGTACAAGTCCTCCAAGATTTATCCACCAGCAGCTGAATGGTATCATGATCTCTTTTTCTTCCAGAAAAGCGCCAAGGGAAGCACAGACAAGAAGCAGCACAAGATCAGCTGTGACCAGGTGCCGGACCTGCTGATTATGTAAAAAGAAAATAAGCTGTACGATAACCGGAATTGCACAAAGCAAAGCCAGTGGCAGACTGTGCCGTATTTTTTTCTGTCTGAGTCCTTCAAGAGCCTGTGCAGTCAGGTAAAGAATCAAAGGCAGAAATGGGATCAGGCATTTGGGCCTTACATATAAAGTGGCGTTTAAAATCCAGTAAAAAATGTCAAAAAACAGCAGTGTAAAAACAGCAATTGCCAGCTTGCGGGTTTTCTTTTCCCGTATGCACAGAAACAATGCATACAGACAAAAAAGAGTGAGTCCGCAGCCGTAAGGGCTGTAAAGGATGCTGTCCAGTGTGGGGTTCACTCCCAGGATTTTTAACAGGGAAGTGGAATCACCGGTATCCTTTTTATTTCCAAGGATGGCAAGACCAGTGGGAAGCAGGAGAAAGAGATTCATGGATACGGCAAAAGACACGTCCACAATATAGTTCCACCATATTTTGCATTTCCGTTTCTTCTGCATCCTGGCAGGTACAGTTTTCAGATGATCCGGCAGCAGATGTCCGATATAAAGGATGCATGCCAGGAAGCTGGATGGGAAAAAGTAAAAGCTATGCAAAATGCAGAAAAACAGGGAAAGAATCAGTCCGATATGAGGACGAATGTGGTACACGTCCTGTTCCTGGTGCTCAAAAATCCGGTCCAGGCAGAGGAAAGCCAGTAAAAGAAATGGCAGATAATTCACAAACATGATCTGCCTGTGCGCCTGGAAAAAGCAGTTTGCGCTAAGATAAAAAAAGCCGCATGCAAAGCTGGTAAAATCCGAAAAACCCTTCCTGTGCAGCCAGTAATAAAGAAGTCCGCCTCCAAGCAGGATTTCAAATATTGCATATCCCTGAATAAACCATTCCATTTCCACATGGGGAAAAAGATAGGAAATCAGTACATCCGGGCGCATAAATCCGTAGTAGGAGAGGGAAAAGAAATTGGTTCCGCCTCCAAGTCCGGTGAAGTCCGGAAACAGGCTTCCTGTTGCATAAAAATTTTTTCTCATATAATCAGCAATGGTTACATGCTGGGAATACCAGTCTGTCTCGGAGCCAAACCAGGAACCGGAAGGTATCAGAAGTAAGATGAGAATGCTGCCAGCTGTCAGAAGAAGCAGCAGAGTAATGGCGTTTCGCCAGGTGAATTTTTGAGGCTTGCTGCAGAAAATCATAATAATTCCTTTCTGTTGCTGAGCTTAAAAACAGCAACAAATGTTAAGTTCAAATTATGAAAGCACATTGTAAGCGGTTTGTCAAGCGGCTTCATCTTAATAATTTCTGAATGATTTTCCATATTGGGAAGACCTGACTCTTGTTTTAGGAAACTGCTTGTGTTAAACTTTCCTAGAGCATGTTTGAAAAATCATTTCCGCAATCTGCACGCCCCACTTTGCGGTAGATTTCACCCGAATTCGGTTGCCGTAGCTCACTACGGCGCCCTCATCCGGGCAAAATCTTCCACAAATTGTGACGCACATCTTGCAGAAAGCATTTTTCAAGCCTGCTCTGGAGCCTGTTTGAAAAATGTTGTTATAAGATTGCTTCGGAAAGCATTTGGAAAACACGTTTTGGAGAATAAAGAAAAGAGGATATTTTAATATATGTTAGATGTTTGTCTGCTGGGAACCGGAGGTATGATGCCACTTCCAAGAAGATGGCTTACTGCTCTGATGACCCGGTATAACGGCCACAGTCTTCTTATTGACTGCGGCGAAGGAACTCAGGTGGCAATTAAGGAAAAAGGATGGAGCTTTAAGCCTGTTGACGTGATCTGTTTTACCCATTATCACGGAGATCACATCAGCGGACTTCCTGGCCTTCTTCTTACAATGGGGAATGCAGAGCGCACAGAACCGCTTACCTTGATTGGTCCGAAAGGTCTTGAGAGGGTAGTAAACGCACTTCGCGTGATCGCACCGGAGCTTCCTTTTGAACTGAAATTTATCGAGATTAACGGACCTGAACAGGTATTTGAAATCAATGGTTACCGGATCACAGCTTTTAAGGTAAACCACAATGTACTTTGTTATGGATATTCACTGGAGATACTCCGTCAGGGGAAATTTTCCCCGGAGCGCGCCCGTGAGCAGGGAATCCCGCTGCGATACTGGAATCCGCTGCAGAAAGGTCAGACCATTGAAGCTGATGGCGTGACATATACTCCGGATATGGTTCTGGGACCTGCGAGAAAGGGACTGAAGGTTACTTACACTACAGATACCAGACCCACCGAGTCAATTTTGAAAAATGCGTCTGGCTCAGACCTTTTTATCTGCGAAGGGATGTACGGCGAGGATGACAAGCTGGAGAAGGCAAAAGGCTATAAGCACATGACATTCCGTGAAGCTGCTACTCTGGCGAAGCAGGCTGATGTAGGGGAAATGTGGCTGACTCATTACAGTCCGTCTCTGATCCGTCCAGATGAATATATGGACATGGTGCGGGATATTTTCCCAAAAGCTTATCCAGGCAAAGACGGAAAAACAATGGAAATGAATTTCGAAGAGGATTAAAAAATGAAAGATACATTCATTCTTGCAATAGAAAGTTCCTGTGATGAAACTGCGGCTTCTGTAGTAAAAAACGGCAGGACTATATTATCAAATGTGATTTCTTCCCAGATTGCGCTTCACACTCTGTATGGAGGTGTTGTGCCGGAAATCGCCTCACGTAAACATATTGAGAAAATCAATCAGGTGATCGAAGAGGCACTTTCCGAGGCAAATGTGACCCTGGATGATCTGGATGCAATTGGCGTTACTTACGGTCCTGGCCTGGTAGGTGCTCTTCTTGTGGGCGTAGCTGAGGCGAAGGCCATTGCATATGCGAAAAAGCTTCCTCTTGTTGGAGTGCATCATATAGAAGGACATGTTTCTGCCAACTATATTGAACATCCGGATCTGGAACCGCCGTTCCTTTGTCTGATCGTGTCCGGCGGACACACACATCTTGTAATCGTAAAAGACTATGGAGAATTTGAAATCCTGGGACGCACCAGAGATGATGCTGCGGGAGAAGCTTTTGATAAAGTTGCCCGTGCAATCGGATTGGGTTATCCAGGTGGACCAAAGGTAGATAAATTGGCAAGAGAGGGAAATCCGGACGCCATTGTTTTCCCGAAAGGAAAATTAGGAGACTGTCCTTATGATTTTAGCTTCAGTGGCGTGAAATCTGCTGTATTGAACTATATTAACAATGCCCAGATGAAGGGCGAAGAGATCAATCGTGCCGACCTTGCGGCTTCTTTCCAGAAGTCTGTGGTAGACGTACTTGTGGAGCACACAATGCTTGCTGCCAAAGATTATCACATGGATAAGATTGCTATTGCAGGCGGGGTTGCGTCCAACGGAGCTTTGAGAGAAGCTATGACTAAGGCTTGTGAAAAGAGGGGCTATAAGTTCTATCGTCCGTCACCTATTTTTTGTACAGACAATGCGGCGATGATCGGCGTGGCAGCTTATTACGAATATATCAAAGGAACACGCCATGGATGGGACTTAAATGCAGTTCCTAACCTGAAACTGGGAGAGAGATAATGGAGCAGGGCAGATGTACGGCAATCGTTCTGGCGGCAGGCCAGGGCAAAAGAATGCATAGCAAAATACAGAAGCAGTTTCTGGAAATAGGAGGGAAGCCGGTTCTGTATTATTCCCTGCATTGTTTTCAGGAGAGTCCGCTGATCCAGGATATTATTCTGGTGATGGGGGAAGAAATGATTTCTTACTGTGAGCAGGAAATTGTAAAAAAATATGGCTTTTCCAAGGTACGCAAGGTGACAGCAGGAGGAAAAGAGCGTTATGATTCTGTGTATGCAGGACTATTATGCTGTCAGGATACAGATTACGTGTACATTCATGACGGTGCAAGACCATTTATCACAGAAGAGATGGTTCTAAGAGGATATGAGGCCGTGAAGCGAACCAATGCGTGTGTAATGGGCATGCCCTCCAAGGACACTGTGAAACTGGCAGACTCGTCAGGCTATATTAAAGAGACTCCAGATCGTAAAATTGTATGGAATATTCAGACTCCTCAGATATTTTCATATGATCTGATTCGCGGAGCTTATGAAAGCATACGCAAAAAGGACATGACAGGGGTAACAGATGATGCAATGGTAGTGGAGCAGGAGACTGGAACCAAGATCCTTCTTGTGGAGGGATCCTACCAGAATATCAAGATCACTACACCAGAAGATCTGGCGATTGCAGAGGCTTTTTTGAGATATTGAATGAATTTTTGAAAAAAATAAAAAATCTTGTTGACACAAAAAGGTTTTAATGATAGAATACGTTTTGCACTGACAGAGACAACCTCTTGAGTGAAGGACAACTCCTGATGTGCAAAGCGTTTTTTGTTTGATTATTATATATGGAGAGATATCGAAGTGGTCATAACGAGGCGGTCTTGAAAACCGTTTGTCCGCAAGGGCGCGTGGGTTCGAATCCCACTCTCTCCGTTTGTTAAACACTTAAAAAAATAAAATTAAAAAGTGCTTGACAAATAAAGAAACATCAGTTATACTAAACAAGCTGTCGCAAGAGAACAAACAATTTAATGAAGAACTTACTTAGTAAGTAGGGCAATTTGGAGAAGTACCCAAGCTGGCCGAAGGGGCTCCCCTGGAAAGGGAGTAGGTCGTTAATAGCGGCGCGAGGGTTCAAATCCCTCCTTCTCCGTTTTGAATTTCTCAATCAAAAGAAGTTCAAAAAGTTGTTGACAAACACTTGAACATGTGATAATATGAACAAGCTGTTTTGA